>Ga0214919_10009707_pt1 | contig 12367 bp, 11 predicted proteins | sample LL1503_MetaG_FD_177994 | JGI IMG/M metagenome (GOLD analysis project Ga0214919, IMG submission 177994) | Freshwater microbial communities from Lake Lanier, Atlanta, Georgia, United States - LL-1503 | ecosystem: Environmental > Aquatic > Freshwater > Lake | place: USA: Georgia | collected...
TCGAGCCCCTTCTTTTTGACCAGCATCGTTGACGATGCCAACTACCAGCGAATGGAGTCCCCAGCTAAAGGCTACCCCCGCGTGCCTCGCCGCGAATACAATTCGGCCCTCGCCAAAGCGGGCCATTTTTTCACCGACATGTTTGCTGATGTGAAGCTTAGTTCCAGTTCGGTTCAGCCAGAGGAGGCTTCATTGCAAGTCGATCCCGAGAGTCCAGTTATCAAGGATCAGCGGGAAGTTGAGGTCACCTACACAGTTCGCAATAATTCGAAATCTCTCACGAGACTCGATTTTCCAACCAGTCAACGGATCGAGATATTAACCTATAATTCCTCTGGAGCCATCGTGGATCGCTGGTCTGATGATCGAGCATTTAAGCCCGAAGAGGGGATCGTTGTTATCAATCCCCGTGAGCGAATCGAGTTTAAGGAAAAAATTTCGACCAGAGACATGCACCCAGCTGAGACATACAAGACGGAAGCCTCGCTGAAATCCCAGCCTGGTTTTGTCGTTGATCGGACTGTGACTCCCCGCTGAGTGATGCGCGGGTATTGGCTCATTCTCGCTTATCTTGTGTTGGCGACGCCTGCCATCGTGAACGCTCAAGTGCAGGAAAAAAAACTGATGGATCGCATCAATTCCCCGGATCGAAATCAAGCGAGCCAGTTTCAAAATAAGAACTTTGGATCGACGGGATCGTCTTGGGTGAAATCGGCGTCATTTTCGAGCACGGCCTACCAAGGAGTCAAAGACGCGCGAATCAAGGGGTATTCAGAAGTGAGGTCTTTTCTAGGGCTCAAAAACCCATGGCTTGGAAAGAAGGTTTATGAGACTGGCTCATCGGCATATCAGTCCCGGGGCAGTGTTACAGGTAAAGATGAGGCTTATCGCGTCAAGGGAGCCAAGACGGGATCCTTTTCTCAATCCTCCAAGACCGCTTCCACACCTTCTGCAGCGGTTCCTACGCGTGCTTTTGGGCTCAAGGGTGCTGCGCAGGGGGCTCTTGATCAAGATTCCAAGATCCACAAGCAAATGACCATTGACGAAGTCCGTGAGTTGTTAAACAAATCCCGCTAATATCCCTTTCATGTCAGATATTTCATTTTTAACGCGCGGATGCGCAAAAGTTATCAGCGAAGAGGAACTCGCCGCCAAGCTTCAGCTCGGACGCCCTCTTCGGGTCAAGCTTGGGGTCGATCCCACGGCGCCCGATATCCATCTCGGCCATAGTATCGCCCTTTCCAAATTGCGTGATTTTCAGGATCAGGGCCATGAGGCGATCCTGATCATCGGCGACTTCACCGCCATGATCGGCGATCCGAGTGGCCGCTCGGTCACTCGCCCCCAACTCACGCATGATCAAGTTTTGGCCAACGCGAAGAGTTTTCAAGAACAGGCTTTCAAAATCTTGGATCGCAGCCGCGCCCGCATTGTTTTCAATGGCGAGTGGTTTGAGGGAATGAGTTTCGAGGAGGTTATCAAGCTCAATAGCCGCGTGACCCTTCAGCAAATGCTCGTGCGCGAGGATTTTCGGTCCCGTTTGGATAAAGGGCAGCCGATTCGAGCTCACGAAATCCAATACCCGATCATGCAGGGTTGGGATTCCGTGATGGTGAAGGCCGATGTCGAGCTCGGGGGAACGGACCAGCTTTTCAACATCATGGTCGGTCGTGATCTTCAGCGTGAAGAAGGCTTGCCGCAGCAGGTCGCCATGGTGGTGCCCATTCTGGAGGGCCTTGATGGCCATCAGAAGATGAGCAAGAGCCTTGGCAACTATGTTGCCCTCACCGATGTCCCCGCCACGATGTTTGGGAAAATAATGAGCATCAGTGATGAGCTCATGGTGCGATATTACGATGTCCTCCTCCACGAATCCATGCCCGATGGGATGCATCCGATGGAGGCTAAGAAAAGCCTCGCTCGCCGCATCACGGCTCGTTTTCACAGTGAGGAATTGGCGCAAGCGGCGCTGGAGGATTTTAATACTCGCTTCAGTTCCAAAGATCTCGAGTCAGCCGACCTGCCCGTATTCGTGCCGACCGGCGCAAGAGACTTTATTTCGCTCGTTGTGGAGGCCTCTGCCGCGTGTTTTCAGGCGACACGCTCTCGTTCGGATGCCCGGCGTCTCATTGAGGGCGGCAGCGTCCAATGGCGTGGAGCCAAGGTGGTCGATCCCAAATCCTCCTTGCCTGCGGGAGAGTCAGGAATTCTCAAGCTGGATAAAACCCGAGCCGTTCGAGTCGGAGCATGATCCCGCATGCACCCTGTTTTTTATCGGCGGAGATTCACGCCTAATTTCGGTATCGGAAAAGGGCGTTTTTACAGGCTGATCAAATGGGGGGTCATCGTTTTTATTGGATGGGCGATCGTCTCGTTCTTTCGTTCCCAGTTGGCTCAAGCGGAAGCGCAACGGTATTCCGATCTTGCCGTGCAGCAGCTCGCTGCAAACAAAATGCAGGAGGCTCGTGCCAGTGTGGTTTTAGCACTGGGTTCCTACCCCGAGCACGTTGATGCCTCGCGTTTGCTGGCTCGTATGCTCGATGCCGAGGGGGATGCTCGCTCGACATACTACCACACCGTTGTCACGAAATCCCGCCGAGCGTCGATAGAGGATTTTAAAAATCTAGCCAAAGTCCTCGTCAAATATGACGACTACAGTGGAGCGCAAGTGGTCGCCGAGCACATCGCGAATCGATGGAAAGAGCCTGCCTACCCGCATTTGATTAAGGCCGAATCTTGCGCAAAACAGGGCGAGGTCTCCGCTCAGGAAAATGAACTTCGATTGGCATTGGAGGTGCAGGAAAACCAGGCCACGCTTTCTGCTCTCATCCAATATTTGATGAGCCAGCCCGACTTGCTGCCCGTTCGCGCCCCAGAAATAGACCGCCTCTTGCAAAAGATGGCCAAATTCAATGATGCGCATGGGTTGGAGGCACTTCGTTTGGGGCTTGTGACCCCCGGGCTTGTTAAAAATGATCGCATGAAGTGGATTGAGCAGTATCGCTCCCATCCCGCTGCCACCTCCGAATCGCTTCTGCTGGCCGATGAACTCCAAACGCAGATAGACCCGTCCGCCCGCGAGGGGTTGATTCAAGCCCAAGTGAAGCGTGCGTTGAATCTCCGTTTTGATCAAAGGGAACCCGTCATTCGCTGGATGCTCAAAAATGACCAACCTGAGGCGGCGCTTGCGATTTTGCCGCTACCGGAGGCGATCCAATCTCGGGAGACGTTTCTCCTTTGGATCGAGGCGGCATCCCGAAGCAATCGTTGGAGCGAAATCGATGCCGCTCTTCGGAATCCGGAGAACCCTCTTGCCGCCTACGACACTCTACCGTTTCTGGCGCAATCCCTCAAAATGCGCGGGGATTCTGCGAATGCGGACACTCTCTATCGGAAGGCGATTGCACTTCACGAGTCTCATCCTGAGGTTACGGGTCAGATTTTCGGGCATCTCATTCTCGCGGAGGAGTGGGCGCTCGTGCAGGAAAATTTAGCCGTCCTTTTTGAAGATCCGACCTTGGCGGTTGGGAATTTCAAATCCCTTGCACTGCTTGTAAGAAATCAACGGGACTCCCAACATGTGTTAGATTTTTTGGAGGGCGCCATTAAAAGCCCCTTTTTGAAAAACGACCCGCTCGTTTTGGACTCACTTGATTCCACCAAGCTCGTGCTCAAGATGCCAGTTTCTCTGGTTGAGTTGGAATCGAGGGCGAATAAGTACCCCAATGATGTCGCCTGCCGGATGACCTATGCGCTTGGGTTGATTTGTGAGGGACGCAAGGCCAAAGCGATCTTTGAATTGGAAAACGGAGACCACCGCGTCAACGCTGCCAACTTGGGGCCATGGCAAAAAGCCATTTTTGCGAGTGTGCTTGCTGCCAACGATCGTTTGACGGAGGCTCAGAGCCTCGCTGCCGCGATTCCTTCAGATAGTCTCACGATTCAAGAGGCCGCCCTTTTGAACAGCTTCCTCTCTTCTTCCACGAGGAATTAAATTTATTTTGAACGTTTGCCGTTGAGGGATTGTCCAACTTCAGGACGGATCCTTTTTGACTTAATTGCTGAAGGGGGGCGTTGCGTAACTTTAATAAAACAAAACTATGGCATTTGAAGACACAGATACAGGTTTCCAGTTATATCTCCGACAAATCGGAGAATACCCCCTTATTACAGTCGAGGAAGAGGTGGTTCTAGCTCGTCGCATTAAAAAAGGCGACCAAGAGGCTCGGCATAAAATGGTGCGATCTAACCTTCGCCTCGTAGTCAAAATCGCTCGCGATTACTCGAATTTCGGCTTGCCGTTGCTCGACCTCATTTCCGAGGGGAACATCGGCCTGATGAAGGCGGTTGAGCGTTTTGACCCTCAAAAAGGCGGCAAGCTCAGCACTTATGCAGCATGGTGGATCAAACAGTCCATCAAGCGTGCTCTGGCTAACCAAAGTAAAACCATCCGCTTGCCCGTGCACCTTGTGGATAAAATCGCGAAGCTGCGCCGTGTTTCTGCCCAATTAACAGAGGAACTCGGTCGCGAACCCAGCGACTTAGAGCTTGCCGAAGAGGTCGGTATGGCTGAAGCCAAAGTCGCCGCGCTGAAGAGCGCAGCGATCCGTCCCACCTCGTTGGACCAGCCCATCAGTGATGACGACTCGACCGCTTTGGGAGACATCATTGGCGACGATCAAGCTTTTGATCCTTATGAAATCCTTCGCGACAAAGATCTTCGCGATGAAGTGGGCGACTTGCTCGATGTCTTGGACGACCGTGAGCGCAAAATTATCAATTCTCGATTCGGGCTTGATGGTCAAAAGAGCAAGACACTCGAGGAGGTCGGTGTTAAGTTTGGGGTGACGCGTGAGCGCATTCGCCAACTCCAAAACATTGCACTCCGAAAGTTACGCCGCGCATTGAGCAAAAAAGAACGCTCCAAAGCCGATTCGCCAGCTTAGTTTTTACGATTTCTTTCATGGGTAGGTTGGAGGCCGGATGGTCGACGCATGTCGGCATCCGGCTTCTTCTTTTTTACTCCCGAACGTATGAGGTTCGGGTTTCTATTTGTATTTAAGAAAAAGGGAGTTGCTTAAGTCTTGCAAGGTGGGAAAAGACCCACCACAATATACCCTGTTACGCTGGATATCGGACTTGCATACCCCAGAGATCGTCATTAAGAGAAGGACCACATTCTTAACGGAGGCCAAACTATGATCAGCAAAAAAGAAACGCCGGGCAAAAAGCCCAAGCCAGTTCGTCAAGCAGCAACACCCAGCTCGACGGCAAAGATGGCGTCCCCAGCATCCGCTAAGAAGAAAACATCTTCGGCTTCGCGCGCTTCAAAAGAAAATCTCTTTAGTGAATCCGTTGTCGCTGCCTCCTCTGAAATGGAGATCGATGGAAAGAGAATGGGAACCACAGTGAAGCCTTCCACTAAAAAAGCCGCTGAGCCTTCAATTTCGATTGATGATCTTGGCGCTCTCCCGCGCAGCTATGGCGATAATTCGATTTTCTTGGTGGCGCAGGATCCACACTGGCTCTTTACCTATTGGGATATCGATATTTCACGGCATCCCGGTGGGCCCTGCCATCTCCGAGTCGAATCAGGAGGAGGAATGATCGAGCAGGAAATCGAAGTCCCGTTTGAAACGCGGAATTGGTATATTCCCGTTAAGTCCGCGGGGGAGAGTTATGCCGTGGAGATCGGGTTCTATCGTTCGAAGCAATGGAATGTCATTGGCCGCTCGGGCATCGTGGCTACCCCGCGCAACAGGATTTCGGAATCGAACCAGTTTGATTTCGCCACGATCCCTCTCCATCTCAGTTTCCACAAACTCGTGCAGAGCATCGAGCGTTCGTTTTATAGGGAAAACAAGGCGGGAGCTGGCCACCTCCACTCCGGTGGCGTTCAGCCTCAGCAGGCAAAGGTGGCATTCCCGCTGGAGGAAAAGGAGCGAGGCATTTTGACGGCTCTTCTCGGGAGTGCATTTATGGAAAACCTTTCCAGTGTGTCGATGAGTTCCGAGGACCTACATGCCGCTATACACCACATTCTCAACGAACGTCTTGGATCAGGAGAACTGCCCGAGACCATCGCCCGATTGCAACTCGGACAGGCAGAAAGCAGTCTCTTTAGCGCGTTTTCGCAACTCAAACAGGAACTCACATCCTCCTCCTCGAATGTGAGCTCCGCTGGATTGGTTGAGCGCATGTCATTTGGCCTCACCAGTTGGGTCGCTGCGGCATTATCGAGCTGGAGTGGCGCAGCACAAGGCAGTTGGAGCGGTGCTGCACAAAGTAGTTTTGGAGCGGCGTCTCAGGGTAGCTGGAGCGGTGCGGCTGAAGGTAGCTGGGGAGCAGCAGCGCAGGGGAGTTGGAGTGGTGCAGTCGAAAGCAGTTGGGGTGCAGCGGCCGAAAGTAGCTGGAGTTCAGCTGTGGAGACTTTCGCATCTGGACCGGTTTCAAGTTCTTGGAATTCGGGGATGGAGACGAGCGCATCGGGATTATCGGCATCTTGGAACACGCTTAGCAGTTGGCTGGAATCTACCAGTGCCTCTTGGAGCAATGCGGTTCTATCAAGCTGGTCAGAAGCTGGCTTATCCAGCCTGGAGCAATTGACTTCAAGTTGGGAGAACGCTTCGAGCAGTTGGGGTGCCTCGGAGAATTCCTCATCATTTTCGAATGCCGTTCCAAACGAGTTCAGCGGCGAAACTCAGATCAGCTTGAGTGGAAGGACGCATCCGCAGGCGAGTATTCAAATTGATGGATGCCAAGTTCCCGTGCGAGCCGACGGATCATTCGAGCACCAGATCGTGCTCGGGCCAGATCGCAGGGAGGTTCCGATCCTCACAACAGGCCCCGGCGGCGGTCGCCCGCAAATGTCAACGATCCTTCTGCAGTCAGAAAAATTCTGAAACGCGCTAATTCCAAAAAACTGCAAGCCAGCGGTCCAGTTCGCCCGGATCGTCACAAGGAGGAATTCCTGCGCTATCTCGAGGCGGAAAAGAATGTTTCCCCTCATACCATTTCGGCTTACAGGACCTCGATAGAGGCCTTCCGTGCTTTCCGCCCATCGCCGGCATGGACTGAAGTTTCTGCGGACGATTACCGTGCATGGATGCTGGAATTGATGAAGCGCGGAATGGCCCGCGCGAGCGTGAGGTTGCGATTCGCCTCGCTGCGGGCTTTTCATGCCTTTCTGCTCCTGCGTCGGGTGGTTGCACGCAACGTTCTAGTGGATGTTTTGTTGCCCAAAAAAGAAAAACAACTCCCTCGCTTTTTAACAACGTCACAGGTCACAAATCTTGTCGAGGCCCCCGCCAAGCATGAGAAAACCAAGCAAGCGCCGGTTTGGATGGCGGCTCGTGACATGGCGATCATCGAACTTTTTTATTCCACTGGCATGCGTCTCTCGGAGCTAGTCGGTTTGGATGTCGGGGATGTGGATCCAATCAGCGAGACGGCGCGTGTGATGGGCAAGGGAGCGCGCCAAAGGGTGTGTCCGGTCGGCGGGCCAGCTCTGGAGGCCATTTCAAAATACCGTCAGGCCGCGCGTATTCTTAGTGGACCGCTCTTTCTTAATAAATCGCGTCGCCGGATTACTTCCCGCGCCGTCAATTCCCTGCTGAAACTGAGGCTCCTGCAAGCCGGGTTGTCCGCGGATCTCTCGCCACACAAATTGCGTCACAGTTTTGCAACGCATCTCTTGGACAACGGTGCGGACTTGCGAAGCGTGCAAACGCTGCTTGGGCATGCCAGTCTTTCCACCACGCAGATTTACACCCACGTCACGATAGAACGATTGAAGGCGGCCTATTTGTCAGCCCATCCTCGATCAGAAAACTAATCTCGGTGGAGTTCGGCCAACTGTTCCCAGATGGCTTTTTCTTTGGTGCTGGGGGCCGTTGGGATCGTGATGCTCACAATGGCATAGAAGTCGCCACGCTTGGCGTCACCTATCGGTAAGCCCATGCCAGGAAGACGAAACTTTTTGCCAGACTGGGTGCCTGCAGGGATCTTCAACTTTGCTTTGCCGCCGAGCGTGGGGACGGTGACATTGCTGCCCAGAACCGCGTCCCAAGCCGGAATCTCGAGTTCAAAATGGAGATCGGCCCCGTCGATTTCAAAATCCGGGTGACGCTGGTATTTGACTCGCAGATAGAGATCGCCTGAGCCACCGCCGGAAGCCCCAGTGCCACCTTGGCCTACGAGGCGAATACGTTGCGCCTCGCGGATGCCCTTCGGGATTTTAACGGTGAAGGTCTCCAGTTTTTTTGAAGATCCGCGGCGGAAAGAAATCTGGCGAGTCGATCCATTAAGCGCCTCTTCCAAGGTCACAAGAATATCGGCTTCGGCATCTTGGCCGCGCTGCGGAGCCTCCTCGAAGCCCGATCGCGATCCACGCCTCCCCGCAAACATCTGTTCAAAAAAATCGCTGAATCCCGTGCCGCCGAATTCGAAGTCCTCGTCGGAACCTGCCGAGCGTGGGGCTTGTCGGAACCCGCCGCCTGGACCGCGCGCCCCGCCACGGAACCCGCCGCCGGGCTGCGAGCCATGTTGCCAGTTTTGGCCGTATTCATCGTAGCGTTTGCGTTTCTCGGCATCACCAAGCACCTCGTAGGCCTCGTTGATTTCCTTGAATTTCTCCTCTGCGGCCTTTTTATCTTTGGCCGTATCCGGGTGAAATTGGCGGGCCAGCTTGCGAAAAGCGGTTTTGATTTCCGCTGGTGTGGCGGTTTTGGAAACTCCTAATGTTTGATAGTAATCGCGGAATTGCGCTGACATCTGTTCGTAAATTTGCTTCCTGCATTCTGACTATTTTATTCATTCTGTCCAACTCATGCTTGATATTCGATTTTTAAGGGAACAACCCGACCTCGCTAAATCCCGACTCGCCACCCGTGCGGACGGGCATTCTGAAACCATAGATGCCATTCTGGCCATAGACGTACGCCGTCGTGCCGCCGAGACGCGGCTTCAAACATTGCAAGGTGAGAGGAACCGCCTGAGCAAAGAAATCGGTAAACTCCGCTCCCAAAAGCAGGATACCGCCGCACTCGAAGAGGAGGTGAAATCCCATGCCGCTACGATGCAGGAACTCACGCTCGAAACGGATGCCCTTACAAAAGAGCAAACAGATCTGCTTTTGATCCTCCCGAATCTTCCGCAAGCCGAGGTGCCAGTGGGGCGCGAGGCTGCCGATAATCCGCTTGTTCGCGAGTTCGGCGAAAAGCCAGTGATTGAAAATGCGAGGGATCACGTGGCCATCGCGGAGTCGCTCGGGCTCATTGATCCTGACCGCGGAGCCAAAATCAGTGGGAGTGGATTTGCCGTTTACACCGGAGCGGGAGCGCGCTTGGAAAGGGCCATTTTAAATTTCCTTCTCGATCTTCATACGCGCGAGCACGGCTACACCGAAGTAAGCCCGCCGTTCCTCGTGAAGCGGGAATGCATGGTCGGGACCGGTCAGTTGCCGAAATTTGAGGAGGATATGTATGGAGTCGATGGCGGAGGGCTTTTCCTTGTGCCGACGGCCGAGGTGCCGGTGACGAATCTTCATCGTGAGGAGATTGTTTCTGCATCCCAGTTCCCAATCAAATATGCCGCCTACACCCCCTGCTTCCGACGTGAGGCGGGATCAGCCGGGCGCGAAACTCGCGGCCTCATCCGCATGCATCAATTCGACAAAGTCGAGTTGGTTAAAATCTGTGCGCCGGAGGATTCGCGTGCCGAACTCGAATCCCTGACTCAGAATGCCGAAAGGGTTCTCCAGATTCTCGGCCTACATTACCGTGTCATCGAGCTTTGTACGGGCGACATGGGATTTGGAGCCGCCAAAACCTACGACATCGAGGTCTGGGCCGCCGGGCAGAATGCGTATTTGGAGGTTTCGAGTTGCACGAACTTCGAGGATTTCCAATCCCGCCGGATGAATCTTCGTTACAAGGCGGAGGATGGGAAAAACCGATTCTGCCATACCCTTAATGGTTCTGGAACAGCTCTAGCCCGACTCTACGTGGCGATCCTCGAGAGCGGCCAGCAGCCTGATGGCTCGGTCAACCTGCCTCCGGCACTTCACTCGTATTTCGGTGCCGAAAAAATCTCCAAGTAAGTCGGTCGATCCCTTGCTAGTCGCTTTGGAAGCCGCCATGGGGGGGCTTTCCAAGCGAAAAAGATTCATTGTTGGCGTATCCGGCGGTCGCGATTCGATGGTCCTTTTGCATGCCCTGCATGCGTTGGGTTTCCAAAAAATGGTCGTCTGTCACTTGGATCACGGGCTTCGCGGGGCAAGTTCCAAGCTCGATGCGCGCTTGGTCAAGCGAACATCTGATCGTATGGGATTGGAGATCGAGCAGGCCCGTGCGCGAACCGCAGATTATGCCTTAGCGGAAAAAAAATCGATCGAACTCGCTGCGCGGGATTTGCGACGTGCCTTTTTCGCAGAGTGCGCAGGCCTGCATCGTTGCACATCGATCGTGCTGGCCCACCATGCCGATGATCAGGTGGAAACCTGTCTTTTTAATTTTCTCCGTGGGAGCGGTGCTGCCGGATTGGGTGGTATGAAGCGGGTTTCCAGCTTAGGTCGGTTGAAAATCCACAGACCTCTTCTTGGTGTGACCGGCGCAGAGATTTCCACTTATCAGAAAGCCCATCGCGTCAATTTCCGTGAGGATTCGTCGAACAAGGAGACCACTTACACCCGTAATAAAATCCGCCTGCAGGTTCTTCCTGCTCTGGAGTCCGCCGTGGGGCCATCCTTTCGTCAGGCGATTTTGCGCGCAGCTGATATTTTAAGGGAGGAAGAGGAGTGGATGGCCTCGCTCGTGCCTGATGTCGCTGAGCAACTATCCTGCAAGGAACTTCGTGCTATGCATCCAGCGCAACGCTCTCGCGTTGTGCTCCGCTGGTTGCGGGGTGCGGGTGTGGTTGATTCAGGATTCGTCGAGACCCGTCGCGTTCTTTCGCTATTGGATGGTCCGAAGGCACCCTCCAAGGTCAATCTACCTGGGGATTTCCATGCGCGTCGTCGTGCTGGAGTTATCTTTTTGGAAAGGCTGGGGAATTGACCTTTCGGTCGGCTTTTAGCAAGGGAGTTCAGGCCGCCCGTATCAATCTCTTTCCGGGCCTTCTTCTGCAGGCCGTGATGGTCTGCTTTATTGCGCTGTATCTTTTCCACGATGGCACCCGAGAGTTTTTGGCCAAGGTAGGAACTGTTCGTGAAGAGATGGGGTATGTGTTCGCGGTCGTGAGCTATATTTTTTCTGGGACCGTGCTTCCGGAAACGATGAGGGTTGTTTTTTTTCAAAAAGGGAAACCCAAGCTGCATAATGTCTGGAGAATTGCTTCCTTGGCTCCGCTCTGGGCTTTGCTCGGTGTGACCGTAGACTATTTTTATCGTCTCCAAGGTGCATGGTTTGGCTTTGGCAATACATGGGATGTTGTGTTCATGAAGGTTCTTGTGGATCAGCTGATTTTCAGCCCCCTTATCGTCAATCCTGTGGTGGTCGCCTATCTCGCTTTGCACAAGGAAGGCTTCCGGCGCGCTGCTCTCAGGACGATTTTTTCTTGGGATTTTTTAAATGAAAAAATGATACCGACGCAGATTGCGGTATGGTGCGTCTGGTTGCCGGGGGTGAGCTTGGTGTATTCTATGCCCCCATTGCTTCAGTTGCCGGTGGCTGTTTTGATCCAGTGTTTCTGGGTTTTGATTTTGACCACCATCAATGAAAGTGGCTCTCGGGATTAGGAAAATTCGCGTCCGTCGATTGCCAGGTTCCTTATTCTCGGTTATGGCACATCCATGATCCCTTCACTAGAGATGCAGCGACCGGTTCTGGAGTTCTGTTCCATGGAGTTTCCGGTGCTTGATTCCAGCCTCCATATCGGCGAGGCGCTCGATCTCATCAGGAAGCAGGGGGTAAGGGAAAAAATCATTTACTTCTACGTGACCGGTCAGGATGGCGTATTGGAGGGCGTGCTGCCGACACGGCGTTTGCTCACGGAACCGCTCGAGATGCCGCTGCGCGATTGCATGATCCGTCGTGTGGTGGCTATTCCGACCAAGGCATCTCTTCTCGAGGCCTGCGAACTTTTTGTGCTCCACAAATTCCTCGCTTTCCCGGTGGTGGATGAGAAGCGTCGCATTCGCGGCGTTCTCGATGTGGGGGTCTTCACGGAAGAGGTTCTCGATTTCGCTGAGCACGAAAGAATGGACGATCTTTTTCAAACGCTGGGTGTGAGATCCAGCGAGATCCGGAGCGCCTCTTCGAGTAGGGCCTTCGTTCTACGCTTTCCGTGGCTTCTTTCGACCATCCTCGGCGGAACGGCTTGCGCGCTTCTTGCAGGGGCATTTTCTGAAACTCTCGAAAAACAAATCCTC
>Ga0214919_10009708_pt1 | contig 12366 bp, 10 predicted proteins | sample LL1503_MetaG_FD_177994 | JGI IMG/M metagenome (GOLD analysis project Ga0214919, IMG submission 177994) | Freshwater microbial communities from Lake Lanier, Atlanta, Georgia, United States - LL-1503 | ecosystem: Environmental > Aquatic > Freshwater > Lake | place: USA: Georgia | collected...
TATTTACGGCTCACGGAAAAAGATATTTTTTGGCCACATCGATAATTTCTTTTATTTTTTTCTGGCCTATTTCTTGAATAAATTCCGACTTAAGTGCTAAGACTTTGTTATCTGTTTTTTCGACCATAGGAATTAGATCCTGTAAAAACTTAACCTCACGCCCCCTCAAGAATCTAACCGTTGGATCGCTCAACTCGTTTAACGATTCAATGGGCGTTGAATAAGTCACTTTTAAATTTTTTTGTGGATTAATAAAAAATTTCTTGCAAAGTCTAAGCTTTCGAATCGAAGATCTATTTTCATACATCGATCTTTTTCTACTTTCTTGATCTTGAGAAAACCTAATATTCATATAGGCGTATCGATTTTCATCACGACAGTAACGATTCACAATTGAGATAACACGACCTATTCGTATGCCATTTTCTTCAGCAACCTCACTTAATGTTTTTCCATTTAAAATATTAATAGCAATCACTGCTTCTTTGTTTGTCACTGTCTTATTCACGCTCTCTCCCCTCTTCTCTCAGTCAAACTCTCTAAACACTTAAACTTGAATTACTTCTCTCAAATCGCCTAAAAGACGAAACAACCGTTCTCATGGCTGGCGTTGAATGCCACACTAGAGAGGTTGATGCGTTGGTCGATACTGGTTTTTTACTGGCATCAGTCAGCCTGGAATCGAGATCAACCGGCCTTGCTTTTTCTGCTGAAAAATCCATGTAATGACTAGGCAAATCTCCCGTGTCATGATCTAGGTCACTTGCTATCGTTATGTCTGCACCAAATTTCTTATGCAGCTCAGTGGCAAGAACAACGTTCTCTAAAATGGCCGCTTTTAAAACAGGGGTTCTGCCTAATTTATTTTGAGCATTTACATTGGCACCTAAAGCAATCAGAGATCCCATCACTTTTCGTGCAGTGGCAAAACCATCGCTTGAACTCGCTTGCACACAGGCGTGAAGCGCTGTTTCACCATCATCTTGCGCGTTGAAATTAATGAGGTCTGTAAAGCTATACCCGACAACCCGAGAGCACTCTGATTGAATTAAATCAACATCTGATTCTTTAATTTCAGGAACAGTTAACACTAAAAGTAATCGGCGATGGTGCTCTAAAAATTGCCGTTGAATATCCAAAGGTAATCCATCAAAACTAAAACCTGAGCCTTCAAAATCTCGAGCATGAACAGCGGCTCGACCAGAACCGCCACCACTCGATGCTGCCATTTCAATTTCAAGTAAATCCCCTGGACTGGTTATATCAATATGAGCATGCGGTATCGTTCGACTAATCGCTCTCATTGCTCTATCAAAATCACCGTCGATTTTTATTCTGCTTTTTGTGGTAGCTGTTCTGAATTGTTCATTCAAAACACGAATTAAATCCTCGAGTCCTCCAGAAGCCGTTCTTTCTAAAATATCCCGGACCTCAAACATGAAGGTCCGACTTTTTGCATAGACGCAGCTCGTTGGGTTTAATCGTCCAACGGGGGAACAGTAAAGTGACAGGACTGCTCTAATTTTTTCAAAAGAACCACCCATGGTTCTTCTGGATTCCTCTTCATAGCGTTCAAGCGTTGCCATAATTAACCCCCGCTTCTGCCTCAGTAAGAACTAAAGATTCGCTGCTGGCATTAGATAAACGTCTAGTCAGACCCATCTCAGAATCTGAAAATGGCGTTCTGCTTCTAACAACAACGACCCCCGAAGGACTAGAAGACCCTGATCCTGCTTGGCTGACCATGGATGGATGCCTCAACTTGGCTTGAATTGAGCACCCTACTTCGCTCGCGACACGCATAGCATCCTTGACCGCATCCACGCCTTTAAAGGATGGTGCTCGTCTTGTTTGATAAGAATCTTCCATTCGAGACACAAAATCTGCGCGTATTCTTGAGGCTTTTTCAACTGACAGACTCATCTTTTGAAGATCAGCCGCTGCAGAATCTAAAGCCGTGGCCACAGCCATTAATTTTGATTTTAAAATTATGGGTAAGCCATTTTCACCAGTGATCGCTTCTTTGTATTTAGAGGACAAATGATTTGCCAAAGCTTCTGGGCTATCTAGGGTCTCAACCAAAGATAGATCTATAGGTCTATCTGAGACAACGGCTGAAACTGGAGTTACTCGACCATCCAGTCCTCGTTCAACTAATACAAGGGCTGAATCAATACAGCTCTTAAAATTATTGCCATTTCTATAAAGTCTTTTTTCTCCGCCAGTCGATTTAAATTTTTGACCAACAATCAGACCTCTCACTTCAGTTAAAACTGCATGGGCATTCATCCCATCTGGTGTAATGGTCCCAGATAAAGTACCCAAACGAGCAATCAAATCATTAATCACCGGCCTTTTCTTTTTATAGCCCGGCCTTAACTTCTTAAAGTATTGTCCTTCTATTTTTCGTTCGTACTCAGATAAACGCTCAATAGCGTCTGCAATAACGTCTTTACAGATCCTAGATTGGCTTTGATGAGATCTTGAGCGGTCATTGGATATCGCTTTAGCAACAAAAGCATCAATGACTCTTGATTGAACGCCGACCGTTGATAAGCAAAGATCGACTTGACTAGCCAACCATGTTTCTTGCGTGACGTCTCGCAACATGGATCTTGAAACTTCTAACTGACGAATCACTGAATCTTTATGTTGACGGACTGCTTGAGTTGCCACGTCTAAAGATGATAACTGTTCTAAAGTCGCCTCAACAGCCCTAAAAAGTTGAATCGTTAAATGGGCGGCATCGTCCAGGCTACTCATAGACGTTAAAGATCTTAAGGACTGCGCTTGGCCATCGGTCGCACTGATGAGCTGAGAGTTAATTTCTTGAAGAGCCGACAATCTTGTTCTCAACTCTCCTATTTCAGCATCTTTAGCAGCGGCCTCTTCAGCCGCCCGTGCTTGAACAGAGTCTATTTGTTTTAAAAGCGCCCTCTTAGTTTCTTCAGAACGTTTCGTGACTGAAGAAGCAAGCTCCATTTGCTCTGTAGCCTCAGCATAAATTTGATGCTTTTCAGCTTCAACTGCAGGTGTCGCATCATTGATTGCTGAAATAATTCTTTTCTCTAAATCAGAAGATAATCCGTGCTTTCTTCCAAGAGCAGCGATCATATTTAAAACAAATTCACGTAGACCATGCAACGATGGATCCGGAATTCCTTTCAGCGCAAAAGAGGATCCTAAAATGTACGGTGATTTAAACATTCCGCCTTCAGATCGTTCTATCCCAAGAATGAATTCACTTAGGCTTCCTCTTTCTGTGTCGCCCAACCAATGAGTCGCGAAATAAGTTCTAATTAAGCTCAAAAGTGCTTTCTTTTGAGTCTCTACAATTTTCTCTTCTCGCTTTCCGATAATGCAAGCACCTGACATACTTCCCTCTCCTTTGTGTGAAATAATCAAACTCAGTGCAATTATTCACCAAAAATTTCAATAAATCAATAAAATTAGTGCAATTTTTCACCAAAAAGTTTTTTATTGCGTCTTTTTCAACCCCCATCTAACTTTCCAAGGCGCGTGGTGCTCTCTCAAGCAGGCTGTGTGTTCTCACTAGGCTACCCCCCGCGCCCTCTTCTCTTTCAAAAAATTCCATTTTAAAAAGCTGATAGAATTGGTCGGTCGTTTCTGTATAATTTCAAAAATGAGTGATGGCGAAATAAATAATGACCAAAGAAAAAGAAGATTCTGGCTTGAAAGCTGCAAAGACAATGAGTGAGCGGGTAAAGACCCTTAGATCTCAAGTTCTTGGTTTATCCATGGATAAATTTTGCGATTTCTCTGGCGGTATTATTCAAAAAAGATCGCTTGTTTCTTGGGAAAAAGAAGGATCTGAATTAACTGATTCAGCGATAAATCGGCTTACTAGTGCATTTCGAAATCTCAATCTTTTCGTTACCGAAGAGTGGCTAAAAAATGGGACCGGTGAAGAGCCGAGGAAAGTTGGACCACCCATCTATGACAAAGATTTTAATTTTGATGAAGAGCATGCCATTGCCCAAGAAATACTCTGCTTTCGTAATGGGACAAAAGGGATTGTTACTAATATTGAAGATGATGCCATGTCCCCTACTTACAAGAACGGGGATATTGTTGCGGGTAAACTGAGGCACGGAGATGAAATTAAAGCTTTGATCGGCAAGGACTGCATCGTGAAATTAGAAGATGCGACTGAGTTAGTTAGAAAACTTGAAATTGATTCTAATGACCAATACGTGCTCATTGCTAAAAGAAAGTCCACGCACCCTGCCGTTATTACTAATCCAAAAATTACTGCTGCTGCAGAGGTTGTTTGGATTAGACGAAGAGATTCATTCTAAACAGGTCAAAGCTTATCATCTTTGAGCTATAGCTATTACCTTTTACTTTTTAAAACCACCCTCCCCTCTCAGGATTATTTTTTAATTATTTTAAATAATTGATTTTCTGATTCTTGTATTGCTGATTGTTTGTCTAGTAGTAGTTTTCTTTATATAAGAAAGAACTACTACTACTAGAGTGTTCTTGCTAACGCTTCTGCTAACGCTTCTGCTAACGCATTGCTAACGGTCTGCTAACGCATTGCTAACGGATTAAGAATAACTTGCTAACGCATTGCTAACGGTCTGCTAACGGATTGCTAACGGATTAAGAATAACTTGCTAACGCATTGCTAACGCTCTGCTAACGGATTGCTAACGGATTAAGAATAACTTGCTAACGCATTGCTAACGCTCTGCTAACGCATTATGAATTCACCTTGTATGGATCATCACTATTAATATAAAGTAACTCATTGTTTTTAATTAATATATTTAATAAAAAAATAAGAGAACAGGCGTTTATTTAAAATTAAAAAATTGTTTATTTTGCTAACGGTCTGCTAACGCATTGCTAACGGATTAGAATAACTTGCTAACGCATTGCTAACGGTCTGCTAACGCATTGCTAACGGATTAAGAATAACTTGCTAACGCATTGCTAACGGCCTGCTAACGCGTTGCTAACGGGTTGCTAACGGTCTGCTAACGCATTGCTAACGGTTCTGCTAACGCATTGCTAACGGTTCTGCTCACACTTTGCTAACGCATTGCTAACGGTCTGCTCACGTATTGCTAACGGTTCTGCTCACACTTTGCTAACGCATTGCTAACGTATTATTTTTGATTTTTTTCTTGAGCGGCGGGGTGTTTATTTTTTACTTTTGAGTATGCGGCTATTTCTGTGCTTTACATTTTTTAAAGCCAGTTAATTTTTTTTAAAATTTTAAGATAGGAAGCAATCAAATAATTCATTTGTTGATGATGAGTTCATTATTTTTAATCATCTTCCCATCTATTTATAAAAATCCATTTTCATTTAGTTGATTTCTAAAATAACTGAAATTATATGTCTGTGGCCTTTGCTAATTATTTTTTCGTATACTACAATTTGTTACGGTTTCGAGTTAATTTATACAAAAAAGGTATCAGACAGATAAAATGGAAAAGACAAAGATTTGGACGGTTGGGGAAGTAACGAAGCTTTTTCGGATTACAAAATCAAAACCAACATTGCTTAGGGATGAAGCTAATGGAGTAATTCCACAAGCTGCTCGCGTACAAAGAGGAACTAGTTTTGTAAGGGCGTGGACAAAGGATGATCTACCAGCGATTGGTAGAGTTCATGGTTTTTTAAAACCGCCAAAGAAAACAAAGATAATCGCTGTTTATACAGCAAAGGGCGGCGTTTTAAAGACGACTATTTCATATAACTTTGCACGTATTTTGGCTTTAAATGGAATTAAGACTCTTGTCGTTGGCTTGGATGTTCAGTGCTCTGTAACAGATCTTCTTTCAACAACTCCTGAAGCAGAGTCAATCGATGAGATTTCATTTCTTCCAGGGCTTTATGAAGCATCTAAATTGCCCATGGACGGTGGTGTTCCAATTGAATCTGTTATTCAAGAAAGCGATCTAAATACGTTGCACTTTATTCCAGAGAGCATAAATCTCAACCTTCTTGATCAGAAAATTAGAGATGAAAAAAGAAGGGAGTTCTTCATTGATCGTTTGCTAGAGCCGATTAAAGACAAATATGATGTGATCATATTTGACAATGCTCCAAGTTGGAATTTTTTAATACAAAATTCTTTAGCTGCTGCTGACTCTGTGATATCACCCGTAGGTTGCGATATCGGTACATATAAGTCAGTTAGCCAAAACATAGGAATTATTAATGACTATAAAAAGGAAATGGAACTTAAGTGGTCAAATTTTATTATCATTCCAACGTTGCTTGAAAAGTCAAAACTGAGTGCCCAGATTGAAGCACAATATAGAACAATGTATCCAGAGCTTATTACAACTCAATCCATTCGCCGTGCTGTAAAGGGGCAAGAGAGCGTCCTTTATAATGCGAGTATCATTGAAACAGACCCGACATCATCTATTGCGGGCGATTACTTTGATACGATCAGCGAGGTTTGGGGTAGAATTTCTGGAGTGAAATGATGGCGGTTCAAGATCAAAAGCTCCAATCATTTTTTCTGAAGCAGAAGAAGGCTTCTATTGATGCATTGCTATCAAAAGATGTAAAAGAGCCTACGTCGATTTCTATCGACCAAGAAAAATTAACAACGGATAAAGCCCAAAAAACTCTTGGTGAAGAAGGTCTCAGAAATACGACACTGGCTTTTAAAAAAGAACATCTTAAGGATGTTTCAAAGCCCTTAGTTAGCCTGGTTCAAAATAAACAGCATTTGGAGTCTGAGTTTTCTAATTTGTCTCAAGAGTTTGAATTAAGTAATTCTCACAAAAAAGAAAGCGTTAGCAATGCGTTAGCAATGCGTGAGCAAGATGCTAGAAAAACGATTAATGACTCACCAGATATTGAGCCTGGGTCAAAAGAATCCGACAATTACCTTGTATCTAAGGAGGTTCTGGAAGAGCGTCTTGATAGGACTATTAACAGAGCACCTGATATGCATGCTTTAGATGAAATAATAGGAAAGGAGAGGGCTCTTCTCTTTTATGTCTTCAAAAAATGTCAGTCAAAAGGCTCTATGGAGACAGGCTCTATTACAACTGAAGAGCTGTCAGAAATTTTAGGAATAAGTGCTGTTCGTGTAAGGAATCTTATTTTTAGATTATCTAAAAAGTCTCTTCTTGAGGTCAGTAAATATAAAAATGGCCATGCTGGATGGAGGCGTTTTAAATTATCAGAGGAAAATTTTAGCAAATTAAGTTTTAATGAGAATTTATCAAATTCATTTCTAGATAAGCCAATGACTAGCGCTGTTCCCGTAAGCAAGATTAGCCCAGAGAAAAAATCCAATGCTTCTGACTCGGTTCAAGTAACACCTCTTGGGCAAGAGTGGGAAGATATTGACTTCCAGTGCTTGAAATCCATTGGTTTTACGAAGGCTCATATTGCACAATTGGCACAAACCAATAAGCTCACGCCCTCAATGGTTCAGGATTCTATTAATGCATTTTCCTTCGATCTTGAACACAATAAAAAAGCACAAAAGATTACCAGTGGGAATCCTCTAGGATTTTTTATGGGGATTATCAGAAAAGGAACTGTATATGCAGCTCCATCCAATTACGAATCAGCTAACGACAGAACCATGCGTCTTTATCTTGAGAAAAAAAGAGCGGATGAAGAGAAGAGGGCTTCTATAGAAAAAGAACTCAGCGATTTAGATTTTAACGAATGGAGTGCAGGGCTTACAGCCAGTGAGAAAGAAAAATACATGCCAGCAGAGATTGCGCAACAAAAGATGACGGCGCCAAAAGTATCCCATCTTCGCTCCTATCACAAAGAGAATATCTGGCCTAAGAAAAGGGCGGCGCTTCTTGCTGAGCATGGTGTAAAAATTAATAATTAGGCCATATTTTTTAGCCTACATGATTCTGTTTTTTAGCTAATTATTTTGATAGTAGTTCCTTTATTTCAGCCACTCTTTGTACCGTCATTCTGTCTTTAAAAACAGAATGATCCAGGTTTCTTTTTTTTAAAAATTTAACCCATTCCTTATTGCTTATTTCTTGAACAGCGTAGGCACATTGAGATGCAAGGATTTGTTTTTTTCTATCGTCTGAGTTTGCCCAAGAGGCCCAATCTTTAATTTTATTAATAGCGTGAGGGCATTTTGATCTTAAGATAGCGATCTTTCTTTCATCAGTATTTGCCCAGGAGGCCCAATCAGAAATTTCTTGAATAATTTTCGGGAATTCAGATCTTAAAATTTTTAGTTTTCGGTCATCTGTTTTTGCCCATTGGGCCCAGTTTTTTACTTTTTTTATGGCGTGAGGAGACCTAGATATTAAGATTAATTCTTTTAAAGAATCTGTTTTTGCCCATGATCCCCAGTTTTTAATTTGTTGAATGGCATAAGCGGACCCTGATACAAGAATCATTCTTTTTTGTTCGTCTGTTTTTGCCCATTTATCCCAATCTTTTACAAGCTCAATTGGATATTTGCATTCAGATTTAATAATGAGCATTTTTCTGAGATCAGATTTTTTAGGATCTTCTTTAATCCATTGAACTATGGTCTCATTTGATAGATTTGATACTTTTTTTCTATTTCTAGTTTTTAATAAACTAACTATCAGGCTGTCAATAAAATCTTTATTTTCAGAGCAGGGGACAAGGTAAGTTATTTTCCAATATTTTTCACCAGGCTTTACTAGCCCGTCTTTGGCTAATTCAAGAATTTTTTCATGAGACTTTTTCGAATGTTCTTTATTTGATTCATCTAGTTGGAGTGTTATTTCTTCTTTAGATATCATTAGTTCGTTGGGAGGATATTCAGTCCCTTTTTTAATAAAATAATCAGTCGATATTTTCCTGATTGATACTTTTGATTTTTTCATCTTTTATTTTTATGAGAATCTCTAGGGCCTATCTTCCAGCCGAGTTTCTTTTATTGCAAGATGAAATTAGGCGGCCATAGCCACATACTTTAATCTTTTTTCATATTCTGAAGTTAACGATGCTTTTCTGTAAAGTTTAATAGCTGATTGGTTGTCTCTAAAGCAATCAAAAAGGTGATCTATAGACTCGAAAACTTCGGCTTCGTTCAGAAAGGATTGGGAGGAGGGGGCTTCAAAAAAAGCAGACCTGCTTGCTAGGATGTATTGCTCATTGATTGTTTTGTATAGAGAAATATTGGTCCATTCCATTGAGTGATAGCCGTCAATGAAAATAGAAGCCATCTCTACACCAGAAAATCGTAAATCAGGCCCATTATCCCTTAATACAGTGAAAGTTGAATCGAGCTCTTCGTGATTCAAAAATGCAATTTTACTCGGCTTAATTTTATCTAAAATACTCTTTTTCCATAAAGAAGATTCAATGACATTTGAATAAATAGTAGCGTCTTTAAAAGACAAGTAATCAATTGGTAGTTCACCTTGGATCGTCTCAAGATTTGATAAATCATTGATGTAATAATCCGGCTTTTCATCGACGATTACTTCGTAAGATTTTAGCTTATGGTTGTATCTTGATACCCAGTTAAAATTGATAAAAATAGACCGTGATATGAATAGAGAAATATTGCCATGAAAGTATTCTTGACGATTGCTGTACCCTCTATCAGTTACAGATATTGTTCCAACTCGAACATTATTTGAGTGAATATTTTCAATAAGAAAATCAATTCTTGCACTTCTAATAAAGTTGGTTATTTGCATTGATTCCTCGTTAATGAGGCCCCAATCTATAGTTCTATTTTTGTGCATAGCCCCAGAAACAATAACATTTTTTTGACTGTCAATTATATCAACGAAGTAGGGGGTAAATGATATTAATCCGTTATGGCAATAATCAAGTAATATCCCAGGAGTTTCATTGATTTTTTCAGAGTTTTTAACAGCGGAATAAAGTGAGTTTTCTAGTTTTAGAATCTCACATTTTTGAGATTTTGTGCGCTCCAAAACAGCATCGTAATTTTCAGACTCACCACGGAAAACAACTTCAAATAATCCATCAATTTCTGTCTGGTTAAGCATCGTTGAATTCATTTAAAATCTCCATAATTTAGCTTATTTAACACGTTGAAATTATAGCAATTTTCGCCTTAAAATGGAATGAAAATCAACGCGTTAAGTCATTTTATTTCTAATAATTACGTATGAAAAACTCTTTATTATTAAGTAATAAAAAAGCCCAACTATCCAATGAATAATTAACTGAACAGTGGGGCTTTTAAATAAATTTATCTGTTAAATTTTATGCTCTTTTGCAATTTTCTCAAAAGCATCCTCGAGTGTTTTTTTATCCAGTTTCCAAAGATTAAATTTATAGGAAAGTTTTGAAACTTCCTCAGAGGCTTTTAATTTTATGGCCTCAAGTTCTTTAGATTTTTCTTCCAGTTCTCTTTTTTTGTCATCCATGTCTTTTTGGATTTTGTCCATTTTTTTAAGGTCAGAAGGCGTAAGCGACACTCTCATTCTCCATAGTTAGTTAATGTCGATAACCTTATAGCACTTCAAATATTCAACATCAATGAAATTCACCAGAATGTGAAGAGATCAGTCAAGCATAAAACACAGGGGCGCGCCCCTGAAACCCCAATTAAAACCAACACACCTAATGCAACTGCGTTGCTTAAGTATTTTTTTATTTAAAATCAATGAGATTTTTCCTTTTTATAAAGGTTATTTTTAATTTTAATTTTTATTAATCGGAATTTTCAATGTTTTAGTTACCGCAAACATACCGCAAAAGAGGGTTGTTAGCTGGATATTAATTATAATTTATAGGGTTTTTATAAAATCATGCCTTTTATATACTTTTTATTTGATTTTTGAATGTTTAATGGTTAGCTTCGTCGTTCTTTAATTTTAAGGGCGATTGAATGAAAAGAACTTCGATCATGTTGGATGATGAAACAAAGAATTTATTGGATACCTATTGTAAAGAAACGCATACAAAATTCAGTGATGCGTTTCGATTGTTTATTCGAGAAGGCGTGTCTAATTTCAATCAGAAGAAAGATTTTAAACCACAAAATAATGTGAATTCAGAGGGTCTTTCCTTGAATGAAAAGAGGGGAATAAAGGCTTCTATTGAAAGTTTAATGCTGCTCAGAGAGCTGGCTAATGAAATTTCTTCTATTAGATCAGAAGTCTCTAGAGTTGATAAAAATAAGATCAATGTAGATGGATTAATTAAGGCATCTGGTCTTAAAGCGGATGAAATTTTAAAGAACGGTTGGTCTCAATAAATTTATAAAGGCTTAGTGTCATGCTTACTATTTTTGCGATTAAAGATGCCAAGCAGGCAGCTAAGTATTATGAAGATGATAACTATTATCATCGAGGGTCTATTGAGGCGATTGCAGCGACGCATTGGTTTGGAAAAGGCGCTGAAATTTTAGGGCTTTCTGATTATGTTGATCCTCAAAGATTTACTGAATTATTAGAAGGAATTATTGATAAAAATACTCAACTTTCACGGGTTAGACATGATGAAGGTGTGGCCCATAAACCTGGGTATGATTTAACTTTTTCAGCACCGAAATCGGTCTCTATTTTGGCTGAGATTGGTCAGGATTATCGACTCCATGAAGCCCATGATCGGGCCGTCAATACGGCTTTAAAATACTTAGAGTCTCGTGGTGCGCGGTACCGTCAAACGATCGATTCTCTGACGGAAACTTATCAGTCAGATAATTTAACGATTGCCAAGTTTAGGCATGATACGAGTCGCAGTGTTGAGGGTGAAGTAGACTGCCAGTTGCATACTCACTGTGTCGTGTTGAACGCGACTTTTTGTGAAGATGGTAAGTGGCGGTCTTTATCTGAAAAGCCCTTGTTTGATTTTAAAATGACCGGCGGAATGATCTATCGGGCGGAGCTCGCTAAAGAATTAAAATCACTGGGTTATCAAATTGAAAAAACCCGTGAAGATGGTTTATTTGAGATTGCTGGATTCACTCGTGAGCAGATCGAAGAGTTTTCTCAGCGTCGCGTAAAAATTCTGGAAGTAATGAAAGAATTCGGTCTTTTTGGACCAGAGGCTGCTCAAGCAGCCGCCTTGAATGGACGAGAAGGGAAGCAGCCCATTGATCGGGATAAATTACATGAATTATGGGTAGAAAGAGCTCGTGAAGTCGGGATTGATTTGGATGGTTTAATCCAATCTTCTTTAAAACTAGAAAAGCTCATTAAGAATGGTCTTTATAAAACGACGAACTTAGATTCTTCGGTCTTAGCAGATCGAGCTTTGGTGTATGCCATTAAGCATTTAGGTGAAAGAGAGTCTGTTTTTAAAGAGCAAGATGTCATTAAAACAGCTCTGCAATATGCTCTTGGCGATGTTGGCGTTGAAGATACTCATCAGGCCATTGAGCGATCCAAAGAAGCGAAGCATTTAGTTCATTTAGGTCAGCAT
>Ga0214919_10009709_pt1 | contig 12366 bp, 11 predicted proteins | sample LL1503_MetaG_FD_177994 | JGI IMG/M metagenome (GOLD analysis project Ga0214919, IMG submission 177994) | Freshwater microbial communities from Lake Lanier, Atlanta, Georgia, United States - LL-1503 | ecosystem: Environmental > Aquatic > Freshwater > Lake | place: USA: Georgia | collected...
GTGCGTAGTCAAGAGATGCCGTTGTTTTCGCGACTGGGTAATCATCCACGCACGTTGATACCCGATGCCACAGCGGCTGGTGAACTTTTTGAATACTGGTGTCACGAGGCATCACATCTTCCTGTTTCTATGCATCCGCTCATTCGGTGGCGAATGGACGAAGCGCGCAACGGGGCAATGTGGCCGGGCCTACGGCGCATAGCCGAATCAAAACCGACATTGATGAAAGAGATTCGCGACCGCATCTATAACGACGGACCTCTTGTAGCGGGTGACGTTCGAACACGCACAGGGCCAAAAGGTTCGTGGTGGGATTGGGACGAAGGCAAAGCGATTCTTGAATACTTGTTCTGGACCGGAGAGATCACCGCACAACGACGGCCCAATGATTTTGCACGTGTCTATTACGCACCGCACGAAGTTTTGCCCACAGAGATATTGAAGTTGCCAACACCATCACAAAACGAAGCACGCCGTGAAATGTTGCTGTTAGCAGCGCGCAGCGTCGGCGTTGGTACAGCCGCTGATTTGTTTGACTATCACAGGCAAAAACCCCAACAAGCAAAGCCTTATTTGGCTGAACTTGTTGAAGAAGGTCTCATTGAGCGAGTGCGTGTTGAAGGGTGGCGTGACGCCGCATATATGTTGCCCGATACATTGCGTCCACGCACTATTGATGTGCGAGCACTTGTCTCACCGTTTGATTCCCTGGTGTGGTGTCGGCCACGCATTGAGCGACTCTTTGATTTTCACTATCGCATAGAAATTTATGTACCAGCACCAAAGCGTGTGTATGGCTATTACGTATTGCCGTTTGTCCTAGGCGATCGCATTGTTGCGCGAGTAGATCTGAAAGCTGATCGACATGCAGGTGAGTTACTTGTGCCGGGTGCGTTTAGCGAAGACAATGTCGACATCAAACATGTAGCAGCCGAACTGATAATCGAATTGCGCGAGATGGCAACGTGGTTAGGACTTGACCGAGTACGTATCGGTACGAATGGTGATTTGACTACATTGCTTGCGAAACAAAATCGCCAGAAGTAGCCCACCGAATGGTGGATGAGATCAATTGTCCGATTGGTTTGACGACAAGTTGTTCCGTCAATGGTAGGTACGGCAGTCGTAAATCCGCGCGAGCCCACGTGGGGAGAATTGCAATTGCAGATGCTGCGATTAATGAGTAGGGAACGCGTGCAGCAAGTTCGAGTGGCGGAGTAAGCAACAAATATTTTGCTGCATCACGTGATTCTGTAGTGCCATGAAGTTCTGGGCGAAACTGTGCAATCTGATCTTTGAGACCTTGCACTGATGTTGGCGGCGCTGGTACGCCCAACTTGCGTGCAATAACTGCCATGTCTGCAACGTACGCGTCGTAGCCGGCAGTATCTAACGGTGTAGCACCGTACGCCTGATGCGCGCGCATGAAACTGTCAACTTCTGCAACATGTACCCAGCGAAGTAGGTGAGGGTCTGAAGCAGAGTATGGGCGACCATCGCTTGCAACACCGGTTACGCGCTTGTGTACGTTCACCACGATGTCGACTGCGCGTTGCGCAACGTCAGCAGGTGCAAACGACGTAGCGGCCACAAAGTCGGCAGTGCGTTGCAAACGACCCCACGGGTCACCGCGATAGTCAGAATGTTGAGCAACGCCAGCCATTGCTAATGGATGAAGTGATTGGAATAACAGAGCTCTCATGCCGCCGATGAACATGGATGAATCTGAGTGAACGATGTAGAGGGGAGACGACTCAGAGAACCATCGTGGACCAGTGGCATTCATGATGGCATCGCGTTTTTCTTCCGCGTTGTCGCCGATCACTCGGTCTCGAAGGGCGGCTGAAATTGCCAGGCGAACTGATTCGACTCGATCAGAAAGGGCTGCGGGAACTGCTGACACCTCTCTATCGTGCCATCCTCAGTGGGGAAATGCACGGCGAATGTGGTCACAGGATGGCTACCTATACGCTTTCCCACGTGACCGATGCACCAGTCCCTGCAAGCCAATCTTCACGGATGCCTCGATGGGTTCCACGCGCAGTTGTGATCTTCTGGATGGGCTTTATTGGCACCCTCGTTCTTCGTTTTACGTTTCACCGATTAAACAACTTCCTGATTCTGATGTTGGTGTCGTTGTTCATTGCGTTGGCACTTGAGCCAGCTGTCAACAAGCTTGTTGCCAGAGGAAGAGGTCGGCGAGCTTCAACGGGAATATTGATGTTGGGACTGCTCGTCATTGTGTTCACATTCGTGGGAGCAGTCGGAACTGTCGTTGGGCAGCAGGTAGCTGATGTTTTGTCTAACAGCGAGCAGTACGTAAATGACACTGTAAAAATTTTGAACGACACGTTCGGCTCGCATATTGATGCGGCTTCGGTGAATGAAAAAATCACAGATCCCACAGGACCAGTTCAGAACTTCATTAATTCGCAGCAAGACAAAGTAGTGAACCTTTCTGTTCAGGCACTTGGGGTGCTCTTTCAAATGTTCACTGTGCTTTTGTTCTCCTATTACTTAGTTGCAGATGGACCACGATTGCGTCGCTCAATTTGCTCTCGTTTACGGCCAGACCGTCAACGCCAAGTTTTGAATGCGTGGGAGCTAGCGATTACGAAAACAGGTGGGTATTTGTACTCACGTGCGTTGCTTGCGGTGATCTCAGCTTTCTTTCACTGGATTGCATTTCAAGCCATTGGAATTCCCGCCCCAATCGCAATGGCACTGTGGGTCGGATTTGTGTCGCAGTTCTTACCAGTCATCGGTACATACATCGCTGGGGTACTGCCATTGGTCTTAACTTTTGTGGATTCACCAATTAAGGCTTTGGTCGTTATTGGTTTCATTGCCGTGTATCAACAAGTGGAGAACTACTTGTTCGCACCGAAAGTAACTGCGCGGACATTGGAATTACATCCGGCTTTGGCATTTGGTGGAGCGTTAGTCGGTGGAGCAGTTCTCGGACCGGTTGGTGCCATTCTTGCGTTACCTGCAGTTGCAATGGGTCAAGCGCTCGTGTCCTCATGGGGAATTCGCCATGACGTGATTGATGATCCGTTGACATTTATGCAAGACACTAAACCACCTCGTGCGAAACGCGGTTCTCGAAAGTCGTCATCGAAGTGACGGGCGTATCTCCATCACAGTTTGCACCAGTGGCAGTTGTCTCTCGTAGTGGAGTAGATGAGAGCGTTCATTTCGGAGCCGTGGTGTGTTTAAACCAAAACGGTGACATTGAATTCTCACTGGGAGATCCACACGCGCAGATATTTCCTCGGTCGTCTACAAAACCAATGCAGGCATTGGCGATGGTCCGCGCAGGGCTGACTCTTCCGGCAGAGAAATTGGCTCTCGTGTGTTCCAGTCACAATGGGGAAAGTATTCACCAACAAACTGCGCTTGCGATTCTGGCTGAGTTTGGACTTGACGAAAGTGCACTAGGCAACACACACGATTACCCGATGCACACACATTCTGCCCACGATGCAATTCGTGCTGGTCTTCCAAAATCTGCTCTGCAGATGGGATGCAGTGGAAAACATTCCGGCATGGTGGCGACGTGTGTGATCAACGGTTGGCCAATAGAGAATTACCTTGAACAAGATCATCCATTACAACAAGCAATTACGCGCACTGTTGCTGACGTCACTGGCCACGATGCTTTTGCAATTGGAATTGATGGCTGTGGTGCACCGGCCCATGTTGTGGAACTCGTAGGACTTGCACGCGCAATGCGAGCCATGGCCACAGGCGCTGCTGGTGATTCCGGTACGCAGATCTACACAGCGATGTCGCAATTCCCGTACATGGTGGGCGGCAAAGGGCGTGACGTCACCACAATTGTGTCGGGTATTAATGGTTTGTTTGCAAAAGATGGGGCTGATGCTGTGTATGCAGCTGCATTGCCCGATGGTCGTGCTGTAGCCCTGAAAATTTCTGATGGGTATGGGCGTGGAACGCCAACGGTTCTTCTTGCAGCTCTTCAAAAACTTGGTGTCGATATCACAGGCGTTGATGACAGCATTGCAGAAGTAGTGCGTGGACATGGGAAACCAGTTGGTTCAGTGCGAGCAATTGGGTTTGACTGAACATGGCTATTCCGTTTGTCCCACGTATCGATGATGCTCCGTATGCAGAGATCACTCAGGTGTCTCCGCTAATTCAACGGGTGATTGCAAAAAATCCGTCAAAGTTCAGTTATCACGGAACAGGTACGTACATTCTGGGCACCAACGATGTAGTGGTTATTGATCCAGGCCCGAAGCTTGATAGTCATCGTGATGCATTGCGTGCAGCACTAGACGGAAGAAATGTTGTCGGAATTGTGGTGACCCATTGTCATTCAGACCATTCACCATTAACCGAATGGCTGTTTGGCGAAACAGGAGCGACTCGGTATGCCATTGGACCGCATCGTGTGTATGAGGGATTCGTTGAAGAAGATGATCATGATGCATCGGAAGATGATCCTGCTGATGCAGTTGAGTCTGACGAAGAAAAGGAAACGACGGATCTTGCGTTTACTCCTGATGCTGCAGTGATAGACGGCGAGAAATTTCTGGCAACAAAAGAGTTTGCTCTGACCGCGGTAGCTACTCCTGGCCATACATCAAATCACTTGTGCGTCTCAATGGATACAGAAGGTGCTTTGTTTACAGGAGACCACGTGATGGGTTGGTCAACCACCATCGTGTCGCCACCTGATGGTGACATGCGCCAATACATGGACTCAATGCGAAAAGTGATCGCGCGCGACGACAGAATTTTGTGGCCAACGCACGGTGGCCCAGTCACAGACCCACAGCCATTTCTTGTGGCATATCACGAACATCGTTTAGAACGTGAGCGTCAAATAGTTGTGCAGATTGCGAACGGCAATACGACCATCCCTGGCATTGTCAAAGTGTTGTATGCAGCTATCGATAAAAAATTGCACCGACCTGCTCGACGCAGTGTGTGGTCACATCTACGCAAATTGGTCGATGATGGAGTGGTAGCGACAGATGATGGTGGGGAACCGCGACTACTTGGGGCGTATCACCTGGTCGGCTAACGGCTACTTGTTTTTGTGAGCTTTACGGCGTCGCAAAACGAATCGTAAGACACGATCAGTGATGATGGTGAGGCCAACGATAATAACGGTGTACCACCAGAGCGGAACTGAGTGCGCGCGGTACACCACAAAGTTGATATCGATTCGTGTGGTGTTTGCAGCAATAAGTGCAACGATGATGAGAGCGCCCACGATGGCAGCCACTGTGCCAAGGCCTACTCCTTGATCAATCTTTGGTTCTGAGTTGTCATCGTCAATCATGTGAGTTGTCCTTTGTGGTTACTTCACACTGTATGCAATTGCCGTATGGCTACTTGACTGCACCTGCTGGCAGTGTGTCAGGGTCAAAGAGTGCAAAGAATTCTTTTGTGGAACCATTGAGGTGACGGTTTGGGTCACCCATTCGATTGTCAATCACTGCACCCCGTCGGGTTGCCTTACCAAAATCGCTGTAGACAGAAAAATAGGGCCACTCGCCATTGATGTCGAGTTCCATGCCGGTCTTGCAGCCGAGTACAACAAGAGTGTCTGCCAACATGCCGATGTTTACTTTGCCTACTGCGACAAACATCATGAGACCATCGGTACGAAGACAAATTGCTGAACGAAAGTTATAGACCTTGTTACCGAAATCTTGGCCCCAATCAACTTTCGGGTAGTTGGCATACACCGATTTTCCGTTGTGCACGAGTGGCGGCAAGTTTTGTCGCAATGACGCCCACGAACCATCATCGGTGATTGTGTCTCCCCAGACGCCAACTGTGCTTGTGCCATCAGCAGAAATTGCAAGTGTTGCGTACCCTTTGCGCATCGTCCGCACGGTTTTACCCTCGGTGACATAGCCACCTGGTTGATGTTCAAATCTGAAACCACCATTGAAGCTTGCAATCAAAGATCGCAATGCAGAGCCGCGAATCTTTGAACCGTTCTTCCAGCCTGTACCACCAGGCATCTCAGTGCCGTTGAACATTGCGGTGTGAACTCGGGTTGGATCAAAAGTGGCCATTGTCGCTACGACGGAACCGAAACACCACAGAGGCCGAATCGATGTGGCGTACACAATTGGTTTTGTACGCACACGCATGATGGCTTGCCATGTCCCTTCTCCCGGCAACGCTGGAAGAAGTTGAGACTGAATATCTGCAGGTTTTGCGGGAATGGTTGTCGACGACGTTGTCGTTGAGGTGCCAGGAACGGGGACTGTGGTGGTTGTCGATGATGTCGTAGTAGTTGAGGTAACGACCGTGGCGATGGTGTTATCAACCGGACACGACGAAGTTGCCACAGTTGGTCGAATCTGAAGTGGCGTGATGATGTCAGGAACGGTGGTGGACGTTGACGATTCACTTGGTGACGCTGTCATGGTTGTCGAAGTTTGGACTGTTGGGTCAGCGGTGGGAGTAATTGCAAGAGCAAGTGAGTCCGCAGGGGCAACTGCTGGCGGATCATTGTGTAGCCATGCTTCGAGCTTGTCGACAACTGGCCCCATGTTGTTTTCGCGCGCCCATGATGCAAGGTTTTGTTGCAGTGGATCACGAGGATGAGCACGAACGTATTGTGTGGCCGATATGGCGACAACTACGAGGAACACGGCAACAAGTGCGCCAATAACACGGAGAAGTAAGCGGCGTGTCATGCGTTTACAGGTTATGCGTATTACCTACGAAGCACTGCCCTTATCTCTCAAATGTCTGCCGATATAGGCAACAACAACTTGTTGCGTTTCGTCATCGAAATATAGGTGGATACGAACTAAATGAGTTTTGCGTCCGCGGCGAATGTGGGCTTCTGCCCGAACGGTGTGGCCTCGCCAGTCAACGAGGTAATCCTCTTCATATTTCTGGCGAGCCGTTACAGAAATTGCAGGTACGAAGTCGAGGCCCATCTGCCGGCACGCCAATTTGATACTGGTACCGGTAATTTCACCGGACATCCATGCCCGCGCTACTTCGTTAAGGCGAACTAAGTCTTGTAACACACTGACCGGCTCTGGTCCTTCAAGACCTTCGCCCGACTCAATTGCTCTGTCGTGAAAGACAAGGAACGGGCAATGTAGACGGGCAAGACGCAACGCTTCTGTCATTGACGGCACAGCACGAACCTGAGCCGTATTTCCTGCCTGAGTTTCAAGTGAAACATTGCGAAGAATCAATTCATCAAGTTGGCCACCTTTGCGTTCCAACTGTGTGCGTTGCTCGGATAACAATCGGTCTGCATCTGCGAGTGCTGCTTCAAGTTCGTCGACCGATGCTTCTAATTGTTCAATGTGCAGAGCCTGCTCTTCGTTTTCAATTTCTTCTTCTGGTTGTTCGCGCACAGGAAGATCAATAATTTCGAAGTCTCGTCGAGGTGGAGGCGGTACACGTGGTGCAGCAACAGAACGAGCTGCTGTGTCAATAACCAGTCGAATGATCCGGTGTTGTTCACGCATTTCGTATGCAGCGGGTAATTCACGCCGCCGTGTGATATCAGGTTCGGTGTTTCCTGCCCACTGAACAATGATGCAACCAGGACCGATGAGTGAATAGCCAGCTAACTCCGTGAACCCCTTGAGAGCTTCAGCATTTGTGATTTGAAAAACATGAGCTAATCCGACAAGTGGTCCTGCACCAATTGCAACAAGCGGCGGAGTGCGTCGTTCATAGTCGATTATTTCCACAATCGCCGGAAGACGACGACCTGGCGCAAGAATGAACGCTGCTACTTCCTGACCACCCAATTCGGTGTCAATCAATGTGGCTGCATCAGTGATGTACCTATTTGCATCTTCGGATGGAACCGTGCGCAGTGCTGTTCGAACTAATTGCACGACACGTGGTGGCAACATTGGCGGAGTGTATGGCACAACTTTTGCTGTGCTCGGAGTTGACACGATACGTGCATCGAAGGTGAGTACATCTTCTAGCAACACGACACTGATAGTTAAAGTTTCAACGTGTGTGCTTCCCGGTGCGCTTTCGGTAATTGTGAGACGAAACACTGGGTCATCAGACGAGTGCCGCGTACGAACCGTTGTGCCAGGGCCGTATGAATCGATGGGGTAGTGCGCAACAAGCCAGTCATCAACTACATCAATGAGTGCCATGCGTTGTGAATTGCTGCAGTCACGCGTGGCAAGTGAGAGGGCGTATGTCGTAATCATCGACGGCTCGGGTGAGAAGAAAGAGAGCTAGCGGTACGGCGTGAGCGCATCGTGAACGAGCGACAAGAGGGAAGTAACTGTGGCCGCGTCATCAGGATCGAGTGTAAGCAAACGGTCAAAGGCAGAAGATTCAAAGTCAATAGCGGGGTGCAACTGGTAGCGCTGGCGGGCAGGAAGTGGCGGTTCAGGGGTCTCAAGGCGGGCTGTTCCCGGGGACTCCCGGTCAATCCAGCATTGGGCGGCAGACCCGAGCGCCTGGATAGTCCAGCCCGTTTCCAGGCTGACAGACCATGGCCCTGCTGGTTCTGCGGGAAGGCTGATGGAGTCGGGAGCGTGGGTCACGGGCACTTGCATTCGCATGATTGGCCCAGAGTGATCGCGATGATTCACCTCAGCAACCACGGTGTCATGAGCGACGGGCAGCACCATTGGGTCGTCTTGCATTCGAGTCGAAACGTTGTATTGAGTAGGTGTCACGACTTCCCACACCCACGGACGTCCACCGGTATCAATAACGGGAACGTTCATGCCTACCCAGGCAACATCGAGACCGGGCATGGTGACGCGGCGCCACGTAAGAGATTCAGGATGTTCGGCGAGTGATCGTCTCACTCCATCTACAAACGTATGCACGACTGTTCATGTTGGTGTGAATCGGCCCGTGAATGGTGGATACCCTCGCGAATGCGAGACTTGAGCCATGCCGATCTTTGAGTCAGATGACATTTCCATCAACTACCAGATCTCTGGTGCTGGTCCCCGAGTGTTGTTTTTCAATGGGTCTGGCGCAACATTGCAGTCCACCGAACTTCTGATTCGTTCATTGTCGAAGGAGTGTGAAGTACTCGCACATGACCAACGCGGTCTTGGGCTCACATCCATTCCCGATGGTCCGTACACCATGGCGCAATACGCAGCAGACGCTGCAGCATTGCTTGATCACGTGGGCTGGAAGTCATGTGCAGTTGTTGGCATCAGTTTTGGCGGAATGGTTGCACAAGAGTTCGCAGTGACATTTCCGATGCGTGTTGAAAGTTTGGCGTTGTTATGCACCTCAACAGGGGGAGCCGGTGGTTCGTCGTATCCACTGCATGAATTAGGTGCGTTGTCAGCAGATGAGCGGGCTGAGAAAATGGCGACATTAAGCGACACACGTTTTACTCCTGAATGGTTGGCGTCTCACCCCGCTGATGCACAGATGATGAGCATGCGTGCCGACCAAATGACAAAGTCTGCTGATGTGATTCGTGGGGAGAGATTGCAACTTGCTGCTCGTATTGATCATGATGTTGCAGATCGCCTGCACGTAATTCCTTGCCCAACATTTGTTGCTGCAGGAAAATTTGACGGAATTGCACCGCCTGTTAACTCACAGGCCATCGTTGAGCGCATTCCTGATGCCACGATGTCGTTGTATGACGGTGGACATATGTTTTTAGCTCAAGATCCGACAGCCATTCGCGAGGTTCGTACGTTTCTGGCTACCGGTGTTCGTCCAGGCAGTAAGTAGATCGACATGGCAATGAACGTTCTTCTGATCACCCTTGATCAATTTCGAGGTGACTGTTTATCGATTGCTGACCACCCTGTGGTGAAGACCCCCAATCTTGATCGTCTCTGCCAACAGGGCGTTCGGTTGTCACGGCACTACAGCCAAGCGTCACCGTGTTCTCCCGGTCGCGCGTCTTTGTACACCGGCATGTATCAAATGAATCATCGCGTTGTTGCCAACGGAACACCGCTCGATGAAGGGTTCGACAACATTGCACTAGCTGCACGTCGTGCTGGGTACACGCCAACATTGTTCGGATACACCGATCAATCGATTGACCCACGAGAGACGAACAGCGCCGATGATCCTCGCCTTCACACATATGAAGGAGTGTTGCCGGGTTTTGATTGCGCGCTTGATCTGACAAGACAAATGAATCCGTGGCGAGATTTTCTTACAGAAAAGGGCTACGACGCTTCCCCCGGAATTTTGCAATTGTTGTCGACTGAACATGAACGACCTGTTGATGTCAGCGTCAGCAATTTCTTGACCAACAATTTGATTGATTGGATTGATAACCAAGATGCTGGTTGGTTTGCGCATGCAAGTTATCTGCGCCCGCATCCTCCGTATTCCGCAGCTGGCGAATATTCCACAATGTATGACCATGCTTCTGTTGGCCAACCGATTCAACGTGCAGAGAATGTGCATCCATTCCATGAAGTGATGTTGATGCTTGACGGAACAAAGGCACCAACAGATCCCGATGAGATGGCGCATATGCGTGCGCAGTATTTCGGAATGATTAGTGAAGTTGATTACCAACTTGGTCGAGTGTTTGATGCACTGACTGAATCAGGAGAGTGGGACAACACAGTCATTGTTGTTACTGCCGATCACGCAGAGATGTTGGGTGACCATGGTCTGCGTGAAAAAGTTGGCTACTGGGAAACAAGCCAGCACATCATCGGAATCGTTGCAGACCCACGTCATTCAAGTGCTCACGGAACTGTGGTCGACAAGTTCACAGAGAATATCGACATCATGCCCACGCTATGTGAAGTGATGGATATTGCAATTCCTGCTCAATGCGATGGATTGCCGTTGACGCATTTTGTGAATGGCACAGAACCACCATGGTGGCGTGATGCAGCACACTGGGAATATGACTGGCGATTCGCACTGATTCCTGCAGATCGGTATGTGTGGCCATGGCGCCGGCGTCTTGAACAACTCAATCTTGCTGTGCGACGTAGTGACACTCATGCGTATGTTCAATTCGGTGATGGCGATTTCTTATGTTTCGATTTGGAAGCCGACAATACGTGGCGCACATTAACTACTGAGGCAGAAGTGATTTCTAAAAATGCACGCGCCATGCTGACGTGGCGCATGGAACACGCCAACAGAAATCTGACCGGATTTCTCGTTGAAAACGGTGGTGTTGGCCGGTGGCCAACAAATGTTGAATGGCGAACTGAGTCTTAATCAGACCAACGGTCATATTTGACCATCTGACTGAGTGGTGCGCGACGTAACGGACCATGGTTTCCCATGGGGTGACCAAGTGGAACCATGGCGTACACGCCCCATGGCTCTGGTATTTCCAGCAATTCACGAACTTTCACTTCGCTTGCCGAAATCAAAGTGGTGAGCACGCCGCCTAGTCCTTCTGCTCGAGCAGCGAGCAAAAGGTTTTGAACAGCGGGGTACAAGGATGCTCCGCCAACAACTGGTGTACGACCGAGGTTTCCATCAGTGACGAATACTTCACGAGGATCATGAATGAACATGACGACAACAGGAACATCGGCAAGTGATTCAGCAAGACGTGTGCCGACTGCAAGGCCAGTGCGTGTTGCTTCCACAATGTTCTCTGGCATTCCTTCAACACGCTTCATGTTCATTTCAACGTATTTGGCCCATTCGGCTGCGTAGATATCTCCGAGTTTTTGTTTCAACGCGCGATCACGTACTGCAATGATGCGCCATGGCTGCCTGTTGCCACCACTTGGTGCCCAGATGGCTGCTTGCAACACTCGCTCAAGAGTTGCATCGTCAACAGGCTTGTCGCTGATGCGCCGAATGGACCGGGTTGTAGAAAGAATGGAATACAGATTGTCAGCGTCGCTCATGAGAGCAATCTAATCGTTGTAGTGGTGGGGTTTTAGCGTTGGGCAGCACTGGCGGGCCATGGGGACATTTCTAGCCCTACGCCTTGGTACACACCATGAAGCAGTGCTGCATAGTCCACTGAGATATGTGCGCGAGCGAGACGGACAAGTTCATCGCGAAACAGAACACCGTGAGAGTCTGCCCCCACGATGACGTGAGCTACTTCATGCAAGGCGGTTGCGGCTGTGGTGACTTTGCCGCGAAAACAAATTGTGTTCGATTCAATATCGGCTGAAGCTAGTGATGATCGAGTTGCTCGTCCAACGACAATCTGTGGCGTATCAATATCTTCTCGAGTACATACATATTGCAGCCACTCATCAATGTGACGTGATGTTAAATTGCGTGAGCCAAGTTCATTATCGACAATGTCTTCGCAGGCATATGTGAGTGCTTGTTCAGGTGAGCACTTCTGGTATTCGTTGGCGCGGGCAACGGCGACCTGAACAAATGTGTTGAGTGCGTTCACAACAATTCGCCGCGCACGCCAGCAGTAAAAGATCG
>Ga0214919_10009711_pt1 | contig 12363 bp, 7 predicted proteins | sample LL1503_MetaG_FD_177994 | JGI IMG/M metagenome (GOLD analysis project Ga0214919, IMG submission 177994) | Freshwater microbial communities from Lake Lanier, Atlanta, Georgia, United States - LL-1503 | ecosystem: Environmental > Aquatic > Freshwater > Lake | place: USA: Georgia | collected 2015-03-15
CATGACTGGAGTATAGGCAGGCGGCACTTTGGCGCTGGCGGTCATCCTGGCCACTGCCCGTTCAATCCCCGGCCAGCTTGGCCTTCCAGCCGGCATAGCCGCTGCCCATGGCTTGCGCAGCCGTTACCGTGGCCAGTACCGCGCTGTGGCGAAGGGCGGTTTGGTCGGGGTATTCGTGCGCCAGTCGGTTGCGCACCTCGCGCCATTGCAGCCAGGCATCGACGTCGAGGAAGCCGAGCTTCTCCAGGCGATCCAGCCGGTCTCGCATCGGCCATGCCTCTCAAGCAAATGTGGCTTTGCCACTTTGCTTGATCCCCACGGGGGGTGGCCGGCTTCGGCCGGCCTTGGGGCGCTCATGCGGTTCGCGCAGCCAGCCCAGCGTGGCCGGAACCAGCCGCTCGCCCATGCGACGGTAGAGCTGTGCGGTGAACAGGCTGCGCAAGCTGACGATGTCGTCAGTGGACATCAGCGCCGGCATTTCCACCAGCAGGTCCACATCACCGCCGCGCCTGGCATCGTCCACGCGCGAGCCGAACAAGCACACCCGCGACCCCGGTGGCAAAACGGCTGCCGCGGCCCGCGCAATCTCACGCTTTTCGTCGTCGCTCAGCCGCATCGGATGAGTATAGCCAGCCCGCCGTGGGCATCAGCCTCGCTGCCAAGCCGCCGCCTGCGTCGCGAGCCGGCATCCTGCGCTGCGTCAAAGCGAATCGCAGTCGAGGGTCGGCTACATGATCAAACCTATGGTTTACCCGGGTGACGCTGTGTCACAATTTGGAAATAATTGGTTTACCTTTTTTAGGACGTTAACTTAGCCCGAATTTTATTAATCGTGGGTTGGGTTTTTTAAACATATTTCTTGGATCAACGTCAATGACAAAAACCCCATCAAATTCAATGCTTTGGCAGCGCCGTGCAATCGCCGTGGCCGTCAGCAGCCTCGTGCTGATGGCAGCAGCGTCGAACAGCGCCTTTGCGCAGTCCAATGCGTCCGGCACCGTGTATGGCTCGGTCCAGCCCGGCGCGGGCATCACGGTGGTGGTTCAGAACGTCGCGACTGGCGTGAAGCGCACGCTGACACCCGACGCCAACGGCCGCTTCTCGGTCACTGCGCTGCCCATCGGTACCTACAAAGCGACCTTGCTGCGCAATGGTCAGCTTGCCGGCAGCAGTGCCGAGGTTGAAGTTCTGCTTGGCCAAGGCAGTGAAGTCGTGATCGCCGGTGACACGCAGGTGGTGCAGGTGACGACCAGTGCGCGCCGGCTTGACATGTCGGCCGCCACCAACGGTGCCACGTTCACGGCCAAGCAACTCGATGCGCTGCCGATCTCGCGCAGCCTGGACGGCATCATTCAACTCGCACCCAACACCACGCGCGCCGACCCGCGCTACTCCGGTGGCGCCAGCATCGGTGGCGGTGCGCCTTCAGAAAATTCCTACTACATCAATGGTTTTCCGGTCACCAACCCATTGAACCAGCTGGGATCGATGGAACTGCCGTTTGGCGCCATCGCGCAGGCCAACGTGGCATCGGGCGGCTTTGGCGCGGAGTTCGGCCGATCGATCGGGGGCGTTGTCAACATCGTCACCAAGTCCGGTGGCAACAGTTGGGAAGGCGGCTTCAGCACCAGCATCACGCCGGCTGCCTTTCGGTCACCGTACAACGACCGCCTGTACCCGGTGACCGGCTTTGCCGGCAATGCCGCGACCGATGGCAAGCTCTACTTACGCGGCAGTGACCGCAGCAGCCAGGCCACATCGGCTGGGGCCTACCTGGGCGGCCCGTTGATCCAGGACAAGCTGTTCATGTTCGCGGCTGTTGAGCAGCTCTCGTCCAAAGACAGTTCGCAGGCGGTGTCTGCCGCAGCCTTCCCGACCACAGGTGCGACGCCCAATTACCTCGCCAATGGCTGGTCCGAGCGCAAGAACACGACCGACCGATACTTGGTCAAGTTCGATGCCAGCCTGACCAAAAACCATGCGTTGGAACTGACGCTGCTGGGCGACAACTACAAACAGCAGGAAACGGTATCGGGTTACAACTTCGTCTCCGGTGCGCGCGACGGCATTGCTGCATCCACTGCCAACTATGCCAACCATCCCGACCACACCGCCGGTGTCGGCGGTACGGCCCAGATCCTGAAGTACACCGGCTACGTGACCGATGACTTGACGATCACCGCGTTGGCGGGGCGCAGCGAGTCGCCACACACCAACACCTACTCGGGTGTCGACGTCTTCGCCAGCAAACCGCAGGTCAGCGCTGGGACAGCTGCGCGCTTCCCGGGCTATACCTACATCAACCCCTACCCGTTCGCTGCAGGCACGACCGTGCTGTCGCCTGGATCCAAGGACAAGGTTGACTCGCTGCGCTTCGACCTGGAGTACAAGTTTGGCGCGCACCTGTTGCGGGCCGGCGCCGACCAAGTGAGCCTGAAGTCGATCGCTGCTGGCGAGCAGTATGCCGGCGGGTCGGTGTACTTCTACGCCAACACGACCAACGGCGCCCTCAAGCCGACGGGCATGACACAGACCCTGGCCGACGGCAAAGCGATCTCGGCGCTGGTTGGTGGCAAGACGAATTACTTCTATGGTCGTGAGCAGATTTTCTCGACGACCACCAACGCCGGGTCCAACCAGTCTGCGTTCTACCTGGAGGACAAGTGGCAGCTCAACAAGGACTTGCTGCTGATCCCAGGTGTTCGGGTCGAGAAGTATGAAAACCTCAACGGTGACGGCCAGGCCTTCTTGAAGGTCAACACCCAGCTGCATCCGCGGTTCCAGTTCACCTACGACTTGGCGGGTGACAAATCGACCAAACTCGAAGGCTCGGCAGGCCGTTACGGCGTGCAGATTCCGACCCACTTGGCCGTGCGCGGCGCCAGCCGGTCCACCTACACCCGACAGTACTTCACCTATACCGGGGTCGATGCCAATGGTGCGCCGATCGGTCGCACGAATCTGGGTGTTCCGTACTCGGCGAACAACGAGTACGGCCAGGCCAAGGATGCCAACACGGTGGCAGCCCAGGACCTGAAGCCCAACAGCCAGGACGAGTTGTCGCTTGGGATCTCCAAGGCGTTGACGAACAAGCTCAACGTTGGGGTGAAGGCGACCTATCGGTCGCTCGTGGCAACGATCGACGACTTGTGCGACCCGCGACCTTTCGAGGCCTTCGCGGCCAAGAACAAGATCGACACGAGCAACTATGGTGGCTTCGGGTGTGCCTCGTTCAACCCAGGACAAGCCAACAAGTTCCTGGTCGACTACTCGGGCAAAGGTCAGTACACCACTGTCAACCTGAGCGCCGCCGACCTGGGCTTCGAAAAGGCCAAGCGCACTTACTTTGCGCTGAACTTCTTTGCTGAACACCTTTTGTCCGACGGTTGGTACGGCAAAGTGAATTACACCTACTCCCAGAGCAAGGGCAACACAGAGGGCCAGACCTTGTCGGATGTGGCGCAAACCGACGTTGCGGCGACACAGACCTGGGATCACCCGGAACTGATGACTGGCGCTTACGGCTACCTGCCCAACGACCGGCGGCACCAGGTCAAGGCCTATGGCTATGTTGCGGTGACGCCGGAATTCCAGGTCGGTGCAAACCTGCTGTTGGCATCGGGTCGGCCGAAGAACTGCATCGGCAACTTCGGCGGCACGCCGTGGACACCTGCGGGCGCGACCACGACGCAGGCTGACCTCGACTATGGCAATGCCTACCGCTACTGCACCACTGGCGGCGTCACGACCTACTCGCCACGTGGCAGCGCGGGCAATTTGCCCTGGGACACCCGACTGGACATGAATTTGACCTACCGTCCGGCCGTGGTCAAGGGGCTGCAGTTCAGGGTCGATTTGTTCAACGTGTTCAACCGCCAGACTGTCCAGGCGATCGATGAGTTGCATGAGCCCGCCGGTGATCCCGCCACGGTCAGCCCGACCTACGGCCGGGTGATCAGCTACACCGCGCCAGCCGCTTTGAAGTTCACAGCGACCTACGACTACAAGTTCTGACCATCGAACGCTGAAGCTTCAAGGCCCGCCGGGTTGTTCCGGCGGGCTTTTTTTGCGTCCAGTCGACCAGCGTGTGGGCGAGCGCTGTCCGATGCCCAGGCGTCGATGTCGCCGACCTCGCTGTTGTCATTGGGGCGAAGGCAGTTCCGCCGTCGCGCGGTCTGACCTGTCCTTTGATGTGAGTGACTGTTGCTCTTGGCCAACGAAGACGGCCTAGCGACCTGTACGCAGCCAGCAGGTTGGGTCTCGATTAAGCCCAGGCGAGCGCTTGGCTTTGTGGCCGTAAGTGATTACTGCGTAAAGTAATTTTCTTTCACGGATGCAAATCAGTGATGCTAATTTGCCGAAGTGACGGGGCCGCGTGAACTTGCGATGGATGCCATTTGACAGGGACAGTCGTTCAGGATGTCACAATAGCGTCACTTATTGCCCTGTGAACGCCTCGATCCATGCCAGCCATAAAGTGGCTGAATTGCTGAGTTGAGTGGTTTAGGGTTAAACCTTTTTTCGGAAGAGAACTTTCAATGTTCAAGAGATCAAGGATTGGTGCTGCGGTCGTGCTGGCTGTTGGCAGCTTGGCGTCTATCGGCGCGATGGCGCAGCAGGCTTCTCAGCGGGTCGAGATCACCGGCTCGGCGATTCGGCGCATCGACGCTGAAACAGCTGTCCCGGTCACTGTCATCAAGATGGACGATCTCAAAAGCCAGGGCGTGACGACGATCGAGCAGGTGATGGCCAGCCTGAGCTCGATGCAGATGCAGCAGGGCACGAGCCAGGTCGTGGGCTTGGGCACCGGCGGCGCTTCCTTTGCCAACATGCGGGGCCTTGGCGCCAACAAGACTTTGGTGCTGCTGAACGGTCGCCGTTTGGCAAACAATGCTTTTGACAGTTCGGCTCCCGATCTGAACATGATTCCTTTCGCCGCGCTGGAGCGCGTCGAGGTGCTGCGAGACGGCGCTTCCGCGCTGTATGGCAGCGATGCGGTCGGTGGTGTGATCAACTTCATCACGCGCAAGGACTTCACTGGCGGCGTGATCACTGGCGGGATCGACTCGCCCCAACATGCTGGTGGGCAGGCCAAGAGCGGCAACATCGGCTACGGGTTTGGCGACCTGGGCAAGGATGGCTTCAACGTCTTCGCGATGTTGGACCGCCAAATCCAGGACCGGGTCGGTGGCACGCAACGCCCATTCAACACCCGTTACGCAGGTGGACTGTCGCCCACGACGAACCCGGCGAACTACTACCAAGACGGGAGCACCGGCAATCCGACAGCGCCGACTTGCGCGGCCGGTACCAACCTGATCCCGAACGCCAACAAGCTGGGATGCCAGATGACGACGTCTAGCTTCGTGGACTATGTACCACGCAGCGAGCGCACGACAGGCCTGCTCAAGGGTGGGCTCAAGCTCAACGCGAACCAGGAACTGGGCCTCGAGTACTTTGCCAGCGAAAGCACGGTTCAAAGTCAGATTGCGCCAGTGCCATATGGTGGTTTGAAGCAAAACAGAACCCTGCTTGACGGATCGGTCAACCCTTATTACCCGGGCAATTCTGGCAATGCTTTCGTGCCGAACATCCCGCTGAGCGCAACCTATGCCCCGACGGCGACACAGTTGGCAGCCGGGATCAAGCCCGGGTTTGTCAACATCAAGTGGCGTGACCTGCCGAACGGCCCGCGTGCTGACCAGAATACCAACAACCAACAGCGCTTGGTTGCTTCGTTGACGGGTAGCTCGGGCGCCTGGGACTACCAAGCTGCCGCCTCGTACAACGAGAACAAGGTCAAGGAAAACCTCAAAGGCTATAGCGACGGCGGGATCATCACGGCCGGCGTGCGGAACGGCATCATCAACCCCTTTGGCGCTCAGGACGCTGCAGGTACCGCGTTGATCAACAGTGCTGCGCTCGACGGCAATGTCATGAACGCCAAAGGCACGACCAAGGGTGTCGACGGCCACGCCAGCCGGGAACTCGGAGACTGGATGGGAGCCGGGCGTCAAGTGGCATTGGCGCTGGGCGGCGAAGCGCAGCAACAGGACTTCCGCAGCGCGGCCAACCCTGTCTACGCAGCCAAGGTGGTCGCCAGCACCGGTATTGACCCGGAGACGCTCAACAAGGGTACCCGCAATGTCTATGCCGCTTATGCTGAGTTGAACCTGCCAGTGATGAAGAATCTGGACGTGACGGCAGCGCTGCGCTACGACAAGTACAGCGACTTTGGCAACTCCGCCAACCCGAAAGTGAACTTCAAGTTCACACCGGTGCCGCAGTTCCTGCTGCGAGGCTCGTACTCGACAGGTTTCCGTGCGCCGTCACTCTATGAGATCAACGCCGCGCAGACCTACACCAATACGACGCAGCAAAACGACCCTATCAACTGCCCTGGTGGCGTTGTGGCGCCAGGCAAGACGCCGGCGGTGAGTTGCGCGGCTCAGTTCATGTCCTTGACGGGTGGCAATCCGAACCTGAAGCCTGAAACGTCCAAGAACGCGACGCTGGGCATGGTGTTCGAACCCACGGCAGGCCTGAACCTTGGCGTCGATTTGTGGTGGATTCGTTTGAAGCAGACGATCGGCAGCATCAGCCAGGACGATGTCTTCGGGCCCAAGTCCAAGACCATTTATGCCGCTCTTTATCACCGCACGGCGAGCGGCTATCTGGCGACAGACGGGTCTGAGTGCCCGAACCCGGCGACCTGCGGCTATGTCGACCTCAGAACCCAGAACCTGGGCGGTGTCAACACCAACGGTGTTGACCTGAGCGCAAATTACAAGCTGCGCACGGCGCTCGGTCAATTCGGCTTCATGCTGAACAGCACTTTCGTTCAGAAATACGAGTACCAGAACACCCAAGGTGGTGAATGGAACCAGAACGTCAGTGTGTATTCGGGTACAGGTCCGGTGTTTCAGTGGCAGCACAACGCCAGCATGAACTGGATCGACGGTGCCTACGGTGCGGGCTTGGCTGCGCATTACAAGTCGGGTTACACCGATTCACCTGACGCGCCGACTGCCGGCTTCAAGGTGGCGTCGTACACGACGATCGACGCATTCGGTTCGTGGACTGCGCCCAAGGGCTTTGGTGTCACGGTCGGTGTTCGCAATCTGTTCGACCGTGCGCCCCCGCTGTCCTACCAGACCCAGACCTTCCAGGCTGGCTACGACCCGCGCTACACCGATCCGACGGGCCGGACCTACTACCTGCGCGGCAGCTACAAGTTCTGATCGCGCTGCTCGCCGCCTCGGCGGCACCAGTCTGAAAGCCTCGGTAGATTTCTTGCCGAGGTTTTTTTTCGCCAGGCTTTTGGCCGATTAAGCCAACGGATCGGCGGGCGAAGCCGACGCAGCGCAGTCTGCTGACGGCCGATGTTTTCCCTTGAGGGTTGGCTTGCAACGCGCGAGACTTGCCGCGCAACTCGATGTTCTACACCGGCTCGCGCATCGGCTCGACCGCGACCTTCATTTCGACCGTGATGTTGGTCTGCTCGAGCGCCGGGGATTTCGACCCCAGCGTGTTGGCCTCGCGGTGCAACTCTTGGATCAGGAAATCGAGCCGCTTGCCGAGTTCGCCGCCGGCGTCCAGCAGCCTGGTGATCGCGTCTAGGTGCGCCGACAGCCGAGCCAGTTTCTCGGCCACGTCGATGCGCAGCGCATAGGCCGGGGCCTCGTTGAGCGCGCGGTCGCGCAGCGCGTCGGCGGTGATGCTGGCGCGGCGCAGCGCGAGCGCCAGAAGGTTTGCGTGTCGCCTTGGTCGTCCGCCTGCTGCACGGATCCAGTCGCCGATAACGTGAAATGCGTCCCAGTCTGTGGAGCGCAAGCCCCCAATTGGGCGAGACGGGATCGCTGCGGTTTGGAGCCAAATGAACCTTCTATCCTTCACGAAAGGTTGTGATGTTCAAGACTTCCAAAGTCGGTATCGCGGTGGCGCTGGCCATCGGTAGCCTGGCCTCGGCCAGTGTGTTGGCGCAGGATGCGTCGCAGCGTGTGGAGATCACCGGCTCGTCGATCAAGCGAATTGCCGGTGAAGGTGCGTTGCCAGTCACCGTGATCAATCGGGCAGACATCGACCGCACCGGCGCAGCGACGGTTGAGCAATTGATGCAGACGATCTCGGCCATGAGCAGTTCAGGAGGACAGACGGCGTCTTCCGCGTCGGGGGCGACAACGGGTGGCATCTCGTCAATCTCTTTGCGCGGCCTGACTTCGCTGCGTACGCTTGTGTTGGTCAATGGACGGCGGGTAGCGCCCTACGGTGTAGGTTTTACCAATGACTCCGTGTCGGTGGACGTCAACAGCATCCCGCTGGCTGCACTGGAGAAGGTCGAGATCCTCAAAGATGGCGCTTCGGCTATTTATGGATCCGATGCCATCGCTGGCGTCGTGAACTTCATTTTGCGCAAGGACTTCACTGGTCTCGAACTGTCGGGTGAGTACAGCAAGCCCCAGCGATCGGGTGGCGGCGGCGTCACACGTGCCAGCGCCATTTGGGGCGTGGGCGATTTGGCGAAGGATCGATACAACGTCATGATCGTCGCGTCGGTCCAGAAAGAGACCGCGTTGTTCGGTCGCAATCGCGCGTTTGCGTCGCATTCCTACAACGTTGAACACAGCAACGATACGACCTCGGGCAATACCTTCCCGGCCAATATCGCAGCCGTCGACGGAACTGTAGGCAGTAGAAATCCAACCGCAGCGACCGGGTGCGTCGCGCCCTATTCCTTCATCGATCCATTGTTCCCGCCGAATCGCTGCCGATTCGACCCGGCCGCGATGGTCACCTTGCTGCCTGACACCGAGCGTGGCAGTATTTTTGGGTCGGCACGATTTGCCTTGAGCAACGATCTTGAGGCCTATGCTGAGGCGTCGTTCAATCGCAATACACAGCGAACTGTGATTCAGCCTGTACCCGTCTCGGATCAGTTCACACTACCGGTGAATAATCCACTTGCCAACTTGGCGCCCTATAACCAATATACGACCAAGCCATCTTCCACAATCATTCTGAAAAGTAGCAGTCCATACTACCCGAATGCTTATGTGGCTGGCATCACTGGCGGGACTTTGCCAGATCTGTTCGTTCGCTATCGCGCCGCCGTTAGCGGTAATCGCGACCTGACGGACGTTTCTGAGGCGCCACGCCTGACGTTTGGCCTGCGCGGTGCGGCGGCGGGTTGGGACTTTGACACGGCGTTCCTCTACAGTGAGAGCAAAGTCCGCGAGCAGGTCAACGATGGCTACCCGATTTACTCAAAAATCCTGCCGTTGCTCAACAGTGGTAATGTCAATTTTTTCGGAGCCAACAGCGATGCGATTAATTCGCAGTTGCGGGCGGCGAATTTTTCCGGTACTGCCTTCGACGTGAGTTCTTCACTGACCAGTCTGGCAGCCAAGGCCTCACGCGACTTGTTCCAGCTGGCAGCAGGGCCACTGGCCGTCGCGCTGGGTGCCGAGTTTCGGCAGGAGAAGTACAAGAATCAGCCAAGCGTCGAACTCAGCCAAGGCGACGTGTCTGGCTATGGCGGCAGTTTTGCCGCTGTCAACAAGAGTCGCAATGTCAGCTCGGTGTTTGGCGAGACCAATATCCCGATCATTAAGCGTCTCGAAGGCAACGTCGCTCTACGCTACGACAACTACCAAGGTGTCGGCAACTCGCTGACTCCGAAGGCAAGCCTGCGCTGGCAGCCTGTGGACGAGGTGCTGTTCCGCGGATCGGTTGGCAAGGGCTTCCGTGCGCCTAGCCTCGCCGATCTGTACACGCCGCGCACTGATGGTGTTTCGCAGACCGGTCTGAGCGACCCTTTGCGTTGCCCGACAACGCAAGATGGTGTGAAAGATTGCGCAACGCAGTTTGGTACGGTCAATGGAGGCTTCGCAAGTCTGAAGTCTGAAAAGTCCACCAATATCACGCTCGGGTTGCTTTTTGAACCAATCAAAGACTTAGCGATTGGTTTCGACGCGTTCAAGATCACGCTCAAGGACACGATCAGCCAGGGCCTGCCGCAGGCGTACATTTTGGCGCACTTGGACAAGTACGGCTCGTTTGTCACGCGCGGCGCCCGAACGCCTGCCAATCCGACATTGGTCGGGCCGATCGTGTCGATCGATCAGACTAATATTAATATTGGCGAAACTCGACTTTCCGGTGTCGATGTGGACTTGAAATGGCGCATTGGCGCTGGCGATCTCGGTCGGTTTGTTCTTGCGTTCAACGGCACTTATTTCGCGAAGTACGACGTCCAAAATCCCGATGGAACCTTCAGCGGTACCGTCGGGAATCTGGAGCAGTCGACCACAGGTGGTGTGATACCACGCTGGAAAACCTACCAGTCGGTTACTTGGAGTCGCGCCGGCTGGGATTTGGCTGGGGCGCTCAATTGGCAGAGCAACTACTGGGATGTTCCGGGCAGCCTCGAGGATCCGGTCGTGCCGCGTCATGTTGCGAGTTACAAGACCGTTGATGTTCAAGCAAGCTACAGTGGCATCAAGAATATGCGCTTGACGCTGGGCGTGAAGAACCTGCTTGACAAGGATCCGCCGTATACTAATCAAGGTTTTTCATTCCAGTCTGGCTATGATCCCCAGTATGCGGATCCACGCGGGCGCGCTATTTACCTCCGGGCGAATTACGCATTTCATTGAACCGAGAGCGGCGTCGGGTTCTCAGACCCGGCGCTTGTCAAATTGGCGCAAGGCCATCGTCGCCCTGTCGAGCCGGATAGCGCGTCTCACCTGATTCGCGTCGCGACCTTGCTTTGGCTCCAGCGTGATCCGTTCGATCGCTTGCTGGTCGCGCGGGCGACGGCAGAAAAGCTCACGCTGCTGACGGTCGCCCCCCCCGTCAGCTCGAGCCGGATCACTTCGCCGCTGAGCCTCTCCACCTCGATGGTCAATGGCTATCTCCGGCCGCGCTGCCTTGCCCGGGAAGCGATGCGAGGACCAGACCGGCCAGCCTGCTTGTCGCCGCTGCCAGCACCGCCATCGCTTGAAGCATCACAAGGGGATGCCTTCCCGGCGCGCGGCACGGATCAGCGGCGTTTCCTGAGTCTGCGGATCAGTGACCAGCACGTCGATCTTTCGCTCGCCGATCTCGAACTGAAGCCTGGCACCGGTGCGCAGCGAAACCGAGAGTTTGTCGTCGCTGGCCTCGGCCAGTTCGATCAACAGGTCGATGTCGCCGCCTCGCAAGTCGTCGCGCGTTCGAGATCCGAAGAGCAGCACCCGCGCGTCCTGTCCGGCCGGCTTCGGCCGGTCTTGGGGCGCTCAAGAGCTATAGCGACGGTGGAATCATCTCTGCCATCAAGCCCTGGTCCAGGTCTGGCGGCGGTTCAACGAACGCCGCTGTTAGCATCCCGACCCCATGAACTGGCCCTATGAATGGCAGATCGGCTGGCGCTACACCAGGGCTGGGCGTGCCGGCCGGCGCAACGGCTTCATCTCCTTCATCTCCTTCGTGTCGATGCTGGGCATCGCGCTGGGCGTCGCGGCGCTGATCATCGTGCTCAGCGTGATGAACGGCTTCCAGAAAGAGGTGACCGACCGCATGCTCAGCGTCGTGTCGCATGTCGAACTGCTTGACGCCCAGGGCCAGGCGTTGGCCGATTGGCGCGCCACGGCGGCCCAGGCCCGACGCAACCCGGCAGTGCTGGCGGCTGCGCCTTTCATCGCGGCGCAGTCGCTGATCGCTCGCGGTGACGAGATGCGCGGTGCGGTGGTGCGAGGCATCGACCCCGCCGAGGAAGCCCAGGTCACGCCGTTGGCCGCGCAACTGCGCGACGGCGTGCTGGCGCAGTTGCAACCCGGCGCCTGGCGCATCGTGCTGGGGCTGGAGCTGGCGCGAACGCTGCGGGTTCGGGTGGGCGACACCGTCACATTGGTGGCCCCCGGCGGGCAGATCACGCCGGCAGGCACCGTGCCGCGGCTCAAGAGTTTCACGGTGGCTGGCACCTTTGAGGCCGGGCATTACGAATACGACAGCGGGCTGGCGCTGATCCACCTGGCCGACGCTGCCAAGCTGTACCGGCTCGACGGTGCGAGCGGTGTGCAATTGCGGCTGGCCGATCTGCACCAGGCCCGCGCGGTGTCGCAGCAATTGATCGAGCAGATGCCGCCTGGGCTGCTGGTGCGCGACTGGACCCGCACCAACCGGAACTGGTTCGACGCGGTGCAGTTGGAAAAGCGCCTGATGTTCATCATCCTGACGCTGATCGTCGCGGTCGCGGCCTTCAACCTGGTCTCGACGCTGGTGATGACGGTGACCGACAAGCGCGCCGACATCGCGATCCTGCGAACCCTGGGCGCGAGCCCGCGTTCGATCATGGGCATCTTCGTGGTCCAGGGTGCCGCCAGC
>Ga0214919_10009713_pt1 | contig 12360 bp, 10 predicted proteins | sample LL1503_MetaG_FD_177994 | JGI IMG/M metagenome (GOLD analysis project Ga0214919, IMG submission 177994) | Freshwater microbial communities from Lake Lanier, Atlanta, Georgia, United States - LL-1503 | ecosystem: Environmental > Aquatic > Freshwater > Lake | place: USA: Georgia | collected...
GTCTGGACGCTGGCAGATCAAACACTCGGATATGAGAACTCTTGCTCAAGAAGCACGTTCTGCTCATTCACCATCGCTAGTTACATATGGATGGATTCCGCGTGACCAAAATTCCCATGCAGACCGCCTAGCTAATAAGGCACTCGATGAGCAAGGTGGCAATACTGCTCAACGACAAAATTACCTCACCGAGCGTTTTCTCTCCGATGAAATACCTACAGAGATCTTCTTTGTAAGGCACGGCGAAACAATTTTGACACCAGAACGAAAGTTTTCGGGTTCGGGTGAGCCAAATCCACCATTGACTGTCGAGGGATTAGCCCAAGCTGCTGCAGTCGCACCAGAGGTTGCCAAACTTTCACCCGAAGTCCTTATTGCATCGCCACTTCAGCGCACCACGCAAACTGCGCAAGCGATTTCTGCACTTATTGACGTCCCCATTATTTTTGATGAAGCATGGTTTGAGTGCGCATTTGGTGCGTGGGATGGGATGTCTATTGACGAAGTAAAAGAAAAATACCCATCCGAATATGAAGCATGGGTTTCATCATCTGCTTACGCCCCACCTCAAGGAGAGTCCTACGACGCACTTGGTTGGCGTGTGGATGAAGCAATCGACAATCTCGTTGCAAAATATCCCCACCAAAGAGTTGTAGTCGTGACTCACAATGGTGTGATTAAGCAAGCAATCCGTTTAACTGTGGGAGCAACTCCCGAAAGTATCTTTCATATGGATGTATCTCCATGCTCAATCACTTCAATTGCCATTTGGCCCAGCGACGGATTACGAGCGCTCAAGAGCGCTAATGAACGTGGACACTTGCGCTAAATGGTTAGTTTGCTTTACTCACCGTCGACATATTGAAGTTTTCAAAGACGACAGGTGGAGTTGCAACTCGATCAATGTCTTCAGCCCATTCGCGCGGTTGAGTAATTTCTGTAGCACCAACTGCTTTGATTCGCGATAGAAGGTCTATTGGTGATTCGTTCCATCTAAAGTTATTGACCGCCCCAATTACTTCACCATCTTTAACACGGTAAACGCCATCTCGTGTAAGTCCAGTAAGAAGTAAAGTGCTGGGATCAACAAGGCGGATATACCAAAGAGTTGTAACAAGTAATCCATCTTTGACGCCGCTGACTAAATCTTCGAGGGATCCGCGTGCACCGGGAACTTCCATGATGATGTTCTCACCCACGGGAGTAAATGGAAGCTTGGTATCCACTGCCGAGGCACGAGTTTGCGCAAGAGCAGTAAGTGACCCACCAGTGAGCCAATTCGTGCGGGTGAGCGGAATACCGTTATCAAAAACAGAACTCATCGGACCGCTGGCTGATGCCGCGATGAAAGGAATCGATTCAAGTCCTGGATACGTTGAATCCGAATAAAGATTTGTTGGATGGTTTGAAAGTTTTTCACCGATGCGAGTCTTGGAGGCACCCTTGCCAGAAAAAGCAGATTGACCCTCATAAGCATCTCTGGCTCCTGAGGTCCAGAGCATGTAGGCCAAAATATCGCCCACGCTTCCCGAAGGCAGAACAGTGTCATATCGGCCTGCTGGAATTTCAATCTTCTTTGCTTGCCAGGTTAACCGCTGACGAATAACGGCATCAATGTCTGTAATTGAAACATTTAAAAAATCTCTCGTCGCTACGCCTTCCCACGTGGAGCGGGAACGCTGATGGGATTTACCCGTCATTTCAATTCGTCCTACTGGTTGATCCCAACGAAGGCGCAGCCCGCCTTTGGATCCCACCCACGTTGTTAGATGAGTGTGTTCGGCGTAACCAAAAAGTTCGATCGCATCGTGACTAGAGCGTTCAAACATTTCACCCAGTGCAGGAGCGATCTTTGAAAAGACTTCTGGTCCAGTAGGTTGATGCGTGGCTCTCCACGAACCAACAGATACGTCCGTGCTCAGCACTGAGGCATCCGCGGCTTTTCCGGCTCCTCGTGCCGCCGTTGCAGCCTCTGCTGCGACAGATGCGATTTCGTGCGCTTCTACATCTGTGCGAGTTACCGTACCTGATGCAATCCCGCCATCAACTGCTACAAATGCAATAACGGTGACAGATCGCTCTTCAATGACACCGTTTGTTGTGAGAGTGCTATTTGCCCAGCGCAGGTTTGCTTGGGTTGATTCTTTAACAATGACAATGCAATCTTCATAGTCAGCAGCAGCTGTAATACGTTCTATAAGTTCTTGCGGAGAAATCATGCTCCCGCCTCCGCAACTGTGTTGAGAACATTAATCTGCGTAAAGACAGCAGCAGGACATCCATGACTCACTGCTGCTACTTGCCCCGGTTGTCCTTTACCGCAATTAAATGCACCACCCAAAACATAAGTAGATGGACCACCCACTGCGCGCATTGCACCCCAGAAGTCAGTGGTAGTTGCTTGGTATGCCACGTCTTTGACTTGACCCACAACTTTGCCGTTCTTAATTCGATGAAATTGTTGTCCAGTAAATTGAAAGTTATAACGTTGCATATCGATTGACCACGAGTTATCACCCTTGATCAAAATCCCATCGTCAACATCGGCGATCAGTCCAGCCATATCTGGGCCAGTGGGATTTGGTTGCAATGAAACATTGGGCATACGTTGAATCGGAACATGCGCAGGGGAGTCAGCAAAGGCGCACCCGTTACTGCGATCGCGCCCTACTCGTGCTGAAATACGGCGATCTAATTGGTAGCCAACAAGAGTGCCATCTTTAATGATGTCCCAACGTTGAGCCTCAACTCCTTCATCATCGAAGCCGACAGTGCTGAGTCCATGAGGGGTCAATCGATCTCCCGTGACATTCATCAGGGCAGATCCATATTTGAGTTTGTTGAGATTATCGGGGGTAGCAAACGAAGTTCCTGCATAGTTGGCTTCATATCCGATTGCACGATCTAACTCTGTTGCATGGCCAATCGATTCGTGGATTGTTAACCACAAATTACTTGGGTCAATCAAGAGATCGTATTTTCCAGCAACGACGCTTGGTGACTTCACTTTTTCACCCAACAAGGTTGGAAGTTCGTCGATCTCTGCATCCCAGTTATAGACGCGGTTATCCATCCACTCCCATCCGTATCCTGCTGGTTGGGCCAAAGTTCTCATTGATTCAAACCCATGATCCCCAACGCTGACTGCATCAAATTGGGTTTGTATTCTCACCCGTTGCTGCGTAGTAGAAGTCCCATAAGAATCCGCATAAAACTTCTGTTCCTTTACGAACATTGAATGTGCACTTACATGGCTGACAACTGAGGTTCCTAATAATTTATTACTCAATTGCGCCAAGCGAGCAATTTTGGTTTCATCGGTCACAGCAAATGGATCAACTTCGTAGTCAGATACCCAGGTACGACCTGCATAGACAGGTTCTGATACAAGTGAAACTTCTTCAGTGGAAAGCGGCTTACTTGTTTTAGCCATTGCCACAGCCGTGTATGCGAGTTTTACTGCAACATCGGGTGAAATTTCAGGAGATGATGCAAAGCCCCACGCGCCATTAACGATGACTCTGACCCCGACACCTGTGGCCGTTCCATCCGATTGTGTTTCTGGATGCGAATCGCGTAATTGAAGATATCCAGTTCTTACACGTTCAATGCGAACATCAACATGCGAGGCACCAGCGCTCTTGGCTGCATCTAGTGCCGCATCGGCAGTTGCTTGCAGTGGTAGCGCGAGGAAGTCTGGATCTACTGGATGAGGCATAGGGTTATTGTGGTTGAAAGCCGCGCTATTCTCTAGTCATGAATTCCACCTCACGTGTTTTGCACGCGGCTACTGGTTCCAACATGAGCGCAAAAGGTTGGGGGCAAGAGGCTGCAATTCGAATGTTGCATAACAACTTAGATCCTGCAGTGGCAGAACATCCAGAGAATCTTGTTGTTTACGGTGGTACCGGCAAAGCGGCTCGCGATTGGCCTTCCTTTGATGCCATTGTTCGAAACTTAACCAACCTCAAAGATGATGAAACTTTGCTGGTGCAGTCTGGAAAGCCCGTTGGTGTATTTCAAACTCACGAATGGGCACCACGAGTACTTATCGCAAATTCAAATCTTGTAGGGGACTGGGCGAACTGGCCAGAATTTCGGCGCTTAGAACATATGGGCTTGACGATGTATGGACAGATGACGGCAGGTTCTTGGATCTACATCGGGACTCAGGGAATCTTGCAAGGTACATATGAAACATTTGCAGCCATCGGACATAAGAGGTTTAACGGAAGCTTGCAAGGAACCCTGACTCTCACGGCAGGTTGTGGCGGAATGGGTGGCGCTCAACCATTAGCGGTGACAATGAATGGCGGAGTGTGCCTCATTATTGATATTGATAAGACGCGTTTAGAAAAAAGAATTGGAACCCGATACTTAGATGAAATTGCAAACGATCTCAATGACGCAATCGCCCGAGTACTCAAAGCTAAAAACGAGGGCCGCCCTCTCTCTGTTGGACTCGTGGGTAATGCTGCAGTATTAGTACCTCAATTACTGAATATGGATGTAGCAATTGACATCGTGACAGACCAAACTTCAGCACACGATCCTCTTTCATACGTCCCGATTGATGTTGACTTTCACGATGCTGCACGTCTTGCCAAAGATGATCCAGAAGATTTCACGAAGAGATCTCGCGCTGCGATGGCAAAACATGTTGAAGCAATGGTTGGCTTTATGGATAAGGGTGCAGAAGTATTTGATTACGGAAATTCAATCCGCGATGAAGCCCGCCAAGGTGGATATTCACGAGCATTCGCATTTCCCGGTTTTGTTCCTGCATATATTCGACCACTGTTTTGCGAAGGTAAAGGTCCATTTCGTTGGGTAGCGCTATCGGGAGATCCAAAAGATATTTATCGCACCGATAAAGCGGTATTAGATCTTTTCCCAGAAAACGAAGGCTTGCACCGTTGGATCACTATGGCACAAGAAAAAGTGGCTTTCCAAGGACTACCAGCTCGCATTTGTTGGTTGGGATATGGCGAACGCGATAAAGCAGGCTTGGCATTTAATGACCTTGTTGCGCGAGGTGAAGTATCAGCCCCGATTGTCATTGGCCGCGATCACTTAGATTGTGGATCTGTTGCATCGCCTTATCGTGAAACAGAGGCGATGATTGATGGATCAGATGCCATTGCAGATTGGCCGTTACTAAATGCAATGGTCAATATTTCATCTGGTGCCTCGTGGGTATCCATTCACCATGGCGGCGGCGTTGGCATAGGTCGCTCTATTCATGCTGGACAAGTCAGTGTCGCCGATGGGACTAAACTTGCAGCACAAAAATTGGAACGCGTATTAACTAACGATCCTGGAATGGGTGTTATCCGCCATGCTGATGCTGGTTACGAAGGCGCCATTTCAACGGCTAGAGAAAAGCATGTGCATGTGCCCATGTTGGATATTGAATGACGAGCACTCTTCTTCACAATATTGGTCAATTAGTAACCAATGATCCCGAGCATGACGGGACGAAATTAGGATTGATTGAAAACGCTGCTCTCTTGGTTGAAGACGGTGTTATTGCCTGGGCTGGCCCGGATTCAGATGCCCCAACTCATCACATCAAGAAGAAAATTGACGCGCAGGGTAAAGCGGTAATCCCAGGATTTGTAGATAGCCATACACATCTAATTTTTGCAGGCGATCGCAGTCAAGAATTTCGCGCCAGAATGTTAGGCGAGAGTTATACCGCGGGCGGAATCGCACATACCGTCGAGAAAACGCGCGCTGCAAGTAACCAATTGTTGACCTCAAATGCCCAAGGCTTATTCAACGAAGCGCTCCAATCTGGCACAACAACAATTGAAATTAAATCTGGCTATGGACTAACAGTTGTAGATGAGGCACGCTCCTTAGAAATTGCACAAGCTCTCAGTGATGAGACCACCTTTCTCGGCGCACACGTTGTGCCAGTTGAGTACAAAAAGAACCCAAAAGATTATGTGGATTTAATCTGCGGTCCGATGCTCGATGCTGCGCTTCCTTTTTCTAAGTGGATTGATGTTTTTTGCGATAAAGGTGCATTTTCTGTCGATGACGCCCGCACTATTTTGAAAGCCGGAATGGCAAAGGGATTGTTGCCCCGCTTGCACGCCAACCAACTTCAAGAAGGCCATGGAGTGCGTTTGGGCGTGGAGCTTGGTGTTGCCTCCGTCGATCATGTTTCACATTTGAGTGAAAAAGATATCGAGGCCCTCTCAGCTTCTACAACAGTGGCCACTCTCTTGCCAGGTGCAGAATTTTCTACACGATCACCATATCCAGATGTTCGCCCACTGCTAGAGGCAAGTATTACCGTGGCGATTGCCTCAGATTGCAATCCCGGCAGTTCTTACACAACAAGCATGCCTTTCATTATTGCAATTGCAGTTCGCGAGATGCATTTTTCTCCCGAGCAAGCGCTTTGGGCGGCAACTCGTGGAGGAGCCAAAGCCCTTTGCCGAGATGACATTGGACATTTAGTTGAAGGTGCTCGAGCAGATTTTTGCCTCTTAAGTTCTGATTCATATATTCACTTGGCATATCGCCCCGGTGTTAACTTAGTAGAACAGGTATGGCGAGATGGCCTCCACATTAAATAAATCAGTAACCCTTGGCACCCATGGCGTCACATTTGACGATGTCATTGCAGTTGCTCGCCACGGCGCCAAGGTGACTATCTCACCCGAATCTGTTGCTGCGATGGATGCATCTCGGGCATTTATCGAAAGTTATGCAGCGGGCGGGGTTCCGGTTTATGGCGTCTCGACTGGTTTTGGCGCATTAGCTAATCGTCATATCGATGTAAAAGACCGCACTCAATTACAAAAGTCCTTAATCCGCTCACATGCCGCAGGTGTTGGTCCTGCAGTTGAGCAAGAAGTCGTTCGCGCCCTAATGTTTTTGCGACTTCGCACAATGGCATCTGGTCGCACTGGCGTCAGGGTTGCACTTGCTCAAACTTATGCAGATTTTCTTAATGCAAACATCACACCGGTTGTTCCCGAATTTGGGTCCCTCGGGTGTAGCGGGGATCTCGCCCCGTTATCTCATTGCGCACTTGCAATGATGGGAGAGGGAAGAGTGCATGATGCATCAGGCAAGGAAGTTGCTGCACTTGATGCGATTAAAGCGGCAGGGTTAAAGCCCATTGAGCTAGAGGCCAAAGAAGGCCTTGCCCTCATAAACGGTACTGATGGAATGCTCGGGATGCTGATTATGGCTTGTGCTGATCTAACAGCCTTGTGCACCGTTGCCGATATCACTGCTGCAATGAGTATCGAAGGATTGCTGGGCACCGATCGAGTCTTTGCGCCAGATCTTCATGCACCGCTTCGCCCACAAGTAGGACAAGCGGTTAGCGCTGCAAATATTTATGCATTACTTCAAGGATCAGGCATTGTTGCTTCGCATTTAGAAAATGATTCTCGCGTGCAAGATGCGTATTCATTGCGTTGTGCTCCTCAAGTCGCTGGTGCAGTACGAGACACCATTGAATATGCATCAACGATTGCCCAGCGAGAACTCTCGAGTTCGATAGACAATCCGATGGTCTTGCCAGATGGTCGAATTGAATCCAACGGCAACTTCCATGGCGCTCCCGTGGGCTATGTTTTAGATTTTCTTGCTATTGCGGCTGCAGATCTTGGTTCAATGGCAGAGCGCCGCACCGATCGGGCGCTAGATCAGCATCGCTCATCGGGGCTTCCACCATTTCTGGCTCATGATCCAGGCGTTGATTCTGGACTCATGATTGCGCAGTACACACAAGCAGGATTAGTCAGCGAGAACAAGCGCTTAGCATCCCCTGCAAGTGTTGATTCGATTCCTTCATCTGCAATGCAAGAAGATCATGTTTCGATGGGTTGGAGTGCTGCGCGCAAACTACGTAAAGTTGTTGAAAATCTCGCACGTATTTTGGCCATCGAATTAGTGACATCGGCCAGAGCTATCGAATTTCGCACGGGGCTCATGCCATCGCCGGCAACAGCAAGAGTTGTTAAGGAGCTGCGCATGGTTGTGCCTGGTGTTGGTCCAGACAGATTCTTATCACCCGAGCTAGAAGCAGCAGTGATATTGGTTCAATCAGGCAAAGTTGTTGCAGCGGCTAAAGAAGTTATTAAGGATTTGCGCTAACTCCTACGGGTTGCAACTCCGCACGCAGCTTCAAGAACTAAGAGTGCACCTAATCTGATCGTGCGCTGATCTGGAGAATCAAGAGCGGCATCGATTTCCGTGATATCAATTGCTCGAACTCTCTTGTCCGCGCCAGATAAGAATGCAGCCTGACGTAATTCATCGGCGCTGATGCCCCCAGGCACAGATGCTGGGCACGCTGGTGCAACAGAGCGATCACAGACATCTACATCTAGGTCTACGTAGATCTCTTGGCCATTTGCTCCGGCAATCTCAAGTGCTTGGGCCATGACATCGGCCATTGATCTACTGCGTAGCGCATCCCTTGTTATTACATGAACGCCTTCATCTTTTGCCCGGGCTGCGTACTCGCGGCTATTTGCAAAATCACTGAGACCAATTTGAACAATATTTTTACCTTGCAGTCCTTTTTGGATCAATCGCCAGACCGGAGAACCATTGGATACGCCATCCCTAAGATCATGATGCGCATCTAAGGTAATGAGTCCAATTTTAGACAAATCAGGCCACATCCCACTTGCCACAGAATAGGTAATGGAGTTATCTCCACCCAGTGCTATCAATAACTTATTCTGGCTTCGAACATTGACGACAGCGTGAGCAACCTTTTGTTCACCCGCTTCATGATCTGGCGACTCGATATCCCCAAGATCCCGCAGAGTAATCTCGCGAAGATCAATATCTCGCGCACTCGAATAAGTTGAGTAACGTGCAAGGGCGTTTCGAATTGCGATAGGTGTTTGGTCTGCCGAGGTTGGAGACAGTGAAGATTCGTGTGCGGGTATCCCGATGAGTGCAACATCGCACGATCCACTGGGATTGCTATCTGGCACAAACAAAGTATTGGCACGCGTCCATTGCGGATCGTGTGACAACTTAGATTCAGCCATGTCTGCATCGTACGCGAGCGTGGGTTTCCTTCCTATCTACTAGTGCCGTAACCTTCTTCCAAGAAGAGTCGCCCGGATCACCGCGTTGCGTAAGCACCGAGGAAAGTCCGGACTCCAGAGAGCAAGGTGGTGGGTAACGCCCACCCGGAGCAATCCGCGGGATCAGTGCCACAGAAAACAGACCGCTCATGCAAATGAGTAAGGGTGAAACGGTGGTGTAAGAGACCACCAGCATTTACGGCAACGTATATGGCTAGGTAAACCCCACTTGGAGCAAGACCAGACAGATAGCGTTTGAGAACTGCTCGTTCGAGCTATCGGGTAGGTCGCTTGATTACGTAAGCAATTACGTAACTAGATGGATGGTGATCCGTTCGCAAGAACGACAGGATCCGGCTTATAGGGCGACTCTTCTTTATATTTACTCTGCGTTGAGTAAATCTGTGCTCAATTGCTTATGTAAAAGTGTTTAGTTTTATGCAAGACCTTGGATGTTTTTGCCGTTTTCTATGGGCAAGAGAATGGACAAATGGGCAAAATCGTGGACATGTTGGGTCTATTCCAATTGCCTTTGTGATTCTATATTTATGACATGGCCCAATACACGCCCGAAATCTGGGGCAGGTGATTATCAATCATGGACCTTCCCAATAAAGAACATCTCTGGAACTGGGGGATGTCACTTGGACTTTACTCAAAGCCTTATCGCGAGACTGGTGGGACTCATGAGAACACAACCCAAGGTGACATGATAAATCTCTTCAAATATCACGAAGATATTGAAGAATCTCAGCGGACACGAATATCCAATGAATTTGCAAGAGAGGTATTTGGACTTTTGGCAAAAGAGCTGCGTCAAAAATTTCCTTCTTCCTCAAAATTACCATTTGATGTCTGCCTTGGGCTTCCAGAGAATCGTGGAACAGGTAGGTCGCTCCCGAGAAATATTTGTCGAATTTTGGCAGATGAACACAAATGGTTGAAAGATGGTTTCGAAGGTATAACTAAAACAAGGGCAGGAGAAATTATCAAAGAAGTCCCTCATGATGAGAGACCAGCAAAAGTGGCAGGGCTTTACGCCATTGATAAAAACAAGATGCCAATCCCTGAATTCGGGTTTCTTATCATTGACGATGTATTTGAGACTGGAAGTACTGTGGGCGGGTTGTGCAAGACTCTTGAAAAGGAGTACCCAGGAGTTCCTCGCTATATTATTGCCCTGACTCATCTACATGCAACCGAGAGGATGGCAAAGTGAAGGTTGTACTAGGTGGTTCGAGACATCTTGAATATGTCCCCCAAGAAGTAGGCGAGAGGTTAATTGAATGGATGGAGGCATCGTGCGAATTTCTAGTAGGAGATGCCCCAGGAAGCGATAGAGCTTTCCAAGTTTTTCTAAAATCAAAGAAGTTTCAAAATGTGACGGTCTATTCCAGTGCGGATGAAATTAGAAATAATTTAGGGAATTGGCCCGTCGAACATGTCGATTCAGGTTTGAAGAGCAAGAGCAATGCGGTTCATGCTTTCAAAGACAGAAAAATGAGCAAAATTGCCGATTCTGGTTTGATGATTTGGGATTGCAACAGCGCGGGGACACTTTCAAATCTAATTGACCTAATTCGACAAGGTAAGAATTGTTATATGTGGGTCGCTCCAGACTCTGATATGTATCAATTTGATAATCCTCAATCGTTAGATAAGTGGATGACTGCCTATCCAGAAGTGCGAGATGAAGCGTTAAAGAGGCTGAATACCTTCGAAAAGAGGGAGCAGAAAAGAAATTCTTCTGAATCTCAACCAGATTTGTTTGGGTAATACCATGACTACAAATTGGAAGAATGAGAAAACAAAATTAGTGGCTACCTGGATTATCAATACTCCTGAGATTGCAATGTCCGCGAAAAGATTTGCAACTGAAAACCCCAACGCTCCAATTCTATATAGGGTATGGATAAAGTCAGAAAAATTGGAAAAGTCAGTAACGCCAGATGGAGTATCTGTGTTGGATTTGGAATTGCATTTTGGACAGCTCAGTGATGTCCTGTGGACGTTAACGGTCTAGGGGAAAAAGTATGGCTGGAGAAACCACTGGATTAGTTATCTTTTCCCCACGCTCAGTTTTTGAAGAAATTCATGGTCCTGCTTACTCAAGATTATGGCGTCCTGGCTACCTCGCAGCACTTGTTGAGAAACATGTTCCACTTTGGGTGATTACTCCAATTGCGCATGCAGCAAAGAGTCAACCCGAACACGAAATTATTCTGTGTAATCCAGATTTATCGGGTCCATTGGAAATGAATCTGATGCCATTTATGGCGTCTATATTTTCTCAGAGCAATACATTATTGAAGGAGCAGGCACGCAGCGAAGGACTACTGCATAAGAATAATGGCGCATGGTGGATAAACGGCAAATCAATAAGTTATGGAGTGAATGAAGAATTAGATGAAAATGGCGTCGTGATTGACAGAGTCGAAGATGATGACTACATCCATCCTTCAGGAAAGCTCTACGAAATGAGCTTCTCCATAATCGCGAAGGAATGTCGTGTCTCAAGTATTCGGTACCCAGGTTCGTATTTGTTATCTTCCGATGGTGTCACCTGGATGCGTAGCGAGGGAGTAGATGTTGACGAATTTGTCTACAAGTCAGCTGGGATAACAGAATAAAATTATGCAGTATATTCAGCGAAATTGAGATTGCTACCCAATATCTTGCGCCACTCATCTTCAATGCCACTTACTTCAGTCCTCAAGTATTCAAGCAGCAAATTGCTTAGTCCAATACAAGATTTTTGTACTAACCCAGCATCGTAAATGCTAGATTTTCCACGATGTTGTAGATTACTTCGAACTTGGTACCAAGCCTCAAGCGCCTTGTCTGGACTAGAACTAGAGAGGGAATCTTCAACCTTCCTACTGTCGCTAACGTCGAAACTAGGATTGAATAATTCCAGATTTATTCTTTTGAATGCATTTTTGAATCCATCAGAGTCTTGGAACTTTCCTATGCGGACCATTGGTTCTTGACCTTTCCGACCTCCAAATTTAACGACAGTCAGGTGTTCTAAAATACTTACTAAGAGAAGATATTGTGAGAGAAGGTCGTTCATTTGCCTCCAATATCCAGAAGGGTCATGCTCCGCCTCAGTAAATTTCAAATTATTTGATGAAATCTTTAGGTGCAAAAATGGAAATGATTGACTAAGAATCGGATTCTGTTTTGAGGACCACGGTTCATTCAATGGTTGAGGGTTTCCCTTATTCATTTTTCTACCCACATAGGCACTGGCAAGAATTTCACCATTTTCAATCAATATTCGCTG
>Ga0214919_10009714_pt1 | contig 12360 bp, 8 predicted proteins | sample LL1503_MetaG_FD_177994 | JGI IMG/M metagenome (GOLD analysis project Ga0214919, IMG submission 177994) | Freshwater microbial communities from Lake Lanier, Atlanta, Georgia, United States - LL-1503 | ecosystem: Environmental > Aquatic > Freshwater > Lake | place: USA: Georgia | collected 2015-03-15
AAAAATTGGGTCATTAAGTACTAGATATAAGTTTGATTTTAACGGAAATTCTCGTGATTGTAATACATTTAAATTAATTGATGATTTATCATTAAATGATAGAATCAATTTAATTAATTCTATTTATTTTAAATAGATCTATTTATTTTGAAACTTTGGATATATATCCAAAGAGTTTGTAAATATATTTATAAATACTTTGTAAATAACCACTTAATTTTAATTAGATATTTACAAATACTTTGTAAATATATATTAATATTTTCTAAATAGTTTAGTGTTAATTTATAAAATTTCGAGGGGCTATTGGGGTGAAAATCAATTTAGTTTATAAATGACTGTGATGTGGTCTTTTATAATCTAAATTGATGAGTGTCCCCATATAATTATTGGTATAGATTTAACAAATTTAATTGCATTTGGATTTTGTTTTACAGCAGCTAAACAATAATCATATTTTTGATTTTTAATATATTTTAATGCAAGTCCATTTTGTTTAACTGCTTCCATACATATGTCGTATTTTTTAACTAATACATATTGTATTGCATATCCATTATTCTTTACTGCTTCCATACATAGTTTAAAAGATTGTTTTTTTACAAACTTTAATGCGTAGCCATTTTGTTGGACTGCTAATAAGCATAATTCAAATGTTTGGTTATTAGGATTAATATATTCTAATGCAAGTCCATTATTTTTAATAATATCTAAATCAAATTTATTTGATAAACATAACATTCCTGACATGTTAGGTATGTTAGACACGTTAGATATGTTAGGTATGTTAGGTATGTTAGGTATGTTAGGTATGTTAGACACGTTAGACACGTTAGACATGTTAGGTATATCTTGTTCAATATTATCTTGTTCAATATTAAATTTTTTACGTTTATAATTATATCCATTCGATATTTCTTTTAAACATATATCATATATTTTATTATTATATATATATTTCATTGCATCTTTATTTCTATTAGCTGCTAATGAACAAATTTCATATGTCTTATATATTTCATTTACATATTCTAATGCAAGTCCATCTTGTTTTACTGCAGTTAAACATATATTATATGTTTGATTTTTAACATAATTTAATGCATTTCCTTTACGTTTTACTGCTTCTAAACATATTTCTTCTGTTTGATTTGTTACATATAATAATGCAAATGGATTTTCTTTAATAATATCAATTATTGATATTTTATCTTCATTTAATAATAATTTTAAATATATATTATCTGATTCTCTTTTATTTTCATATTTATTAATTTGTGACATTTTTATTTCACTTTATTAAATTTAATAAATAAAAATTAATTTAATTTTTATTTATTAAATTAATTTCAATTTTTATTTGTTAAAAAATAATTATTTATAATATAAATAATTATGAATATAGAAGAAAAAAATTTAAAAAAAAATTTAAAAAAAATTGGTGTTACACATATTAATAAAATTAATATAAATGATAATAAAATTAATGATATTGTAAAGAATATTTCTCGTAATAAAATAATACCAAATTTTAGAATTAATTTTAATAAAATGATTGGAGGAGCTAGAGAAGTTATTATGAAACATACTGATATTTATAATGAAGAGATTATTCATGAAAATATTGCTTATGATGATATTCGTCCACCACATACAATTGATATGTATAAAATAATGATAAAATTATATTCTGCAATTGAATCAGGTGCATTATCTATTCATCAACAAAAACTTAAATTAAATAGTAATGAAAAAATGAAAACATATTATGGACCACATAATTTAACTAGTAGTGTAGGAGAACGTAGGGACTTTTTCCCATGCAATAATGAAATAAGAGAAGATGATTTTATTGATTATAATATTAAATTTATTAATAGTGTAAATTGTAATAGAATATTATTTAATTGTCAAAAAGTTTTATTATTTGAAATAGGTAATAATTTAATAATTAATTTTAATATTGGTGTTAGAAATGATATTCGTACTATTAATAATGATTCAGTAAATAAATTTATTTTAGAAAATTATGATATAATAAATGATCCTAAATATAATAGTATTTTATTATGCGGGCATTCTGAAGGTATGGTTGCTAGTCAATTAATATCATATGTATTAATGTGTTATGAAGATGAAAGTTTATTTAAAAAAAATAGATCATTATTTACTTCAGATGAAATTATTAAGATTGATAAATCAATTACAGAAAAAATATGTATTTGTGGAAGTGGAGGATATCCATTTTTATTTCAAAATGAAGAACAATTTAAAGAATATTATACATATTATAAAGGTAGATATTTACATATTGTTAATGGATATAAAAATTTTACTTTAAGTAGTGAATATGTTTTACTTATTGATCCTTTCACTAATGTTAATGAATTTAATAATTATATTAATTATAAATTTGCATTATATACAATATCTAATAACAATGAAGAAAGAAAAACCAAAGTGTGTTATTTTGGATTTATTATAAATGGTAATGTTGCTGATACTACACTAGATAATTATAATAATGAACTAAGAAAATCTTATCCAATAACAATGATGACTACGAGTATTCATGATTTTTCAATGTATCGTTATATTATTAATATTTATTATAATGAATATTTATCTCAAAGTTCTATAACTGATACAGAAGATATCCCATTAGTAGAATAATGGGATATCTTCTGTATCCCATTATTCTACTAATATATATAGTCATTAATGTATTGTATTTTAAATATTTGTTTTGTATAATTTTACAAACTGTAAAACTAAAAATATTTTAGAAAATATTTTTTGAAACTGTAAAATATTTTTAATTTTTCTTAAAAAAATTGCTTTGTATGTCAGACTTTAATAGATATATGTATTATCAAAAAACACTCTTTGAATTATTTGCTTTGTATAATTTTACAAACTACAAAACTCAAAAACTTTTTAGAAAATATATTTCTCTCTCACAAAATATTTTCGCGATTTTAAATTTTCTAAAAAAAGTTGCTTTGTATGTCAGACTTTAATAAAGGTACATATACAAAGTATGTTATATTTATTAAATACATTATTTTAACATGAAAAACAAAAATTTCACTAAACATATTATCAATATAACTTCTTTATTTTGTTCATCTATCTATTCAACTAAATACATATTATATTATTATCAAGTGTTAATTTGATAAATTAAGAAATTACATCTAATGTATATAATTCAGTTGAGTAATATTATATTATCTTTTATAAAAACTACATTATTATTTGTAGTATTAGTAGAACAAACAATTAATTTCCGTTATGAAAAATTTAAATTTAATTTATTAAATAATAAATTATTTATATTGCTTTAACAAATTTTCAATTTCTCTTAATTCATCTTGAGTTTTACTACACTTAATACACCTTATATTACATTCTCCTTTACACGATGGTTTTGTTTGAATAAAATGTAAACAATTTAAACAAAAAATTGTTCCTCTATCTTTCATTATATAACCACTAGTTTCTCCACAATTATCACATAAAATCATTTATATATGTTTATATATATGTTTATATATATTTAAAATTTTCTAAAAAAAGTTGCTTTGTATGTCAGACTTTAATAGATATATGTATTATCAAAAAACACTCTTTGAATTATTTGCTTTGTATAATTTTACAAACTATAAAACTAAAAAACTTTTTCAAAAATATTTTTTGAAGTTTCAAAATATTTTCACATTTTTAAATTTTCTAAAAAAAGTTTCTTTGTGTATCAGACTTTAATAGATATACGTATCATATCTAAAGATGTCTTTGAATTATTTGCTTTGTATAATTTTACAAATTACAAAACTCAAAAACTTTTTAGAAAATATATTTCTCTCTCACAAAATATTTTCGCAATTTTAAATTTTCTAAAAAAAGTTTCTTTGTGTATCAGACTTTAATAGATATACGTATCATATCTAAAGATGTCTTTGAATTATTTGTTTTGTATAATTTTACAAATTACAAAACTCAAAAACTTTTTAGAAAATATATTTCTCTCTCACAAAATATTTTCGCAATTTTAAATTTTCTAAAAAAAGTTGCTTTGTATGTCAGACTTTAATAGATATATGTAATATCAAAAAACACTCTTTGAATTATTTGCTTTGTATAATTTTACAAACTGTAAAACTAAAAAAGTTTTAGAAAATATTTTTTGTAACTGTAAAATATTTTCGCAATTTTAAATTTTCTAAAAAAAGTTGCTTTGTATGTCAGACTTTAATAGATATACGTATCATATCTAAAGATGTCTTTGAATTATTTGCTTTGTATAATTTTACAGTTAATAAAACTAAAAAAGTTTTTAGAAAATATTTTTTGAAACTGTAAAATATTTTCACATTTTTAATTTTTCTAAAAAAAGTTGCTTTGTATGTCAGACTTTAATAGATATATGTAATACCAAAAAACACTCTTTGAATTATTTGCTTTGTATAATTTTACAAACTGTAAAACTAAAAAAGTTTTTAGAAAATATATTTCTCTCTCACAAAATATTTTCGCGATTTTAAATTTTCTAAAAAAAGTTGCTTTGTATGTCAGACTTTAATAGATATACGTATTATCAAAAAAAACACTCTTTGAATTATTTACTTTATATAATTTTACAGTTAATAAAACTAAAAAAGTTTTTAGAAAATATTTTTTGTAACTGTAAAATATTTATACATTTTTAATTTTTCTAAAAAAAAGTTGCTTTGTATGTCAGACTTTAATAGATATATAATACAAAGTATGTAAACAAAATATATTAATGTATAACTTTTTTTTTATGTATTGATTTAATTGAATATACAATTCAGTTATGTAATGTTAGATATCATAAGTGATTTATATTATATGTTTAATTAATTTTCAATATGTTATAATTTAATAATCATTTATATTATTCATCATGATTAAATTACCTTTATTATATATTTTTCTTACTATTATTATAAATATAATTATCAGTATAATTGTAATACTTAACAACAAAATAATTATAATTATTATCTCAATATTAAATATTGTATTATTCTTTGTAGTTGTAGTTGTAGTTGTAGTTGTAGTTGTAGTAATATTATGTATAAAAGATGTAGTAGATGTATTATTTATAATAGATGTTGTAGTAAATGTATTATTTATTGAAGATGTAGTAGATGTATTATTTATTGAAGATGTTGTAGATGTATTATTTATAATAGATGTTGTAGTAGCATTATTTATAAAAGATGTAGTTTTAGAAGATGTTGTACTCTTGGTTATTGTAGTTTTAGAAGATGTTGTACTCTTGGTTATTGTAGTTTTAGAAGATGTTGTTGTTTCTGTTGTAACATTTGAACAATATATATTTGGTAACATTTTATTATTACAAATATAAATTGTGTCGTCAATTAAACTTATTAAATTTATTTCAATTAACACAGGATTGTATTGAATAAATCCTGTTGATACATATGTTAATGATGGTAATTGAATATTTGTTAAATTATAATTATTTTCAATTTGTAAATTTTGAATAGTTGATATATCATTTTGAATTAAATTATCTATTTTACTATTGCTTATTTGCAATAAATATAAACGACTAAAATTTGGTAATATAATATATGTTAATAAATGATTATTGAAAATAGATATTGTTACAATATATAAATATATATCTTCCCCATTAGTTGATGACATTACAAAATTATTTAAATTATTATTATTGTAGACATTAATATTAATATTATTATATAATGTTATTATAATATTAATATTATTTAAATTATTATTATTGTAAATATTAATATTAATAATAGTAAAATATGGTGGTTGTGTTATTAAATTAATCGAAATATTTGATAATAAATTATTCGAAAATACTATATCTGAGGGAATATTATAATTACCATCTCCAGAAGATACGGATAGTTTATTTATAACTATAAAATCAATTAAACATTTATTGTTATTTACAATTAAATTATAAACAGACAATTCTTCAAAAGTTATACTTTCAATAATATTATTGTTATATAATGACAAATTACCATTTATAGTATTTAAATTTATACAATAAATATATTCAATCATATTATCTTCAATTAAAAAATTACCATAAATAATATTTAATGATGAAATATTAATTGAAAATATTGTATTATCAAGTATTTCAATATTGCCATAAACATATAATAGATTTGGCATATAAATATCGAAAAATTCATTATTATTAATAATTGACATATAATTATAACATTTAGATGACTTACAACCAGAATAACCTATTGATTGTAAGTTTGGAATACTGATAAAATTTAAATTATTATTTGAAATAATTGTTAAATTATTCAATATTGTTATTAAATTCGGAAAAGAAATATTTATTAGATATTGATTTGATTCAATAATTAAATTATCAATAATAGTAATATTATAATTTACATATTCTGTTAAATTTGTGTCAATAATTAATAAATCATTTACTGGAGTTGGTGTTGTTATTACAATTCCATTACATAATAATAGAATAGACAATATTATAATATGTTGTTTCATCTTTAGAATATTATTATAAAATTTATTGAAATTTAATTTCAATTTTTTTAACTCTAAATAAAGTTGCTTTGTATGTCAGACTTTAATAGATATATGTATCATATCTAAAGTTGTCTTTGAATTATTTGCTTTGTATAATTTTACAAACTGTAAAACTAAAAAACTTTTTAGAAAATATTTTTCTCTCTCACAAAATATTTTCACATTTTTAAATTTTCTAAAAAAAGTTTCTTTGTATGTCAGACTTTAATAGATATACGTATCATATCTAAAGTTGTCTTTGAATTATTTGCTTTGTATAATTTTACAAACTGCAAAACTAAAAAAGTTTTAGAAAATATTTTTCTCTCTCACAAAATATTTTCGCGATTTTAAATTTTCTAAAAAAATTGCTTTGTGTGTCAGACTTTAATAGATATACGTATCATATCTAAAGTGGTCTTTGAATTATTTGCTTTGTATAATTTTACAAACTGCAAAACTAAAAAACTTTTAGAAAATATTTTTTGAAACTGTAAAATATTTTCGCAATTTTAAATTTTCTAAAAAAAAAGTTGCTTTGTATGTCAGACTTTAATAGATATATGTATCATATCTAAAGTTGTCTTTGAATTATTTGCTTTGTATAATTTTACAAACTGCAAAACTAAAAAACTTTTAGAAAATATTTTTTGAAACTGTAAAATATTTTCACATTTTTAAATTTTATTTATAAGTTGCTTTGTATACCAGACTTTAATATATACATGTATTAAACGTTGACATAGAATGTTTTTTGAATTATTTTTTTTTTGTATTTTTTTGTATTTTGTATTGCATTATTAATTTATCAAACATAAATTAATAATATAATACAAAGTAAATTAATTTAATTAAATTTAATTAAATAAAATTGATGAAATTAATTTTATTTAATTAATATATTTAATTTAATTAAATTAATATGGATAGATATTTATTAAAGCAAGGTTATTTAATTAAGAAAGATGCTCATAGTGATAAAGTTATAAAACAAACGTTAAAAGATCTTACTGTAACTCCAAAAGTTTTAAAATCATATGAAACATTTGCTAAACCGAAACCATTTACTATATATAAAGAAAGTAATAATTATTATTTCCTACCTCGCTTTTATGGAATAGAAAAATTCGGACAACCTAAAGTTACTAAGATACCAGAAGGAAATAATATTAATCTATCAATAGTTAAACCATATGATGTTTTACCACATCAAAAGAAAGCATATAGTACTACAATTGCTAAATTAAAAGAACATAAAGGTACATTGTTGTCATTATATGCAGGAGGTGGTAAAACATTCTTGGCTATTAAAATTAGTTGTGATTTTATTAAAGGTAAAACATTAGTTATTGTTAATAAAGAATGTTTAATGGATCAATGGAAAGATGCAATTATTAAATTTACAGGTGGTAAAGCACGTATTGGTATTATTCAACAAAATAAATGTGAGATTGAAGATAAAGATTTTGTAATATGTATGTTACATACAATATCTAAACGTGACTTTCCGGAAGGAACATTTGATTCCTTTAAATTTTGTATTATTGATGAATGTCATCATTTAGGAAGTTCTATGTTTTCACAAACATTACCTAAAGTAAATTGTAAATATATGTTAGCATTATCTGCTACACCAGCTAGAACTGACGGTTGTATGCATGTTGTACATTCATTTATAGGACCTCTAGGTCATATGGAAAAACGTGATGGAACTAATAAAATTATTGTAAAACGATTTAAGCTTAATAGTAAATCACCAGAATATGAAACATTAGTAATGTCAAATGGAACTAAAAATACTAGTGCAATGGTAACTAATATAGCAAGATCAACTAGTCGCAATTTATTAATAGTTGAGTCAATTAAAGAATTAATGAAACAAGATAGAAAAATATTAGTATTAAGTGGTAGACGTCAACATTTAGAAACTTTACATTTCTTATTAAATGATGCTAAGATTAAAACTATACATGATAAATATATAACAGTTGGTTATTATTATGGAAATAATGGAGCTAATTCAAAATCAAATCACAAAGTAATGTTAGAATTAAGTGCTAAATGTGATATTATATTAGGAACACATGCAATTGCATCTGAAGGTTTAGATATACCTGATTTAAATACAGAAATTATTGCAACTCCATTAGCTGATGTAGAACAAGCGGTAGGACGTATATTACGTAAGTTCCATACTATTAACCCTATTGTAATTGATTTAATTGATAATTGTGGTAATTTTGTTAATCAGGCTAGAAAAAGATTAAAGCTATATCATAGAGAAGGATATAATGAATATGACAAAGTTATAAATTTAGATAATTTAAATGACGAAATAGTTAATATTGTTAGTCATATTAATTCACCAGATCATATTAGCACATCTAATATTAGCACATCTAATATTAGCACATCTAATATTAGCCAGTTAAATGAAGAAGATGATGTGTCTGAATCAGATAATGATGATGAAGTATCAGATGATTATTCTATTGATTTATTCTCTAAAAAAAAAATAAAACCAACATCTGGAGTATGTTTAATATAAATGTTATCAATATATATATTATTTTGTATTTTGTATTTTGTATTTTGTATTTTGTATTTTGTATTTTGTATTTTGTATTTTGTATTTTGTATTTATAAATACAAAATACAAAGTAAATACAAATATGTATTTACTTTGTTTTATAATAACAATGGTCTATTTAAATAATAATTTTATTCTTAATCATTGAACCTTCTGAATATATTATAACATATATTTCATTTTATCCAAATGAAATATATGTTATAATATATATTTCATGAAGCCAAGATAAGAAATTTAAAATGAAATATATTTCATTCTAAACAAGAAAGTTTATTTAAATATATATTATATTCTTAATAATTGCTGTGCGACCATTTCCTATATTATATTTCCTTTTTAAATTGCTGAACGTGGTTCTTACTATAAACATCAATCCTTGTAAAACCATACCAAATTTTGTTATTTGCTGCTAGATCTATTGAACAGAACCACGCTTATTATATAAATTTATTTTTTAAGAATAATAAAAAATCAATTTTATTTAAATAAATTATTTAATTTAATTGATAAATTTAGTACTTAAGTATAATTCATTTATTCGCTAAATATATATGGAAACGAAAGTTAAAGAGGAAGATAAAGTAAAAATATATTATGTTTCAGAAAGAGACAGCAATGATATTAAAGATATCGAATTAATTAATAATAATGCTGATATTTATTATAAAGATAGTAATGATAAATTTATATTATTATTATTATATAGGAAAAATGAAATTCCAAATAAATATATTAAAAATTTATCTGAAATTAAATCAACAAAAAATATTAAATTACAAAATGGTAAATCATTAACTATTGAGAAACCATGTCAATTTAATATAAAAACTGAAAAATATTTCAATATTCTTAAACCAATTATTAATATTGTTAATGATTATTTAATTTATACATATAAAATAATTAATAATGTTGATTATGAAATAATAACAACATTTTATTTAAATAAAAATTCTAAGTCATTACATTTACCTAAATTAGAGAAAGTCTCTAATTTAGAGAAAGTCTCTAATTATAATATAATAATTAATGCTAACAATCAAGATATAATATATAAACAATATGGGTTTAAGATTAATATTTCAAATAATGATTTATTAATATACAATACAAATATATGTACTAATATTAGTAAATCATTAATATTACTTACTAAAGCAAAACCAAAAATTTCAATTAATTTAATTAATTAATTAATTAAATTGATTTATAAATTATTTAATAATTTAATTTAATTAAATTAATTAATTTTAATGGAATTAAATTCTGAAAGCGAACTTACCGAAAATGGTGCTATAGCATTTAAATCAAGTGGTAATTCATTAGTTGATTTATTTTATGCAACAGTTCGTGGTATTGATTTAAATAAATTGACATATTTATTTAATAAATCACTAGAAGAATATCCTCAAGAAACATTAAAATTAATATTTTATACAAGAGATTGTAGAACTGGTAAAGGAGAACGTGATATTAGTTATAATATGTTAAAAATGTTAGAATATGCACTTCCAAATATATATAATTCTAATATTAAATTAATTGTTGAAAAGTATGGTAAATTTGAAGATTATTTATATTTAGATAAATTAATTAGATGCACTAAATTAAGTGGATGCACTAAATTAATTACCAGACCAGAATTAGATTTATTTATTAATAAATTAAAAGAAGATATTGATATTATATCAAAAGAAGATCATTTAACTGGCACTGGCACTAATAAAATTTCATTGGCGGCTAAATGGGCACCTAGAGAACATGGTTATTTTAATCATCAACAAATATACATGGCAAAGAAATTATCACCATTAAGAGAATATAAAAAAGAATACAGAAAACTAATTAAATCTTTAATGGATAAATTAAATATTGTTGAAAAACAAATGTCTAATAAAGAATGGGATTCTATTAATTTTTCACATGTACCTTCTAAAGCCATGAAGGCATATAGTAAAAAACAAGTTAAAATTAAATCTGAATGTGATTCTAACAATAATGGAGTACAAGCTGGTGCTTTTTATAGACATTGTGATGATCGATTTAGAGAATATTTAATGAATGTAGCTAAAGGAACTGAAAAAATTAATATCAAAGGTATATTACCACATGAATTAATTCATGAATATTTTGTAATTAATAAGTATAATGAAACAGTTGAATTACAATGGGATAAATTAATTAAAGAAATTAAAAATTCAGGGGATGGAAATAATTTAGGAGATGCTACTGCAATTGTAGATGTATCTGGATCTATGCAAGGTACTCCAATGGAAGTTGCAATTGCATTAGGTATTATTGTAGGAGAATTAACAGACAATCAAGTAATAACATTTAGTGAAGTTCCAGAATGGTTTCATATCAAAGAAGGAGGATTATTTAATAAATATAATCAAATGATAAAGATGAAATGGGGTGGTACTACTAATTTTGCAAAATCAATGGACTTAATATTAGAAAAATCAATTAAACATAATAAATGTCCTAAAGTATTATTTGTATTTAGTGATATGCAATTTAATGTAGCCGATCGTAATTGTGTTTCTAATTATAATTATTGTGTAAATAAATTTAAAGAAAATGGATTTAATGTTCCTCAAATTATATTTTGGAATTTAAGAGATTCCAAAACCGAAAGTTTAGCTTGTCCAATTACTGTTCATGATACTGGAACTTTAATGGTATCAGGTTTTAATACTGATTTACTTCAAATGTTTCTTAAATTTGATTCAAACTCATTTACACCATTATCATGTATTCTAAAAATCCTTGAGAAATATAATGATATTATTTGGTAATTTTATTATTATTCAAAGTTAACTTTGAATATTAAATTAAAATAATCGTTCTGCAATTAAAAATCCATTTCTTGTATTTTCTCTTTTTATAATTTTCCAAGATTTATCAGATTCTATTTCTTTTACAATTAATTTACATTTATCTATATTAATATCATCTAACATTAATATTTTACATCTATTTTTAAGAATTTGAAACTCATGATAAGTTGTAAATTCTCCTCCATCTAATAATATAACATCGAATATATTAGGAAGATTTGGTCTATTTAAAAATAAATTGCAATTTTTCATATTTACAATATCAACTTCATTCCAATGTTTATAAAGATTATTTGTTAAACATTGTGGAAATATTTTATAAAAATCATCAGGTTCTTCATTCCATAT
>Ga0214919_10009716_pt1 | contig 12358 bp, 6 predicted proteins | sample LL1503_MetaG_FD_177994 | JGI IMG/M metagenome (GOLD analysis project Ga0214919, IMG submission 177994) | Freshwater microbial communities from Lake Lanier, Atlanta, Georgia, United States - LL-1503 | ecosystem: Environmental > Aquatic > Freshwater > Lake | place: USA: Georgia | collected 2015-03-15
CCACCACCAGCACCACCACCACCACCACCACCACCACCACCACCACCACCACCACCAGCACCACCACCACCACCACCACCACCACCACCACCACCACCACCAGCAGCAGCACAAGCTGATAAAATTAAAATTAATGTTTTATCTTGGAATATATCTTGGGAGGCGATGACAGGTAAAGATACTCATCCATTAGGAAAAGAATGTAAAAAGGAAATAAATCCTACTAATAATTTAAATAGATGTGCAAATAATGTTATAACTTTTATAGATAACTCTCAACTAAACTATGATTTTGTAGCTATACAAGAAGCGGCAAAATGGGAAGAAATTTATAACAACTCTCGAGAATTAAGAGATATGGGATATGTTCATCATTTAGATTTAGACGGAGTTTCTCATTTAGTTACATTTTTTAATAAAAACAAATACAAACTTATTGCTGTAAATTGTGGGTATATTCACCATGCAGGAGGACGCCCATATCATATTTTATATTTACAAAATAACACATCTAAAGAGTTTTACATATTTATTAATTTACATAATGCTCATGATAAATCAAAAGATAATCTTGAAAATGAATTATCAAAGAACTTTAATAATTTTAAAGATGTAAAAGGAAATACACAAGTTAAAAATGCTCAAGATATAATAAACAAAATAAATATTACATGGGATGAAACAAAATATAATGTAATTGTTGCTGGTGATTTTAATGATCATGCTCTGTTTGATTATTGGGAAAATTTAAAGCCCTTTAAATATTCAAATGAAAATATAAAAGATATAGAAGTAAAAGCACCAAAAACACCACCAAAAACATGCTGTAACAATTATACTTTAGATAAAAATAATTATAATAACGCAAATTATACAGTAGGTAAACCTCCACGACCAGGTTTTGGAGATTATATTTTAGTTAATTCTAGTTTACAAATAATAAAAGCGACTTATATACCTACAAAAGAACTATTATTTCCATCATCAGACCATTTACCAGTAATAATAGAATTACAATCAACATATACTCAGAATTTATTTTCTAAATACATAATTGCATTTGATGTTGATGATACATTATGTGCACATAACACTTTAAGAAAGTTATCAAAAGACCCCAATGATATTAACTTTAGAGAAAATATTATTAATAATATGAAAAAAATTATTGAAAGTAAAAACTATATATGGATTGTAACAGCAAACAGTTTTAAAAGATCTGAATTTATACAATATTATTTAGAAAAAGAAGAAGATAAAAGTTTATTTACCAATTCTCCTTTTTTTCATTTAATGAATTTATATACTATTCCACAAGAATACGAAGATGCGAGAAAAGAATTTCCAATTGAATTATCAGATAAAATTGATTTTACTCCCATTCCAAATGATAGTCGCATTCAAAGGGATGGATTAAAACCTTATGCCATCTATGGACGAAGTTTAATTGAACAGAGTAAATACACACAAAAACCCAATTTTAAAATATATTTATTTGATGATAATCTTGTTTATAAAAAAAATAGTCATAAATTTGGCATAACATTTATTCATGTTAAAGACTTTATAAAGCCATCTGAAGCTAATATACTTGATAAATTTAACAATATTTTAACACAAATAGGAATACCACTAAATAATAAATACTTGACTTATAAAAATAATTTTAATCAAAGTAAATATTATGAAAAATACTTGAAATATAAATTAAAATATAACCAGTTAAAAGAAAAATTTAATTAATACTAAATATTAAATATAAACTAAATAAAATATATTTAAAAAAAAATTGTTTAAAATATATTTTATTATAATGTCTAATCCAATAATGTTCGTAACAAAAAGAAATGGAACTCAAGAACTTATTAAATTTGATAAGATTACAACACGTATTAAAAAATTAATTAAAAATGAAGAATTAGATTATATTGATCCAATATTGATATCACAAAAAGTAGTCGCTACTATTTTTAGTGGTATTACAACTACTGAATTAGACACACAATCTGCTGAAATTTGTGTTAATCTATCAACTCAACATCATTATTATAGTAAATTAGCTGGAAGAATTTTAGTAAGTAGTTTACATAAAAAAACAACAAATCATTTTGTTGATAAAATGATTTTTATTCAAAAACATCTTAATTTGTTTGATGAAAAATGGTTAACTTGGATTAAAAAAAACAAAAAAGAAATTAATGCTATAATTGATTATGAACGAGATTATTATTTTGATTATTTTGGATTTAAAACTCTTGAAAGAGCTTATCTATTAAAAATTAAAAATGATATTATTGAAAGACCACAAGATATGTATTTGAGAGTTGCTTCTTTTTTAAATCAAGGAGATTTAGATGGTATTAAAATAACATATGATATGTTATCTATGGGATACTATACTCACGCAACACCAACACTATTTAACTCTGCAAATAAAAGAAGTCAATGTTCATCCTGTTACCTTTTAGGCACAGACGATTCAATTGAAGGAATTACACATACATGGGATTCAGTATCTAAAATTTCTAAATGGGGAGGAGGCATTGGACTACACGTTTCTAATATTCGTGCTAAAGATAGTTTAATTAGAGGAACCAATGGACCTAGTTCTGGAATTATTCCAATGCTTAAAGTCTATAATGAAATAGCACGTTATATTAATCAATGTTTTACAAGTGAAGTTAAAGTTTTTACTGAAAAAGGATTAATTTCAATGAAAAATATAAAACCAGGAGATAAAGTTTATACGAAAGATGGTAGTTTACAAGAAGTTAAAAAAGTATATTGTGATGAATATAATAAAGAAATTTTAAATATCAAAATTACTCATGATTATGAAAATATAAAAGTAACTCCAGAACATCCATTTTGGGTTGTTAAAAATCAACCATCTAATACAAATTTTAAAGTAATTGTAAATAGATTAGAAAAAGGACTTGTATCTGGTGATTGGGTTGATGCTAAAGAAATAACAAAAGATGATTTGATAGGATTTCCAATTCCAAAACATTTTGTTGACAATTCAAGTTTAGATGAAACTGATTGTTATATGTATGGTTTAATGTTAGGTGATGGTCATATTTGTAAAAATCAGAAGAAACAAGAGTGTGGTTTAACTTTAGGATTTAAAAAAGATAAACTACTTGAATTTACAAAAAAATATCTTGATCAAAATGGTATTCATTACTGGATTAACAAAACAGAGTCTGTAAATCAAATTCGATGGATGATTTCAAGTAAATTTAAATTTGTAAGAGCTCAGTTATATGATGTTAATGATGAAAAATGTTTTGATTATAATATGCTTAATCTACCAATTGAAAAAACCAAATGGATTATAAAAGGTTTGTTAGAAACAGATGGTTCTATTGGTAAAGAAATTATAATTGAAATGACTAGCCAAAATGTAATAGATGGAATTAAATATATTCTCCTAAAAATGGGAATTCTTGTATCTGGTTATTCACGAGACAGAATAGGAGAAGTAAGTGAAAGTAAAAACATAGTAACAAGAAAACAAACATATATACTAAGAATTCCTAAAGTTGATGAAATTACAACTTTATTAGGAATTGAAAAGAGTAAATATGTTAAATATATTAAACATAACGATATGCTATATACTAGAATAAAAGAAATTTCTAATGAAACTATTGATGAAGTTGTTTATGACTTGGAAATAATGAATAATCATAATTATTTAACACAAGCAGGACTAGTACATAATGGAGGTAAGCGTAAAGGAAGCATTGCAATTTATTTGGAACCATGGCATCCAGATATTATTGCATTTTTAGATTTAAGAAAAAATTTTGGTGCAGAAACAGAACGTGCCCGTGATTTATTTTTAGCTATTTGGATGCCTGACTTATTTATGAAAAAAATTCAGGAAGATGGTGATTGGTATACTTTTTGTCCAGATGAATGTCCTGGATTAGCTGATTCTTGGGGTGAAAAGTTTGAAGAACTTTATAATAAATATGTTGAAGAAAAAAAATATAGACACAAATATGAAGCTCGTAAAGTAATGAAAGCAATTTTAGAGTCACAACTTGAAACTGGTACACCTTATATTGTATTTAAAGATACGGCAAATCGTAAATCAAATCAACAAAATATTGGTACTATTAAATCATCTAATTTATGTGCTGAAATACTTTTATATTCTGATCATAAAGAATATGCTGTATGTAATCTTGCGTCAATTGCTGTAAATTCTTGTGTAAAAAAATTTAAACCTACAGAAAAATTTATTTTTTATAGCAAACCACTTTGCAAAAATTCAAGATATATTAGAAACTTTTTGAAATATCATAAATGGGATTTTGAAGAAAAATCTGGTTTAAATGAATTAAAAGAAAATTCTGGTTTAAATGAATTAAAAGAAAATTCTGGTTTAAATGAATTAAAAGAAAATTCTAATTTAGATGAATTAAAAGAAAATTCTAATTTAGATGAATTAAAAGAAATTAAAGAATTACCAGTTGTATTCTATGGTAAAAAGAAACTTAATAATTTTAATGAACTATTTTATATGGCTCGTAATAGTTTTGATTTTGAAAAATTAGAAGAAATAACTTATATTGCTTCTAAAAATGTTGACAAAGTAATTGATCTAAATTATTATCCAACAATAGAAACAAAATATTCAAATATGAGACATCGTCCTATTGGTATTGGTATTCAAGGTGTTGCAGATGCAATTGTTTCATTAAAGATTGCATTTGATTCAGATGAAGCAATTACATTTAATGGTAGAATGATGGAATCAATTTATTATGCTTGTTTGAAAGCATCAGTTGATATTGCTAAATCTCGACATGATAAAATGAAAAAATTAATTGAATCTAAAGTAGAAGTGCCTGAATTTTATGATTCAAATTTTCAACTTCAAGATAAAGATTTAAATAATTTATATCACGAAATGATACCTTGTAAATATGAATTAAATAATAACAAATATCCTGGTGCTTATTCTACATTTGAAAACTCACCATTTTCTAAAGGAATTTTACAATTTGATATGTGTAATATTAAACCTTCTATGACAGAAAAATGGGATGAACTAAAAAAAGAAATTGCTATTTATGGTGTTCGTAATTCGCAATTAACTGCTTTAATGCCTACTGCATCAACTAGTCAAATTTTAGGTAATAATGAATGTTTTGAAATGTTTACTAATAGTATTTATACAAGAAGAACTTTAGCAGGTGATTTTCCTGTTGTTAATAGTTATCTTATGGATGATTTATTATCAATTGGTCTTTGGTCTAGTGATATAAAAGATTTAATTCTTGCATATAAAGGATCTATTCAAGAAATAAATGGAATACCAGAACAAATTAAAAGATTATACCCAACTATATGGGAAATTAAACAAATTTGGACACTTAAAAATGCTATTGCTCGTAGTCCTTATATTGACCAAACACAAAGTATGAATATTTTTATGTCTATTCCTGATTATCAAAAATTATATTCATCTCATATGTATGCTTGGGAAAATGGTTTAAAAACTGGTATTTATTATCTTCGCACTAGACCGGCAGAAGATGCTACTAAAATTACTATTGATCCAAATATTAAAAAATTAAATGAAAACGTTGATAAAAAATTTAAAAAACCAGAAAATGGAGAATTATGTGATATGTGTTCTGCATAATTAAAAATTGAAAAAAAATATTATTTAAATAAATATTTATATAATTGTATAATATGGCTACTCATCAAAAAAAACATAATAAAGACCGTGTTACTAATAGTAAAGAGTTAATTATAAGAGACCAAAGTCAAGGCGAAAAATATGGAGAAGTTGTACGTGCCACAGGAAATTGTCGTTTTGAGTGCCGATTCCTTGATAATTCAACAACAAATGCAGCATTAGCTGGAAAACTTATTAAAGGTCCTCATAAACAACGAATAACACCAGGTGATTTTGTTCTTCTTCAAGCCTTAATTGATAAAAATAAGTATTATATTATTCACAAATATTCACCAGATGATAAAAAAAAACTTGCAAAAAATGGCGAACTTACTCAAATAAATGCTATAGAACAAATAGGAACTACAGTTATGATGGAAAGTGAAATTGCAAATAAAAAAGAAAAAGTAATTAATGATATTGATGACATTGCAGAACTTATTGAAAATATATAAAATTCTGATACACGTTTAATCATTCATTTATTAAAACTAAAAAAATTATTAGCATAATTATATATTTTATCTTTTATATCTTCTAATATACATTTATTTATTAGAACTAAAAAATTTATTAGCATAATTATATATTTTATCTTTTATATCTTCTGGTAAAATCATATTTGAAATATTTTTAACACATGTATAATCTGGGCAAATTTTTTTAATTATTTGTAATTTTTTATTAAAGAGTGTATTAGAATAATTTCTAATAAATTCTACTATTGAATTATCTAATCTTAATATTTTTTCTAATGTTTTTTTATTTAATGTTATCGGGTCAATATTATTATTTTTAATTCTATGTTCTACATACCATATACACCATCCTAAACAAAATCCTCCAAAATCTCCATTTTTTTGATTCTCAATATCATATTCATTTGATAATAATTGATAACCAGGTTTTGGTAAATATTTACTCGGTTTTAAATATGTCATACCTGTATTATAAGTCAATGTTTCTTCTAAAAAATCATCTATTTCATTTTCAATTCCATCATCACCATATGGTTCAAATCTTTCAATACTTAAATTTTTAAAATCATATAATATTATATTTGCATGTTTTGCATTATTTTCAAGTAATTGACCTAAAAATAATATAGCATAATCATACTTTTTTTCTCTTCTTATATTATTTATATTTAAATTTAAATTTGGATATATACTAAATTTTCCTTTTTCAAATGTTACTTCTTTTTCATATATTATCATCCAAGGATAATCAATATCATATTTTTCATTCTTATTTAATTTTGGAATATATAAATTTTTATATTTAGTTGATAAATAAATAAAATAAATAATAACATCTATTGGTTTAGCTGTAAATATAGTATAATGTTGATATTTTTGTAAATCTAATTTAACTATATCATCTAATTCAAAATTATCTAATTTAGTTAATTCATCAGCCCATTCTTTAGATGCAAAATCTAAAACAGTTTCTCCCTTGTTATTTTGTTGTTTTATATTTAATTTTTTATTTTTTATATATTTAATATATTTATCAATTGGATATTTTACTAAATAAAAAAGAGGTGTTTCCTTATTTAAATTTAATTGTAACCAACTTTCATTTGGACTATTAATTAATATTTCATCTATAATTTTATCTAATATTTTTGAATTACAATCTTTACAATTAAATTGTAAAACTAATTGAACATAATTTATTCCATCTCTATTTATATAATTATAATCTAACTTTATTTTTTCCCATATTATTTCTAATATTCTTTCTATTTTTATAAAATCATTATATGCTTTTACAATTATTTTTGAATACAAGTAAAAAAATGGTGATAAAAATAAATTATACGGTTTAGTAACATATTCTAAATCAATATTTCTTTTAACAAAATATTCAGTTAATATTATATTTTCTGAATTTATTAAATTTATAATTAATCCTTCATAATCATAATTTTTATTGTTAATTTCTTTATCAGTAAATTTATCAAAAATATTTATTTTTTCAGAATCATTTAACTTTTTATTTAATATTATTGAACTTAATGTATAATATGGATTAAATTTATATTTTGATATAAACCATTCTACATTTTTTACAGTTAATTTTGAAATCATAAAATAATAAAAATATATATTTTTTTCATTTTTAAATTTAAATAAATATTCCCAATTAATATCAGGATAATCTTTTATTAATTTAATTATTTTATTAGGATTTATAATATAATTAATAAAATTTAATCCTTCTGAATTATGATTTTGAGCTTCTTCAGGATATTCTTTAATTAAATATTTAAGTATAGGCATATTATTATGTTTAGCTGCTAACATTAATCCATCTAAATTTTCTTCATTAAATTTATAAATTGGATGCTTATTTAATTTTAATAATTCTAATTTATCAAACATTATTAAATAATGAAAAAGATAATTTTTATAAAATATAGGTTTATTTGGATTATAATTATCTAAATCTGAAGGATTTTTTAAATCCATTATTTTGTGTATATTAAATTTCATAATTATTTTAAATGAGAAAAAAATTGATGAATTAAGTAATTTTTACTTTTAATAATATATTTAAATGATATCAGAAGATTATGAAAAAATAAAATATGGTATATGTAGATATAATAATATTGGTGATATTACATGTTATATGAACTCAATTTTACATATATTACAACAAATTCCTATTTTTGCTGATTTTATTTACACATGTAGTTATTCGGATATACTTAAATATAAAAGTAAGGGTGATGATAATTATATTAAAAATTGTTTAATCTATGAACTATTTCGTCTATTTTTTGCATCTATGACTCATGATGATATAGCAATTACACCAACATCTTTTAAACATAATATTGGACAAAAAAATGATATGTGGAATGAAAAAAATCACCAAGATTCTCAAGAATTTTTAAGTTTTTTAATTTCAACTCTCGAAGAAGAAATTGGTGTAAAAGTAGAATTTATTCCTAAATTTAACGAAATTGAAAAAAATATAAATTATACCAATCTACTTGCAAATATAGCTTGGCAAAATTTCCAAAAAAACGAATATTCTCCATTAAAAGAAATGTTTAATGGAATGTTTTATATTCAAACTAAATGTAGTTGTTGCTCAAATATATCAATGAATTTTGAACCATTTACAACTCTTCAAATTGCTATACCATTTAATGATACAAAAAAAGAATTTTTATTAATAGATTGTCTAGATGAATTAATTAAAGAAGAACAACTAGATAAAGATAATATGTATAATTGTGAAATGTGTGGAATTAAAAATAAGGGATATAAACAAACTCTACTTTGGAAAACCCCGAAAATTTTAGTAATTCATATTAAACGTTTTTCTGGTAGTATACCAAAAAAAATAATTAACAAAATTAATTATCCGCTTTATAATTTAGATATGAGTAAATATTTTCATATAAAAAGTCCTTTTATTAAAAAATCAAAATATAATTTAATTGGTGTAAATTTACATCAAGAATTTGATTTTTTAGGCACAAATTCAGGACACTACACATCATTAGTAAAAAATCGATTAGATAATAATTGGTATCTTTTTAATGATGGTTCTGAACCAGTTCATATAACTAAAAAAGAACATATTCAAAATAGAAATGCATATTTGCTTTTCTATTACCGTAAAGATTAATAAATCATTATAATTAAATAGTTTTTTATATTATATATTTCATAATTATGTTCTGAAAAGTCATTTAAATTATAATTAAAAGGTAATTTATAAACAATTATTTTACCAAGTATTCTTAATTTTTTAGTTAAATCTTTTAATGTTATATTACTTAAAGATAATGAAATAGATGTTTCTAATTTATAATTTGGACCCCCCCAAGGTGGATCAATAAAAATTAAATCATAATTATCGTTTAAATGATTTAACACATCATCATTATATAAAATTGATGTTAAATTATATAATTTTGTATTAATTTCCAAGTATTCAAATCGTTCTTTATTTATTTCTATTGATATAGTATTTGAAAAATTTAATCCAAATGAAATAGAATTACCTCCTATACCTGAGGTACCATCTAATATTTTAACATCTCCAAATTTTTCTTTTATAATAGTTGAAAGTAAATCAGCATCTTCTTTATATGATAATGAATACATACCTTCAATATCTCCTTTTAATTTAATATCATTTTCTTCTTTTTTATAATTAATATCCATTGTTATTAATTATAAAATCTTTCTTAAATAGTTTAAAAAAAATTTAGTTGTTTAAACCTAATAATTTAGGGTTTTTTTTATTAACTAAATATAAAATTATTACTATTAATAAAACTCCACATAATGGTAATGATTTATTAGCAATTAAAATTAATATTGCAATAAAACTAGCTAATAAATAAATATTACCATTTATACCACCTCCTCTTTGCTGCTTACTATCATCATCATTAGAAGACCCATCGTCATCAGGGGCTGTCTCATCATTGTTATTTTTATTAGATGAACCTCTCGAGCCCATCATTGGTATTAAGAATACAGCAAGTATAATAAGTATTATTACACCAACTATACCACCAATAATATACATTGGAGCACCAACTAGATCACTTACATTATTTACCAAATTATCAATACTCTTCATTATACTTGACGTTTTCTCATCTTTTAGTTGTATTTCTGCACCCATTTTTGCTTTAGTATCAACACCTTGCTTATTAGTTGTATCACTACTTGTATCTACTACAAAATTATTTGTTAAGTCAGATGCCAGATTTGATGCTAATTTTAATTCAATAATACAAGTTGTAAAAGAGCTAATATCAAGTGTTTGCTTAAAATTAAATGTACCATCCTGTCCTATTAAGAGTTTTCTACTTCTTAGAGTATTTACACCAGTAGTATCTATTTTACACTTACCTGTTCCTAATTGGTCCATACTATTTTTTATACTTGTTGAAATTAGATTATTAACTTCATTTTCATTTAAAACTTCATTATTTATTGTAGTTTTAATAATATTTCGAATCTCTGTTTCATCTGTTGATGAAGAACTTCCACCTATATTACCTATAGTAGAAATAAGAGTTTGAACTGTATCGGCTAATGCATTTACGAAAGCTTCTGGTCCACCAGCGTCTGAAGTAGATTTTCCAATTTTTGCTAAAAAATCTACATCTTGTTTTAGATTTTGGTCATTAGCTATTTTATTTTTAATTTTATCAGTCAAATCATTTATATTAGTTTGTTTTTGAGATGCATCAGTTAATATTGTAATAAGTGCATCAGTTACTGCAGCTAATTTAAGATTTTGTTCTATATTTGCTGTACCACCAGCTTCTATTATTATTTCACCTATATCTGTTTCATTAATACCAATAGTTGTGGTCTGAACTGATGCTTCAGCCTTATTTGAAATTGATTGTGTTAATTCAGTAGTAGCACTATTAGTAACTCTATTAATATTTGTAGTTTTATTATTAATTTCTGTACTTAATTCATTTGTAATTTGTGTTTTAATCTCTGATTTATTTTTACCTCCCATATAAAATGTTTAGAAAAAAAAATTTAAATTTTTAAATCTAAATAATATTAATGGGAAATGAATTACAACTAAATAATAATAGTATATTAAGAACTGATACTGAATTAGGAAAATATGTTAAAGATTTTTTAATAAATAGACATACATTTACAAATGATAGTAATTTTGCAAATTATTTAAAAAAGAGAGCTTGTTGCACAAATCAGAAGGTAATTCCTATTTCATTACCTAGATATGATAGTACTTCAAATGAAGTATATCCTATGACTCTAAGCGTTAAAGTTTTTGAAGATACTGATGACATGACACAACTTTGTACTTTTAATGGCGCTAATCATCATGAACCTACTAGAAATACTTCTATTTTTCTGCCAAAGGCAGAGTGTAGTGCTTTTTATACTGGTTTTTGTAATAAAGTTAATGATGAACGTGTCAATTATACATCTCGAACGGAAAAACGTTATGGACCATATAGAGATGATGCACTTGCTTATAATAATGCTACTACTTTAACTCCTGCAAATAAAACATTACGTGATTTAAATGTTACTAATCAATTTTCTGATTGTAATTGTGTTAATAGTGTATATCAGAGAGATTTACCAGCTAGTGTAATTAGTAATACTGCAGGTGCTACAACTAATTTAACACAAAATGTTATAACACAAAATTTTGACCCGCGTTGTGCCACAGGAATACCTACACGATATTATGGAAGTTATGATGTACAATCTGGTTTAACCGTATGTATTAATAATAATACGGTAGGTTATGCTGATCTTGGAGATGATGCCAAACTTAATGTATCTCAAAATTGTAATGCTACAACAACACCAGCACAAGCACCAGCAACAACACCAGCACAAGCACCAGCACAAGCACCAGCACAAGCACCAGCAACAACACCAGCACGAGCACCAGCACCAGCACCAGCACCAGCAACAACACCAGGACCAGCAACAACACCAGGACCAGCACCAGCAACAACACCAGGACCAGGACCAGCAACAACACCAGGACCAGGACCAGGACCAGCACCAGCAACAACACCAGGACCAGCACCAGCACCAGCACCAGCACCAGCACCAGCACCAGCACCAGCACCAGCACCAGCACCAGCACCAGCACCAGCCCCAGCCCCAG
>Ga0214919_10009717_pt1 | contig 12358 bp, 6 predicted proteins | sample LL1503_MetaG_FD_177994 | JGI IMG/M metagenome (GOLD analysis project Ga0214919, IMG submission 177994) | Freshwater microbial communities from Lake Lanier, Atlanta, Georgia, United States - LL-1503 | ecosystem: Environmental > Aquatic > Freshwater > Lake | place: USA: Georgia | collected 2015-03-15
ATGTCGGGGCCTTGCAGAAAGAAACTCAGGCGACAGTAGGTCGCGGTCGAAGGCAGCCCGTCAGTACAGACGTCGGACTGTTTAGACTTTTTTGGGTAAGCATGCAGTAACGAGATTCGACCAAGCTAGACGCAGCCAAAGCGCGATAGGGGCTTTAAGTAACTTTTGAAGCCGGGCGCTTTAGATCTTTTTAAGAGTCCTCCAAAAAAAGATTTCTGGAGACGCGTTGTGTTTTTATTTTTTTGCAGCTTCTTGAAGACTGTTGATTAGGAAGAAAACTGGGAAGCATTTCATTTTTGAATCCTTTTTTATAAGGGTAGGATGATCAGGACTCGAAATCCAGGGATCTTGCGCGTAGGCCTAAGAATCTGTGACAGCTGACAATCAAGAACAGAACATGAGAAACCAGCAAGGGTTAGCTTCCATGAATAGCATGAGATGACATGGATTCAAGAGTGTCGAAACAAAAAGAGCAGATCTGCAGCGTGGGCTCAATATTTCAAGTATGAACCTTGGAGAACCCTAGTCCATTGACATGGCTCCTGCAAATTTGGTGACGGACCTCTGCGAGGAAACGGTTGGCCTCGAAGAGGGTGAGACGAGGACGCGGCGCCGCGAGGGCTCCAACCACAAGCTGCCCGCGGGCGGGTGTGTGACCACCCCTGCTGCGACGCAGCCGAAGCGATCTGCAAATTTGGTGATTGACCTCTGCGAGGAAACGGTTGGCCTCGGAGAGGGCGAGACGAGGACGCGCCGCAAGGGCTCCAAGCGCAAGCTGCCCGCGGGCGCGTGTGCGAACACCCCTGCTGTGATGCAGCCGCAGCGAGCATGCTGGAGCGGCGAGCAAACCTGTCAGCTGTGCGCGCGCACGGCCTATTACAAGAGGAAGGGCATCGACGAAGACATGGTTTACTGTGGCTATCATGTAAAAAAGGCGGAGCGAGAGGCCCTGAAAAAGAATCCCGAGGCCAAATGGAGGCGCCTCGAGGAAGGTGCAGCTGAGAAGAGGGCCGCCGACGTCGCAGCTACGCAGGGTCGTGGGGAAGTCTGCATGATGAAACTGCGCATGATGCAGAGGGTGGCGAAGACCGCGCAAGGATGGTTGCGCATCAGTCCCAACTATCGTCCCTGTGGAGAAGCTCACCTGCACCTACCCGGCCTCTCGCCAAAATCCATGGGGCCGATTGACCATGGCATGCCCGGTTGGCCACCAGCAGCCTCGCTGGAGAACTATCATCAGGGGCGCAAGATCTTTGCCTTTGAGCAGCGCAATGGCAGAGTCAAGCCGGAGGCCTGGGACTACATGCGGGCCTTCCTTGAGAACCCGGAGCCGCAGAGGCACAAGCACGCTCGGGAGATTCTGAAGATGCAGAGGAATGTCAACGATGTGAGTTTCAGCGTGGCATTTTCTTTGGCCGGCGAGGAGCGGCATTACAGCTATCTCCAAAGCCGCATGTTCTACATTCGCTGGTACGAGCACTTCTGCAGCCAAAGCCGAGAGTTCCGTGAACTGCAAGACTTGCTGAAAACTGGGTACAAGCTGCAGATCGTGGGGTACGATGCCTTCGAAGTGCCAATAAACGCGCAGACCATGGAGGCCGCTTACCAAGATGCACGCAGGCCTTTCGGGCACGAAGCCGTACTTTGCTGCTTGCTGCTGGGCCTCAAGCCCTGGCAGAAGGACGCGCGGCTCGGGATCTATGAGGGCATGTTTCCTGATTTTTTGAGGGAGGTGCTTGATGAGCGAGGATGAACTGCGGGAGGTGGCGTGTAAAAAAAAATGTTGTCCGGCGATGAGTGTCGGCATTTGAGGTAAGCATTGTTTCAACACAGCGTCTAAAAAAAGTTGGCGACGGCGTCAGTGGCCTTTTGCCTTGAAGGCAGAAATCCCAGGGCAACTCAACAGAGACGAAGCATCAAGAAAGCAACTTTGAAAACGAGAGACTTGGGTAGTATCATGTATCGTAAGACGTAAAGCAAGAGGGCATAGCGGCCTCACAAAAAATGTGGGAAGGATTGAATGCAAGCGTCGCGGCATGACTGATTGAGGGGAAACGACATTAGCATCGAACGTAGAGCAACAGGGATGAAAAATCGAGAAATCAACTTTGAAAACGCGAGACTTGGGTAGTATCATGTGGCATAAGACGTAAAGCAAGAGGGCATAGCGGCCTCACAAAAAATGACGGAAGGACTGAATGCAAGCGTCACGGCACGACTGATTAAGGGGAAACGACATTAGCATCGAACGTAAAGCAACAGGGATGAAGCATCGAGAAATCAACTTTGAAAACGCGAGACTTGGGTAGTATCATGTGGCATAAGACGTGAAGCAAGAGGGCGTAGCGGCCTCACAAAAAATGTCGCGGCATGACTGATTGAGGGGAAACGACATTAGCATCGAACGTAGAGCAACAGGGATGAAAAATCGAGAAATCAACTTTGAAAACGCGAGACTTGGGTAGTATCATGTGGCATAAGACGTGAAGCAAGAGGGCATAGCGGCCTCACAAAAAATGACGGAAGGACTGAATGCAAGCGTCACGGCACGACTGATTGAGGGGAAACGACATTAGCATCGAACGTAGAGCAACAGAGATGAAGCATCGAGAAATCAACTTTGAAAACGCGAGACTTGGGTAGTATCATGTGGCATAAGACGTGAAGCAAGAGGGCGTAGCGGCCTCACAAAAAATGTCGCGGCATGACTGGAAAGGCTGATCGAAGGACGAAGACACAGAGTCGAGAAACCAGAGTTAAAACAAGTAACGAGCATGCTCACTGAAACATATAGCCTCAGCCGTTTTCAGCTGCAGCTTTAACCTGTTGTAGTCAGATTGCATTAGCGCTTTGCGCGGACATGGCGGATCCTTCTCCTTTCTGTCTGGAGTGCGTTCTCGGCGACCTCGAGGTGTCTCAGGACCAACGGCGTTGCATGACGGTTCTGATGCAAGCCCCCGGGCAACACAGCCCAGCGACGAAGGAGGCTGAAAACTTCTTTCTGACTTCGATCGTGGACCCGCACGCTGCCGTGGGATTTTGTAAGCTGTGCTCGGTGGTCCTCAACAATCAAAAGGGATTAGGACTGCCAGCCGAGTTACAGCTTGATAAGTACTTCTCCCAGCTCGTGATGAACCTTCCTTCGGCAGCCTGGGACAAGCAGAGCGCGATGCAGTTGGTCGACACGCTTTGCCCCCTTTGCACGAGACGTTCTCTTTTGGAAGTGCTTCACGAGCTGCGCACGAGAGAGGAGCTCGAACATCTCTTCGATGACCCCGAGCTCGTGGAGCACATGTTGAAGCGCTGCCTGCTCACGGTCAAAGTCATCAAGCCGGAGAATGCTGCGACACCAAACCGCTCTGGTGGAGTCCTGCAAAGAATATGGCTCACATTGGATGGCGAGTGAGGATGGTCCCTTCGTCCTGCATGTACCCGAGGATTTAAGGCGAGACAAGGCATTTTGGATGGTCGCCGTGTCAAAGGTCCAGGATGAGGGAGCGAGCTTGAAGCTCTCTGTTTTCTGCAGGGACGCTGAGATAGTGCGAAGCTGCGTCGCTGAACACGGTCTGGCGATCCGTGGCAGTGCTTTCCGCGACGATGACGTCATGGCAAAGCTGGCCATTGAGAATGATTTCAAAGCCGTGGACCACGTTTCTCTCCGACTGAAAGCCGAGTATGCGAGTTTGGCGGCCTCGCGTGGAGGTGGATTTTTCTCTTACACGTTGCTGTGGCAGGCGAATGATGCGGACGTGGACTTGGCCATCACAGCTGCCAAGGGACCTTATGGTCACAAACTCGAACATGCAGTTCCCGAGCACACGCAACGCTTTCTGGAGTTCCGGGCAGCCATCGCCTGGAGGAAGGTCGTGCACAGGGAGCTGCAAGAGATCGCATGTCCGCTGATCGCAGAATTTTTGGTGGCTGAAGACGGATTGCGGCTGGAGAAGATGTCGCAGGCCGTCAGAAAAACCCAGGCAGTGTGCTTGGCAGCCGTTCGAAATGACAAGGAGGCGGTGAAATTCATTGATCCAGGTGCCTGGAATGAGCAGAAGGACGAGGTGCCAGGGGCCTTCGCCATTCAGATGGCAGAGCTTGGTGTGACGATGTCCCAAATCCCTGCCGAAATCTGGGCAGGGCTTCACAATAGGAGGGCTAAAAAGCTGGCCTTGGTCTCGCTTCGCCACCGTTTGGAAGATTGGGAGCGCATTCCAGCAGCGATCCAACCCCTCTTCCCTGAATGCAAGCTTGCAGAGTGCGGCATATGCTACAATCTGAGCTCAAAAGGCGTGTTCAAATGCAACCTATCGGGATGCGTCAACAACATGTGCTACGAGTGTGCCCGGACATTGGTGAACCCCGCTGGCCAAGCAGCATTGACGACGACAACATGTCCTTTTTGCCGGGATCGGATGCCGGTGCACCGTGGCGTTTGGGGTGTGCGGAACGATGATGCCTTCGAGGAAATCTTCGAGGAGCTGGGTATGTCGGGGCCTTGCAGAAAGAAACTCAGGCGACAGTAGGTCGCGGTCGAAGGCAGCCCGTCAGTACAGACGTCGGACTGTTTAGACTTTTTTGGGTAAGCATGCAGTAACGAGATTCGACCAAGCTAGACGCAGCCAAAGCGCGATAGGGGCTTTAAGTAACTTTTGAAGCCGGGCGCTTTAGATCTTTTTAAGAGTCCTCCAAAAAAAGATTTCTGGAGACGCGTTGTGTTTTTATTTTTTTGCAGCTTCTTGAAGACTGTTGATTAGGAAGAAAACTGGGAAGCATTTCATTTTTGAATCCTTTTTTATAAGGGTAGGATGATCAGGACTCGAAATCCAGGGATCTTGCGCGTAGGCCTAAGAATCTGTGACAGCTGACAATCAAGAACAGAACATGAGAAACCAGCAAGGGTTAGCTTCCATGAATAGCATGAGATGACATGGATTCAAGAGTGTCGAAACAAAAAGAGCAGATCTGCAGCGTGGGCTCAATATTTCAAGTATGAACCTTGGAGAACCCTAGTCCATTGACATGGCTCCTGCAAATTTGGTGACGGACCTCTGCGAGGAAACGGTTGGCCTCGAAGAGGGTGAGACGAGGACGCGGCGCCGCGAGGGCTCCAACCACAAGCTGCCCGCGGGCGGGTGTGTGACCACCCCTGCTGCGACGCAGCCGAAGCGATCTGCAAATTTGGTGATTGACCTCTGCGAGGAAACGGTTGGCCTCGGAGAGGGCGAGACGAGGACGCGCCGCAAGGGCTCCAAGCGCAAGCTGCCCGCGGGCGCGTGTGCGAACACCCCTGCTGTGATGCAGCCGCAGCGAGCATGCTGGAGCGGCGAGCAAACCTGTCAGCTGTGCGCGCGCACGGCCTATTACAAGAGGAAGGGCATCGACGAAGACATGGTTTACTGTGGCTATCATGTAAAAAAGGCGGAGCGAGAGGCCCTGAAAAAGAATCCCGAGGCCAAATGGAGGCGCCTCGAGGAAGGTGCAGCTGAGAAGAGGGCCGCCGACGTCGCAGCTACGCAGGGTCGTGGGGAAGTCTGCATGATGAAACTGCGCATGATGCAGAGGGTGGCGAAGACCGCGCAAGGATGGTTGCGCATCAGTCCCAACTATCGTCCCTGTGGAGAAGCTCACCTGCACCTACCCGGCCTCTCGCCAAAATCCATGGGGCCGATTGACCATGGCATGCCCGGTTGGCCACCAGCAGCCTCGCTGGAGAACTATCATCAGGGGCGCAAGATCTTTGCCTTTGAGCAGCGCAATGGCAGAGTCAAGCCGGAGGCCTGGGACTACATGCGGGCCTTCCTTGAGAACCCGGAGCCGCAGAGGCACAAGCACGCTCGGGAGATTCTGAAGATGCAGAGGAATGTCAACGATGTGAGTTTCAGCGTGGCATTTTCTTTGGCCGGCGAGGAGCGGCATTACAGCTATCTCCAAAGCCGCATGTTCTACATTCGCTGGTACGAGCACTTCTGCAGCCAAAGCCGAGAGTTCCGTGAACTGCAAGACTTGCTGAAAACTGGGTACAAGCTGCAGATCGTGGGGTACGATGCCTTCGAAGTGCCAATAAACGCGCAGACCATGGAGGCCGCTTACCAAGATGCACGCAGGCCTTTCGGGCACGAAGCCGTACTTTGCTGCTTGCTGCTGGGCCTCAAGCCCTGGCAGAAGGACGCGCGGCTCGGGATCTATGAGGGCATGTTTCCTGATTTTTTGAGGGAGGTGCTTGATGAGCGAGGATGAACTGCGGGAGGTGGCGTGTAAAAAAAAATGTTGTCCGGCGATGAGTGTCGGCATTTGAGGTAAGCATTGTTTCAACACAGCGTCTAAAAAAAGTTGGCGACGGCGTCAGTGGCCTTTTGCCTTGAAGGCAGAAATCCCAGGGCAACTCAACAGAGACGAAGCATCAAGAAAGCAACTTTGAAAACGAGAGACTTGGGTAGTATCATGTATCGTAAGACGTAAAGCAAGAGGGCATAGCGGCCTCACAAAAAATGTGGGAAGGATTGAATGCAAGCGTCGCGGCATGACTGATTGAGGGGAAACGACATTAGCATCGAACGTAGAGCAACAGGGATGAAAAATCGAGAAATCAACTTTGAAAACGCGAGACTTGGGTAGTATCATGTGGCATAAGACGTAAAGCAAGAGGGCATAGCGGCCTCACAAAAAATGACGGAAGGACTGAATGCAAGCGTCACGGCACGACTGATTAAGGGGAAACGACATTAGCATCGAACGTAAAGCAACAGGGATGAAGCATCGAGAAATCAACTTTGAAAACGCGAGACTTGGGTAGTATCATGTGGCATAAGACGTGAAGCAAGAGGGCGTAGCGGCCTCACAAAAAATGTCGCGGCATGACTGATTGAGGGGAAACGACATTAGCATCGAACGTAGAGCAACAGGGATGAAAAATCGAGAAATCAACTTTGAAAACGCGAGACTTGGGTAGTATCATGTGGCATAAGACGTGAAGCAAGAGGGCATAGCGGCCTCACAAAAAATGACGGAAGGACTGAATGCAAGCGTCACGGCACGACTGATTGAGGGGAAACGACATTAGCATCGAACGTAGAGCAACAGAGATGAAGCATCGAGAAATCAACTTTGAAAACGCGAGACTTGGGTAGTATCATGTGGCATAAGACGTGAAGCAAGAGGGCGTAGCGGCCTCACAAAAAATGTCGCGGCATGACTGGAAAGGCTGATCGAAGGACGAAGACACAGAGTCGAGAAACCAGAGTTAAAACAAGTAACGAGCATGCTCACTGAAACATATAGCCTCAGCCGTTTTCAGCTGCAGCTTTAACCTGTTGTAGTCAGATTGCATTAGCGCTTTGCGCGGACATGGCGGATCCTTCTCCTTTCTGTCTGGAGTGCGTTCTCGGCGACCTCGAGGTGTCTCAGGACCAACGGCGTTGCATGACGGTTCTGATGCAAGCCCCCGGGCAACACAGCCCAGCGACGAAGGAGGCTGAAAACTTCTTTCTGACTTCGATCGTGGACCCGCACGCTGCCGTGGGATTTTGTAAGCTGTGCTCGGTGGTCCTCAACAATCAAAAGGGATTAGGACTGCCAGCCGAGTTACAGCTTGATAAGTACTTCTCCCAGCTCGTGATGAACCTTCCTTCGGCAGCCTGGGACAAGCAGAGCGCGATGCAGTTGGTCGACACGCTTTGCCCCCTTTGCACGAGACGTTCTCTTTTGGAAGTGCTTCACGAGCTGCGCACGAGAGAGGAGCTCGAACATCTCTTCGATGACCCCGAGCTCGTGGAGCACATGTTGAAGCGCTGCCTGCTCACGGTCAAAGTCATCAAGCCGGAGAATGCTGCGACACCAAACCGCTCTGGTGGAGTCCTGCAAAGAATATGGCTCACATTGGATGGCGAGTGAGGATGGTCCCTTCGTCCTGCATGTACCCGAGGATTTAAGGCGAGACAAGGCATTTTGGATGGTCGCCGTGTCAAAGGTCCAGGATGAGGGAGCGAGCTTGAAGCTCTCTGTTTTCTGCAGGGACGCTGAGATAGTGCGAAGCTGCGTCGCTGAACACGGTCTGGCGATCCGTGGCAGTGCTTTCCGCGACGATGACGTCATGGCAAAGCTGGCCATTGAGAATGATTTCAAAGCCGTGGACCACGTTTCTCTCCGACTGAAAGCCGAGTATGCGAGTTTGGCGGCCTCGCGTGGAGGTGGATTTTTCTCTTACACGTTGCTGTGGCAGGCGAATGATGCGGACGTGGACTTGGCCATCACAGCTGCCAAGGGACCTTATGGTCACAAACTCGAACATGCAGTTCCCGAGCACACGCAACGCTTTCTGGAGTTCCGGGCAGCCATCGCCTGGAGGAAGGTCGTGCACGGGCAACTGCAAGAGATCGACTGTCCGCTGGTCGCAGAATTTTTGGTGGCCGAAGATGGATTGCGGCTGGAGAAGATGTCGCAGGCCGTCCGAAAAACCCAGGCAGTGTGCTTGGCGGCCGTTCGCAATGCCAAGGAGGCGGCGCAGTTCATAGATCCAGGTGCCTGGAAGGAGCAGGAGGGCCAGGTGCCAGGGGCCTTCGCCATTCAGATGGCAGAGCTTGGTGTGACGATGTCCCAAATCCCTGCCGAAATCTGGGGAGGGCTTCGCACCAGGAGGGCTAAAAAGCTGGCCTCGGCCTTGCTTCGCCACCGTTTGGAAGATTGGGAGCGCATTCCGAACGCGATCCAGGCCCTCTTCCCGGATTGTAAGTTTGCAGAGTGTGGCATATGCTACAATCTGAGCTCAGAAGGCGTTTTCAAATGCAACCTATTGGGATGCGCCAACAACATGTGCTACGAGTGTGCCCGGACATTGGTGAACCCCGCTGGCCAAGCAGCATTGACGACAACATGTCCTTTTTGCAGGCATCGGATGCCGGTGCACCGTGGCGTTTGGGGTGTGTGGAACGATAATGCCTTCGAGGACATCTTCGAGGAGCTGGGTATTCCGGAGCCTTGCAGAAAGAAACTCAGGCGACGGTAGGTCGCGGTCGAAGGCAGCCCGTCAGTACAGACGACGGGTAGCTTAGATTTTTTTTTGAAAAATATCGAGGCAGCGATATCATGAAACCAAGCTAGCTGCGGCCGGGCGTGCGCACTTCTTAAATCAGGAGCCGTGGAGCTCTCAATATTATTCCTCGAAAAAAACCTACACGTGCTTGCTTCCTTGTATTGCTCGGCTTTGGAGAGTAGATGCAATGGGAAGAAACTTCGAACGCAGAGCAAAATGAAGAGGATAAGCGTCGAGAAACCAACTTTGAAAACACGAGACTTCAGTACAATCATGTGGAATGCAACGTGAAGCAAAAGGGCACAGCGGCCTCACAAAAAAATGACGGAAAAAGTTCGAAAAGAGCAAGCCTAGAGCATGCTGGAGCATGAGGTCGGTGAGAGAAACATGATGAGCCTCGCAAAACAAAATAGAACAAAGCACAAGAGGAACGCATGCAGCGTTAGATGACAAGTGAGCAAAACGTCTGATGACTCAGCAGGGACAAGGTCGTGGCAAGCACTTTTTTTTAAATTTTTTTTTGTTGAAACAACCGCAGAGCAATCGAAAGCGCACGCCTGCTGCACGACCAGCTTAGCCACTCGAGAACCAGGGTCAGCCCAGGGTTTTGACGCCATGATGCAAGCCAGCTGCTACGCATTGGAGCTGCCTTACGTGCCTCTGCCTTCGAAGGAAGACGTCAGGAAGGCTTACCTTCGCATGTCCATGAAGCTGCACCCGGACAAGCATCCTGAGGAACAAGGGCGTTACAAGGAGCTCTTCCAGAAGATGCAGCAGGCGTACGATTACCTTTCTCATCGACTGCCCACGATACAGCCGCAGGCTCGTTCGCAGGGGCAGCCGCGAGACGAGGCTCATTGCTGCAGATGCAACAAACCAATGAAGCCGGGCGATTTGACGGAAAAGTGCGTGAGGTGCAACATGGACTACCATTATTATGGATGCTGTCATCACCAGAAATGCACAGGGTGCAACATGGACTACCATTATTATGGATGCTGTCATCACCAGAAATGCACAGGAAATGCTCACGAAGAGCAGGGGCAGCCGCAGGGGCAGGCGCAGGGACAGCCGCAGGGGCAGCCGTCGAAGAGACAGCACCAGACCAGGCGCCGGCGCCCGATGAAGCGCGCGCCCAAAAAGGAGACGAAGAAGGGAGCCAAGAGGGTTGCCAAGAAAGCTCCAGCGATCGGCGTGGCTGGGCTGGCCGAGGCGGTCCGAAAGGACTTGGGGTGGAATGAAGCGGAGTCGGGCAAGGTGACATTGCTGCTGCAGCGCCTGGTCTCCATCGGGATGAAGGAGGTGAAGCGCTGTGGAAAATTCAGTATCCCTCAGATCGCTCACGTCTACCAGAAGAAGTCCATTCTCTGCCAGGCTTTCCGAGAAGCAGTGCTGAGCGCAAAGAAGTGAGCCTGATAGAGCCTGCTACACGCACGCGAGAGCTCGGCATAAACGTTGAAGGATGTTATTTTTTTTGTACAAGAACAGCGAAGGCATGCCACTTTTTACGAGACGGTAGCATAGGATCGATTGTTGGCTTCGAAAGAGGGATTACAAAACAAGAGCGAGCAACAAGCCCTTAATTTTCGAGCCTCCTTGGTGGGCGCAAATGTGACACTTAGCACTTGGCGCAAACCTTGACCAGAAACGGACGCAAAGCATACCAACTTTGAACCCCAAAAACATAAGGTAGAGTCTCTAAAGCAAGGGACATGCTCAACTAGAAGAGAGGCCACGATATTTTAAGTCTGACATATAGAAGCAAGAGCTGTCAAACCTGAAAACGCCCTTTCTCATGGACTTGCAGCATGTATCAGCAAGCATCCCACGGCTCTCAGCGTAATAGAGCATCTCGCAGCTGGCATCTCGCAGCTGTCGTCTCAATCAAGCTGTCGTCACCGCTTTTGAGAGGGCGCGGAGCCATGCAGACGCCTCCAAGGAGCCCTCGCACTTCTCGACGCTTCGGGTCGCCTGTGGGGCACGTGCTCTCTCCTCGGAGTCCGTGCGCTTCCACGCAGCCTCGGGGGCGTGCTTTCTCGCCGAAGATGCCAGCGACCCCAGGCGTGAAGGGCAGGTCGAAGAAGGCCTATTGGGACGAGACCCCGTTCGATGTGAAGACCATCTTGGACGGCTATGCCAAGGGCAAGAAGCTCGGTGAAGGAAGTTTTGCCAGCGTGTGCTTGGCTAGACACCCGCGCGACGGCTTGGAGGGTGCTTTGAAGAGGAGCACCAGGGCGGACGCGAGGGAAACCTGGAGGCGCGAGAAGAAGGCGCTCGAAACCGTTCAGGGTCACCCGCACGTGAGCGGTCTGCACGATGCCTTCGTTGACGAACTGCACGTGCCGGTAGCCTACGTTCTCTTCATGCCCTTGTACTCTCCCCTGCCTGCTCGGGCTGAAGGCATTGCCCTGACATTCCTGCATGAGATCTCCGAGGCTCTGAGTCACATCTGGAAGTTTGGCATCGTGCACGGCGACGTGAAGCCGGAGAACGTGTGTTTCGACCAGGACAAGCTGGTCTTGTGCGACTTCGGCGTTTCCACCTTCTGCGACCAAAGCTGGAGACAGAAGCAGGACATGGAAGGCGATGCTCGGTACCGTCTGGGCATAGCCGAGGCCACGACACTGACACCACTGACGGCCTTTGCCGTCGATCAGCACGCGTTGGTTGTCAGCGTTCTCGAGCTGGCGTCGGGTCAACCGCCTGAGAGGGAGCAGCGCCAGAGGATCATCTTTGGCCCCGACGACGTGCTGGACAAGATGAAACACTGCAGAGCTTTGCTGCACCCCAGCGTCGTGCCGGCGTTGACGAGGCCCAAAAAGGGGGTCGATGTCTGAGGGGCTGCATGTGCCTGAGCGTCAAGGACCGAATCAATAGTTAGCTAGGTGCCATCCTTTAAATTCTTGGGGGAGAGAGTTAGAGAAGGGTGAGGAGACAGCATCAAGCAAGATGGGTTCAAAAAAAGCCATCGCTGCAACGCACACGATGATCCCTGGTGACTTGACAACTTTGAAAAGCATGAAATCTCTTGTGTGACAATGTGAAAGCAAAGCAATGACTCACAGAGAAACGGCACGACAAACGCTCAGCCTTGGCATGAGCCGAACATGGGAGCGAAACACGGGGCCTAAATCAACTTTGGAAGAGGCATTCTTTGGACAAGAGGTCAACGAAAGCAACGTGGCACGTCGAGGTGACGAAAGCCTCACAAATAGAGGATGAGTGTTGACATCAAATCATGTTTTGGGGCGTGGTGCCTTCTTTGAGTGAAAGGCATTTTCTCGCTCAAACATGGTTGACAACTTTGAAATTGCGATTCGGGATGTATATTCT
>Ga0214919_10009718_pt1 | contig 12356 bp, 6 predicted proteins | sample LL1503_MetaG_FD_177994 | JGI IMG/M metagenome (GOLD analysis project Ga0214919, IMG submission 177994) | Freshwater microbial communities from Lake Lanier, Atlanta, Georgia, United States - LL-1503 | ecosystem: Environmental > Aquatic > Freshwater > Lake | place: USA: Georgia | collected 2015-03-15
ACAGTTTTTTTAACAGGTGTTTTAGGGTCAGTCTTTACAGTTTTTTTAACAGGTGTTTTAGGTTCAGTCTTTACAGTTTTTTTAACAGGTGTTTTAGGTTCAGTCTTTACAGTTTTTTTAACAGGTGTTTTAGGTTCAGTCTTTACAGTTTTTTTAACAGGTGTTTTAGGATCAACCTTTACAGTTTTTTTAGAACCACCTAATAAACGTTGATTTCCAATTTTAACATTTTTAGCATATTCAACTGATTTTAAATAATCGTCATCTATTTTTTGCATAAAATTATTAAAATCATTAAAATCATTATCCACTGATTGTTCTATATTTGTAACAAAATTAGATGATATATATGGTATCAACCCATCTCCACCTTTCTTAACAGTTTTTTTAGAAGTTAAATTATGAGAACTTAATTTATTTTTAAAACCTCCAACTGTTTTTATAATAGCAGGATTATTTATTAAATAAGGAGCTAGCATTCCGATATCACTTTTAATTGTTCCATATTCATTACTAACATTTTTTAATACTTCTGGATAATTATCTAATTTTAACATAGGATCATAAAAACTTTGAGGAAGACTTGTTGCATTTCCACCTGATAAATTATTTGATCTATTTGAAGTATAAGTAGAATAAATATCACTTGTAGTATTTTCACCTGTTATACTAGCGTATTCACTACCTCCTTTTTTAGTTTTTTTAGATTTAACTCCTCCTGTTTTCATAATAGTAGGATTACCCAATGAATAAGGAGCTAACATTCCAGTACCAATATTACCACTTTCAATTGTTCCATATTCACTTGTAACATTTGTTAATACTTCTGGATAATCATCTAATTTTAACATAGGGTCATAAAAACTTTGAGGAAGACTTGTTGCATTTCCACCTGATAAATTATTTGATCTATTTGAAGTATAAGTAGAATAAATATCACTTGTAGTATTTTCATCTGTTATACTAGCGTATTCACTACCTCCTTTTTTAGTTTTTTTAGATTTAACTCCTCCTGTTTTCATAATAGTAGGATTACCTAATGAATAAGGAGCTAACATTCCAGTACCAATATCACCACTTTCAATTGTTCCATATTCACTTGTAACATTTGTTAATACTTCTGGATAATCATCTAATTTTAACATAGGGTCATAAAAACTTTGAGGAAGACTTGTTGCATTTCCACCTGATAAATTATTTGATCTATTTGAAGTATAAGTAGAATAAATATCACTTGTAGTATTTTCATCTGTTATACTAGCGTATTCACTACCTCCTTTTTTAGTTTTTTTAGATTTAACTCCTCCTGTTTTCATAATAGTAGGATTACCCAATGAATAAGGAGCTAACATTCCAGTACCAATATCACCACTTTCAATTGTTCCATATTCACTTGTAACATTTGTCAATACTTCTGGATAATCATCTAATTTTAACATAGGGTCATAAAAACTTTGAGGAAGGCTTGTTGCATTTCCACCCTTTTGTTTTTTACCACCTGATAAATTATTTGATCTATTGGATCTAATATTTTTAGTTTTTTTTTTATGACCTCCCATTGATGTCGAATATGTAACATCATAATTATTTTTTGGATTAAATTCATAAGTCTGTCTGTCTACATATAAATCTTCTCCAGTTGATTCAGGAATTAAACCATCATTTGAATAATTACTTCCTCCGCTAAAATGACTAGTTGAATAATAATTAGGTAATGGATTGCACATACCACATCCACTTTTAAATGGTGTAAAAGTATTATTTTGTGACATTTATAATTATTAGTTATATATTTTTTTAAAATATATTAATTATTAATTATTAATTAATAATTAATAGTTATTTTATTATAATTTCTTAATCAAACTGAACAATTATACTAACATTATGTTTATTTACAGTTTTTGTAGCTGATATTGATAATTCTGTTCTTTTTCTTCGATTATTTAATTCTAAATTTTTTTTTTTATATAAATTTCTAAGTGAATTATTCATATCTGCCTCAATAATATCATAATTATTTTCAATAAAAATTAATATATTATTTTCAATAGCCCATCTAAAAAAATTCAATTGTCCAACTGTTGTTATTAATTCATTATTATCATGATCTATAAATGATATTCTTTCTCTTCTACAAAATGGATCAAATTGTTTTTTAGAATATGCTTTTAACTGTGATTTATAATCTAAATAAACTATAAAATTTTTGATCTTATTATTTATATTTATTTGATAATTTATATTATTTTTTTTACTATAATTTGTAACAAACCAATCTAATATTCTTAATGAAATTTTATATTTACCAATTATAATTGGTATTATCATATCTAAATTTTCTCTATTTGTAAAAAAATTTATTAAAGATTGCATTAATAAATCTTTTTTTGAAGAAATAATCTTAAAATTATTTATAATTAAATTAATATCTTCAAATTTATTACTTTTTTGTAATTTATTTGTTAAACTTAGTATATCCATTATATTAGATTTTAATATACTTAAAACTTTAAATACATTTTATATTGTATCTGTATTTAAATTATAAAAATCTGATAAAATATAATTAACAATAATTATTGGTTTTATAATAACTTTAAAATACATAAGATTACAATACTAAATGTAAAGTACTTTCTTTTTGAATATTGTAATCAGATAGTGTTCTACCATCTTCTAATTGTTTACCTGCAAAAATTAATCTTTGTTGATCCGGTGGAATACCTTCTTTATCTTGAATTTTTTGCTTAACATTATCAATTGTATCTGATTCTTCTACTTCTAGAGTAATAGTTTTACCGGTTAGTGTTTTAACGAATATCTGCATTTTATGTATACTAATTTAATATAAAAATTATATCTAGTAAAAATATTATTCATTTTTTTTACACCTTTTCTCATTTAAAATGCCCATTAAAACAACTTAAAGAAAATTTATTAATATTATTTGGGGTAGTTAGTTTAGTGGTAAAACATAAGAATTACGAGTCATTCTCGCTTAAATCATTGGTTCGAATCCGATACTATCCATTCTATTTTATTATAATTAATTCTAATAAAATGGGCGTTTCAAATGAAAAAAGGTGTAATAGATTTTATAAAAAAAATGAATTTTTTTTAAATAGATTTTATTTATCTTTTATTTTAAAAAAATAATATGAAACTTAGTACAAAAGGATCAAAATATATAGGTGTCTATAAATGTAATAATACAAAAAAGTTTTATTCTAAAAATACTAAGAATAAAAAATGCTATAAAAGTAAATTATTTAAGAATGAATTAGATGCAGCAAATAAATATGATAATTTTATATTGAATAATTTCAAAAATATTAAAAATATTAAAAAAAAACTTAATTTTCCTCATAATTTTAAGAAAACAAATAAAATTACTAATAAAATTACTAATAAAATTATTAATAAAAATACTGATAAAAGACCTAAAATCTATGAATATATAAAAAATATTATATATGATAAACAAAATGATAAATGTTCACTTTGTAAGAAAAGTTTAGGTGTTGGAAGAATAATAGATCATATTATTCCAAGATATTTAGGAGGAATAGATAATATTAATAATTATCAAGCAATTTGTGGAACATGTAATAAATGGAAAACATATTCATTTGATCATAATATTAAAAAATATATAGAAAAACATAAGAAAATTAATCTAAATGATATTTTAAAATTTCAAAAAAAAGAATTTAATAGCTTTAATGGAGAATATCCAAATAAATAATTCTTGATTTTTATAATTATTCTACCATATTTTCAGATTTGTCTTCTTTAGATTCCTTATATTTATTAATCATAAAACATAATTTTTTTGGTTCAATTTCTAGTAATTTTAACATAACTTTTATATTATTTGTTTTAATTTTATCTTTAAAAAAAGATCCATGTAATTCATAAATTATATTTTTAATAAAAAATGGGATTACAATATTTTCTTTTTCAATATGTTTTTTATAATAAAAATATAAAATAAATTTTGATAATTTTTTAATCGTATTTTCATATTCATTAAATAAATTAATATCATTATTATAATAATATAAATATTCATTTAATAAATTTAAATCTTTTCTTAATTCAATATATCTATATAATCGATTGTTTGTATTACCCCATAATTCTCGAATATGATTATAATGAGGGCTTTTTATTTTCCATCTATTATAATTCGTATCAATAAAAATATATCCTTCAAAAAATAAATCTGTAGATATATTTATTTGATTAATTACCATTTCTAAAGAATTCTTATCTACATATTTTTTTTCAAGTTTTGTAAATCCTATATCAATATCTATTTCTTTTAATGAAAGCATATCTCTTGTAGATATATGAAATAATTTATTTTCAGTATAATTAATTACTATTTTATTTTCAGGATGTGTTATAATAAATGAATAACAATAATTTTTATTTAGATTATTAATATCATAATTATTAAAACATTCCATAAATAATTCTTTAAAGTTTTTATTACTTATCCATCTTGATTTAGATGAATCTAAACATTTTTTTGTAGATAACATCCAAATATCATTATAATAATATAATCTTATTAAAGTACCTTCTAAAGAAGGTTCTGTATATAAATTATCAAAATCAATTAAATCATTTGTTAAAGAATCCAAACATTTATTAAATGTATAACAAACAATTTTTAATGTATCTTTTTCTAAAATAATACCATTACATTCATTTACTATCTTATTTGAAAAAACAGAATTTTCATATGTATGAATTAAAAATAAATTAGGATAATCAATATCATCTTTTATTTTTAAATTAAATAATTCAGATTCTAATACTGATTTAAGAGATTCATAATTATTAATATTATTATTATTTATAAAATTATAAAGTTCCATTAATATATTGAATATAATATATTCTTAAGTATATTTTTTTTATTAATTTAATTTTATTCAAAATAAATTTGATAAATGTATTATTTATGATAAAAAAATCTATTTATATAATATCATATATATAATTATGAATATTAAAAATAATAAACAAATTATAATAAATAATAATAATAACAAAAATGACGATAATATTAAATCTATTAATTTTTTAAACAATAATTTAATATCAAAAAATAAAAAAAAAAATAATAAAATTAATAATAAAGTTAATAATGTAGTTAATGATGGAGTTAATAATGAAGATGTTGATATAGAATTTAATAATAAAGTTAATGATGAAGTTAATGATGAAGTTAATGATGAAGTTAATGATGAAGTTAATGATGAAGTTAATGATGAAGTTAATGATGAAGTTAATAATAAAGTTAATGATGAAGTTAATAATAAAGTTAATGATGAAGTTAATAATAAAGTTAATGATGAAGTTAATAATAAAGTTAATGATGAAGTTAATGATGAAATTAATAATGATATTAATAAAGAAAATAATATTAAGTCTATTAATTTTTCAAATAATAATATTATATCAAATAATAAAAATAAAACAAAAATAGAATTTAATAAAATTATAAATAATAATTCAAATAATAATATAAATAATATTTTTTTTAATGATCTTGGAGAAAATAACATTACTAAATTTATTTCAAATACACAAAATATTTTAATTAATGAAGAAATTGCTATTAAAAATAGTGATATATTATATGGTGATGATATTGTATATTTAAAAGAATTAGAAAATCAATTATTATCAGAATATCAAGTTTCAAAACAAGGTATAAAATTTATTCAAAAAGAAGTTGAAAAAGTTGCAAAAAAAATAATTGAAGTTAAAAATATAGGTGTTAAAAAATATGAAATGATGATGAATGGAATAGAATATAATTTAATTGATGATATTATTAATGATGTTTTTAATAATAATTGGATAATACCTATTGTAATAGATAAACATAAGATATATACTAAATTAAAAGAAGATGAATTAACCGAAAATCAAGAAGAATCAAATATTTATTTTTCTGAATCCTATGAAAATAAATCTTGGGTAATAGAAGAAAATCAAAGACTTCAATTTATTCAATTAAAAAATATGTATCATGACAAAGCATTAAATAAAATATCATATAAAGAATTATTAAATAATGAAACAAAATTAGCTAGACCTTATATTAGTGTTTATAAAAAAAATAATATTGAAAATGTTGGTTATATAAAAAATCCAAAAAATGATATTTTAGTAATTCGTTATAGTGATTTAGATAGTATCCATTGGAATACCTATAAAATTAATAGTAATTTTACATTTAATAAAGATATTTTTGATGAAACTGGTAAAATTAAAGGAGTTGAAGAAGATATTTTTATAAATGGAGATGAAATAAATATAATAGGTTATATGATATTAGGTAATAAATCTTCAAAAGATTTGCATAAAAATTTTAATAAAATTGGTACAATATCTAAAATTTTTAATTCTGGAAATTCTATTATAATAGAATGCATAAACCATGGATTAAAAGAAAATGAATTAATTTATCTTGAAGAAACAAATTCTTTTCCAAGAATTAATAATACTTTTTCAAAATCTGTAAAAATAATTGATAAAGATTTAATTGAAATAAATTTAAATATTAAATTAGAAAAAGAAGGAAATTATGGAACTATATATGCATTATCATCATTAAAATTTAATTTATATAATATATCTAAAGAGAATAATGATATAAAAATAGTATTAGATGAAAGTAAATATACTGATTCTGATAATAAAATATATTTATTTGATAATATAGATATTAATAGAAATGATTATATTAATATTATTAAAAAAATTATTCCAAATATAAATGATATATTAAAATCAGAATTAAACAATATTAAAAAAGCATTTACTTTTAATGATATTAATAATATATTTAAAAAATATTCATTATCAATTGATTGTTTAAATGTACAACAAATTTCTATAATAAAATCTGTTTTTAATAAAAATTTAGAAAAATTTATGAATATTAAAAATAATAATGTTATTACATTAAATTTTAATAAAAATAATAAAAAATATTTTAAAATGGATAATTATTTTTTATCTGATAAATATATTAAAAATAATAATATTCAAAAAATATATGGAAAATATATTTTTTATAATAGACCAGAAGACAATTTAAGATTAAGATTAAAATGGATTGAAACAAAAAGAGATAATGGAAAATTATATTATTTATATTATCTATTAGATAATTATAAAAAAGTAAATAATAAAACTAATATAAATTATATAAATAATAAAATAATTGAATTAGATAATATTATTAAACAAATTGAGAAAAATCTTAAAGAAAAAAAAAATAAAGGAAATAATAAATTATATAAGTTTCAAGCTTATATTGTAACAGATACAGATGCAGAAGATGGATTTAAAATTCTTAAAAAAACATTAATAGATGATACAATAATTTTTTATCAAGATAATTTATATATTTGGCAAGGTAAACCTGTAAAAATAGAAAATTTAGAAGAAAATACATTAGCTCTAGTTGGAAATGAATTATGGATATGGAAAAATAATAAATGGAGTGTAAGTTTATCATCTCCAATATACAATAATATACAATATTTATGTGAATTGAATAATATTGATTTAGAAAATATTAAATTAGATTCACTTGAATGTATATATAGAAAAGATTCTGGATGTAATACTAAAATATATATTAGATTAGAAGAGTCATATAATAAATTGAAATATAATTTAGAAAATTTTAAAAAATTAAAAGAATATATTTTAAATAATACATTTATTAAAAATATTGAAAATCAAATAGATCAATTAATTAAAAAATATTATATGAAAATTCTTAATAAAAGTTATTTAAATACTAAAAAAAATAATTCAAATAAAAATGAAGAAAAAGAAGTAACTCTTATAAAATATAATGATAAATTATCTATATTAATGAAATTAATAAATGGTATACAAAATAATGATTTAAGATTAAACTATATATATACTTTAATTGATAAAGATGGTTTACTTATAAATAATGAAATTTATTCAAAAAAGTATAATAGAAAATTAGGATTATGTGGTCATTATTATTTTTTTAAAAAAATGAATTATTCTGATAGTCCAAATGATAAAATTAAATTATTAAATATAATGTTATCAGAATATAGTGATAATGGAGAAACAGAAAAACATAATCATACATGTAAATTCTGTGGAATGTTTTTATCTGTAAATGATTATGATGATACAGAAGGATTTAGTTCATCTGGTGCAATAATTAAAAGTAGAGAAGTATGGGAAGTTGAAGAAAAAGTCGTAATTAACCAAAATATTGATTTATTAAATTATGCAAAAGTTTCTAATTTAGAAGATAAAGGATTCAAAGAATTATTATTAAAATATGGATTATCAATTGATGATATAGATGATTCTATATCAATATTAAATTTTATTATTAAAAATTTATATTCAAAAACTGGTGTAAAATTGGATAATGAAAATTTAATAAATATTATAATAGATTCTATACAAAAAATTAAAAATATTATTCCATATTCAATTTTTAGAATAAAAAAAATTAAACAATTACAAGAAAAAGGAATGTCTAAAATAAATATTGAAAGAGCTGACGAGAGAAATATATTTAAATCTGATTATGATATATATTATAAAATTAAACGGAATTCAATAATTTCTTCAAGATTTTTAATATCTATTCAAACAAATATTCCTTCTGTATTAAGATCAAGTAAATCAACAATATGTCCTTTCTATTCATTTGATGGAGATGAAGGAATAAATTATATGGCATGTATTTTAGATGAAATGAAAATTATTACATTAAAAGATAAGACAATATTTGATAAATTTAAAATAACAATTGAAGAAGAATATAATAATTTCAAAGAAATGGTTCATATAAAAGATTTATATAAACAAAAAAAAATATATGATATACAAATTTCTAAAAAAGCTAAAGATTATGAATTTAAATTTAATAAAAAAAATGAAGAAAATATTAAAATTCCAATAGAAATTAATACAGAATATAATTCATTAATAAAATCATCTAATAATATTAAAAATATAATTAAACTAGAAAAAGTTCTATTAAATAGATTAGAATATATTTCTAAAAAAATTAAAAAAATAGTTCAAGATACAATACAAAGTGCTCAATTAACTGATTCATATACAGGTTTAATAGAATCATCATGTTGTTCAGAAAATTCATTAGAATTTATTGATTATTATTATTTTATAATGAATCAAAGTGATAATTCTATAAGAGAAGATATTAATGAATCTAAAAAAATTTTTGATTATTATAAATATTTTATTAAATTAGGATCAATACATAAATATATTTTATATGATAATGAAAGATATTCTGGAATTTATAATAGTGCTATTGTAGATAATGAAAATAATGTTTCACAAGAATTAATAAATTCTATATTTGAAGTATATGTTGATACTGGGCCAAATGCAGGTTCTTTAAGAGAATATATCGTAACATATGACGATCAAATAGATATAAAAACAGGAATTAAAAAAAAAGATATATTATCAAAGAAATATACTATTGAAGAATATAATATTTTATTAAGAAATATTGAAAAAAATAATGTAAAATATTATAAAGAATATAATAGTTATGAGTTTGAAAAAAGTGAATTAGATAAATTAAAAAAAATAAGTAATAATAATTTAGATAAACAAATAAATAACTTAGTAAATAATATATCATATGTTTTAAATAAAGATGAAGTATTTGTTAATAAATATATTAATTTAATAAGAAAATTTGGAGTATTCTATATTAATGATAAAGATGATAAAAATGATAAAAATAAAATTAAAAATATAGAATTAAAAAATAAAAATAAATTAAACTATATCAAAAAATTTTATATAAATAAATTAAAAAAATATTTATCTATTATTAAAAATAATAAAAATAAAACAAGTGATAATATTAATCTTAATTTTGTAGAGAGTGATTCAATTTCATTAGAAATTCAAAATGAAATTTATAAAGATAATAATAAATTATCACAATTTTTAAATGAAGAAATTAGGAAACATTTTACTGATTTAACTTTAAAATATACTACAGAAGAAATAAATAGTATAAACGGAATAGATAATATATATGATAGTAAATATGAAAAAATTAAAAAATATAGTGATTTTAATTATAATGATGCATCTAATGTTATTTTACATATCTTAGTTTCTCAATTAAATGATTTTATTATATGTAAAAATAATAATATTTCTGATAATGATTTCAATAAAGAAAATTTAAAAAAAAATAAATGTAGATATATTTGTAATTTTATAATGTTATTATTAGAAGAATTAGAAAATGATAATGAAATATTTAATATATGTAAAGATAGTACAGAAAAGATTAATAATTCTTTGAAACATGATGCTATAGAATATAGACGAAAAAAAGGAGATGATGATGATTATATGACTTTTATGATGAAAAGTAAATTAAAAAAATCTAGTAAAATAGACAGTTTGGAAGAAGAATTTGAAAATGAACAACAAGAATTATTTGAAAATAATAAATATCAAGATAAAATAGATTATATAATGCAAAAAGGTAAAAAAGATTTATATGAAAAATATGGTTATGAACCATCTGAAGATCAATTAGAAACATATAAAGATGATTATTTAAAAAATATAACTGATGATATAATGTTTGAAGAAGAGGCATATGATTTAAATAGCACAGCTATGGGTATAAATGTTTTAGATCAAGGTGCAGAATATGGAGGATTTAATGATTATGATTTTGAAACAGGAGATGGATTTCAATATGATCCAGAAGAATAATATTATAATAAATTATTGATATTTAAATATCTTAGGAGTAGCACCAGGTATTATTAAGGAGTTTATAAAAAATCTAAAACCTCTAATAATACCTGGTTCTAGTTTGAATCCTATATAGCATTAAGTAATATTAGTATCGTCTATTTTTTATTTAAAATATATTTATAAAAAAAGTTAAGACCCAGAATAATACCTGTGCTACTTGTTATAATAATAGATACTTAATCTCATTTAGTTAGCATGGCCCTTCTAAGCAAATTTTATAATTCTTTTTATTTAATTTATATTTTTATTGTTTAAAATATCAATAAAATTATAAAATTTGTCTAGAAGGGTCAGGCTAGGCCCAGTGCTGCTAGTCAAAAATTATATTTTATTTATTTTTACTTATATTTTCATTGATATTTTAACAATGAAAATATAATAATTTATTAAAATAATTTTAAATTTGACTAGAAGCACAGCTCCTAGGTCAGGTCTACATTTAGCGACATCTTTGTTTAAGTCGTTTTTGTTGATTTGGTAATAAATATTGAAAATTAATATTTAATCTAACACTACAACGCCAATCCCATGTCTCAATAGGTTTATTTATAGTAAATATTTCTGTATTATAATTTTTTATATTACCTAATATTTCGTTATAATTCTCGAATTTATAAATTTGTTTTTTAGGTATATTTCTACATATACCACCACATGTTAATAATTGATGACATAAAGATGGTCGTAAATAATTCATTAAATATTGTTCATCAGAATCTATTTCATCAATTTTATCTATAAATAATTCTGTGAATTTTTTACATTGTTTATTATTACGAGTATCTATAAAACATAATAGAATTTTTTTATCAGGATTTTTTATTAAAAAATTTAGATTAGGAATTAATGCATCACCAAATAAAATATGTTCTTCCTTATAGTGATCTATCCAAAAACTTGGTTTACAAATATAAATAACTTCTTTTTCTTTATGCGATGGAAAAGATTTATCATAAAATCCTTGAATATCTGTTATTCTCAGCTTATCATCACCGTACCATCCATCACCTGCTCCAAGAATTATTTTAAAATTTATATATTCATTATCAAATATTTTGTCTAATAATGGAATATTTTTTATATTTGGAAAGTTATCAAGATCTTCAAAATTTAATATTCTTTTATCTAATTTTATTACTTTATCTATATATTTATTCAGATCTATTATAGTATGTGGTATATAATTTGTAGGTTCAATAAAATTATTTTTTATAGAATTTCTTAATATATCACAAATCGTATTTTTAATCATATAAAATAAGTATATAAAAATAATTAGTAAATTATTTCCACATAAATATATTTACAGATAAAATAAAGTAAAAAGAAGATGGAGCTGTAGAATATATGTTTCTTACCATTTTTAACATTTTTTTTTTAAAATATTTTAAAAAAAAAATGTTAAAAATTAAAAATATTATTTTTTTTTTGAATTAATTTAAATTCATATTTTTTTATAATTTTATTATTAATGGGTATTAATAATTTAA
>Ga0214919_10009719_pt1 | contig 12356 bp, 11 predicted proteins | sample LL1503_MetaG_FD_177994 | JGI IMG/M metagenome (GOLD analysis project Ga0214919, IMG submission 177994) | Freshwater microbial communities from Lake Lanier, Atlanta, Georgia, United States - LL-1503 | ecosystem: Environmental > Aquatic > Freshwater > Lake | place: USA: Georgia | collected...
CGGCACGCATGTCGCCGGAATCGTGGCCGAGGGCAATCCCTGGGTTCGCCTGGCCAACGCTCGAATTTCATTTGATTACAAACTCAAGCCCGATCCCTGCCCCAGCCTGGAGCTCTCGCGGCGCACAGCAGTCTCCTATGCGCAATATCTGGATTTTTTCAAAAAAAATAAAGTTCGCGTCGTCAACATGAGTTGGGGGGGCGATGTGAAGAGCGTGGAAGACGCGCTTGAAAAGTGTGGTCTTGGCGGGTCGACCGAGGGACGCAAGTCGGTCGCGCGGCAGTTGTTTGAGATTGAAAAGAAAGCGTTGGCGCAAGTGTTTGCGCGTGCGCCTGAGATTCTGTTTGTGACCGCCGCGGGTAACAGCGATTCGGATGCAACGTTCGATGAGTCGATCCCGTCGAGCATTGTGGCCCCCAACCTCCTGACGGTCGGTGCGGTCGACCGGGCTGGGGATGAAGCCTCATTCACCAGTTACGGCCCGACCGTGGCGGTGCATGCCAATGGCTATCAGGTCGAAAGCCTGTTGCCAGGCGGGATGCGGGTGGCGTTATCGGGCACATCCATGGCGTCGCCCAATGTCGCCAATCTGGCTGCCAAGCTCCTCGCGATTAAACCTGCGCTGACCCCGGTGCAGGTGATCGCCATCATCCGGGAGACCGCGGAGAAGACTGCGGACGGACGCCGCACGCTGATGCATCCGGCCAAGGCGATTGCGCGGGTTCAATAATCGTCCGAACGGTCTGCGGTGAGTCATGAGTCACGCCTACCCGTGGACGGCCGCCATGACCTTGATGGTGGCGTTTTTGATCAGTTGCACGGCCGCCTGGGTGGGGGTCGAGCGTCTGCGCACCGGGATCGCAGCACCTGCGGTGACTGGGGATGAACGGTTTGAACGGGCGTTCCGAATTCAGATGAATACGCAGGAAGGCGCCCTCGTATTCCTGCCGGCTGTATGGGTCTGTGCCGTGTTTCTGAGCGACCGACTGGCTGCGGGTTTGGCGGGACTTTGGATTCTTTCGCGGCTCTGGTATGCGCTGGCCTACCGGGCAGATCCTGCGGGCAGACGCCCCGCGTTTGTTGTGTCCCAATTGCTCTATGTCAGTACCTGGTTATCCGGTGCGGCCGGCGTTGTGCTCGACCTTGCTCAGCGGTAACGCGCCTCGGAGAGCGTGCGCCCCCCGATAGCCTTGGCCACCTTCACTCCGGAATCGGATCAGCTTTCCCCGACATGAGAGTGCGGTTGCAGGGTTCCGGCGACCACGCGGGCATTGCGGCTGAAGCTCAGGTAGGCCGCTCCCCAATCCAGCATCACGACGAGTCGGTTACGAAATCCGATGAGAAAATAGATGTGGGCGAGCAGCCAGAACCACCAGGCCCAACGGCCTGAAAAACGCAGTGCCCCAAGGGGGGTGCTGAGATCGACAACAGCCGCGTTATGACCGATCGTCGCCAGGTTGCCGTGGTCCTTGTAGCAAAATGCCTCCGTCGCTTGCGCTGCGATCCGGCGCAACACATTGCGCGCCGCAACGCGTCCCATTTGCTTTGCACCTGGGGAGACGCCAGGGACGGGCGTGGGTTTCTTGTCCGGCCCGTGGCTCAGCGCCGCTGCCAGATCGCCGATCACGCTGATGTTCGGGAAGCCCCGCACGCTCAGGTCCGGTTCCACGACGACCCGACCCGCGCGATCGATTTCGCATCCCGTGCTCAGCGATAGTTGCTTACCCAGCGGCGACGCCGCAACCCCAGCTGCCCAGACCACGCATTTGCTGGCGATCTGGTAGGCAACGTCGCCAGCGACCCCGGCCGGGGCGGGTCCCCGAACTTGCAATCCGTTGTTATCCAGGCTGGTCACAATGGAGTTGAGCCGGACCTCGACCCCAAGTTTTTGCAGCTGCGTGAGCGCCTTGGCGCTCAGCTCCTCGGGCATCGCCTGAAGGACCCGGGGGCCGCCTTCAATCAGCAGAATCCGGGCTTGATGTGGATCGATGCGTCTGAATTCGCCAACCAGGGTCTGACGGGCAATTTCCGCGAACGCACCCGCCATCTCGACGCCGGTCGGACCCGCTCCAACGACACACAGCGTTAACCAGACTTTGCGCCGCTCGGGGTCGGGCTCTTTTTCAGCGGATTCGAACGCAAATAGCACCCTTCGGCGAATCTCAAACGCATCCTCCAGCGTTTTGAGCCCGGGGGCGTGTTGTTCCCATCCGTCGTGACCAAAATAGCTGTGGGTTGCCCCGGCAGCGAGGATGAGATGGTCAAACAGGAGCGAAGTGCCATCCGAAAGACGGACCTGTTGTCCTGGCGCGTCAATCGCCACGACTTCGGCGAGCAGTGTCGTCAGGTTGCTCTGGCCCCGAAACAGACTTCGGGTCGGTGCGGCGATGGCGGGGGCTGCCAGTCCGGCGGTTGCGACCTGATAGAGCAGAGGCTGGAACAGGTGGTGGTTGGTCTTATCCACCAGGGTGATGTCGACCGGCGATTTCGCCAGCGATTTTGCAGCCTCAATCCCCCCGAAGCCTCCGCCGATGATCAGGACGCGCGGTCGAGTGAGGCTCGTCATGGGTGGTGGATCCTACAGTCAACCAATTGGCATGACCTTGGATCCACGGGGCAGGCACGTCAAGCCTTTTTTGATTACCAGTCGTCGCCGCCACCACCAGAGCTATCGCCTCCGCCGTCCCAGCCGTCGCCGCTACCCGCATCAAACGAACCGAAATCCTGAGGCTGCCCGGACTGCAGCGGCTGGAAATGATCGGCTTCGGAACTGCGAAGCGATTGCGAAGCCGCGTCGTGGTGGTCGCCTTCCAGCGCCTTGGAGAGCGCATACCCGGCAGCGACACCCGCCAGTCCACCCACCACGGCTCCGGTCATCGCGCCAGGGCCGCTGCTGGGTGGTGGGGCGCTGGGGCCATAACCGCCGTAGCCACCACCGCCTCCGAAACCGCGCTGAGGTGCCCCCATTGCGCCTGCCGTTGCCAGTCCATAATTGGCTGGCGCTTGCGGTTGGGCGGAGCCACGCGCCATTCGGACCAGGAGAAAACCGAGGATGCCAACGCCAACCAAGCCGATCCAGACGTAGGACATCGGAATAGAGGAACCGATACCGCTGCCATGATCACCCGCCGAGGGGGTTGCGCGCGGGGCGTCGGCCGACGATTGGCTCCCCGGCGCATTGGCCAACGGGGTGCTGTGCAGACCAGACGTCACCGTCACGCCAGCGCCCGGGGCTCCGGTGCGGTCGAGCAAATCCCGGAATTTTTCCGGCTTGTCGGTGAATTTCAGCGCGGGATCGATTTCCTTCGCCTTGATCAGCGCCTGATGCGCTTCGGGCATCCGGGACTGTCGGGCCAGGACCTGACCGAGTTCATAGTGCGCCTTGGCGCTGCCGGGCTTTTCCCGCAGAACTTCCCTGAGGAGCGTTTCGGCCTGCTGGTAGTTACCCGCTTGCACGGCCTGCTCGATGTCTTTAGGCGCGGGCAGCGCAAAGACCATCGCGGTCATGAAGGCAAGCGTACCAAGCAGAAAGAATTTGAAGATACGGTTCACAAAAGATTGCATGGTTGGGATCCGCAGATTGAGAGTTCACAACGTCCCGATGGGTCGCTGCTGTACGGACAATCTTACGGGAAGAACCGCTCGCCGGAGGCTTTGCTAAGTGGAACGTCGTAAGCCCAGGGTGATGACCGTCAACACAACGATCAGGGCGCCGGCAACCTGCACGGGTTCGATCTTCTGACCCAACAACAGCCAGGCCATGACCAGTGCAAATACGGGTTCCACATTCATGATCGCGGAATTTCCAACCACACCCAGGCGCGGCAACAGTGTGAACATCACGGTAAATGCAGTGCCATAGAGGAGCGTGAGGCCCGCGAGGCCCCCCCACCCGCTCGGCCCCTGAGGCAGATGGAACCCGCCTTGAAGGATCGCCCCGGCCCCAGCGATCAGCGCCACCATGCCCATGGTTGCGCCGGTTCGCAGCCGGCCATCGAGGTCAGCGGCTTGATGTTGGGTCACGATCAACACCAGGCCAAACGTGGCCCCCGCCGTCAGAGCAAAGCCCACGCCAATCCCGATCGAGTCCCAATGGGCCGCCGCACCCAGACCGGACGCCGCACCGAAGACGTCCAGTGCCAGGGCCAGTCCGAGCAACAGGATGGGCATTGCTTTCAGCACCATGGGTTCGGCTTTTTGTTGATACAGCAGCGCCGACCACAGGGCGGTCCAGAGCGGATAGGTATTGAACGCAAGCAGTGCGAGCGCAACGGGCAGCCGTGCGACCGCGGCATACAGGCAGAGGCTCTGGACCGCGATGAGCGCGGCAATCGCGGGCAGGATCTTGCGATGACGGGGCTGAAATTGCAGCGGCACGCCCTGAAATTTGAGCAAGACGGCAATCACGATGGCGGTCACGCCGCTGCGAAACGTCACCGCCGTGGCGACATCGACACCGTCATTGAAGGCAAATCTGGCCGCAACATGATTGGCGCCCATCATGAACGCGATGAGCAACAAGGTGCCAAAGGCCTGACCGGACAAGGCCTTGCGGGTGGGGGGTTGCGCCATCAATCGACGCGGGTTCGAGGCCGATACACCTGTTGCTACTGTTGGCTTTAGCCAATCCCTTATTTTTCAGGAATTACAATGGTACAGGGTCATTTTTTGGATATCGATCATGTTCATTCCGCAGGGTGTCATTCCCGCGCTTTTGCTGCCATTTTTTGATGACCTGAGCATCGACGAAGCGAGTTATCGGGCGCATGTTCGAGACGTCTCCGGTACGCCGGGTATCAGTGCGATCACGATCAATGCCCATGCTTCGGAAGTGGGTTCCTGCACGTTTGAGGAGCAGCGACGAATCCTGGAAATGACCATGGAAGAGGTCGGTGACCGAGTTCCAGTCGTCCACGGGGTCTATGCCGACGGATCGCTGCAGGCGCAGGAGATTGCGCAGATGGCCACCCGTGGTGGGGCGTCGGCGCTCCTGGTGTTTCCCCCGGGCATCATGACCTTCGGTCAGCGCCCAGAGATGGCGGTTGAGCATTTCAAGCGCATTGCCGATGTTTCGCCCTTGCCGATCATCCTGTTTCAATATCCCCTCGCAGGGGGGCAGGGATACCCGCTGGCGACACTGCTCAAGATTTTCGAGCACGTGCCATCGGTGCGTGCGATCAAGGATTGGTCGGCCAATCCGCAACTGCACGAGCGCCAGACCCGGGTGCTGCAAAGTCTGGATCCTGCGGTCCATGTCTTGACGACCCATAGTTCCTGGTTACTGAGTTCTCTGGTCCTTGGATGCCATGGATTGCTCTCGGGCAGTGGATCGGTGATTGCGCCACTGCAGGCGCAGCTGTTTGCGGCCGTTCAGGCCGGGGACCTGACGCATGCCCAGTCAATTGCGAACCGGATCTTCCCCACCGCGGAAGTGTTCTACACGGAACCCTGGGTGGACATGCACAATCGAATGAAAGAGGCCCTCGTGCTGCTCGGAAAACTTCCTCGCGCTGTCGTGCGGCCGCCCCTGATGAAAATCAGCGCAGAAGAAATCGGCCGGATCCGTGCGGCCTTAGTCAAGGCGCAACTGCTGGCGCAGTAGTGGGTGTGACGGTCGCGCGATGGCCCGGTTTTCCGGGGATCGGGCGCCGTTGAAGGATCGATCCTTGCATGCTTTCGTGCTGGAACTGCAGCCGTGGCATCAACCGCGTCGGTTGAGCCCTGACTCCCGTTTCCCCCCTTAACCCCGCCGGCGCGCGACCCTCATCAACCAGACCGAAGGATCCTGATGTCAAAGAATCGCAAGAGCAACAAGGAAGCGAAAAAGCCCAAGCAAGATCACGTTGCCGCCAAGGCCGCGGTGACTGAGCCCATTCGGGCAAGCATCACCACCGCGATTGTCCCCAAAGGAAAGGCGAAAGCATTGGGCGCCGGACCTCGAACCTGAGATTCACGGCTTAGAAGTTGTATCGGGTACTCCATTCAACTTCTTCGATCAAGGCTTCTGCGGTGATCTTCATGGATGAAAATTCGTCTTTGCGAATCGACTTCGCCATGACCTCAAGCTCCCCCTGAGCCGCAGGGTCCTTCAAATACCTGGCCAGCCAGAACCACTGGAAGGCTGCCGTCTTGTGCTGGCTGATGATGAGGGGATTGGCGTAGAAAGCGCCAAGTCGCATCGCCGCTTTCGCATTTTTCTTGCGCGCGGCCTGCTCGAGCAGCAGGAGCGCCTCGGACGTTTCCTCCTCCGTGGGCTGAGGCTTGTCCAGCAGCGCGCACCCGAGTAGCCGCATGGCATCAACGTCCTTGCGGGCGGCGATGCGCCAGATCGGGAAGGCAATTCCCTGCTTCTCTGCGCCAAAAAAACTGTCCGCAAACAGTTGTCCGACGATCGCCATATTTTTGTGGCTGAGCAGGGACTCGGAATAGCATTCGAATACCGCCCCGGAGGCTCTGCGCAATCGCTCGGGAATGGACTTGTTTCGAGCCATGCCGAGCAACTCCACCATGGACGAAAAGTCTTTTTTGCGGACCACTCGGGCCAGAAAGATCCGACAGGCCTGGTCGAGGTTTCCGGAGATGAGGATCCGGTGGGCGGATGTTACGGAAACCGTCGCTGCATCACGCTCCCGCATGATCAACGCAATGAGTTCCCGACTGGTTTGGGGGGCGGCTTGGGCCGTAGGCGCTGAAACTGCGCTGGATTTCGGTTCGACCGCAGCAGGCGGACTCAGCGGGGGGAGCGCCTCCTGCGCCATGCCAACCCGTGCAGCGGTCTTCCTGAGCCCGGGTAATTCAAGTGCGTAAATCCGGACGGGCATCCGGATGTGATCAAGAGCCTTTTCCCCAAGGTCGGTGAACGCGAGATCGCCAACCTTGTTGTAGATTTCGTGATGCACAATACCGGAGAACCAAGCGCCTCCTGGGTCTGCGATCCGGCCCAACTGGTTCACCAGGCTGATCGCAGAACCCATCAAGTCGTTACCGTCAAAAATGACGTCGCCAACATGGATCGCCATCCTGACCATCAGGGGAGGGTCACCGGGGAGTGCCAGGTTTCTTTCGTTGAGCGTTTTCTGGCAGAGGATTCCAAATTTGGCTGCACTCACCGGACTCAGAAATTCAAAAACTGCTTCATTTTCGATCTTACTAACAACCCTGCCGCGAAAGTCTTCGAGCCGTTTTGTGTAAATCTCTTTGAATTCATGAACCAAGCTGATTGCCCGGTCTTCGTCGAGGTCGAGCATTTCCCGGTAGCCATCGACAGAACAAAAGAGCACGGTTGTTAATTTTCGTTCCATGATTCAACAATGACTTCGAGCCGCTTCCATTGATCGGTGTCGGTGCGGCGGCAACCGCTCGACCGGGCGACCGTACCTGACATCCACGCTATCGTCAATCCCTACAGAGGAGTCTGTATTCAGGATTAGCATAATTTTGCGTTGATTGAGTGCTGGGGATGATCTTTGCAATGAACCTGGGAGATTTGGCGGGTTTCACATGACACCATTGATTTGTAGTCTTGTTCGCTTACTCTAGAATTACCTTTTGCCGGCAGTTGCCGGGTTTTTTATGAAGCCGAGTTATAAAATAAAATTGGATCGTAAATGGATTGGCGTCGTGGTCGTCAATATCATCTTGTTGATCCTGTCGTTTAATTATCTCGAGACATTTCTTGGTTGGGAGTCCCGGGGCTTGCGGCCATTTGAGGGACTGAACGGTCGAAATATGCTCGCCTTCTGCCAATTTATTGGCTTTGGCTTGCTCGCCAACCGTCTCATGAGAACCGTGTTGAGCGGATCCGGCTCAACCGGGAAGCGGAAAAAAACGCCAAAAATCGCGTTGTATTTTCTCGAGGCGCTGATCTATGTGATTTTTCTTTCCGTGGGACTTCGGTTGGTATTCGGACAATCCGTTGAAACCGTGTTGGCGGCCTCGGGTATTTTCAGTCTCGTGTTGGGATTCGCATTGCGTGGCTTGGTTTCGGATATTTTTTATGGTATCGCGCTGCATCTGGATGAAAATCTTTTGCCCGATGATTGGCTTGAAATTTCATTCCGCGGAATTGACTACGTTGCAAAGCTTGGTGAATTTGATTGGAGGTATACGGTCCTTTTTGATTATGCAAACAATGCGATCATGATTCCAAACAGTGAGTTTGCTCACATGGTCGTCAAGAATTTTTCGAGGCCTACCGAGGGCACAGAATTTGTCGCCAAGTTGGAAATTCCAATTCTGAACGACCATTTCCGCATACTGGCAATTCTGAAAAATGCTGCTGAGCACGCTGCTCAATTGGGATATATCGCCGTCGACCCGGGACCTTATGTTCGACTGATTACCGTCACCCGTGGCGTCGGTTCGTTCAGCATTTTCTTCTGGTTACCACCGCAGGCCAACCGGTTCCGCGCGAGGCATTTCGTCATGGAATCTGCGCTCGCCTTTCTGAAGGCCGGTGGTGTTTCTCTCCAGCCCGTGGTTTTTCAGCAGCAAATTACGGCGCTCCACGTTTCCGATAATCTTTCTCAGGAGGCGGTGCGCAAGTCGATCCTGGCGAAAGTGCCGTTCTTTGGCAACCTTTCGGAAACTGAACTGGATGAACTGGCGGCGGGGGCTGTGGTGCGGGCCTACCGTCCTGGTGAAACAGTGATCCAGATCGATGAACCTGGATCTTCCATGTTCGTTGTCATTGAGGGGCGCCTTGACGTGTCAATCGCTGATCAGCAAGGCAACAGCCGCAATGTTGGTCTGATCTGGCCCGGCGAAGTCTTTGGGGAAATGTCGGTATTTTTGGGTGCGCCGCGCAAAGCAACGGTTGTCGCAAGCTGGGCAACGGTGGTGCTGGAAATTTCCAAGCCGACGATTGAAAAAATCATTCTAAGCAATCCCGCGCTCGTCAGGAGCTTTGCATCCGTGATTGAAAAACGATTGACGCAAAATCAGGCTGCGCTGGCAGAACCCACCGGGGGAACTGGTGCGAGCGAAACGACTGCGCAATCAACCTTCAGGCGTATCGCAGCGTTTTTTGGAATTTCCTGAGCGGCTAATGGATCGCCCGCTGCAGATTCTGGAGATGTTCCCGCCCATCTTCGGTCAGTTGCAGAAAATCGATGGCTGGCGTCATGTCGGTCCGAGTCCATTGCTGCAGTAGACCCTTCCAATGCTTCGGAAATTCAGGCCATTCAGGTAAGGCTCCCATGAGTGGCAGGGGGTCGCCGCCTTGCTGTTCGGACCAATAGTGAAGAGCTGTCCAGAGTGGCTTGATTTTCGTCGCCTGGCTCGGTTCACTCCCCAGACTGATCAGCCAGGACGCACGAATCAACTGGGAAAGTTCCAAATTTGCCGCGGTGGGCGCTGAACCACCAATCGGCGAGAAACTACAGGCCTGAGAAAGTGCAATCAGGCTGGGGAGGTCCAGCCCATGGATGGATTGGGTGCTGCGCCCGCAAAGTGTTGCACTGCGTTCGCGCACCCATGGCCACCATCCATCATTGGGGACGCCGCTGGGCAATCGATGGTCATCGAGCAGCGTATCGGCGAATGCCGCGCTGTGACACCAGATCGCAAGCAGGGCCTGGCGCAATTCTCCCGGGTTGTTCTGATTTGAGGCGAGCCATCGACCCTCAAAGGTTGCAAGCACGACTTCGGTTAAATGAATCGCCCGAGCAGAGCCATGAAAAAGGGCATTGCAGCGGGACATCCGATTGAAATGATCTCTTGCAAATGCGCGTAATTCCCTGAACTCAGCGTCTGCCAGCTTCTTGCCGATCCGATTCTCGAGATGCTCAATATAATCGTCCAAGGCCCAGCTGCCCGCGGCTTCAATCATTGAGCTTCTCGCAATAGGCAATGGATTGGTTCAGGGACTCAAGCCATCGCTGACCGTTCGGAGCTGCCCTCAGGGCGACAAATCCCTCGCCAACCAGCGGCCCGACCATTTGGCTCACGAAGTTTGGAAACTGCTCAAGCAGGCCGCGGTAGTTTTTCAACCCCATCACTTTCGCAGTGCCACATTCGAGGAACTCTTCATAGAGCGCCGGCAGTTTTCTGAGGTAATTGGGATCTGCCAACTGTCCGATCAAGTCCGCAGCACGAACCATGTCAGGCCACGACAGACGGCTACGAGGTGTTCCTCGGACCTCGGGTGGCGGCGGAAACCGGGTACTTTCGATGTTGTTCATGAGACGCTGGACATCGATCGCTCGGCTGTTCTTGAAATGATCTCGTACAAACGCGATGCCTCGATCAACATGAATTCGGGTCAGCGAAGCATCGGTCGCGCCCGGCGGCAACGGGAACAAAGTCCCGTCCGAATGGGCGACGACTGCATCCGGATTGTCGCCGGGGAAGAGTTTCTTGAGATAGCCGATATCGTGGAACAACAAGGAAATGACGTAAGTCGCCCAGTCATCTGCTGAAATCGGATCGCCCAGCTCTGATTTGCCATGCAAAATGTCTTGACCGGCAAGACATACGATGAACGTGTGCTCGGAGTTGTGATACTGGGTGTCCGCCTGTCCCAGAGCCATCATCGCAAAATCAACGGCTTCCAGAACGGTTTCGCGCAAGACGGTTTCGCGCCCGTCAAACATTTGTCGAAAATTACTGTCGACAATCGTTGAAAGCTTTCTGGACAGCGTTTTCTGAGGAGAAAAATTTGCCATTAATCGTTGATTTTAAGAAATAACGCCGGGATTCACCGGTGCCTCAGTACTGTCGCCCGTTCCAACTGATTTCCTCAAGCAGGGCTTCCGCATTGATCTTGAACGACGGAAATTCATTGCGGCTGACCGTCGTGACGACCCGTTCCAGACCTGCCTGAGCCTCGGGATCCTTCAGATAGCGCCCAACCCAATACCAGTTGAATGCGGCAGCTTTGTCTTTACGCGGGTTGGCCGGATCGCCGTAGAAAGCGGCCAGTCGCATCACCGCCCGGACGTTCTTCTGTTTGGCGGCGGTTTCGAGAAGCTTTAGCGCATATGTGATGTCGTTCGCATTAGGATTCGGCAGTTCGAGAATACCCAACCCGAGACTTAATTGGGCTTCAGGATTGCGATCTGCAGCGTGTTTCCAAAGGTGAAGAGAGACCCTTTTCTGCGCCTCACCGAAGTAGCCAGAGCTCATCAGATTGCCGATCTGATTTTGCTGGGTATGGTCCATCAGGACGCCAGCGGCAGCTTCGAAGACTGCCGCAACTGAACGCTTCTGATCTTCTGGGATCATCCGCTCGAGCGCAAGGTGAATCAAATCCCGTAAGGACTCCCGGTCCTTGTTGCGCACCGTTTTGGCGAGCAGTACTTTGATCACCTGATCGTTGGCACCTGAATTTTTCAGGCGCTTCAGGAGGGAGGCCGGCACATTGGCCTTGGCCTGGTCCTGCGAAATGATCTTCAGAACCTCGGCGGTACTTGAGTGTTCGGTGATCTGGTTATTGCTGAATTTTTCGGCGGTTTTGGCGGCAACCGCGGACGCGTTGGCATTCGGGTTCGGACGCGCCCCAGGGACCGGAATCGCATAGATACGAATCGGATCCTTGATGTTCTTGAAGGAGCGGTCGCCCGTATCGACGAACGTGACATGCGCCAGGGGCTTTTTGATGTCCTGGTGAACGGCGCTGCTGATACTGATGCCACCGTAGTCGGCCATGCTTTCGATCCGGGCGCCGACGTTGACCACGTCGCCCATGAGATTGTCGCCCTGGACGATCACTTCGCCGCAGTGAATCCCGAAGCGGAACTGCATTGATGGCTTGGGTAATGTTCGCAGGTTGCGGTTATGCAGGGCCTCCTGGCATTGGATCGCGAATTTGACGCAATCGACGGCGCTCGGAAACTCGGCAAGAACGCTGTCGCCCGCACTGCCAAAGATGCGGCCCGCATAACTCGCAATCATCGGATCAATGATCGAACGACATTCATCGAGCGAATCAAGGGTGCCTTCCTCGTCGAGTCCCATCATTTTGCTGAATCCAACGACGTCGGCACAGAATATGGTCGTATGTTTTCTTTGCATATCTTGAGGATGGCAGTGAAGGCTCGAGCGCGGGCACTAGGTCACGATCGCTCCGCCGGAGCAATCATTCGCATGAAGTTTACTCTTGAGTCGGTTTTTTCTGCTTCGCAGAAGCCTTTGCGCCGGGTGTCTGGAGTGATTGGCTGGATTCCAGGTATCTCGCTTCGAGGGCTTCAAGGCCCAAACGTTGATCCGTCGAGGTTGGGGCTGGGGGGCTGGATCCCTGAGGACGACGCAGGACGGAACGCCAAACCAGAAGCAGCCCAAGCGCCAGAAGGATGAAGGGACCAATCCAGAGGACTGTGTTGTTGGCGGAGAAGGGTGGGTTGTAAAGCACAAAAACG
>Ga0214919_10009721_pt1 | contig 12351 bp, 10 predicted proteins | sample LL1503_MetaG_FD_177994 | JGI IMG/M metagenome (GOLD analysis project Ga0214919, IMG submission 177994) | Freshwater microbial communities from Lake Lanier, Atlanta, Georgia, United States - LL-1503 | ecosystem: Environmental > Aquatic > Freshwater > Lake | place: USA: Georgia | collected...
TCTTCCTAGCCCTGGGCGATTTCTTCTATTCCCTGGCCTTCAAATAAGCGCCCCCTTCGGAGCGGCACCCACAAAAGGGGTCAGGCCGTTCGTAATTCGACCTGTTAGTTTCGATGGCCGTTTTGGGCGTTTAAACTAACAGGGCACCCGACTAACGGCCTGACCCCTTTTGTGAGGAAACTACCTAGAGTGCCCTCAGGAACGTCGTAGCGATTTTACCATAACACCTAGCCACCCGTCTGCAGTGCGGCTTACTGACAAAAAACGGGATTCCTATGTAAGGTTTCGTTTGCCACGGTGGAGCACCCGTCATAGCTTTTCATTGGAACATCAACATAAACGCTTTTCGTCCTGATGACTACCTTTCCACTTTTTGTATTCTGGGCCATCGGTGTTCCGATCTTGTTTTTGTCCATCGGGCTATTTTCGGCCGACAAGCCATTCGCCTTGGCCAGACCCCTCGTCCTAACCCTGGTGGTGGAGTCGTTGGCCCTTTGTTTCATCCTCCCTCACCCCGCAATGCTTTTCAAGACAATCGAAACCCAGGCCATCTTGGGCGTCCTGATGAAGACACTTAGGTTCTTTGTCATACTTGGTTTTCCGGTCGTGATCGGGATTCTCATCAAATCCCGGGTTCAGTGGTTCCGCTCGCAAACCTACCTCCACCTTAACCATACGATGGCTTGCGCGCTTCACGCCACCATCCTCTCTGGGTGCATCCTTTTGATTAAGTTGGGAATGGTTGTTTATTGATCTGGCGGGCATTTCCTTGCGCCTAGCATAGCGCAGCTCAGCTCCTAAGCCCGCAGGAACGTCGCCACGGTCGCGCAGACGACTTCCGGGGCGGCGGCGATGTCCACGGTCAGGCAGCGCTCCCCTGGCGCCTGCGGGGCCTCCAGGGCGGCCAATTGGCTCTCCAGGAGGCTGGCCGGCATGAAGTGGCCTTGGCGTTCGCCGAGGCGACGGGCGAGCAGCTCGCGCGTGCCGGCCAGATGGACGAAGAACAGGTCGGGGTCCGCCTGACGCAACCGGTCGCGGTAGGCCCGCTTGAGGGCCGAGCAGGTCAGGACCATCGTCTCGCCGCGCGCCCTCCCCTCGCTGATGCGGGCGGCCAAGGCGGCCAACCAGCCGGCGCGATCCTCGTCCGTCAACGGCTGACCGGACCGCATCTTCGCGACGTTGGCAGGCGGATGAAAATCGTCGGCCTCCACGACCACGTAGCCGGCGCCGGCGGCATAGCGGCGCGCGACCGTGCTCTTGCCGCACCCGCACACCCCCATGAAGACGACGTTCGGGTGCGCCACGGGCGGCCTCAGAGGTTGATCGTACGACCTTCGCGGAACGACTGGTCGGCCGCCGCGACGATGCGCATCGAGTTGACCGCGTCGTCGAGGTGGGCGGTGAGGTCGAGATTCTCGCGGATGGCCTTCTCGAAATAGATCTGCTCGCGCAGGCAGAGCCCGTCGTGGCCGGGGTCGGCCTCGGTCGGGACCAGCTGGTCGGGCCGGGTGAACTTGCCGTCGGCCCCGAGGGCGGAGTGGTGCACCTTGAGCGCCTGGGCGCCCGTGTGGCCGTCGACGTCGGCGGAGTTGCCTTCCTGGGAGCCCTTGCCGGCGACGATGGTGACGGAGCCCTTGGGGCCCACGACGTCCTTCACGAAGAAAGCCTCCTCCGACATCATCGGACCCCAGCCGGCCTCATACCAGCCGACGGAACCGTCGGCGAAGGTCACCTGCAGTTGGCCGTAGTTGACCATCCCCGCGGGCAGTTCATCGGACAGGCGGGCGCCGATGCCGGAGACGCGGACAGGGCGGCTGCCGGTCATGAGGCACATGATGTCGACGTAGTGCACGCCGCAGTCGACGATCGGACTGCAGGTCTGCATGAGCGCGCGGTGGGTCTTCCAATTGTCGCCCGAACTCTGCTGGTTCAGGTTCATCCGCATGACCAAGGGCTTACCGAGCTTCTGCGCCTCGGCGATGAACTGAGTCCAGGCCGGGTGATGGCGAAGGATGTAACCGATGACGACCTTGCGACCCGTGGCCTTCGCCTTGGCGGCGATCTGCTCGGCCTCGGCGACCGAGGCGGCGAGGGGCTTCTCGACGAACGCGTGGCAGCCGGCCTCGAGCGCCGCGATGGTGTATTCGGCGTGCGTGTCGGGGTAGCTCGAGATCGAGACGGCGTCGGGCTTGGTCGCCTTGAGCGCCTCATGGAAATCGGCGAACTCCGGGTAGCCGCCGCCCAGCTCTTGGTTGAGCTTGGCGCGGGACGCGGCGGAACGCGTCACCAGGCCCACGATCTGGAAGCCGGGGAGCTGGTGATAGGCGAGCGCATGGGAGCGGCCCATGTGACCGGCGCCGACGCAGAGGATGCGGATAGGGGAAGCCATGAAGAAGGTCGCGATCAGCCGTTGGCCTGGTCGGTCAAACGGGTCTCGTCCTTGTAGAACAAGGCGAAGATGACGAGCAGGACGGCGGCGAAGACGGACGGGTAGAGCCAAAACTCATCCTTGAAGACGAGCTTCGCGGGGTTGGTGCGGTCGATGAACCGGCTGTCGAGGAGCGGGGCGATCATGTTCCCGGCCCACAGACCGAGTCCAAGGGTGACCCAGGAGACGGCGGACTGGGCGAGGTTGCGCAGGCCGGCCGGGGCGCGGCGGTCGGCGTACTGCATGCCCGTCACGAAGAAGAAGTCGTAGCAGAGGCCGTGCAGGGCCACCCCGGTGATGAGCATCCACTCGGTGTCACCGGACTGGGCGAAGATGGCGTAGCGGAGCGCCCAGCAGGCCATGCCGACCAGCAGGGCGCGCTTGGCGGTCAAATAATTGAAGGCGAACGGCAGGAGCAACAGGAAGACGATCTCGGAGTACTGACCGATGGTCATGATCGCCTCGGGGTGGGCCACGCCGCGGCTGGCGATGAAGGTGTTGGCGTAGGTGAAGTAGAGCGCGAGCGGGATGCAGAAGAGGAAGGAGAAGACCAGGAAGACCATGAACTTGGCGTCGGCCAGCAGGGCGAAGACGCTAGGCGAGGGGGTGCCGGCGGCACCCTCCGACCGTTCACCTTCTTCCGAGGCAAGGAAGAGGGCCAGGATGCCGGCGGCCACGAAGGCCACCGCACCCATCTTGAAGATCACGGCATCGGTCGCCACGTCGGCCAGTCCCATCGCCTTGGCCGCGAAGCCGATGGCGTAGCCTGAGGCGATCCAGCCGATGGTGCCGGAGGAGCGGAACCAGGGGAAGTACTGGGAATCGGCGCCGAGCGTGCGCAGCACGATGGCGTTCAGGAGGGGCAGCGCCGCGAAATAGCACAGGGCATGGCAGAACAGCAGGCCGGAGAAGGCCGAGGCGGTCTTACCCGTCGGCACGAGCCACAGCAGCACCCCGCCGACGACGGCGAGCACGAAGAACAGGCGGCGCGCCGAAATCGCCTTATCGGCGAGCCAACCGGCGACGAGGGCCGAGATCATCGCCGCGAGCGGACCAGCGCCGTAGGCGAAACCGGTGACGTTCGGGTCGCCGGGGAAAGCCACGGAAAGGTAGCGGCCCATTGGCACGAAGTAGACCCCCCAGGCGAAGAGGGTCAGGAACATCACCGCGGCGGCGAGGGCGTAGCGGAAGACCTTGCCTTCATTCGAGGCGGCGGGCTGGGCGAAGTGATTTTCTTGCATGGGGCGGAGGGGTTGCGCCCAGCATCCCCAATCCCCTCCCCGCTTCAAGCCGAGAGATACCCTGCTGACGCCCGCTATCGGGCGATTAAGGTCAACGCGGCAAAGGCTGAGCGACGCCCTTGGCCTTGGCGGCCTCAAGCGCGGCCTTCAGACGCGCCGCCACCTCCGGGTGCTCCTTGATCACGTTGCGCTTCTCGCCGGGGTCCGCCTGCAGGTCGTAGAGCCGGTCGTTCGCGGCGTTGAGGTTCTCGATCTCGTCATTCTGCTCGTTGCGGTCGACGACCGCCTGGGACTTCGCCCGGCGCTTGCCCATGCCGGGGATGTATTTCCAACGCTCGTCCCGGTAGGAGAGGTTGAGCGCCTGGGTGCTCGAGATGATATGATCGCGACCGCGGCCGCCGCTGAAGGCCGCCGAGACATCGACGCCATCGAGGGCGAGGAACTCCGCCGGGTCGCCGCCGGCGAGCTTCGTGAAGACCGCGGGGAAATCGACCTGCGACACCAGGGCGTCGGAGACCTTGCCGGCCGGGGCGTGGCCGGGCCAGCGGGCGATGAGGCTGACGCGCGTGCCGCCTTCGAGGATGCTGTACTTGCCCCCCGAGAAGGGGCCCGCGGGGGTATGCCCGGCCTTGGCGTTCAGCTCCACCGCGCGATCCTTGTAACCGTCGTCCAGCACCGGCCCGTTGTCGGACGACATGACGACCAAGGTGTTCTCCGCGAGACCGTGCTTCGCGAGCTCGGCGAGGATCCGGCCGACCTGCTCATCGAAGGCCACCACGGCGTCACCGCGGGGACCGAGCGGGGTCTTGCCGAGGAAACGCGGGTTGGGCACGCGGGGCACGTGGCACTCATGGGAGGCGTAGTAGAGGAAGAACGGCTTGTCCTTGTTGGCCGCGATGAAGTCGCAAGCCTTGCCCGCGAAGACGTCGCCCATCGTCTCGTCGTCCCAGAGCGCGGCCTTGCCGCCCTTCATCCAGCCGATGCGGCCGACGCCGTTGACGAGGGCCATGTTGTGCCCGTGGCTCCAATCCAACTTGAGCTTCGCGCGCACCGCGGGCTCCTTGAGGTCGGGGTCGCCGGGATAGGGCCCCTTGTAGCTGACCTCGATCGGGTCCTTGGGGTCGAGGCCGACCACGCGACCATTCTCCACGAAGACGGTCGGGACGCGGTCGCCGGTCGCGGCCATGATGTAGGAGTAGGTGAAGCCGATCTGGTTCGGGCACGGGTCGATCGGCTTGTTCCAATCGACGGTTTCTCCGCCCAGGCCGAGGTGCCACTTGCCGACGACGCCGGTGGCGTAACCGAGCTTGGCGAGGCTCGCGGGCAATGTCGGCCGGCCGGGCTTGATGATCATGTTCGCGTCGCCGGGCAGGACGCCGGTGCCCTTGCGGCGCCAGGCATACTCGCCGGTGAGCAAGGAATAACGCGACGGGGTGCAGGTGGCGGAGGTGCAATACCCCGCGGTGAAACGGAGACCCTCGGCGGCGAGCCGGTCCAGGTTCGGGGTCGGGATCACCTTGGCGCCATAGCATCCGAGATCGCCCCAGCCGATGTCGTCGGCGTAGACGAGGACGATGTTCGGCGGACGCTTCGCGGGCTCGGCGGCGAAGGCGAGCAAGGCGGTACAGAGGGCCAGGAACGGGGTCAGGCGCATGACCTCTTGATACCGGCGGCAACCCTGTTTCCAAGCCCGCATTGCATCCGCTTGCTTGCCAAATGGCGGCAAACCGCCCAATGGAGGGACATGCGCTTCGCCAAGTACCACGCCCTGGGCAACGACTACCTCGTGCTCGAGCCGAAGGACTGCCCCACCCTCTTCTCGCCCCTCGCGATCCGCAAGGTCTGCCACCGCCATTACGGGCTCGGCTCCGACGGCATCCTCTACGGCCCGATCGAGCGCGCCGACGGCGCCTTCGGCCTGCGCATCCTGAACCCCGACGGCTCCGAGGCGGAGAAATCCGGCAACGGCATCCGCATCTTCTGCCGCCACTTGCTCGAGACCAAGCGCATCAAGCAAGCCGAGGAGTTCCGCCTGCACACGCCCGGCGGCATCGTCCGCTGCACCGTCTTCGACGGCGGCGCCCGCATCCGCGTCGAGATGGGCAACGTCTCCTTCCGCGCGCCGGTCATCCCGCACGTCGGTCCCGACCGCGAGGTCCTCGGCGAGGAGATCACCGTACTCGGCAAGACCTTCCGCTACTGGGCCGCGACCGTCGGCAACCCGCACTGCGTCATCCCGGTGACCGAGCTCACCGCCGACCTGGCCAAGACCTATGGCCCGGCCCTCGAGGTGCACCCCAATTTCCCGAACCGCACGAACGTGCAGTTCATGAAGGTCCTGGACCGGGCGAACATCCAGATCGAGATCTGGGAACGGGGAGCCGGCTACACCCTGGCTTCCGGCTCCTCCTCCTCGGCCTGCGCCGCCGTGGCCCGTAAAATGGGCTCGGTGGACGCGGATTTGACGGTCAACATGCCGGGCGGTAAGATTATGATTGGCATCGGTGGGGATTATTCCATCGTGATGACAGGTCCGACGACCCCCGTGGGCATCTTCGAGATGCACCCCGAAGTCCCGGACCAAGACATCGCCGTTTAAGGCGAGAGGTCTTTTCCTAGTCAGCCCACTCCTTTGGCGCCCCTTTTCAGGGAGCTCCCCCCTACGTACACCCAACCATGGCACCACGCCAGCCGTTGCCTAACATCTCCGAAGACGACCTGATCGATCTGGCGGGCGGTGCGACCGTGAAGTTCGCCCAGGAGCTCGTCGCCAAGGGCAAGGTCAAGAAAGCCCTCTGGGTCGCCCCGGTCGTCGAGGCCTTGGTCGACGACGGCACCGAGACCCGCGAAGCCCGCTGGAATCTCCGTTCGATCACCTTCCAACGCAACGAATGCGGGTGCGAGGTCTCCGTCGGCCGCCGTAAACTCTGCGTCCACTCGGTGGCCGCCTATTTGGCGCTCGCACAGAAGGAAGGCTACCTGAAGCCCGCGGAGCCCGCCAAGCCCGCCGTTGAAGCGACCGTCCGCTCCGTGCGGGACGACGCCCCCACCCAGGCCGCCGCCAAGTCGCCGGCCTCCGGCAAGCCGGCCGCCGCGGCGCCGACCGGACCGCGCCTGAAGTCCCTCACGCTCTCCGAAAAACGCGGCACCCCCATCGAGGTCCGCTTCATCATCCCTCCCAACATCGCCACGGCCGCGAAGCGCGACGAAATCATCTGCCGCCTCGAGCTCCGGGTCGACGACCTCCAGGTCGCGCCCGAGAACCTCGACCGCAGCAAGGCTTGGACCATCGAGCCCGACACCGTCTTCTTCCTGGCGATCATCGAGAACCTCTGCCAAGGCAAGCTGCAGGGGATCCTGCCCCTCACCCGTCGCCACCTCCGGCAACTGCTCTCGATGGGCAAGGGCTTGGCGATCTTCCGCATGGCCAACGCGCCCGAGACGCCGCTGGCCTGGGAAGGCGACCTGCTGGAGCGCGTGCACGAGCACCTGAGCGAGCCGGTCGCGACCCCGCAGACCAACGCCGCGGGCGACCCGCCCGATGACGACGGCGAGCAGGAAGTCCGCTCCCAGGACCGCGGCCGCGAGGACGCGACCTGGATGGACGGTTCGATGAAGTGGCTGCGCATCCGCCTGCCGCAGCAATCGTCCGGACCCGTCGCCGAGCTGCGCGAGACGTTGCAGCGCAACGGCTTCACCCTCGAGACGGCCACCCGCGAATGGTACCTCGCCGGGACCATCCAGGTGCTGAACTTCCTCGGCCGCCACCACCGCCTGCTCTTCGAGCAGAACCATGCCGTGATGTCCCACAACCTCGGGCATTCGCTGCGTAACGTCGCCCTGGCCAAGGCGAAGTGCGACGCCGCCGAGCAGGAGAAGGGCTTCCGCTTCGCCATCGGCGTCGATCCCGAGGGCAAGTCCCCGAAGGTCGTCCAGGAGGCCTTGAACAGCGGCCGCATGTTCTTCTACACGGACCGCGGTCCCCGCCTCATCACCCCGGAGCTGCTCGACTCCATCCGCAACGCGCAGCGCCGCATCACCGGCGAGGCCAAGCGCGACGTGGACCTCGACCTGCAGCTCACCATCGGCCTGGCCGACCTCGCCAGCGCGGACGCGATCGCCGAGGAGCTGCAGGCCGCCTTCGCCCCGCCGGAGACCTGGACCAAGCGGTCGGCCGCCATCCGCAACCTCTCGAAGCTCCAGCCCGCCCCGATCCGCGAGGAGCTCAACGGCATGCTGCGCATCTACCAGCAGGTCGGCGTGGCCTGGCTGTGGCACATCCATAACAACAACCTCGGTGGCCTCCTGGCCGACGAGATGGGTCTCGGCAAGACGGTGCAGGCGCTCGCCTTCCTCGAGGCCCTCCGCACCCACCGCCGCGACGACGGCCCCTGCCTCGTGGTCTGTCCCGCCTCGCTCGTCGAGAATTGGCGCCGCGAAGCCCGCCGGTTCACGCCCTCGCTCAAGGTGCTGGCCCACCACGGCCAGTCCCGCGAATCGGCCCCGGAATACCTGCAGAAGTTCGACCTGATCGTGACTTCCTACGGCACCCTGGCCCGCGACATCGGCTCCTTCGCGCTCGTCAGCTGGGGCGCCGCGATCTGCGACGAAGGCCAGAACATCAAGAACGCCCGCTCGCAATCGGCCAAGGCGGTCAAGCAGCTGATCGCCAAGGGCCGCTACATCCTCACGGGCACGCCGGTCGAGAACTCGCTCGAGGACCTGCGCTCGCTCTTCGGCTACCTCATGCCGGGCTACCTGCCGAAACCCGAGGAACGTCTGGCGTCGGACGACCGCAAGTGGCACGACGACCGCCTGCTGCGGATGGCCGCGCCCTACATCCTGCGCCGCTCCAAGGTCGCGGTGGCGCCCGAGCTACCCCCCAAGATCGAGCAGGTGGTCTACTGCGACTTCGAGACCAACCAGAAGGACTTCTACGCCGAGACGCTCGAGACGACCCGCCAGTCGATCTTCGAGCTGGAGATGAAGGGCGGCAACAAGCAGAACCTGCAGATGGCGGCCTTCAACCAGCTGCTGCGCCTCCGCCAGGTCTGCGCCGACCCGCGCATCCTGAACCCGAAGCTCGAGGAGGCCGACTCCGCCAAGCTGCAGACGCTGCTCGAGCTGCTCGAGGAATCCAAGGACGCCGGCCACCGCCTGCTGGTCTTCTCGACCTTCGTCTCCGCCCTGCAGCTGATCAAGGAGTCGCTCGAGGAGCGCGGCATCCGCTACTGCTACCTCGACGGCTCGACCAAGGACCGCCAAGGCGTGTGCGATACCTTCAATTCGACGCCGTCGATCCCGGTGATGCTGATGTCGCTCAAGGCGGGCGGCACCGGCCTGAACCTGACCGGGGCCGACACGGTCGTGCACTACGACCCCTGGTGGAACCCGGCCGCCGAGGCCCAGGCCACCGACCGCGCCCACCGCATCGGCCAGACCCGCACGGTCACCAGCATCAAGCTGATCGCCGCCGGGACCATCGAGGAACGCGTGATGGACCTCCAGAAATCCAAGTCTGAGATGTTGCGTAAGCTCCTGAGCGAGTCAGATTCGGTCTCCTCGGCCATCAGCCTCGACCTCGAGGACATCAAGGCCCTCCTGCAGGACTGACCCCCATGCTCACCACCATCATCCGACGAAACCGGCCCCGGAGCGAGATGACGTTCATGGAGCACATCGACGACCTCCGCGTCTCGATGATGCGGGTCTTCGGGGTGTTCTTCGTCGGGGTCTGCGCCGCCCTCCTCTTCTACAAGGAGATCCCCAGGATCCTCCAGCTCCCCCTCGACTGGGCCAAGGTCATGGACCCCGAGGCGATGGCCCAGGCCGCGACCTCCGGCGGCGTCATCCTGTTCGGCGTCTTCGAGGCCCCGGCCTGGCTGATCTCCGTCATGCCCGCGGGCACCCAGCTCCAGGAGACCCAGTTCCTCGGCGTCTGGTCCGTCCTGATCTACGCCGCGGTCGCCGCCGGCATCGCGGTCGCCTCCCCGGTCTTCATCTATGAGGTCGTCCGCTTCGTCGGCCCGGCCCTCAGCGCACGCGAGAAGAAAGGCCTCATCCCCTTCTGCTCCTGCGGCCTCATCCTCTTCCTGATGGGGGCGGCCCTCGCCTTCTTCTGGCTGACCCCGATGTCCATCGTGGTGGTGCACCATATCGCGGCCGGCATGGGCATCCGCATCAACTGGCAGGCGTCCGACTACTACGGACTGGTCGTGATGATGTCCCTGCTGACCGGTCTCTGCTTCCAGTTCCCGCTGGCCCTGATCATCCTGATGTGGCTGGAACTCGTCCGCCCGATGACGCTGCTCAAGTCCTGGCGAGGCATGCTGCTCGGCATCATCGTGGTGGCCGTGCTGATCACGCCGATCGGCGACCCGCTCTCGCTCGGGGTGCTCACCGCGGCCCTCTTCGGCCTCTACCTCGCCGCCGTCGCGGTCGGCAGCTGGATCGTCCGGCGGAAGCGCCTGGCCCGCGGCGACAAGCCCAATCCCGAGGACGACGACCTGCCGGACGACGATGAAGATGGCGATGACGACGAAGCGGAGGACGATCGTCCCCGCCGGCCGTCCACCGGCGGCTCCGCCCCCGCCTCCGCTTCCTCCGAAGCCGCTTCCTCCGCCAAGGAAACCAAGGCGACCGCCCCCAAGTCCACCCCGCCGCCCGCGGAAGGCGACCTCAGTTCGCTCGATTGATCTTTACCCCATGAGCCCGCGCCTCGCCTCCCTCCCTCTACTCCTCCTGCTTGGTGCGGCGGCCTTCGCCGCCGACGCCGAGGCCCCGATGATGAAGAAGGCCGTCGAGACGACCACCGCGACCACCCCCGCGGAGGCCAAGCCCGCGGAGGCCAAGCCCGCGATGACGGAGAAGGCCGCCGAGGGCGCGCCGACCAAGCCGGCGGCCGAGGCCGAGATGAAGAAAGGCGACGAGAAGGAGGCCAAGGCGGACGACCCGGAGGCGGTGACGATCACCCCCTTCCGCGCGGCGAAGCTGCCGACCGCGAAGGAGACGCGCACCTTCCACCTCGCGAAGCTGAACAAACCCCTGGCCTTCGAGACGACGCGCGAGCTCCAGCGCCTGTTCTCCGCCTTCGCCTCGCAACACCTGGTGGACGGCGCGACCGGCGAGTTCTCCAAGGCCCCGGGCTCGATGACCACGATCGCCTACACCATCGTGCAGGACCTCGGGGAGAACCGCTTCCTCGCCAAGGGCAATTGGCCGGCGCTCAACGGCGACCCCCTGCTCGAGGGCAAGGACTCCTTGGTCATCCTCCTGCTCGACAAACCCCTCGAGGTGGGCGCGGCCGGCCGCTGCACCGGTCTCCATGTCGGCATGGTCGCCCTGGGGTTCACCGCGAAGTTCGCCCCGCTCGAAGGCAAGAAGCTCACCTTGCGGCGCGAGGCCTTCCTGCAGTGCACGCCCGTCGACGAATCCGCCGCCGCGATGCAGAAATTCGTCGACGCCATCAACCGGGGCGCCGAACTGAGCGTCGTGACCACCGAGCGCATCGCCTGCAAGGCCTGCGGCGGCCTCGGCTTCACGCGCGAGGCCCAGAAAGGCAAGATCGAGGACAAGCGCACCGCCTGCAAGGACTGCGAAGGCACGGGGAAGGTGCCCTTGGTGACCGAGACGAAGTTCGCCCCTTGAGCCGGGTCATCCTGCGCTTGCCCCGGAGGAAGGCGGGCGACACAGTCCGGCCGTGACCTCCCCGCTGCATGCCGGACTCGACGCCCACTTCGCGGCGCTGGAGCGCTTCCTGCGCGAGCAGGTCGACGCATTCGAGCCCGAGGTGCGCCCGATGGTGACCGAGGTCCTCGCCCACCCCGGCAAACGGCTGCGCCCGCTCCTCGCGTTCGCTTCGGGCGCCGGCGGCGACCCCACCCTCGCCCTCGTCCGCGGCGCCGCGATCGTCGAGCTGATCCACCTGGCGACGCTGATCCACGACGACGTCCTCGACGGCGCCGACACGCGCCACGGCGCGGAGACGCCCAATCGCACCCACGGGGCGCACGCGGCGGTGCTGTTCGGCGACGCCCTCTTCGCGCACGCCTTGATGCTGGCGGCCGAACACACGACCCCCGAACTCTGCCGCATCGTCGCCCGGGCCTCCCGCGAGGTCTGCTCCGGGGAGGTCTGCCAGACCTTCTCGCGCGGCAACGACAGCCTCGCCCTGCCCGACTACTACCGCCACATCCGGCTCAAGACCGCGGAGCTCTTCGAGGGCGCGTGCCGCGTCGGCGCCCTGCTGGCGGACCGCCCCCGCGAGCACATCGAGGCCTGCGCCGCCTTCGGCCGCCACCTCGGGATCGCCTACCAGATCTACGATGACCTCGTCGACCTGCTGCAGGACGACGCCAAGGCGGGCAAGACCCTCGGCACCGACGCGGCCAGCGGCAAGCTGACCTTACCCATGCTGCTGGAACGCGACCGCTCCGGCCCGGTCGTGCTCACCGCGCTGCGCCGGGGGGACGACCCCCGCGCCTGCATCTCGGCCGAAAGCTGGCGGGAATCGTTCCGCCTGCTGGATGCCGAGATCGCGGCGGCCGAGGCCGCGCTGGAACCGATCGCGGGCAGCCCTTCGCCTTTCTTCCTGCTGCGCCTCACGTCGTTCCTGCGCGAAGCCGCGGCCCGGCTGGCCCCGCGCGCATGAACCTCTTCCGTACGACGCGCTCCGATCGGCTG
>Ga0214919_10009722_pt1 | contig 12351 bp, 6 predicted proteins | sample LL1503_MetaG_FD_177994 | JGI IMG/M metagenome (GOLD analysis project Ga0214919, IMG submission 177994) | Freshwater microbial communities from Lake Lanier, Atlanta, Georgia, United States - LL-1503 | ecosystem: Environmental > Aquatic > Freshwater > Lake | place: USA: Georgia | collected 2015-03-15
CTTTCAAGAAAGTTTGCAAGGCTGTGTTTGAACGCCGCATCCAAGCTCTCACTCGGGCTTGAAGGTTATCTTCATCTATCAAAATTTTAATTTGAACCGTATTGCCTGAGGACCACTGGGGCTTTCCACCGTACTCATTTTCTGTCCAAATGATTGGACGGAAGACGGAACGTAATTCTTCACCAGCAAACTCATCGGCTATCAAACAATATCTCGCCTTTTGAATTGGTGATGACGGCAAACCTCGTGACGGATCATTTTCCGGTAACGATCGATTGATGAGATCTTTCAATCGATTCGGCCATGTCGTGTGTTCTTCTAAAAAGAATTCAACTGGCGAGGGCGTAAAGTTATTAGGAACTCCATTTTGTTCGGTCGGCCAGGACGAAGTGAGTGCTGGCTCACCATCATGTTCAGTCACCATATAACCGACTTTTTGTGAAGCTTGCATCAACGCAGAGGCGATCGGAGAAATTACCTGTTCTGCCAGGTCCGTCATTGCCTTTGCGACCAATTGAGAAGTTTCATTGATCCAATCATTAGTGACTGAACTTGTCAAAAATTTGGCGGCATTCTGAACATATTCACTAACCATCTGCAATGCGCCCTTGACATCGGGTATCGCTCTTCCGAATTCATCTTGTCGTCCGCGGGCCTTTTCTTGCGCGTTTTTCCCATCTTGGCGAACTTCTGCAGCAACTTCATGCAGTTCGGCCTGTGCCGATCGAAGGAGATCAGCAGTTACTGCAAACCCATACTTGGCTGAATACTCTGAAGACGTTCTCAAAATACGCTCAAATGTTAAATCTCCCCAATCAGAAATCCTTACTTGAAATTCTCTTTTAGCTCTCTCGGCACTAGATCGACGAGACAATTCAAATTGAGCATGCAACAGACCTTTCCATTTCACGGCTGGCAGATTGTCAGGGATTTGTCGAAGAATATCCTCTCTAATTCGCCTGCCCTCTTCTTTGATAATTTCCGTCGATTTGAAAAAGTCTGTAATTTGATTTTCTGATGTTCCACGCTCAGAGATTCTGCAGTCTCTGAAGAAGTTTTCCTTTTCTCTTTTTACTAATTGCGTTCGGACTGCCTCTGGAGTCATCCCATCGGCAGCGTTTCCAAATAAATCAACTTTACGACTCAAATGACCATGATCTAGAAAGTCCAAAGTCTCCCTCATGAGGAGCTTTTCTGTATATTCTCTAAAACGATCCCTACCAATCGAAATAGTTGATGATCCAAATGAGGACACAACGCCCGGCTGACTTGATTGGCCAAATGGGTAGCCCCCCATATTTTCACTTGCAGTTCTCGTCCAGTTTGTGATTGCGAAAGTGTAAATCTCATCTTGGACTTGCGTGGAAGTCACCCACCCGCATAGAGCCTCGCCAACGGCCCGATAGACATTGATGGAGTTGTTTAAATCAATCCCATCCATATTCTTTCGTCCGATGAGGTAGACAGCATGCGGTCCGCGAGTGGTAACCGGACCAGAGGTTGGGATTAACTCCTTGCCACTCACCTCGTTGTCCCAATACGCCGACATCAATTCAGACATAAAAGCCAAACCATTGGCAGCTTTAGCCGAGTTAGTTTGTGGTCCGAAGATATCCGACGAAAAAACAAGTGCCACTGGGAACTGTCCGCCACTACTGGTTCGGCGAACGAGATCGATCATGTCAAGCATGATTCCTGCACCAGTACCACCAGCCATTGATCCGAGGACAATTACCACGGGATCCAAGTTGTTAGTACCCGTAGGGACGTCAATCCCTAAATGTTGACAAAGTCGTTCTAACTCCGGCATACCTGTTGTGCATTCGGTGAAGGCATTCAGAATCTTGGGGCGAACAACCGTCTGTAAACTCAACACGCCCGCAGCGCGACCAACTGCTCGAATTGCGCCAGCGCCCATCCTAAGAGGAACACTTACCTCTGAAGCTTTCGGTCGCCAACCTATTAGCTCGGGGTATCCCTTGCTCCCTACGGGAAAGTTTGCTAAGAGTGCACCTTCCAGGGCTGGGTAGTCCTTAAAAGCCAAAGCGATACTCGTGTAATCCTTGGCTGGAATAGTGGGGATTTCTCCCGGAGACTCTTGGGTTTCAACCGTGTCAAAAGCAAGGAACTGCCAAGACTTAGGAATTCCTTCATTCCAACCAGCATGTTCTAAGTGTCGGCGAACAGAGTCGCGCACATAACGAACTGCCTTTTGTCCCGAACCCCCACAGCCCAACAGAATTACTGGACGCAACATAATAATCTCCTATCGTTTTGGTTATTAGTAATTTCAATCAATCAAACGGACTTGGAAAGTCATCATCAATAAATGTTGATGTTTCTGGAATCTCATCTTTAGAACTTTTTGAGCGTTTTGATTTAGGTTGTCTAATTTTTTTTCCACGCTTTGAGTCGTCAACGTCAATTGTTGAAGTCGTCAAATGATCATTAATCCCCGTGTCGCTTTCACCAGAAAAATCATCGTCTTCATAAACCGTCGTGGACGGCCAATCTTCTTTGCCTTCGCCATCTCTTATTGGAAGATCATCCAATAGTGAAACCTCTTGCTTGGCCAATTCGTTAACTAGGCATTCCAACTGACCTGAGGTCCCAATTGATTCAATGACCTCATCAATTTGATCTTGAAGTTCGGTTTCCGGAACTGGGTCTAAGAGAATCAATAAAGTTCCTTCTAATTTGCCCATACTCTTCAGCGAGTCAATTGTTGCACCCTCATCAAGTGCGACGATCCAGCCCTTGCGAAGCAGCAACGGCATTCGTGCCGCCAGTAGCCCCGCCTTAGTTCGCTCTACGCCTTTTTGGCCAACTGTCGGCCCTTGGCTTGTCACCAAACCGAACAGAGGGTATTTGAAGAGAGACTTGAACAACGAGATTTCAAACTGGAGAGTATTTCGATTGTCAACAAAGAGAGATTTACTACGGAAATCTTCTTCTAGATCTAAGGCAAATCGGAGTTGGTCGTTTTGACCAGTAAATTGACCAACCTCGGCCTTCAAGTTTCCATCGGCATCTATGTTCACCCGGAACGTGATGAACCGTGAGTTCGCTCGAACTCCACGGAATTTTGCTTTTATCAATACCAAAACAAATTGGATAGATACTTGTACGATGACGAACAACATCAAAAGTAAGGCAAGTCGTTTCCAGAAATTCGCAGAATTGAGGGGGCGAGTCATTTCAATTCGCACGGGCAACTCATCTGTCAATTTTTCACTGCCATCAACCTTGGTACCGCTTAATTCGATTTTCAAAGGTAGGTCAATAAACGCATTGGCCGTCTTGGCTGCCTCAAACTTGATTTCACAAGTTTTGGTTTCATTAGCCTTAACTACGCACGTCGCTGCCTCAGAAACTATGTCAACGACATCAGCTTCAGCATTTTTTGATTCAGCAATCGTGATGCGCCCCTCGCCCTCTTCGGGACCAACGACCTTGATCACTACAGTGCCCGATTTGCTGCCGTCCAACTTTGACACGCTGACGATTTCGTCAATACGAGGGAAACCCTTGCCAGTGCGCAGCTTGATCCGAGTACTTACTGAAGGCATCTCAATCCACGTTGGCCCTTCCGAAGGCTCGTCCGAAAATTCAATTTTGCCTTTTGGTTGGACTTCAATATTGAGGGCAGCTGCAGTCTTCCCAGGGCCCTTCTCTAGGAAAGCTTCTAGTTCGGCGGTGTCAAGAAGAATGACACCCTTGCTGTCGACGGTCTTATTTTCGAATGACTTTTCGGCCCCAGAAACTTTGAGCGTCACTGTTGCTAAGAGGTCGTCATAGTTTGCGAACAGACTCTCAAAGGGAGTGTTTTTCTCGGACTCAACGTGAATTTCCAAACCTCTAAGTTCTTTTCGATCGAGTTCTTTCTGATCTACTGAGATTCCTAAGGCTCCAATAAATTTCAATTGGGCGGCGCCTTCAGTTGCTCCTGCACCACGGAATGTAACGGTCCACAGTCCTGCCCAACCAGACCCGCCTCGTCCTATCTGATCTCCAACCAACATTGCTCGCGTACGACTGAGCCGTTGCATTGACACTCCTGCAGCAATGTCGGTCTTTTTATTTGAATCAGTCATGTTGACGCCGATTGGGATCGGAGTCACTTGACCTGTTGGATCTTTGACCTCTACTGAAAGATCTCGATTTGGACTCTTAATCAAGATTTGGAAATGGTTGATCCACTCCGGCATGTCAAATTTTATTTCTGCACAATCAAGTTCTTCCGGGGCACATGGTTTTGATAGTTGTGACGGTCCTCCGTCCCAAAGTGGGGGCTGCAAGAATACGTCTGGAAGTAAGTCCAAGTTTTCAATTGACTTAAAAGTTCCAGCTGCACCCACCGTTCCACACGGTTCCCCAGTGCCTTCAGAAATACGATTCATCAGGCTGAAATCAGGCGGATTCCCCTTTTTATTTTTTTTGCCTAAACCAATGGCATAGATCTTTATGTTGTTAAATCGCAAAACATCGGCCTTGCCGCCGTCGCCACAAATCCCATTTTTAATTTGGGACTTTTCACTCGGATTCAAATCAAGATCATCACCGGTGTCATATTCGCCATCGGTGAACCAGACAACAAGCTGACAGGATTGATTAACTTCCGAACCAATTTGTTCACGAAATCCCTCAAATGCGTCGTTTGCTCCGTCAAGAGCCGCTCGGTAGTCGGTGTTCTCGTCATTCGTGAGAGATCGAAAAGCTTCAGCTTCGCTTGTCAATGCTCCAATTGATGAATCGTTAAGCGCAGTAAACCCCTTCGAAGACCCACGTGGGTGATAGCCGCGACCGAACCCATCAACCGCTACATATACGTCAACCTTTTGGCCTTCTGCATCAATCTCATTTGCGAGCGATTGCAGAGCCGAAATTGCGGCTATTACACCCTCGACTCGACCACCTTCTGGGTCGGAGCCGATGCCGTTCTCGTTCATTTTGTTCTTGATGAGGCTCTTTGATTCATCAATGAGAAACAGAACGCCCAATTGATGTTCGGCCTTTACGCAGGTCCTGAAGTCATTGAGCCAATCGCCAGTAACTGAATCAGTAGAAGGGCTTTCGGCATTTGCCGACGTCGGAAAAAGAGATAAAACTGCTGGCAACAAAATAGAAATAGCAGCTATACGACCAAACCGCCGACAATCTTTGACCTTCATTTTGCAGCCTCAAACGCCAACAGCAAAATGGCTACTAAAGCGACAACAAACACCAATCCTCGGACGACCCTCATCCACCATTCAATAGAAACGGTGCGGGTGTAGTTGGAATTACTTTGGCGGTTTTCATCAGTATTTATGACGAAAATACAACTAATTGATACAACAATGCTCAAGATATACGCGAACCATAAAGAGAAGGCCAAAGCCGCGATTGCCAACCCCGCAAGCGCTGTCGCCCCAGCTGCGAGACGCGTCGGAGCTCCAACTGATACCGGAGTTTCAACAAATGTTGACCCAAAATCAAATTCGCCTACATCGTCAAAAGACATGATCCCCCAAAACAACTTAGGTTAGGTTAAGGGTCAAGTCCCTAACTATCAAGACTAAATCTTGAAACTTCTTTCTTTTATACCGTTAACGCCTTTAAACCTTCACCCTTGGGTTATCGGTTCAAAACTAGGCGTTTCATAGGTTGCCTCTGTCTTCTTGACTATCAATTAGGTACGGTGCTCCATATGGTTAAAAGTGGCAAAAGAAAGCTTTCAGGTCAATTTCTTCGTAACCGTATAAATAACTTGATAAATAGGTCTCTTTCCCGAGGCAGTTTTTTAGCAATTGCCCTACTTATGGCTATGACGGGCTCAATTGTCCTCGTAGGAACCCTCGTATTAGGCATTTGGCATGTCAATCTTGAAACGAAGGAATCCGGCATTTTCAACGTTGCCTGGGAGGTGCTGCTTCGGGCAATGTCCCCAGATCAGCTCTCGCTAAACCACAATTGGTCAGCCCGGATCGTCTTGTTAGCAATCACTCTTGGTGGTCTATTGCTCGTATCTACCCTCATTTCCATCCTTAATTCGGTCATCGAGCGACGTATGGAATTTCTACACAGGGGTCGAGGCGAGGTTCATCTTTCGGGTCATATCGTCGTCCTCAATTGGAATAAATTCGGGCTTCGCGTCATTCGAGAAATCGCCAACTCGGCAGAACCGGGTCACCCTCCGCGCCAAATCACGGTGCTCTGCGACGAGGATCCAATTTCGTTGATGCACGAGATTGTTGCGGCCCTCGCATCCAATGGCGAACTTGAGGCATCAAGCCTCCACAAGCGATACATGCGTCATCCAGAAAAATGGGTCACTATTCGTCGCGGGTCTGCCACAAATACATCCGACCTCACAAATCTGACATCAATCAATAACGCTCATTCGGTGATCATTTTGCAGAATCAAGATGACTCCGAATCTCGCACAATCCGAACAGTTCTCGCAATTGATGCGACCCTGGCAAAGAATTCAACCAACAGCATTTCAAATAAACAAGATTCATTGCCGGTCGTCACTTTTGTTGAACATCATGCTCTCGCAACTCGTCTTGATGCACGACTGTCTCTCATTGCTAAATCGGCCGAGAAAAATCGACGTTATCTCAATTACATTCCACTCAGCCCAGATGACATTCGCCACGGAATTGAAACTCAAGTTTCTCGACATCGTGGACTGTCCGCGGTCTACCAAGATCTTTTTAACTTTGGCGGGCACGAACTTTACATCGTTGATGGAAACTTGATTGGAGGAACTTTTGGCGAATTTCTTGGTCAATCAGAAGACGCAACCCCGCTGTGCCTGATGAACGATCAAGGAATTAACTTTTGGCCAAATTGGGATCAAGAGTTATCTCATCATCACGTCGTTGTATTGGCAGAAAACAAAACACTCGCCCACCGAAGAGTCGCTACCAACTCGACTTTGCAAATCAGTGGTTTGAGAAGTAACCGTCAATACATAGACCTTGCTCCCGAAAACTATCTTTTTGTCGGTTGGAATGATTCATCACTCAGGCTCGCCGAAGCACTTGAACAAATCCTCCCAAACGGTTCACGCCTCAGCATTATCTTGCGTTCTAATGATGAACTCCCCATTATTTCAAATTTCAGTGGATCTACGATCCAGATGTTTAACAACCAAATGCCCGATCAATTAGACGACGCCGAATTTCTAGAGACCATTGATCACGTCGTAGTTTTTGCCGATGAAAAGGCCACAGCCGGCGAAAGTGATGCCACCGTCTTGGTTGATCTAGTCGCGTGCCGACATCATGTCAATCAAATCAACGATCTCGAGCGAAGGTTTACTGTTGTTGCAGAACTACGCACACAGTCGAGTCGATACATCGCTGGTGTCAGACTTGCAGATGATCTTTTAGTGAATGACTCTCTTATGGCATCTACCGCTGTGCAGCTTGCATTTACGCCCGAACTTGAACCAATATTTATGGCGCTTTTATCAATTGACGACCCTGTTGAATTGGTAACTCGCCACGTAAACAAATTGGGGTCAGATCTTGTTGGCAAAACGTGGCGTGACCTTGTGATGAAAGTTGCGCAAGAAACGGGCGAAATCGCAATTGGCTTCAGGCGCGTCGTCAACGACGAACCTGAAGTTGTGCTAAATCCAAGCCGCACCTTGATGCTGCAATCGCAGGATGAAATAGTTTTACTCTCGCAACGACTTCAAGGTTAGATATAAATGATGTGGTTATTTTCACTGCTGATTTTGGTTCCGACTGGGTGGATGGTTTCAGATATTTCTACGAACGATCAAGTCGATCGGTTTTTATCTTCAATCGCCAAAATAGACGGCACCTTGAGTGATCAACTTCTGGCAATTTCATTTATTGCTGGAGCGCTTGTTGGCGCCACACCGTTACACGTTGTCCTTCGCTATTTGTCCACACTTGTTCACGAACTAGGTCATGCCTTTACAGCTGGGATCCTTGGAGCACGTCCCCGGACAATCACCATCGCTCCAAGTTCTTCAGGGCTCGCAACATACGAAGCCCCACGTTCTTGGGGTCGAGGTCGAATTTCTATCGTGACATTTGTTGGTTATCCGGCGCCAGCATTGGCTTCACTTGCTGCAGTGAACGCTGTCAGAAGCGGACATATATACATATGGTTTCTCTTCGCTTCAGCAACCCTTGCTACTTCGTTAGTACTTCTCATTCGAAATGCTTGGGGTATTGCATGGACGCTTTCTTCAGTGATCGCTTGTTACTTCATCGGTAAATATGCCTCACTTCAGACGCTTGGAATTGTGTTAATCGGTCTGAGCGGCTACTTGGCAATAGAGGGGATTCGACATACTTGGATACAAATCAAAATCGTCCGGTATCGAGGCGGATCTGGGTGTGATGCCGAAAAAATCGGTGATGCATGGCCGGGAACATCAAGCTTCTTTGCTTGGTTACACCTTGCATCAGTTCTTGGAATCAGTGGTTACGCAACAATCAAAGCAATATCGCCATATTCGCAGGAAATGGTTGATTGGGTTCAGCTAAAAATCAACTAATCGCGCTTGCGACCCTTGCGCTTCGTCTCGTATCTCATGCCTGTGCCGGGCAGAGTGAATGTCCAGTATCGAACTTTGTTCGCGGTGCGTGTGAACCTAATGAATCCAGGCAAGGGGGCCAAGCTCCAGCCAATTCCGCCTTTGCTGAAATTGATTCTAAAGAATCCAAGATTGATTGACTTTCGGAACTGAAATGCCATAAAGAGTAAGCGTAGTTATTAACTACTAATTACACTCGGCTTATGTTTGATTTCTTTAAATCCTTTTGGGATAAGGCGAGTGGTCCCGGTGGTGGTTTTACACCCAAAGGAATCATTATTCGACTTGGTATCTCAGTTGCCGCAAGTTTGATCGCCAGTGTTGTCTATACAACGTTTATTCGCTCAGACGAATCAGCAAACCAATCAATGACTCCCATTACCGTCCTCGTGTCGGTAACCAGTGTTGAAACCACAACGCTTGTTCCGACAACGGTGTCCGAAACAGTTCCACAAACAACTACATCTGTATCAATCACTCTTGCCCCCACTGTCGCAACGATCGCTCCCGAGAAGACAAGTACCTCCTGGGATTTTGTCTCTCCAATCGCAGGGAATCCCAAAGATGGCCTGTACCTACTGAACGACATTTTGAAACCGAAGGATTGGTCAAAATTCACTGGCGGCACGTGTCCAGTTTTTGTATCACTTGTTTTGGCCGATAGCATTCGCCTATTCAAATGGTCGACCGATCGATGGATTGATTATTCAGAGTTGCTCACGATCGAAAATGTCGGAACTCCATTGCGCGTCAAGTCAGTCGACGTTACTAACGATGGAAATATTGATTTCCTCTACGAATTTGAAAATCCGGTTTCTGGTGGACCAAAACTTGGCGCCGTTTTTGCTCAGAAGGAATGTTCTTGGCACTGGATTGATGTTGTCGATCAGGGTTCTATTTCAAGAACTACTCCATACCTCAATCACGACTCGGCGTATTTATCAATGGTCGATCCAGACTCAGGTGAACCATTCATCGTGAACTACAACCAATTAATTGATCGCTTTGAAGTTGTTCGCTGAACAGCGATTACTTGGTTTTTACGGCCAGTAGTAAACCATCACGACGCTTGACCCAGGTTGAACAATTCCATCTGGCACCACCATTTTGTTCTCTTCCAATTCTTCGGGTGATGACATCAGCACACCGACAAACACATCTGAATCATCGGGATTGTTGAACCACTGCGGGTCATTCACCGGGTCAGCGCTGTCACCCTCTTCATACACCCAACCATTCGCCTCAAACGCTGCCTTCACTTCATCAAACACATCCGTAGCCGATCCCTCAATCTCGAAGAACTCGGCATAACTGTCAACTGGGTCTGATCCGAAGTAATAACCCATCGTCTCTTGATCTATGCCACCGCCATCAAGGTTGACCACGTCATCCCACCAATCTGGTTTCGCCACAGACACATCAGCATCACATTCAACATCACCGCTTGGTTTGCGTCCGAAATTGAATAGCTCTTTGGCAATGTCATCAACACATCGCGAAATAAATATTTGTGAATGTCCTTCGCCATTGAAGGTCAACAGCGATGCGCGTGTTCCCAAATGAGAAACCAACTCTTCGGCCCACCGCAAAGGTGTTGATGGATCATCTGTGCCACCAAGCACCACAATCGGTGCGTCTCCTTGATAGTCAATTTCAAATAACTTTGCGTTATTAAACACCGACTCGCAGTAACCGCCACTCAACCAATCAACTTCATAGTCACGCGAATACCAAGGCGCAACTTCTTTCAACTTCCTAAGTAGTGCATCCGGATCTTTTGATTCATCGTCATTTGTTGCGCTCGCACAATTGATGATGTTGTACGAGTCATATCCACCACCAAATGTTCCATCTCCATCACGGCCTGTCCATAAGTCAGCCATTTCTAAGATTTGAGTTGAATCACCATCTCGTAATGCAGTCAATGCATCAGCCAACGAATTCCATTCACTGCGGGCATACAAAGCAGAAGTTGTCGCAGTGTCAATAACGACTCCATTCACTTCACGGCCGTCATCGGCAATAACCGATTCAAGATCGTAAGAGTTATACAAGTCAAGCCAATCGCCCTTCACATCATCTGAAGAGAACGAGCATTCATCAGGTGTTGATTCACACCAATCAACCCAATTGTTGAATGCGTTTTCGAATCCTTCAGCTTGCGCTAGATAATCCTGCTCGGCAGTATCACCTTGCGGATCGTACGCACTATCTAAAAACATCGCTTCAACACGATCGGGGAACAACGTTGCATAGACACCACCCAAATAGGTGCCGTATGAAATTCCGAGGTAGTTGATTGTTTCAAAACCCATCGACTCACGAATCAGATCCATATCTCGAGCAGTGTTTTCGGTGTTGTAGAAACGCAGGGCCTTTCCAAACTTTTTGGTGCACGGCTCAACAATTGCCATCCACTCGTCGTACAACGCTTGTTCGTCATCGTTGTCAGGTGTGGGGTCAAGATAATTGAACTTGTCGTTTTGTTGATCGGTCAAACAACTCATGCCGCCCGAGCGTCCAACACCGCGAGGATCAAAACCCACGATGTCAAAATTCTCGAGTCCTAGGTTTTCAACGAATTCGACCGACCAGCTAGATACAAAGTCGACGCCTGACTCACCTGGCCCGCCTGGGTTGCTCAGTACAACACCTTTGGGCTTCTTGCTGGTTGAAGGAATTCGTATGAGAGAGATATCAATCTTTTCACCTTCGAGGTCTGAATAATCGAGCGGCACTGCAAGGACGCCACATTCAAGATTCTCAGCATCGGGGAACTCATCACAGGTCGACCAGTCAATGGACTCAACTTTGATGTCAGTTGAAATCGCCTTTTCCGATGAACACGCACCAAGACCTAAAAGACCAACAACAAGGGGGACCGATACCAACAAGCGAATCTTCACACGACATCCTTTAATTGGCTCCCGTACGACGAGCTGTTATTGGTCTATCAGTGACATATATATAGGTATCAATTCATGCTCACACTGATTTCCCCAAGTCACCACCGCCCGACCAGCCCTCAACCCCACCCCGCACCCCGCCTCACCAGCAACTATCCTCTACCTCGTGCCTATTCGTCGCCTGCTTCCCCTCGTTGGCGCACTCATCCTTCTCCTGTCGGCCTGCCGAGTCGACGTGCGCATCGACGTCACCGCCGACGACACCGGCGCTGGCAACATCGCCGTCATGGTCGACCTCGATGCCGAAGCTGTCACCCTCGTTCCCGGGCTCGCCGAAGACCTGCGCATCGACGACCTCATCGCCAGCGGTTGGGTCATCGAAGGCCCCACCCAAATCAATAGTGGTGGTCTGCGCGTCATCTTGCGTTACGCATTCGATTCTCCCGCCGAAGCAACCACCGCCATGCGCCAAATCAGCGGACCCAACGGCCCACTGCTCAACCCCGAACTCAAACGCACCGTCGACGGCCGCACCGTGAGCACCACTCTTGATGCAACTCTGCAATTCGTCGGTGGTATCGAAGCATTTAGCGACCCAACCCTCAGCGCAACTATCGGCGCCGCGCCGTGGGCAGCAACTGCCGAAAAACTTGGTGTTGATCCCACGCAGTCGGTTGGTGTCACACTCGTCGCTCACCTACCTGGCGACATCAAAAAGAGCACGGGCACCGAAGCCGAAGGTGGAGTCATCTGGACTGCACCCAACGATGGCACCGCTGTTGCAGTCGTCATCGGAACCGCCGAATCAAAAGTTGATGGCGGCTTCTGGCAAATTCTCGCCAAGCTCATTGGCTACATACTTGGTCTCTGGCTCATCATCAT
>Ga0214919_10009723_pt1 | contig 12350 bp, 11 predicted proteins | sample LL1503_MetaG_FD_177994 | JGI IMG/M metagenome (GOLD analysis project Ga0214919, IMG submission 177994) | Freshwater microbial communities from Lake Lanier, Atlanta, Georgia, United States - LL-1503 | ecosystem: Environmental > Aquatic > Freshwater > Lake | place: USA: Georgia | collected...
GGCGTATCTTGCGGCGAGCTGCTGCCATGGCTCACACTATGGCAACTTCGAGCCCAGGGCGCAACTCCGCCCACCCTCCCTGGATTCGCTGGTTTCTCTGGCGCAAATTTCGTGCCGAACACTACTGGGACGGGAGCGAATTGTGGTTGGGAGCTCCCTCCGTTATCCGTGACGGATTCCCTCGCTCGCGCGTCGGGCTTGCATGGGGGCCCCTCTTCATCCAAGCCCGCAGCGCAAGCAAGGGAATACGCGCCGCCTTCACTTCCCGTGTCGAACAGGATTACCTAGCCGGGGTCTCTTAACCCAGCGAGCTGTGTGGGCGCAGGGTGTTGTATTCGTCTCTCCGCGAAGCTGTAAGCGTCTGGGCATCGCGCACGACTACATGGTCTGCGACGACACATCCATGGGCTGAGGCTTTCGCAAGGTCTCTTGCTGAGACAATATCCCACAGGAGGGCAGGGGGCGGCGATCGGATGTACTGCGAGCATCCCGCCCCGGACGGCCGGGAGAAAGAATACAGAAAATACGGAAAGCTGGGCGGATGAACCAGCGGTTCAAGCCCTCAGCTACGAGCCGCAAATCACGTGCCAATCGGGGAGGGGCCATCTGGGACATGCTGGTTCACGCAAGATGGTTCGGTAGAATCGAGCATATAATTAAAAGCGCACCCCTGAAAAGACGGACGGGCGGTAAGGGAGCAAAGCAGAATGCCTAGAAAAAAAGTCTATACAGACGTGATGGCCGTGCTCGAGCGCAGGATCGCCGCGGGCGACTACATGCTCAAGGATATGCCGGGAGAGAGGCGTCTGGCCGACGAGGTCGGCGTCAGTTACATGACGGCACGGAAGGCCGTTCAAGGACTCCTCGAGAAGAAGGTGCTGACGCGACGGGCGAACGGATCGCTCGCCATTCGTCCCCGAACCAACGGCCGAGCCGCGGTTGCCCGCGTGGCACTGCTGACCCCGGCTTATCCGTCGACGCATTTTGTCGCCTGCCGCCTGGCGATCTCGCAGACCGCTCAAGAGTTCAACGTCCAGTTTCGGCCCGTCGAGTATGTGCACTGGCACGACCCGGCCGTGAACGAGGCACTGGACGGCTCCGATGCCGTGCTCGTGATCCCGAGTACCGAGCCGATTCCTGAGCGGCTGCTGAACGAGTTTGCGTCGCCTGATCGCAAGGTGGTCTTCTTCGATGCCGACGTGGCAGATCGGGGCATTCCATCGGTGCGGCTGTTCGCGGAGCAGCATATCGTGACGGTGTTCGAGCATCTGTGGTCGTTGGGCCATCGACGCGTCGACTGCCTGAATGTCCAAGGGCACAACATGGAGATCGATCGTCGCATCGCCGGATGGCAGGCCTGGCGCGAAGATCGCGGCGCCGACGGCCGCCTCTGGGATTCACCTACGGCTCCCTACGGCGACGCCCTGTCGCGAGGATACCAGGCCATGCAGGAGATTCTGGCCCGGCCGTCCGAAGCGCCCGGCGCGCTCGTCTGCACGACACAGCCCGCGGCGATCGGCGCGATCCGGGCCTGTCATGAGGCGGGCCTGATCGTCGGCAAGGACATCTCGATCTGCACGATCAACAACGAGCCGACCGGCCGCTACTTCTGCCCGTCGCTCACGGGGCTGGAGATGCCGGACCTCCGCTCGATTCTGGAGCAGTGCTTCAAATGGTTTTCGCGGCCCAGCCAGCCGTGGCAGGGAGCCCTGACGCTCGTCCCGAAGCAGCCCAGTTTCTTTGCCGGGGAGTCGACTGGAAAGCCGACGCGGCGGTCGGCGCGCCCGAGCAACACGCTCCGCCACGTCGACTAAAAGCCCCGGATAGAAGCCCCGGACGGAAGTCCGGGGACCCCGGGTCGTTGGGCCGGCGACTCTGGCTTCAAGACTTCGGCAGCACCCATATGTTGCGGTAGCGAACCGGGTTGCTGTGGTTCTGCAGATAGAGCGGCCCCTTCGTCGCCTCCTGCTTCAGCGGACCGCCCGGAGTCAGTGTCGGTATCTCGATGTTGTCGTGGATCACGGTGCCGTTGTGCTTCACCGTCATGCGGGCATTGGCCACCTTCTTGTCTCCCTCGAACCGCGGTGCGGTGACGACCATGTCGTAGGTCTGCCAGGCGAGTGGCGGCAGGCACATGTTGACAGACGGCGCCGCAGCCTTGTAGATGCCGCCGCACTCGTTGTCCTTCCCCTCGAGACCAAAGCTGTCGAGCATCTGGGTTTCGTAGGAGCCCATCACATACGCGCCGCTATTGCCGCGACCCTGCCCGCGATCCTTGGGCTGGTAGGGCAGGCGAAACTCGATGTGCCAGACGGCATCGCCGAAGCTGTCCTTGGTGGTCACGCCCTGCATCAAGAGGCCGTCGTCTGAGACGCGGCCATCGACGAGTTTGGAGGTGTCGGTGCTCGTGCCCATGCCGTCATAGATCACGATCGCGCCCTCGGGCGGCTTCTGGCCCAGCGTAGCACTGCTGCGGTTGGCCTTGGGAAGTTTGGCGATCTCGCTGCCAGAGTCGGAGAGCACGACGATCGCGTTGTTGCGGATCTCTCCGGCGTGCTTGCTGCCGCCCCAGTCGAGGGCCTCAACCTTCACGACGGCGGCGTCACCCTCGCCGGTGCGACTGCCCGTGCTCTTGATCTTGTTCGGCGGCGTCCAACCGTCGCCCGGGAGACCGCCCGGATAGGCGACGACGTCAAACTTCCCGTCGCCAAGCGCGATCACCTGCACGCCAAACGGCATCGGCTTGCCGTCATGGGTGACCGTGCCGGCATATTCGCCCTGGATGGGGAAATCGGCGTCGGTCTTCGCGGGATCTTCGTAGGCGGGGTTACCAGTCGGGGCGGCGAATACGGCAGGCAGGCTGGCCACACCAAGGCCAATCAGCAGGGCGGTGGACAGCACGACGTGATGGAGACAACGCATCAAAAAACTCCTGTGAAAGAGAAACGAAAGTTTGCTTGAAAACCGAGAGAGGAGATGGAAGAGAACAGGGAAAAGTGACGTTTCTTAAAAGCCCCCAGCGGAGGCAAGGGGCTTCATGTCGAACGGGGCAGAGAGCTCTCGTGCGTCAGTCGAGCCGATAGCCCGTGGGATAGGTCGGCTTGATCAGGTCGGCCACGCGGGGAGTCTTGAGGTCGGCGAGGTTCGTGACCTTGAGGTTCTTGGCATCCCACTCGACCTTCTCGCCCCAGTCGCCCATCTCACCGTTGGCTCCGCCCTTGGCAGCCGCCCAGACGGCGAGGTTGCCAAGCAGGATGGTTTCGGTGAGCGGGCCGGCGCGATCGATGAAGTTCGATTTGCAGATCTTCGGATCGCCCGCCTTCTTGGCGCGGAAGAGTTCGAACATGTTATTGACGTCGTTACCCTTCCCCTGATTCTCGGCCTTCTCGTAGTCGATCGTCACCTTCTCAACGCCTTTGAGCTCGTAGCCATCGCAGTAGTCGTTGGTAGAGTAGAAGGCGGCCTTGTCACCCACGATCAGCACGCCGCGGTTGGCGATATCGGTGATGCCCCACTTCTCGAATACCTCCGCCGGCGGCTTGTTGCCCTTGCGGTCGTACCACCAGAACGGAATCGCCGGCCGCTCCGCGGTTTCCGGAAACTCGAACTTGATGATCGAGCTGGCCGGGAAGCTGTCGAAATCGTGGCCTGTGGTCTTCGCCACGACCGACACAGGATCGCGGAGACCGCATGATGCGAAGGGTACGGTCAGCATGTGGCAGGCCATGTCGCCCAAGGCGCCCGTCCCAAAATCCCACCAGCCGCGGTGCTGGAAGGCATGGTAGAGACCGGGCCAGTATTCCCGCGCCGGAGCGACGCCCAGCCAGTTTTTCCAGTCCAGTCGCTCGAGCGCCTTGCCGATCTCCTGCTGCTTCTTCTTGATCAGGTCCTGAACGAGCGCGGCCACCTCCTCGGCGGTGGTCGTCGGATCCTCCTGCCCGTCGACCTCGGACATCGCCTGAGTCTGGTACTTGCGGACGTTCATGCGGCGATTCGGTCCCTGCGCCCAGATGGGACGATCCGACCACGCGTAGACCTCCTTGAGGCTTCCGAGAACGCCCGATCGGAGCTGGGCGATCGCCTCTCTGGACGAGTCGAGCGCCGTGCCCTGATTGCCCATCTGGGTGCAGACGCCCTTGGACGCCATTTCCTGTGCGACGTTGGCCAGGAGCCTCGCCTCGTAGATCGTTCGCGTCAGCGGCTTCTGCGTGTAGCAGCTGATGCCCAGCCGCATCGCGTCGAGCGTCGCGGGGGCGTGCATGTGGTCCGGCGTGCTGATCGTGCAGATGTCGATGTTTTTGCCATGCTTGGCAAGCAGTTCGCGGTAGTCGGTGAACTGCTCCGCGTTTTTGAACTTCTCCGAGCCGCCCTTCTTCTCGAGCGTGTTGCGGTCGACGTCGCAGATCGCGACCACGTTGCCGAAGAGTGCCGCGTTGTCGGAGTCGCCGCCACCCTTGCCACCCACGCCGATGCAGGCAATGTTGAGCTGCTCACCGGCTGACTGGCTCCAGGCCTGGCGGCCTCCGGCGGCGACGAAGTAGCCGGCACCGGCCATGGATGCTGTCTGAATGAAGCCGCGACGCGTGGAGGAGGGCATGAGGGGCTCCGGAGTGTTTTCTGTGCGTGATAAAACGGCCAGCCGCAAGTATAATCAGAGCAATAGCGTGTACGCTATAGTGCTTCGGTCGTGAGTCGGTCCGCGTGCTGTAGTCTGCAGTCTGCGAAGCGAGCTATGCCGCCTTGTGCCATCGTCGAGAACAGAGAGTCGTCATGCCTTTGATCCTTAAATATGGTTTCAGTCTGGTGAAACTCCTGGCACTCGCGGTGTCTGGACTGCTGGCCACTGTGCCGGCTCTCGCCGCCGAAGCACCAGCAGCCCAGGCCGCGGCACGTCGGCCCAACATCATCTTCATCTTTTCCGACGACCATGCGACGTCAGCGATCTCAGCCTACGGCTCGAAGCTGATCGACACGCCCAACATCGATCGGATCGCGCGGGAAGGGGCGATCTTTCGCAATTGCTTCTGCACCAACTCGATCTGCGGCCCGTCGCGGGCGGCGATCCTCACCGGCAAGCACTGCCACCTGAATAGCTTCCCCGACAACCACAGCACGTTTGACGGCAGCCAGACGACGTTCCCCAAGCTCATGCAGCAGGCCGGCTACCAGACGGCGATCGTCGGCAAGTGGCACCTCGTGAGCCAGCCGACCGGCTTCGATCACTGGGATATCCTGCCGGGCCAGGGGGAGTACTACAACCCGATGCTGCTCACGGCGCCGAAGCAGCCCGGCGGCGAGCCCGCGAAGCGGCGGATCGAGGGCCACTGCACCGACATCGTCACCGATCTTGCGCTCCAGTAGCTCGACGCCGGCCGCGACGCGACGAAGCCGTTCGTGCTCATGCTCCAGCACAAGGCTCCGCACCGCGAGTGGCAGCCGGGCCCTGAAGAGCTCGGGCTCTTCAAGGGCCACTCGTTCCCCGAGCCCCCTACGCTGTTCGACGACTACGCCGGCCGTGCCGGTGGGGCCGCCGAGCAGGAGATGACGATCGCCCGCCACATGAAAGGGCGGGATCTGGCACTCAAGCCGCCGGAAAACCTCACGCCAGCGCAGCAGGAACGCTGGGATGCCGCCTTCGCCGAGGAAAACGCCGCATACGAGGCAGCGCCGCCGACCGGCGACGACCTCACCCGATGGAACTACCAGCGCTACATCGCCAACTACCTCCGCTGCGTCGCCGGTGTCGACCGCACCATCGGCCGCGTGCTCGAGCACCTCGACACGACCGGTCTGGCCCGCGACACGATCGTGATCTATTCGAGCGACCAGGGGTTCTACCTCGGGGAGCACGGCTGGTTTGACAAGCGGTGGATGTATGAGGAGTCGCTACGGATGCCGCTGGTCGTCCGCTGGCCCGGCGTCACCAAGCCCGGGACGGTCGACGAGCACATGGTGCAAAACCTCGACTTCGCCCAGACATTCCTGGCGGCCGCCGGCATCGAGGCCCCGCCCGACATGCAGGGCCGCAGCCTCGTGCCGCTCCTCCGCGGCGAGTCGCCGCCCGACTGGCGGCAAAGCATCTACTACCACTACTACGAGTTTCCGGAGCCGCACCGGGTGCCCAGCCACTACGGCGTCCGCACGCCGACGCACAAGCTGATCTGGTACGACGCCCGCCGCGAATGGGAACTCTTCGACCTCGTGAACGATCCGCGCGAGATGCGGAGCATCCACGCCGACCCGGCCGCCCGGGCGATCTTCGACAGCCTGCGAGGCGAACTCGTGCGGCTGCGCGGCGAGTTCCGGGACGACACCGGCGGACCGTTGCCGTAACCGGCTCAGGCGTTGCTGCTATCCCCCGTGGCGGCAAGTTTTTAACTTGTCCGTGTCCCCCGCGCGTATTCCACAAGTTGAAAACTCATGGCCACGGGTCGAACTCCTTCGGTCTCGTCCTCCTCGCCGAGACCGCCTCAGCTCCCCGTCGTGGCGGCAAGTTTTAACCTTGCCGAATGCGGCCCCGAGCCCAACAAGATGCAATCTTGTTGCCGCGTTGGAAAGCCTTGCGACTGCCGTGCCGACACCGATTGTGTCCTGACACGTATCCGGCAAATTTTTGTCGTTGCCCGTATAGCAGCGGCGAGATAGAATCAAGAAAGCCAAACGGGGCAGGAGGGGCACGTAAGTCCATCCTCAGGCTCCTCCGTTCGGTCAGCGTTCAACATCAATTGTTTTTATTCGGATTGCGTCCGTCATCATCCATCGGAGCACAAGGGACACATCATGCACAGGATCCCCGTCGTTCGTCGCTCGCACCTGGCAGTTTCTCCGCGGTCGGCAGGCTTTACGCTCGTTGAACTGCTCGTCGTGATCGCCATCATCGGCACGCTCGTGGGGCTGCTCCTGCCGGCCGTGCAGGTGGCCCGCGAGTCGGCCCGCCGCAGTAGTTGCAGCAACAACATGAAGCAGTGGGGCCTTGCCGTGATCAACCACGAAATGGCCAAGGGGGCTTACCCCGCGGCCGATTCGGATAGGCTCTTTAAGAACCTTTACAACGCTACTGGCCAATGGCAACGCCACAGTTGGGTGCTCCCGTGCTTGCCGTTCATGGAAAACGACGCCCTCTACAACCAGGCGATCTCCTATATTACAGCATCAAACATGGTCAACGACGGGCCGTGGAGCACCGGCGCAATAGGCGTTATCAAGTCCCCGTGGATCACCCAACCGCCAACGTTCACGTGCCCGTCTGACCCCAACAGCAGTTACTCCACCACTTTTAACAATAAGTTGGGGAAGATTAGCTACCAATGCAACCGAGGCGATATCTGGAGCTCCACTAACAAGCGGGGACCGTTCGCCTCAGGCTGGGTTAGCAACAAGGAATTTCTTCAAAAAAGCTCCAAGATCGGTGACGGGACGTCGAAGACATGCATGCTCGGTGAGGTCAACGTCGCCAACAGCACAAGCGACAGTAAAGCGGGCATGGGCTTCCTCACCACACTCACATCAGCCGGCCCGCCGTCGCTCTGCGAGAGCACGCGCGTCCTAGGTAGCTCTGATTATGATCCGACTAAGACGATCCTTCTATCGGTAAGAAACGGTGCGGGGCTCCCCGGTATCCGCTGGGGCGATAGCGCGATGGGATTCTCCTCGTGGTTTTTCTTGTCCGGTGCTCCAAACTCCGCCCGCTGTGCCAGCGCCGACAACGCTGGGACACTCGGCGTCGTGCCGGCCAGCAGTTTCCATAATGGGGGCGTGAATATCGTCATGTGCGACGGCGCCACGCGATTCGTCGCCGACACTGTCGACACCGGCAATGATCAGGCTCAGTCAAGTCCTGATTCCTATACCGGCCAGAGCATCCGTGGCATCTGGGGGGCGATGGGCACGATCAACGGCACCGAATCGGTCGGGTTGCCAGAATGATCGGGTGGTGGTCATCCTGTCTGCCAGCCATACGTTGGAATTCTTTGGATCTTCAAAGATCCTGGACGGCCGCCGCCCATGAGTGAAGTGTAGGGGCGTAGTGGTGCGATCCTCATCGTCACGGTATCGTCGTCTGAGTGGCAAGGTTTGCCCGCCTCAAGGAGTCTGAAAAAATGATTTGCAGGATGCGATTTGCGCAGGCGTTGTGGGCGGCGGCGCCTGCGGCCCTCGTCGTGCTGGCGGCAGGCACGGGTTGCAATCGCGGACCCGCCGGACCGGTCGTGCACATGGTCGAAGGGGTCGTCACGCTCGACGGGGCACCGCTCGAGGAAGCGAACGTCTTCTTCTCTCCGGTTGGCGGCAAGGGTGGACTGCCGGCTACGGGCTTTACGGGGGCCGACGGTCGCTTCCGGCTTACATCCGCGCGGGGCGGAAAGATCGGACGCGGGGCCACTGAGGGCGAGTATGTGGTCAGAGTGACGAAGACGGAGTCGCCTCCTTCTCCGCCAGACATTCCCGACTACGCCAAGGGCCCACCGGGCATACCGCCCTGGTCCGAACAACAGGCGCGGATCAAGTACATCGTGCCGCCGCTCTACGGCGACGCCGATAAATCTCCACTGCGGGCCACCGTCAGCAAAGGCATCAACTCGGGGGCCGCATTCACCTTCGATGTGAAATCGAAATGAGTGAAAAAATCGGGTATGGGAGCACTCCTATTCGGCACAATACGTGTCTCTCTCCCGTGGCGGCAAGTTTTTAACTTGTCCGTGTCCCCCGCGCGTATTCCACAAGTTAAAAACTCGTGGCCATGGGTCGAACTCCTTCGGTCTCGTCCTTCTTGCCGAGACAGCCTCAACTCCCCCTCCGCTTTCCTGTTCCCCGTGGCGGCAAGTCCTCAACTTGCCGAATGCGGCCCCAAGCCCAACAAGATCCAATCACTGGATTCCTGGCGTCATACCACACCGCCGCACCGATAGCGTCCGCTTCAAACAGCGGGTGATATCGGATCGCCCTAGACATTGCGGGAGGTGTCTATGCGTGCCCACATCTCGGCATGCGTCATCCCGAGTTGCGGGTCAGCAATCATCTCGGCACGCCGCCGCGTCGCTTCGCGTACGGCCCAGTCAGGTAGTGGGATGGGTCCCTCGTGTGCCGCCAAATCATCCCAGATTCGCTCGACGAGCCGAAGTTTTTCCACGGCCGTCAGCCCTTGAATCGACTCCGTGAACAGGTCCATCGTTTTCCTCCGTATCAGTCGGGCGACGAAGCACTCACTTCCTAGCCTCGTAGTCTCGCACTTTCCGCATCTCTTCCCTAATGTATACGCCTGGCCAGTAACAGGTCAATCCTGCGGCCGGAAAATCGGGGACGGGAGCGAATTGTGCTTGGGAGACACATCCTTCAATCGTCACGGATTCCCTCGCTCGCGCGTCGGGCTTGCATGGGAGCCCCCGCTTCATCCAAGCCCGAGAGCGCAAGCAAGGGAATGCGCGCCGCCGGCACATCCGGTGTCCCGTAAACCAGTTGACGACCTCCGGCGGCTTGGGTAAGACGAACAGGTGTTCATTTTAAAAGGAGGTCGCCATGACGATGGAGTCGATTCGCGAGTTCATTCGACGTGAACCGTTCGAGCCCTTCGTAGTTCGGCTCTCGAACGGCGAGGCCCACGAGATCCTGCACCCGGAGTGCGTGGCAATCACGAAGTCGAAGGTGGTGATCACCTATCCCGAAGAGGATCGCGTCGTCCACTGCAGCCTGATCCATGTGAACGCCGTCGAGGTGCTTCAGCGGGCCTGAACACCCGGTGGAAACGCTGGTCGATCTCGCGGCGACCTATCTCGGGAGTGTGCGGAAAATCTGGGACGGGAGCGAATTGTTCTCGGGAACCACGTCCGTCAAGTGTCACGGATTCCCTCGCTCGCGGGTCGGGCTTGCATGGGAGCCCCCGCTTCATCCAAGCCCGAGAGCGCAAGCAAGGAAATGCGGGCTGCCTGCACATCCGGTGCAGAGTCCTGACCCCTGATTCTCAAGGGCGGTTTGGAATGGTCCCGAGGGCAGGAAAAGCAGCAAAATAGGCCGTGTTTCACTGCCCGATGATTTCATTTCCGCGTGTTGCGTCTAGAATTCGGCCTGATCGAATCCCTTCTTGGAGCAACGCTATGTCCAACGCCCAGCCCAATAACTGGCCCGACCTGTTGATCGGCCTCTACGACAACCTCACGGGTCGCCGTGCCGAGATCACGTATGAGTTCGACAACATGCACATCAAAATCCCCAGCGGCACCGGCCCGGCAGCTGAGCATGCCGAATGGGTTCTGCACGGCACACTGAAGATTCGCACGCGGGACACAGGCACATCCCCAAACTGATCTTGGCCGGGCGACTCACGGGAACTCTTGATGGTCGCCCGGTCGTGATCAGTGCGGATGACGCCGGGGTGACGCTTGATTTGTCATCCCTCCGCTCGGCGTGGACACTGCGGAAGTACGTCAGTGTTGGTTTGCCTTTCCTGCAACTCCTGAAAGCCTCGCACATACCGCTGACGCTGCGGCTGGCGGGCTCTCTATCGGTTCCCGTATTGCCTCAGGCCGGATGGCTCGTCCGGCTTTTTGCTCCAGCAATGGTCTCGGGATGAACGTCCGCAGGAACTGGCTCACGATCAGCGCACAAAAAAGGCACCCCGTACGGCGAACCGTACGGGGTGCTGAACAGTGTTGGAGGCGATTTTCCGGCATCCTGGCATCAGGTGGTGCTGGTTTACGGCGGTGTCACGGTCGCCAATTCATTGCAGGGGGCCAGGTTGGGGGGTAGTATCGCGGCTCTTCCTGGCGGTTTAAGTGGGCATTCGTCTGCACCTCGAACCGAGGTGTTATCAACGACGAAGCGTCCGTGACCGTCGCTTCCCTGTCGTCGCAAGGCGGCCCAAAGACCAAGGACGTCCATGTATTTCAGAAGTTGGCTCCTGGGGCTTGTCTGCCGATTTGGTTTCAGTGGGCTGCAGCGACGCATTCTCCGCACCCTGCGCCCACGGTTCTCTGGCGTCGCGATGACGAGCCTCTTCCGGCGCGGCCACGTTGCTACTGGCCGAGGATCCCGCAATCGGGCCGAGCGGTCGCGGTGGCGGAAACGGGTCCAAGCGCTCCGGTTCTCGCCGCACATCGCGACGCTCGAGCCACGGATGATGATGGCGACGAGCCAGGGAACGGGGGTATCCGATACCTACACCTTCGTCGCATCGGGCCTTGCCGACACCATCTTCATCGAGGAGAGCAGCACCACTCCCGGCTCTGGATGGATCCACGGCACCAGTGGCAACGTCGCGATCGACGAGACCTTCAGCAACTACGGAACGGTCGTCGTCCAGACGGGTAACGCCGTCGACACGGTCGCGGTCAAGTCGCTCCTCAACGTGAACGGGTTGCAGAACCTGTCGATCCAGACCGGAACGGGGGGCGACACCGTCGACCTTTCTGGAGCCGATCCTTCCTCGGCCTTGACGGTCTCGGTCGATGGCGGCGCCGGGACGGATGATCGCCTCATCGGATTCAATAGGGACACGGCCTGGCAGGTCACGGGCGTCGATTCCGGCAGACTGGGCAATGCGACGTATTCGAACGTCGAGCTGTATCAGGAGATGAGTTCGGTCATCGTCGACTCGGCTGTCAGCAACTCCGCAGCCAATGTGTTGTCGGCCCGGCAGCAATACCATGGACTGACGATCGCGGTGCGGGACGGCGTTGCCGAACTCCAGAAGCGTGCTGCCGACCTGGGCGCAGCAATCAGTGAGGAACCATCGCTCAAGGTCGTGCTGCCGCTGGTGAACAAGAGCCTGAAGGGCGTGCTCGATGCCGGGGCCACCATGAATCAGGTGCTCGGCGCCGCGAAGGCCGTCAGCGACTCCATGTCGAGCCACGACACCGCCGTGGACACGCTCACGATCAGCGGTACCGGCATGATCGTCCTCGGCGACGGTGTCAGCTACGCCGCGCTCCCGGCGACGGCCAATGCCTCGCAAATCCAGGCAGCGCTCAGCCAGTTTGCCAGTATCGGCAGTGGAAACGTGACGGTGACGAGCGGTGCCAACGGGTTTGAGATCGCACGGGCCGGCAATCTGCCCGCTCTTCCCGTGCTGACAGCGTTCGAGGACGCGCGGGCGACGGTCAGTTCGCCGCTGATCGGGAACGGCACTCAATCGCTCACGCTCAACGTCCCGGGCAAGAGCGGGGCCTACATCCTTTCAGTCGGTAACGATTCGGTGGTGCTGCCGTTCAACGCAAACGCGGCCACGATTCAATCTGACCTGCCCCCATGAATGACGCCAGATTCTAAGTTAGGGTTTTGCCCTCCAACAGACCAGCCCTGTGCGGTTGCGGAGGCGCAGCCGTAGCAACCGCACAGGGCTGCAGCGACTCTGGGGCCGG
>Ga0214919_10009724_pt1 | contig 12350 bp, 10 predicted proteins | sample LL1503_MetaG_FD_177994 | JGI IMG/M metagenome (GOLD analysis project Ga0214919, IMG submission 177994) | Freshwater microbial communities from Lake Lanier, Atlanta, Georgia, United States - LL-1503 | ecosystem: Environmental > Aquatic > Freshwater > Lake | place: USA: Georgia | collected...
TCGCAGCCACTTGGCGTTGGCCTTGAGGAACTCCTTGGCGGGATCCGCCGAGGCCTTGGCGAAGAGGGGAGAGTCGTTGTCGCCGTCCGAAAGGAGTTTCTGCAGCAGGTTTTCGCGACCGGAATTCAGGGCCGGAACCTGGATCAGTTCGGCCTCGTCGGTCTTGGCGAGGAGCTTCGCTTCCTTGATGGCGTCGCGCAGGCCGCCGAGCTTGTCGACGAGACCAAGGCCGCGGGCGTCTTCGCCCAGCCACACGCGCCCTTGGGCGATCTCATGCACGCCGTCTCGCTTGAGGCCGCGGCCGTCGGCGACGATGCGCAGGAAGTCTTCGTACACGCCGTCCACCGAGGTCTGGATGATCGCGAGTTCTTCGGGGGTCGCTGCGCGATGCTCGGCGAGCAGGTCGGCGTAACGGGCCGTCTTCACCCCATCGGTGCCGAGCTGGACCTTCCTCGCGAGGTCTTCATAGTTGAAGTGCAGGCCGAAGACACCGATCGAACCGGTGATCGTCGAAGGGTCGGCCATGATGAGGTTGGCTTTGGCGGCGATGTAATAGCCACCGCTGGCGGCGACGTCGCCCATCGAGACGACGACGGGGATGCCTTGGCTTTTGAGGAGACCGACTTCGCGCGCGACGACGTCGCTGGCGAAGGCCGAGCCGCCCGGGCTGTTCACGCGGAGCACGACAGCCTTGATGCGCTTGTCGCCGCGCAGCAGGCGAAGATCGTGGGCCAGGCGGTCGCCGCCGATGTCGCCGGGCGAACCCCAGCCGTCGACGATTTCACCTTCCGCGTAGACGATCGCGATCCTGGGCCCGCCGTGCGGCAGGGCCACCTTGTTGGCGTAGCGATGCAGGTTTACCTGCAGGAAGGAGGTGCCGGACTCGTCGGCGCCGGCGCCGGCGGCCCGGACCTGCTTCACGAGTTCGTCCCGGTGCATGGCCTTGTCCGCCAGCTTGAGTTCGACGGCCTTCCGGGCGTCATAGACGCCGGCCGAATCGACGGTCTTGGTCAGGACGCCGGTGGCAACGCCGCGCGATCTGGCGACGTCGCCGAGGACGCGCTTCCAGATTCCGCCCATGAGGGCTGCGGACTGCTCGCGCGCGGGTTCGCTCATCACGCCGCCGAGGTAAGGCTCCACGGCGGACTTATATTTCCCGACCTTCGTCACCTGCACGCCGATGCCCAGCAGCTTGAGCGATTCGCCATAATACATATGGTAAGAAGCAAGGCCCTTGAATTCCAGTTCGCCCGCGGAGTGGACGTAGACCTTGTCCGCGACGCTCGAGAGGTAGTATTCGCCCTGGGTGCCGTTCTCGATCCAGGCGATGACGGGCTTGCCGCTGGCCTTGAAGGCGGCGATGGCCTTGCGGATCTCGGCCTTCTGGGTGACGCCGGCGGCGAGGGGTCCGTTCAGCAGGATGCCGACGATATTTCGATCCTTGGCGGCCAGGTCGATGGCTTCCAGCGCGCGGAGAAGGTCCAGCTCAGGGCCGTTGCCGCCGAGCAGCAGCAGGTCGAGGCCCGGAGCGCCATGGGCGGGCGTGTCGTTGATCGTCAGCTCCCCGCCGATGACGAGCATCGACTTGGGTTTCACGGAGACCGCGCCGGTCTCATGGTTGCCGCCTGCCGAACTCGCGAGCGAGACGATGAGCACGACCATCGCGAACGCCCCGAGGGTGATGGCGAGGAAGGTGCCGAGCGCGGAGGCGAACACGGCCTTGAAGAAATCTTTCATGGGGGGAGGAAAGGGAGAGGGGGGATGACGTCAGAATGATGCTTTCGTGACTCCTTTTCGCCAATCAAAAGCTCAATTTTGATTCCCTCTTTCCGCTCGATGCCGCCCGCCTCGGGGGCTAGTTTCGGGGCATGTTAGAGCCCACGTCTTCGGCCGGCGCCGCCACCTCCCGCAAGGCCCTGGCCATCAACCTCGATCGGTCGGCCTATGGCGCGTTCGCCGAAATCGGGGCCGGGCAGGAGGTCGTGCGTCACTTCTTCAAGGCCGGCGGCGCATCGGGGACGGTGGCGAAGAGCATCTCCGCCTATGACATGCGTGTCAGCGACGCCATCTACGGCCACCCGCAACGCTACGTCTCCCGTCAGCGCCTCGAGCAGATGCTCGACCACGAGTACGGGCTCCTGGTCGATCGACTGAAGGCCGAACGCGGCCCGGTGACCCGCTTCTTCGCCTTCGCCGACACGGTCGCGACCACCCCGCACGACGGCAAAGGGCAGGGCCACTCCTGGATCGGCATCCGCTTCCAGGACCAGCCTCAATCCGAGCCGAGCGAGGTGATCCTGCATCTTCGCCTCTGGGACAAGGACGCGGACCGCCAGCAGGACGCCCTCGGCGCGGTCGGCGTCAACCTCATCCACGCGGCCCTCAATACGCGCGACAGCGTCGACAGTTTCCTCACCGCGCTGATCGATGAGGTCGGCGCCGGCCGTGTCGAGGTCGAGTTCGCCCACTTCAGCGGGCCGGCCTTCGGCGCCTTCGATAACCGTGCCGCGGCCCTGCGTCTCGTCCGTCTCGGCCTCACCGACGCCGTGCTCTTCGGGCCGGAAGGCGACCCGCAGGTCCCGAGCGAATATTTCTACAAGCGCTCGGTCCTGGTGGCTCGTGGCACTTTCCGCCCGGTTTCCATCGTCAACGAGGATATGCTGGCCTGCGCATTGCGCGCCCTTCCCGAGGGCGGCAAGGACGTGATCCCTCTCTTCGAGATGTGCATCGGTTCCGACCCTCACCCGGAATCCGAACTGATCGACCGCATCCGTCTCGTGGGCGCGATGCAGCACCCGCTCTTGGTCACGCGTCACCGTGGCTGGTATCGCTTGCCGGCCTATTTCCGCCTGCACACCACGGGCAGCATCACGCTCGTCGCCGGCATGAACAACCTCGTCGACCTCTTCAATCCCGAGCACTACACGCACCTCGAAGGGGGCGTCCTCGAGTCCTGCGGCCGCCTCTTCAAGGACGGCGTCCGCGTCATGGTCTACCCGATGCGCGGCGACCAGCTCCGTCGCCTCGTCCTCGATCCGATCGCCTGCAAGGTCTGCTTCCCGGAGAGCTACAGCGTCGCCGAAGACTCGGTGGTCACCGCTTCCGCCATCCAGATGCGCCCCTCGGTGGCCGGCCTGTTCCAGCACCTCCTTAACAACGGTTTCCTGGTGCCGATCACGGGGGCGGACCCCCAGGCGATGGCCTGCCAGCCGCGCACCTTGGCCGAACGTATCCGCAAGAACGAGGGTGGCTGGGAGAAAGAAGTGCCTCCTTCGGTTGCGGTCGCGATCCGGAGCCTCAAGTTGTGGGCGAGGTAGCCCATGCCCGTCACTTCGCTCCCCCCAGCCCAAGATACCGAGCTCTCGCTCTCCGTCGAACGCGCCTTCCGCGAATCGCTGGTGACGGACCGGCTCGGCGCCCTCTGGTCGCTCATCCTGGCGAAGTGCTTCCTGGCCCAGTGGGCGATCCTCCGCTTCGCGATCCCGATCAGCGGGCCGCGCTATATCTGGACGCTCACCCTGGTCATGGCGATCGTCGCTTCGGCGTATTACCTCCACGCCCATCGGGTCAGGCTTTACCTGCTGCCGACACACTTCCGCGTGAACGCCGCGGTGCTCGCTGGGCTGATCGTGGCCTTGGGCTTCGTCGCCTATGCTCACTTCGCGCTCGGCCTGCTGTCCGCTCCGCTCGCCGCATCCTTGGCGGCGGTGCTGCTGGGCTCATGGTCTCTCGCCCGGGCGGCCTTGCGCCGCGCCTGGCCGCCGCTCTTCGGGGCCTTCCTTTGGTGGGGCCTCGCCGCGACGGCGATACGCTCTCCGGCCGACCAGGCGTTGCTCTGGTTAGGGTTGGGACTGTTGTGCGCGCAGGCTCTGCCGGGCTTCGCGGTCGCGGCCCAGGCGTCCCGCCGTCGCGTCTGATCAGGCCGACGCCTTGGCTCCGGCGCTGTTCATGAGGTGCGTCATGAAGCGCTTCATGGCCGGCGTCAGGACGCGGCCTTTGCGGTGCAGGATGGCCAACGGACGCGCCACGCGGCGGTCGCGCAGGCGGAGCATCACGAGCGTGCCTTGCTCGACTTCCTGGCGGATGGTGCCTTCGGGGACGAGCGCCACGCCGGCGTCGACTTCCACCGCGCGCTTGAGCGTCTCGATGTTGTCGAATTCCATCGAAGGCTCGAGCTCGATGCGCTGTTCGCGGAAGAACTGGTCGAGCGCCTTGCGCGTCGGGATGTCCTGGTCGAAGCCGATGAATTTGCCGCCTTGCAGGTCGGCGAGGTCGATCTCCTTCTTCGCCGCGAGCTTGTGCTTGGGCGAGCAGATGGCGACGAGCTGGTCTTCCATCAGGGGGATGATCTCCACCTGGCGGGTCTTCTGGGGGAAGGCGACGAGGCCGAAGTCGACGGCGTTGGAGATCACGTCCTCGTAGACGAGGTTCGAGCGGCGGTATTCTACACGTACGTTGACGTGCGGGAACTCCTGCATGAACGACTTCACGTGGGGCGGGAGCTCATGGAGGCCGATCGAGACGATGGTCGAGATGTGGACCGTACCGCTGACGACCTTGCGCATCTCCTGCATCTCGCTGCCGACCTGCTCGTAGCGGTTGAGGATGTCCTTGGCGGCCTCGTAGAGGCTGCGGCCTTCGCGCGTGAGCCGGAACTGCTTCTGGCTACGGTCGACGATCAGGACGTTGAAATGCTTTTCCATCGAGCGTAGCTGCTGGCTGACGGCCGACTGGGTGATGGCATTGAGCTTGGCGGCCTTGGAGAAGCTTTCGTTGTCCACCAGGTCGCGGAAGATCTTCAGGTTCTCGATATGCATGGGAATGAAAGACCCCATGATTAATGAATCTAATGGGACAGGCCTTCAAGTGTAGATGTGCTAATCCTAGGCCTCGGTCCCTTGGGCGGCCTAGGGAGCCCGACTGGTTGACTCCCCGCCCGTTCTCCCTCCCTCTGATGCAAATGGTCTCCTCCGACCAGTTTAAGGCCCACTATGAGGGGGTGCTGACCCGTATCGCGACCGCCTGCGCTCAGGTCGGCCGGGATCCGTCGTCGGTCAGGGTGCTGCCGGTGACCAAGACCAACCCGGTGGAGGCCGCATTGATGGCCTACGGGCTTGGCTTGCGGGCCGTCGGCGAGAATCGCGTGCAGGAAGCCGCCGGAAAGCGCCCGATGGCCCCGTCCGACCTACGCTGGGAACTCATCGGCCATCTGCAGTCCAACAAGGCCAAGCAGGCCCTGCAGGTTTTTGATGTCATCCAGACCGTGGACTCGCCCGACCTGGCCACCCGCCTCGGTCGTCTGGCCGGCGAGATGGGCCTGCGGCCGCAGGTCCTGCTTCAGGTCAACTCCGGTGACGACCCTGCGAAGTTCGGGTGCGACCTCGCCGATGCTCCTCGGTTGCTTGAGGCGGCCTTGGCGCAGCCGGCCCTGGTCGTGCGGGGGCTCATGGCCGTCGCGCCGCTCTCCGAGGACCCGGCGGACGCCGATCGCACCTTCGTCGAGCTTCGTCTTTGCCGCGACTCGCTGGCGGCCCGCTTCGGGGTGGTGCTCCCGGAATTATCGATGGGCATGAGCGGAGACCTTGAATCTGCCGTCGTAGCAGGTTCTACTTGCGTCCGCCTAGGCTCGACCTTGTTCGGTCGCCGTCCCTCCGCATGATCCGCCGTCTTCAAATCCGCGACCTCGCCCTGATGGATCGTACCGAGCTCGAGCTGGGTTCGGGCTTCACGGTGGTGACGGGCGAGACCGGCGCGGGCAAGTCCGTGCTGCTCGGCGCGCTGTCGCTTCTCGCCGGCAATCGCGCCGCCAAGACGATCGTCCGCAAAGGCGCCGAGGAATGCTCGGTCGAAGCCGAACTCGAGACCGACGGCGACAGACGCTTCGACGAAGTGCTGAAGTCCCTCGATCTGCCGGCCTGCGACGATGGTCTGCTGATCCTGAAGCGCTCGGTCCACGCCACCAAGGCGGGCCGTATCTCCATCAACGGCGGCTCGGCCACGCTGACCCAGCTGCAGCAGCTCGGCGAACTTTGGATCGATTTCCATGGCCCGGGCGAGCCGCAGAAGCTGATGCGCGCCGAGACCCAGCTGGAGATGCTCGACCTGCATGCGGGCCTCGCCTCCGCGCTGGCGACCTACCGCACGGGCTGGCGTCTGCGTAACGACCTGCTCCGGGAAGCGGGCGAAGCCGCCACGGCCGAACGTCTCTCCGAAGACGAGGCGGCCTTCCTCCGTACCCAGCTCGACAAGCTGGATTCGCTCGATCTATCCGAAGAGGCCATCGCGAAGCTCGAACGCGACCACGCCCGTTCTTCCCGCGCCCAGGAGCTCGCGGCCTTGCTCGGGCAGCTCGAAGCCGGCTTAGGCTCCGATGGCCTAGGTGAAGTGCTCCCGAAACTCCTCAAGGCGGGCGACGACGTCGCCCGCATCGACGAGGAGGCGACCGCGCTCCGCGATCGCCTCAACTCCCTCGCGGCCGAAGCCGAAGATATCCGCGCCGACTTCGCGCGCCTCGGGCGCGGGCTTTCCTCCGATGACGAGTCCGCCGCCGAGCTCGACGGAAAGATGAATCTCTGGCTCGAGTTCCGTCGCAAATACGGTCCCGGCGCCGACGCCGTCCGCGAGAAGCGCGAGGCGCTCCGTCGCCGCCTGGCCTCCCAGGGCGACGTCGAAGCCCGCGTGGCCAAGCTGAAGGCCGAGGCCGCGAAGGTGGAGAAGGATCTCCGCAAGCAGGCCGAAGTCCTGCGCGCCGCCCGTACGAAGGCCGCCGACAAGCTCGCCGCCGCCGCCAAGAAGATGCTGGGTTCGCTCGGCTTCAAGAAAGCCGACCTGCGCATCGAGGTCGCCGTCGCCGAGCTCGGCCCGCAGGGCGCCGACGCGGTCCGTTTCCTTTTCTGCCCGAACGTCGGCCAGGATCTCCTGCCGCTCGATCAGATCGCGTCCAGCGGCGAGGCCGCCCGCGTGATGCTCGCGTTGAAGACCGTGCTCGCCGCCGTCGACCGCACTCCGGTGCTGGTCTTCGACGAGGTCGACGCCAACGTGGGCGGTGAGATCGGCGCACAGGTCGGCCGTGAACTCGCCGCCCTCGGCAAGGGGCATCAGGTCTTCTGCGTGACGCACCTCCCCCAGGTCGCCGCCCTCGGCCATGCCCATCTCGTCGTGACGAAGACGCAGGACGACAAGTCGACGACGGTCGAGATCGCCCCGGTCCACGGCAAGCGTAAGGACCGCGAGTCCGAACTGGCCCGCATGCTGGGCGACCGTGCCAGCAAGGTCGCGCTCTCCCACGCCCGCGAACTGCTCGACGGCGCGAAGTAGGCTCAGGCCTTCCTCACGAACCGGTCCAGCCGGAGGCGCTGGATCATCCGCAGTCCGATCGCGGCCGCCCAGGGCTTGGGCAGGCGTGCCGAGAAGACCGCCAGGATCTTATGCTTCCAGCCGGTGACCACGACGGGCCGGCGGGCCGCCATGCCGCGGACGGCTTCATCCGCGCATTCTTCCGAGGTCTGCCCGCCGAGGCCGGTCGAACTCGCGAAGCCCGCCGCCTTGGAGAAGTTGGTCGAGACGGGCCCGGGGCAGATGGCCACGCAACGGATACCGTGACGCTTGGCCTCGGCGTCGAGCGCGACGCTCCAATCCAGCATGAAGGATTTCGTCGCGGCATACGTGGTCATCAACGGGGTCGGCTGGAAACCGGCGAGCGAAGCGACGGTGGCCACCATGCCGCCGCGCGTTTTCAGCTCATCCCAGAGCCGACCGGTGAGTTCGACCGGCGCGCGCACGTTGACGTCGATCATCTTCAAGGTGTGGTCGACGCCGGGGGCCGGAAACTCCCCGTAGGCGCCGAACCCGCTATTATTAATCAGTAGCATCCTGCCTTCGCTGGGCATTAGTTTCCGTAATTCGGAGACAACCGACGCGATGTCAGCGGTTTGCGAGAGGTCGCAGGTAAGGTGAGTGAAGTTCAGGGAATTCGGAACTCCCTCGGGAATCGTCCGGGAAAGGTTGAACACCGCGGCTTTGGTCTCAGAATTACTGATACGCGAGAGTATCGCGCGTCCGATCCCGGAAGATGCCCCTGATATGATGACCACGGAAAAACTCCTGAAGAAATCATCGACGGTCTTGTTCTTTGACATGGGCGCAGAGTCTCACGTCACCCCCCAAAACACAACACACATGACAAGTGCTCCGATCGTCGTGACCGGGGTCCATATGGACCTCACCGACGCCCTGAAGGAAACGGTGTGCGCCAAGGTCGAAAGACTGCTGCGCCACAACCCGCGGATCATCCGCGTGCTCGTCGAACTCGTCTACACCCGCTGCAGCGACCACAGTCGTGAATTCGGGGCCCAGATCCGGCTGGAGGTGCCGGGCCCGGACATCGTCGTCCGGGAAGAGTCGGACGACCTCTACAAATCCATCGATATTTTGGTCGATAAGGTCGACCGCCAGCTTCGCCGCCGCCATCGCCTGGATAAGGAAAAAAGGAATCATCCGCATCCGACAGACCTAGGCGACCTGGGACGCGCGGCGTAAGGACGGTGCGGTGCCGGCCGGTTGTCGGTGAGGACGGCTCAGTCGGTGAAAGTCGAAGTCGGTATGGCCGGAAGTCGGCAAAACAGACGGAAAGCCAGTCAGACGGCGAAGATAACGGACGGTCAGTCAGGTAACAGACAACAAAAGCCAAGCTAGCACAGTCAGAATAAGGTACAGGACCCCGGCCGCCGTAAGGTGACCGGGGTCCTCCTGTTTGGACGGGTCTGCCCGCCTAAGTTTCTCGCCCTCTGCTCTCCGAGGGCTTTTATCTGCCCCATGCGCATTTATTTCATGGGCATCTGCGGGACGGCGATGGGTAACGCCGCCTTGCTGATGCGCGCCTTGGGGCATGAGGTCATGGGCTCCGACACGGGGATCTACCCGCCGATGTCCGATCATCTCCGCGGAGCCGGCGTCGATATCCTCGAAGGGTGGTCCGCCGAACGCCTCGCTCAGCTGAAGCCGGACCTAGTCGTCGTCGGCAACGTCGCCTCCCGCGGCCACCCCGAAGTGGAGTGGCTGCTCGAAGCGCGCACGCAGCCTTACGTCTCTCTTCCGGAACTCCTCCGCACGCGCCTGCTGAACGAACGTCGCAACGTCGTCGTGGCCGGCACCCACGGCAAGACCACCACGACCTGCATGGCCGCGGTGCTCCTCAAGGCCAACGGCACCGATCCCGGCTGGCTGGTCGGCGGCGTCCCGCGCGACCTCCCGGACTCTTCGCATCCCGGCAAGCCCGGCGGACCCTTCGTCATCGAAGGCGACGAATACGACACGGCTTTCTTCGATAAGCGCAGCAAGTTCATCCAGTACCTGCCGCACGTGCTCGCGATCAATAACTGCGAGTTCGACCACGCGGACATCTTCCGCGACCTCGATGACGTCCTGCGGACGTTCTCGCACGTCATCCGCATCGTCCCGCGCGACGGCGCGATCGTCGCGAACGGCGATGACGCCAATGTCCTCGGTCTGGTGAAGAATGTCACCTGGGCGCCGGTCGTTCGCGTGGGCACCGGTTCGACCAACGACGCAGTCATTGCCGATTTCCAGGAATCCCCGACAGGCTCATCCTTTACCCTGCGCTGGAAGGGCAAGGAATGGGGCAGGGTGAAGTGGGCCTTGCCTGGTCTCTTTAACGCTCGCAACGCGGCGATGGCCGCGGTCTCCGCGGGGTTACTGCTCAATGCCAAGGACCCGACGAAGCTGAAGCTCGATGCGCTGGACAAGTTCCAGGGAGTCCAGCGTCGCCAGCAGGTGCTGGTCGACCGTCCTGACCTGACCGTCATCGAAGATTTCGGACATCATCCCACCGCCCTCGATCTCACGCTGGAATCCCTCCGCGCCCGCTACCCGCAGCATCGACTCGTCGCTTGCTTCGAGCCGCGGAGCAACACCGCCGCCCGCAAGGTGATGCAGGATGCTTTCCGCGAGGCGCTGAAGAAGGCCGATGAGGCCTTCCTGGCTCCCCCGCACCGCGCCGACAAGCTCGGCGAAGAACGCTTCGATAGCGAAGGCGTGGCCGCGGCGATCACCGCGGCCGGCAAGAAGGGCTTCGCGCCCTCGTCCAACGACGCGCTGCTCGCCGAACTCACCACCCTCGTGAAGTCGGACAAGTCGCCCCGCTGCGTGGTATTATTCTCCAACGGCGCCTTTGGCGGCATCATCAAGAAGTTCGCCCAATCGGTCGCCTGACATCCGTGCGCTCCGTCTTGCTCAGCCTCCTCGCGGTGGCGCTTCCGTGCCTGGCCCGGGATATCAGGGTCGGCGAGGACGTGAAGACGATTGCCGCGGCCATCAGGCTCGCGCAGCCAGGAGATACGATTCACCTGCAGCCGATCGTCTACCGCGACTTTGCTGGCTTCTATGGCAAGAAGGGCGAAGCAGGCAGGCCGATCACGCTCGACGGCCATGGCGCGACGCTCGAAGGCTCGGAGCCGCTTGATCCGAAGAAGTGGGTCGAGGTTTCGCCGGGCCTCTTCGAGGCCAAGGAGCTGCTGCCGAGGTTCGATGATGCGATCCTGATGCGCTGGTTCTTCCTGTGGAACGGGAAGATGAATCACATGGGAAGAACTTCCAAGGGGAAGAAGGCCCCCTATGTTAAGCCCGCGGACTTGAAGCCTGGCGAATGGACGTTTGTCCGGGATCACGCCAGGGAGAAGCCAGGCTCCAGCCAGGTCTTCGGCTCCTTCTTCCTCCGTCTGCCGGTGGGGCAGACTCTGGCCGACGCCCATGTCTTCGTGCCGACGCGCTCGGCGGGCGTCCAGCTCAGCGGTGACAACGCCCATCTGGTGATCCGCAACGTCACCGCCACCCATCCTTATAACGACGGTTTCAACATCCATGGTGATTGCCGCGACGTCGTCTTCGAGAACATCCGCGCCATCGAGTGCGGCGACGACGGCATCAGCGCCCATGAGTCGGCCGAATATCGCGTCGACGGGTTCGTCGGCATCGGCAACAGCACCGGCATCACCGATACGGTGACGGCCAAGACGAGCTATCGGCACGTTTTTCTCGCCGACAACCTGGCGTTCGACCTCTACTTCATGAACGACGGCCGATATTCCGTCGCCGATGCGGTGGTGCTGTCGTCGTCGGAGCACGCCTTGCAGGTCATCGGCGGGAAGGACCAGCATGCCGAGCTGCGGCTCGACAACGTACTCATCCGTCGAACTGGTCCGAAGGGCGCCGTCGCCGTCGCCCGTGACTCCGCGGTTGTCGCCCGCCGTTTCTCGGTCGAAGGCGATGAGATAAAGGCCCACGGGCGGTTCGATTTCGATGGCACGCACGCCGAAAGGGACGCGCTCATCAAGGCGGTCGTTCCCACGGAATACCGCGACCGCCTAGCCCAGTAGGCCGAGCACCTGCCTGGCCGCTCCGGAGTCTTTCGCGATCTGCGCCTGCAGGGCCGCGAGGTCGGCGAACTTCTGTTCGGCGCGGAGGCGGCGGACCCAGCGGACGCGGACGGCGTCTCCGGTCGTCGGCGCCATGCCGCGCAGGACATGGGCTTCGAGCAAGGGAGCGACGGGGCCGCTTTCGACGGTGGGCCGTCGGCCGTAGTTGGCCACGGCGGGCATGGCTTCGCCCTTGAAGATGACTTCGACGGCATAGACGCCGTAGGCGGGCTTGAGCTCAGGCTCCCAAGCTACGTTCACGGTCGGGAAACCGATGGTGCGTCCGAGTCGGCGTCCGCCGATGATCGTGCCTTCGGCTTCGTAGGGACGCAGCAACATCGCGTTCGCGAGGTCAAGTTCTCCGCTGGCGAGGCACTGGCGGATCCGCGAGCTGCTGACGGTCTCGTCGCCGAGACTCACTGCCGCGACGAGTCGTACGCCCAGTCCTTCGGTGGCGCCGTGCGAAATGAGCGTCTCGCCGTTACCCGCGCGGCCGCGTCCGTATTGGAAATTGGAACCGACGTGGAGCGACCTGAGGTGGGGGAAGGTCGTCTTCAGCCACTTCGGGAAATCCGCCGCCTCGATGCCGGCATGATTGCGGTCGAACTTCTCATGGTGGATCAGCTGGGCCCCGGCTTCCGTCAGGCGGTCGTCCTTCTGGCCACGCGTGAAGATGAGCGGGACGGAAGACTCGGGTCGGAGGACCTTGCTGGGGTGTGGGTCGTACGTGAGCACGCCGACGATGCCGCCGTCGGCCCGGGCGGCCTCGCGGGCGGAGTGCAGCACGGCGCGATGGCCGAGGTGCACGCCGTCGAAGGCGCCGATGGCGAGATGGAGGGGCAGGCTCATGCGGCGGGCGCGGCTTCGCTCACGGGCACGAGCGCCGCGACGAGCTGGTCGTCGGTCATCGCCCCGAGC
>Ga0214919_10009725_pt1 | contig 12350 bp, 13 predicted proteins | sample LL1503_MetaG_FD_177994 | JGI IMG/M metagenome (GOLD analysis project Ga0214919, IMG submission 177994) | Freshwater microbial communities from Lake Lanier, Atlanta, Georgia, United States - LL-1503 | ecosystem: Environmental > Aquatic > Freshwater > Lake | place: USA: Georgia | collected...
AAATTAGTTTTGAAAAGCCCGAAGCTGCACTTAGCACCAAAACAATTACCATTTCGGACAGCTTAGACAATATTGCAGTAGCAGTAAACTACAAATCCACACATCTATTAACCATTGTTGATTACATTATTCGCAATGAGTACAACAACATTGACACAAAGAAGTTAATGGATAGATACAAAGCTGAAAAAGCCAACAAATAATAGGACCCATTATGACATTCAATTTAAAAAGTTTTCTAACCAGCCCGTGGACAATAATGGGTGCAATTGTATTAGGTATCTTGGCAGGAGTGTATGCGCCTGCCACTAGCATGAACTTTGAAAGCATTGGCGGCATTTATATCAGCTTACTTAAAGTAGTTGTAATACCATTCTTGCTAGCCACTATCTTAGTTGGCGTAATCAGTTTACTGCAAAAAGAAGGTAGCGCATCAATGATACGTAAAATTATCATCGGTTTCATTGGCAGTATGTTTATTGCTGCTACCATTGGGGTTGGAACTGTTGCACTAACTGGCAGCGAAATGACTCCAGAGAAACAAACCCAACTTGGTGCAATTGTCAATGACAAAGACAGCGGCACTGACTTGAATATTACATTAAAAGAACCTATGCCCAAAGCAGCAGCAGTCGATCCAATGCAGATGGCGCAAAAGTTTATTCCAGAAAACATTTTTAATACACTTGCCGCTGGAGAAAGTTTAAAAATTGTTATCTTCTGTTTAATATTTGGTATTGCTTTAGGTAACATTAAAAGCACAGGACAAGAAATATTAGTCGATATGCTAAAAAGCGTACAACAGGCTAGTATTAGCATCTTTAAGTTTTTGAATTACTTCTTACCATTTGCATTGTTGGCAATGATTAGTAGTCAAGTTGGCAAAGTTGGGGTAGGAATTTTCTTAACTATGGTTGAGTTTATTATGCAACAGGCCATTGGTGGTTTCCTTGTAATTGCCGCAGGTACTTTTGTTATTTGGAAACGTTCTGGCTTAAGCCTAATGACAGTAATTAAAGAAACTAAAGAAACATTAATTGTTGCTATTAGTTCACGCAGTAGTCTTGCTTGCATTCCTTATGCACAAGAAGCATTGCACAAACTGCACTTTGAAAAGACCAGTGTAGAACTAACTGTACCACTGAGTTTTACAGTTAATCGAATTGGTAGTATTGTTTACTATGCAATTGCTACTGTGTTTATTGCACACATCTATGGAGCGCCAATGGGTGTTACTGGCCTTCTGGTTGTATTGTTTGGTAGCATACTAGCAGGTCTTGCCAGTGCAGGAACAACCGGGATACTTACTGTTGCTACTGTTGCAGTTGTATGTGATTTACTAAAATTACCAAGTGAAGCAGTGTTAGTTTTGTTGATTGCCGTTGACCCGTTGATGGATATGATTCGTACAGCAAGTCATGTACACGGAAATGTAGCAGTAACTGCCTTTGTTTGCGATCGGGAAGTAACTGATGGACAAGCTCAAAGACTTCCTACTTGAACTATTAAGTTGGATAGGCCAAAGCCCATTTAGGCTATTTGCAGTAGTATTACTGTGTATACTGGGCTTTGGTGGTTGGATAGTTTACTCAGAAAAAGATGCCTTTATGGCATCCTATCGTGCTCAACAAGCATTGCCGCGTATGAATGGCAAGTACGAAGATGCCGCAACCTTTATATTAAAAAATAGTACAGCAGAATTAGTTGCCATCTTTGAAGTTAACACATTGTTGAATACAAGAAAGCTAGTATACCTAACCACCCGCAGTGGTAGGATCAAAGAGTACGACGGCACCGATGTAGGATTACTTACTAAAAACTTTGATAACAATAACGATGTCATTGGATTAATGTCTGGAAAAATTCCTTGTAGCCCATATTTAAGACCGCAAAGCTATATGGGCTTTGTTTATAGAGATCAAGGCGTTAAGTTTATGTGCAGAATAAGTGTACCTTCTGACCCGGGAATGTTTATTGGGCAAATATCAGTGGGTTGGAAAGAAACACCAGATGATGTAGAAATTGCACAAACTGTGTTAGTAATTACGTCTGGTATGTTGTTTAAAAAATAACAATGAATAAATTAGGAATATTAGGCGGAATGGGGCCGGCAGCATCTGCTGAATTCTTAACAAGACTAGTAGCACAAACTCCTGCCCAATGCGACCAGGATCATATTCCATTAGTACTCTGGGGTGATCCTCGCACCCCAGACCGTAGCACTAGTCTACGCAACGGCGACGATGCACCGCTACCATATCTATTAGAGGGCGTTCATGGATTAATCGCAGCAGGGTGTACCTGCATTGTTATACCATGCAATACAGCACATTTTTGGTATCACGAGATTAGCAAACGAGTTAAGATAATACATATAGTAGACAGCGTAGCCGCTGCACTTAAAGAAGCCAATGTAGTCAATGCAACCATTGGTGTTATGGGTACCCAGGCAACTATAGAGTTAGGGTTATACCAATACAGATTAAATAAGTTAGGTTGGAATTGTATTACTCCAACTAAAGAAGAAACCGACGCACTAGTTCAACCTGCAATCAACTTGATTAAAGCCGGTGACGTTGCTACTGCACAACCTATGTTGATGGCAGTGGTCCAAAGTTTAATCAATCGCGGTGCAGAAGCAGTAGTACTAGGTTGCACAGAAATACCACTAGCAGTAAAACAGAACACATGCCAAGGTCAGCCACTGATAAACAGCATAGATAGCCTAGTCAAAGCTGCTATTCAAGAATTTAGATAACACACAGCTTAACAAATTAACTTTTTCTTTTAAATACTAGTTAACTGAGAAAGTGATATGGACCCGATAACCATTGGTTTGGCATTTAGTGCTGCCCAATCGGCTGTTAGTCAAATCAAACAAGCCATAGCCCTAGGCAAAGATGTTAATAGTCTTGTAGGGCAAATGGGTCAATTCTTCGAAGCGGCCGATACAGTACACTTAGCCAGCATTAAAGCAAAACATGGCGCCATGGGCAAGACAGACGCTCAGCTTGGCCGTCAGGCCCTTGAATTTGCTATGCATAGCAATCAATTGAAAGAAGATGAAGCTGCACTCAAAAACATGATCTATTGGGAATTAGGCAAGCCTCAAATCTGGGAATCAATGGTTAACGAGCGTGCTAGGCTATTAAAAGAAAAACGTGAAGGTGAAGAAGCCGTTGCTAAAGTACAGCAGGAACATAAAGAAAAGATAGCCAAGTACACAATGCTGTCAGGATACATCGCAGGAGGTGCAATTGCCATTACTGCGTTTGCTATGTTAGGTGTACAGTTTTATAGTATGGCCGAAGAACAAAAAGAGCTCGAAGCTGCACAAGCAAAAGCATTACAAATTCGTAGACAAAATCAATGGTTGAGAGAACAAGAGCAAAAGAAACAACTAGAAGCTGCTGCCAAGAACGGGGCTTAGTACCTATTCCTGTCGTTTTTCCAATCGTTAAACATTACCCAAAATATAGCCACCAACGGTACACAGCCCAGTAAGAACAAGATGTCGTTAAATGTGATGATTATGTTAAAATGCATCATCTATTTATTGATATGCTTGTTTTAATTTAACTCCAACTATTGAATCTGATCCAAAGTGTAGCTATGTATTTAACACCAGCATCAACTGGTGCACCTTCGTGCATGGTTAAATTTGCTAATTCGCCGGGTGGGTATGTGAAATACAAATAATTACCAGCCACTGGGGCAACACTTAAATTAAGTTTTGTGAAGTTTGTAGCACCACCTGTAAAGTCGTCATTGAGATACAATATAACAGTAGCAATACGATCGTTATCAGTTGTATTTTCGTAACCTGCAACGTTAAAATAATCCCAGTGCGGCCTATAGTACTGGTTGGGTTCGTATCTTGCTATTTGCCAAGTTTCGCAACATTCAAAATTGTGAAACACGGTTAAATCAGTTTCTAAACTTTTTAATACTAATTTGGTCAAATTGTCGTATTTTGAACGTACAAAACAAGTTGAACTAGTACGATGTTCAACCAATGCAGAATCTTTTGAATCAAATTGAAACCCTAAACTTTTGGTAAAATCGGTTTCTCCAAGTAATGATGTCAACATATCTTGCGGAACAGCACCTGTAACCAATGCAACATGTGGCAATTGATTTAAAATGTGGGTGGTTGCCATAATATTACTATTTATGGTAAATATTTACACTAGGAGATTTTCAATTATGGCAGACGAAACAGCAGAAAAAATAAGCGCGAGCGAGAAGAAAAAAGAAGATTGGATGAACAGTAAATGGCGTCCAATGATGGGTTGGATGTACATGCTGATCTGTACCATGGACATGGTAGTATTTCCAGTACTTTGGAGTTTATTACAAAGTCTCAGCCATGGGGCAGTTAATTCACAATGGCAACCATTGACACTACAGGGAGCAGGGTTGTTTCATATTGCTATGGGTGCCGTACTTGGTATTGCTGCTCATGGCCGCACACAAGAAAAATTAAACGGTGCTAACAATGGCGGATTAGGCGGAGCAGGTTTAGGTACCACTTATGTTCCGCCAGGGCAAGGACAAGTTAATGTAAGCAACCAGCCGGGAGGTATGAACAATGGTGGATTTAATTCACCAGCAGCATCGGGTGGCTTTGGCAACAATGGTGGATTTAATTCACCAGCAGCATCGGGTGGCTTTGGCAACTCTGGTGGATTTAATTCACCAGCATCGGGTGGCTTTGGCGGATCGGCAACAGTTGTAACAGGTTTTGGTGGTAAACCAGCACCCGTACAACCACAACAACCAATGTTATAAAGGAACATTAAAATGAAAAATTTATTAGCAATATCATATCTAGTAGGAATTTATTCAGTCTGCTTGGTAGCTACTACAAATATGGCCTACGCCGGTGGCGAAATGAAAGAAGTTTGTAAAGACAAAGTGGACAAGGCTGGCAAACCAGTTATGGACAAGAAAACCGGACAGCAAGCACAAGATTGCAAGAAGATCAAAGTGCATAAAAAATTAGAAGGAACGGAAATTCCCGAGAAAAAGAAGTAATAAATATATTGACATTTTCTCAAAGGTATAGTATTATAACTGCTGTACCTTTTCTTATTTGTACTATATAACTATGACTGATTATTTTAATATTTTAGGTGTCAACGCTGGCGCGAGCGATGACGAAATTAAAAAAGCGTATAAAAAATTGGCCATGACTCATCATCCCGATCGTGGCGGAGACCAAGGTAAGTTTCAACAAATTCAAGAAGCTTACTCAATTCTAAGTGATCCAAATAAACGTGCCCAATGGGAACACGAAAGACAATACGGCGGAGCAGGTGGTGGATTTGCTGGTGGTGGATTTCCAGGAGGCTTTCACTTTAATTTTGGTGGTGGCGATATCAATGATATCTTACGCCAATTCCACGGTGGTGGTCCTTTTGCTCGGCAGCAACAACCGGCTAAAAATCGAGACCTAAGAGTAGGCATCGAACTCGAACTAGCATCCACACTAGAAACACAGAAGCATCATATTAATGTTCAAAATTTAAATGGTGGTGTTAAGACTGTGGAAATTGAAATTCCAAGAGGAGTGCAGTCGGGTATGCAAATACGGTATACCGGACACGGAGACAATTCAATTGGTAATTTGCCGCCAGGCGATTTGTACATTGATTTTCGAGTCAGAGGCCATCCGGATTTTCAAGTCAATGGTCTTGATTTGATTAAATCTGTTAAAATTAATTGTATAGATGCTATAATAGGATATAAGGCATCAGTCTACGGTCTAGATGGCACACAATTTGAAATTAACATTCCTTCGGGCACACAACAAAATGCCAAGTTTAGAATCCCGTCGCAGGGATTGTGGGATGTAAATCAACCTATTAGGGGAGATTTACTATTAGAAATTGGATTGATAGTACCATCAAACGTAACTGCATCTCAACTTGAAAATCTTGAAAAAATTAAACTGTAAAGGTAACTTATGTCGTCAATGAGACCCAATGCCGAAATTGAAGAAATCATTCAACGGGCAGGAGAAGCTGCCAAATCGTTGAATCACGAGTATGTAACTTTAGAACATTTAAGCATGGCAATTTTTCAATACTTGCCCTTTAAGACAGTATTGAGAAAATTACAATTTGATGTTGACGGCCTAGTAGAAGAATTAAATCAATACTTAACAACACAGCATCATCTAGTTAACAAAGGTGCATCGCAACCGCGCAAGACACAGACGTTGGAGCGTGTGTTTAATCGTGCATTAACTCAGGTACTATTCCATGGGTCTAATAGAATAAAGATTGTCGACTTGGTATTGAGTATTTCTTTAGAAGTTAATAGCTACGCTGCATATTTTATGCTCAAGTACGGTATTGATCGCAGTACGTTAATGGACTTATACAAAAAGTTTAACACCGAAGAAGATAAGAATTCGCCGAATACCGATGTAGCACAAGCCGAAGAAATACTCAATGAGTATTGTACCAATTTAAATCTACTGGCTAAGAATGGCGAAATAGATCCTATCATTGGTAGAGCACAAGAACTAACTGAAATTTCACAGATATTGGCCAAGCGTAATAAAGCCAACATTCTACTAGTCGGAGATCCAGGCGTAGGTAAAACTATGCTAGCAGAAGGTCTTGCTAAAAACATTTACGAAGGCAATGTGCCAGACTATCTTAAGCCGTATACTGTTTATAATTTAGATATAGGCAGCTTGCTTGCTGGCAGTAAGTACAGGGGCGAGTTTGAAGAGAAGTTTCAGAACGTAATCAAAGCATTAGTAGCCAAAGGCAAGACAATATTGTTTATCGACGAAGCACATCAGATGCGCGGCGCTGGCGGCGGGTCATCTAGTTCAGTTGATTTTAGTAACATGATCAAGCCTGCACTAACTAAAGGCAAGATTAAAGTTATTGCATCAACTACTTGGGAAGAGTACACTCAGAGCTTTGAAAAAGATCGTGCGCTAATGCGTCGTTTCCAACGCCTGACAGTAGATGAACCTAGTATTGCTGATGCTAAACTTATACTCAAGGGCACCAGAACACAGTTTGAAAAGTTCCACGGTATTAAGATCTCCGACGAGGCTATTGATGCTGCTGTAGATTACAGTGTTCGATATCAGACTGATAAGAAGTTACCCGACAAGGCAATCGACTTAATTGATACTGCCTGTGCTAAACAAAAGATACAGCTAAAACAAGACGAAGAGTTTGTGCTAGGCAAACCTCAGGTGGTTGAGGCACTAAGTCGGGCTACTAAGATTCCAGTTGATCAAATTGGATCAGACAATACAAATAGTTTAGTAACACTTGAAGAGAATATTAATCAAGGATTGTATGGACAGAAAGACGCAGTTACATCTGTGTTAGAACGTATATACGTTAGCAAAGCTGGTGTTAAGGCCATTAACAAACCAATTGGCAGCTTCTTGTTCTTAGGACCAACTGGTACCGGTAAGACTGAACTCGCCAAACTATTAGCCAATAACTTGTCAATGAAACTAATCCGTTACGATATGAGCGAGTATCAAGAAAAGCATAGCTTGGCTAAGTTAATTGGTTCTCCTCCCGGCTACGTGGGCTACGACGACTCTGCTGCCGGTAGTGGTTTGTTGATCAGTGCATTAGAGCAAAGTCCCAATGCTGTAGTGCTATTAGACGAAATTGAAAAAGCACACCCAGACGTTACTAACATCTTGCTACAGTTTATGGACGAAGGTTTTATTACCAGCAGCAACGGTAAGAAGGCAGATGCACGTAACTCAATCTTGATTATGACCAGTAACTTAGGTGCTGCCGACAACGAGCGCAACACAATTGGCTTTGGCAGTACATTAGAACGAACAGGTGAAGATGACAAGGCAGTTAAAGAGTTCTTTAAACCTGAGTTCCGTAATCGTATAGATGCAATTTGCAAATTTAAACACTTAGATCAATTTAGTATGAAGAAGATTGTTGTTAAATTTATGTCTGAGATCAATGATCTGTTGTCAGACAGACAAATTAAATTGCGTTTGTCCGAAACAGCAGTTGATCTATTAGTAGAAAAAGGATTTGATAAGAAAATGGGCGCACGTCCGTTAACTAGAATCATCAATGATATGATTAAAGTTCCTATTAGTAAAAAGATATTGTTTGAAGGTCTGCCAGATGGAACAATTATTAACATAGATTGTGTAGATAAAGATTTGACTTTTTCTATTAATGAAGTTAACATGCAACTATTAATCGAAGGAGTGCCAACAGTTGACGAAAACGGATTTATCAGAGTGGAGTAAGATAAATCAAGATTTGAGATTTCTTTTTACTAAAAAGAAGTTTTATAACAAATTTTGTTTTAGCATGACATACCATTTTTCTGGCGCAAGATGCATTATCAATTGTAAGAATGCATCTAACTTAGAAGAATATGTTCACGAATTCAATGATAGAAACTTACATAGGCTGTATAGATCTCCTAATGCAAAAACAAGTCTTATTGCTGATTTTTATAATTTATATCACACGCCCCACGGAGACGAAGTAAAATTCAGAATTAGTTACTATTCATTTACTATATTCTCTGACTCGGAATCATATTTGTATAATCTGGCCAGCAATGTATTAGCGGATTATAAATCATCGTTATCAGCTGTTTCTTTATTAGAGTACACAGGCGATAAACAACTATTAGACGACGGTTATATTCTTACTAAGACACCAACCGATCATCCATACAAAGTACGTCTTAAAGAAGGGGTTATGAAAATTGAGGATAGACATGCACTAGTAAATTATCTAAAAAATTTAGACGTGGAAGTAAAGGTATCGCCATTTATATTAAGCAGGCTTGGAGATAAGTATAAATATTTTCAAGGCGGCTATATATACGTCAACGATGCTAGAGTGATTGATATACTTAAAATGATATCACCATCACTGATAGGGTCAGTTAATCAGATTAAAATCAACAATTAAAATCAATAGAAAGAAAAACATGGAAAATACAGATCAATCGGCTGCCGACAATGCAGAAATACGGGCCGAGACCGCTACTAGCATAGTTCAAAAAATCACCGACATGATGAAAAATACTTCATCGCCTGCTGCACAGGCATCATCAAGCCCAAATCAAGGTGCTCCGTATGACTTTAGCAAAACACATTTGCACATTGGTATTCCCTGTTACGGTGGTATGGTCAGTGAACCAACTATGACCAGCTTGATTAAATTTGTGTTAATGGCTCAACAAGTTGGATTACACTGGAGCCTAGATACAATGGTTAACGAATCGTTGATCACTCGTGGACGTAACAACTTAATGGCTAAAATGATGACCAATCAACGAGCCACGCACTTTATGTTTATTGATGCAGATATTAGATTTGAGGCTGCATCTATTTTCCAGATGCTAACTTACGAAAAAGAAGTCATTGGCGGATTGTATCCTAAGAAAGCAATACCCACTAATTATGTTATTAATTTGTTAGGGCAAACTAAGATTCAAGGCGATATCTTTACTGTGGATACGTTGGGGACAGGCTTTTTGATTTTTAGACGTGATGTTTATGAGCGGCTAATAGATGCTCACCCCGAAACTAAGTACGTAGACGACGTTGGTTTGGGTAAGCAATACGAACCAAACATGTACGCTATCTTTGATTGTAAGATTGACGATAAAGGACATTATCTCAGCGAAGACTGGTTGTTTTGCCGACGCTGGCAAGAAATTGGTGGCGAAATATGGGCGCATAGCAAGACATTGCTTAATCATATTGGACACTACGAATATCAAGGCGACTTGAGCAAAATGCCCGACTTTAGTAAAGCGGCGCCTGCGCCACAGTTTGGAACTAACGCTACATCGTGATACTAGATTAGTAATTAAAAAGACTGAGAAATCAGTCTTTTTTTTTGATTAGACGATTCTTGTCAATGGCCATAAATATTAGATAAGGAAATTTTATGTTTGTATTTGACCTTTTTGAATCCCAAGCAACGCACATTGTGGTTATATACCCAGGGCGTTTTCAACCGTTTCATAAAGGGCACGGAGCAGTTTTTAACGAATTGCAAAGAAAATTTGGTCGTGACAATGTGTTTATTGGAACTAGCAACAAAGTAGAACTACCCAAAAGTCCTTTTAGCTTCGGTGACAAAGTGCAGCTAATGCATGCAGCAGGCGTGCATAACGATCGAATTGTTGAGACTAGCCAACCTTACCTAATACAAGACTACGCAAGACTACTAAATTTTGATCTTAGCAAAACAATAGCTATTTTTGCAGTTGGTGAGCCTGATAAAGAACGATTAGAAGTTGACAGTGTTTATACACAATTTACACCCAAACCAAAAAAAGACGGGTCGCCTAGAAAGTCCAGAATACCGCCAGGGAAAAATGTTGGCGATCCCAAACCATTCTTAACATTCAAATCAATCGCAGAATGCACAACAGCAGATAAACACAGCTACGTAATAGTTGTTGACGAAAAGCCAGCACCAATTAGTATTAACGGGCAAACATACGATGCTAGCCACGGGACCGAATGTCGTATGCTTTGGAACATGGTTCGCAACGATGCCTCGGCTAGCCAAGAATTTTTAACGCAATTATACGGACGAGCTACACCAGAGCTAGCTCATATTTTTAATAAGATACCCGAAGATAGCGGCACTGCACAACCAGCGGCACAAACTAATTTGTCCGAAGAACTCAGACAAAAGAATTTAGATTGGCGCCCACACAAATACGGTGCTGCTCTATTAGAACTTGCTCAAGAACTTCAATACGAATATGACGACGTAATTGCTGGTAAACATGCTAGAGATGTTGCTAAAGTTGGACGTATATTCATCGAACACGGAATGAATGCCGGGCGCATTGCATTAAACAGTGTAGATGCTTTACTTCATGACGAAATTATTGAACACTTAGAGGGTTTAGGATTTAATATAGACAAGGATTTGATTAATCCAGACTGGCACGATAGCGACAACTTGCATAGTACTGTTGAAAAATCTGATGGCGATCAAATAGCCGAAGCAGTGGCAATTGAATTACAAAAATACTCTGAAAAGATGAAACGTTTAAGTCAAATTGATGCTGATCCAAGACCCGACCCCGACGAAGATGAATGGTTAGAGCTGCGTAGACTATATGCTGCTCGGGCACATTTTTCTAAGTTAGCCGCTGTAGGATATGCTAAAAGCGAAGCAGATGGTATACATTTTAACAAACGTTTAGCTGTAACTAACGACAAATATAACGCAGCCGACGACATCAGGCAGGTAATTGCAAATCTATATAGAAGAATAGAAGGCCCTGTTGCCGAAGGACTGACACCATCAGACCAATTTTTAAACAAAACCGAGCGTGTAAAACGTGGTGACGTTATAGTATGGAAAGGCAAAACAGTAGGAATAGCCACCGGCGAAGTTAAAAACAATAAAGTATTGTTTACCCCTAATAGGAATACAGGAATTGATTCCTGGACTAGTCTTAATAACTCAGTGGCTAGTTTACCTATTGATCAAGTCACCATCAAGACTTGATGGTAAGTATTAAACTGTAACATAAATACATTACTAACCAATTTACTACTATGAAACCTATAGATTTTATCCAAGAAAAACACCCAATAGTCCAAGCCGCTGAGTCCATGCACATGGACCACGAAGTACAAATGGCCAGAGAAGAATGCTACCATGCCGCTTCAAATGCCATGGAACTACACAGATTGCTTAAACAAGTCAGCGAGGAAGAAGGACTGCAAGGGTGGGCCAGCGAAAAGATAACCTTAGCGAACGATTATCTACGCAACGTTAAAGAATGGTTAGAGTACGAATTAGGTCACCAATTGGAAGCTAAAGTCGACGAAGAGACTATGAATATGTTTGCCGAGTCAGGATCCGGCGCAGCTAAACAGCAGGCAGCAAAAGCTATCGCTATGCAAAAAGCTGGAAATAAACCAAAAAGTAAAAAGGTGACAGAATTTGCCAGTGCTGGTGCTAGTTCAAGCGGCGGTATGGCAACAACTAACATGGGCGGACAACAAGCTGGTGAATTGTTCGGTGGACCAAAAAGAAGAAGTACATAAATGATTAATACCAAACTATTAAACCGAATAGTCGAAGGACTAGTACGCATTGATGATATTGTCAAGGATCGTGATGTCTATGGCGGTATAAGCCAAGAAGAACGCAATGCTATTAAACAATCTATTATCGAATCAATTGACGCCGGAATAGACTATAACGACAGTGTGTCAGCTCTAGTAGAATATTTTAAACACCAACAATTTGTCCAAGCAATGAATGAAGTTGGTGTTATAGGTACAGTAGGATCAGCTCCTGCGCCAGGCACGCCGCCTGCAACTG
>Ga0214919_10009726_pt1 | contig 12348 bp, 9 predicted proteins | sample LL1503_MetaG_FD_177994 | JGI IMG/M metagenome (GOLD analysis project Ga0214919, IMG submission 177994) | Freshwater microbial communities from Lake Lanier, Atlanta, Georgia, United States - LL-1503 | ecosystem: Environmental > Aquatic > Freshwater > Lake | place: USA: Georgia | collected 2015-03-15
TGATCGCTTTTCCGTCCCTACGTGTAAAGGGCCCTTCATTGGCAATGGTCACCATTGGTTTTGGAATCGTGGTGGAAAAAATTGTGACCGAGTGGCAAGAACCATTCGGAGGTCAAGCCGGCATATATGGAGTAGTGCCACCATCATTTGGCGGTCAGATGCTGGGTATTCGTGAATGGGCTTGGCTCATACTAGTCTTTGCATTTCTGACGCACTTTCTCATCACAAATCTTCTACACGGGAAATTTGGGCGAGCCTTGATGGCTATTCAATCGTCTGAGGTTGCTGCGGAAAGTGTTGGAATTAATGTTTATCGCTTTAAGGTACTTGCCTTTGTCATCAGCGCTGTGACATGTGGTCTTGCTGGCGCATTTATGGCTCAGCAGAATCAGTACATTAATTCGGATTTCATTAATTTCCGGTTATCGATTTTCTTATTACTTATTGTTTTGTTTGGTGGGCCTTCGGTTTGGGGACCTGTTCTAGGCGCTACTACTTTAACTTTATTAGATGCTTTTTTGGCACGTTGGCCGGAATTGCAGCATTTCACATATGGCGCGCTGTTGTTGTTCGCTTTGTACGCCATGCCTCAAGGGCTTGCTGGTGCCCTTCAAAAGGTGATGCGTAAATTCGGATTGGCTGGAACGATCCCCGAGATTAGGGTTCCCAAAGAAAATTGGAAATGCAAGTACCCATTAGATAGAAATTCTGATGCGGTCATTCTTCAAGCAAAAGGTTTATTTAAGGCCTATGGTGGTGTGATACCAATAAACGATGTAAGCCTAACTTTACGACCAGGTCACATACATTCTTTGATTGGACCCAACGGTGCAGGTAAGACAACGCTTTTAAATATTTTGTCTGGCATCGTCAAGCCCGACCGAGGGTGTGTTGAATTGTTTGGAAAAGACATCACAAAGATGGCGTCTAGCGATGTTTGTTCATTAGGTATTGGCAGAACATTTCAAAACTTACGATTGTTTGGTCATATGTCGGTGCTTGAAAATGTATTGGTTGGATTGCACCCTCATCTCACTTCTGGCATCACTGCCAGCATGCTGAGCACGCCGAGTTCAAAAGCGGAGGAGGCCGCTGCGCGAATCGAAGCAATGACTTTGCTTCGATTCGTAGGATTAGATTCGCGAGCGCACGTCCCTGCTGGTAGCCTGCCCTATGGTTTGCAGCGTCGCTTAGAGGTCGCTAGAGCATTGGCAACGCATCCGAAGTTACTTTTGTTGGATGAGCCTGCAGCCGGTCTGAACCCTCAAGAGACAAAAGAACTGGTAGATCTCATTCGCCAAATTTCTAATTTGGGCATCACGGTTATGTTGATTGAGCACCATATGGATTTAGTCATGGCGGTTTCCGACCACGTCGTGGTCTTGGACCATGGCGAAAAAATAGCGGAAGGTGCTCCTAAATCGGTTCAGACTAATGCTGCTGTTATCAAAGCCTACCTTGGTGATGATGAGGAAGAAGAGGCTTGACATGTTGAGCATTGAAAACTTGGTTGTTAACTACGGGGCCATTGAAGCGTTGCGTGGAATCAGTTTAGAGGTGAATTCCGGTGAAGTCGTTTCTATTATTGGAGGTAACGGCGCTGGAAAAAGTACCTTGATGAAGGCCATTTCAGGTTTGGAATCTCCCAAGAGTGGGGTAATCCGATGGCAAGGCCAAGATATAACGGCCACTCCCTCCCATCAAAGAGTAGCGCTAGGCATTTCACAATCACCTGAGGGGCGCCAAGTATTTGCCGACCAGTCAGTTGAGGACAACTTGCTCTTGGGCGCCTATGTAAGGCACGCACGCGATCCAGAAGTTACAAAAGATTTAGAAAAGCAATATGAGACCTTTCCAAGACTGCTAGAGAGAAAGAGTCAACAGGCCGGAACTCTTAGCGGCGGTGAACAACAGATGCTGGCCATAGCTCGCGCACTTATGTCTCGACCTAAGCTCTTACTGCTAGATGAGCCTTCGCTAGGTTTAGCACCACTCATAGTCAAAGAAATATTCGCAGTAATAAAACGTGTAAGAGATTCAGGCGTAACAATTTTGTTGGTTGAGCAAATGGCTAATCAGGCATTGAAAGTCTCAGACCGCGCTTATGTTTTGAAAAACGGACTGGTTGTCACTACTGGTAGTGCGAAGGACATAGCAAACGATCCAACTGTTCGCGAGGCCTACCTAGGTAAGCATTGATATTCATAAATGAAAGTCTTAAATGAAAAAATCTAACTATTCAAGCCGTATAAGTGCATTCCACAAAAAGACTGTCGACGAGCGCATTGCGTTGATTGCAGATATCACGGGTCTAGGTGCCGAAGAGCGGACGTTAATTGCAAACTCTGGCAATTTAGGTCAAGAAATCGGTAATCACATGATCGAAAACTTTGTGGGAACAATGACGATACCTGTCGGTATCGCGACCAATATGAAGGTCGATGGACGGGATGTGCTGGTTCCCATGGCTACGGAAGAGTCTTCGGTAGTCGCTGCCGTTTGTAACGCTGCTCGTCAGTCATACGACAACGGTGGATTCATAACGTCTATGTCTGGTACGCGCATGATTGCCCAGATTCAACTTGTTAATGTTTCTGATCCTTACAACGCAAGAATTTCAATTCTTGAGCATAAACATGAGATTCAGACTATTTGTGACGCGTGTGACCCAATGCTTATTAAATTAGGCGGAGGGTTTAGAGAATTAGAAGTGCGTGTCATTGATACGCAATCTGGTCCTATGGTAATTACTCACATCATTGTTGACACGCTTGATGCTATGGGAGCAAACGCAGTGAACACGATGGCTGAAAAACTAGCGCCTCATATTGCCAAATGGACAGGCGGTAGAACTTATCTGCGCATTTTGTCGAATCTGGCAGACCATCGTTTGGCTCGCGCACGTTGCGTTTGGCGAGCTGAAGATATTGGCGGCACAGACGTGCGTGATGGGATGTTGATGGCATACCATTTTGCTGAGGCGGATCCTTACCGTGCTGCTACTCACAACAAAGGAATCATGAACGGTATTAGCGCTGTTGTCTTGGCTACAGGTAATGACACGCGCGCAGTTGAATCTGGGGCGCATGCTTATGCCTCGCGTAGCGGTCGTTATTCAAGTTTGACCAGATGGGAGGTTACACAAGAAGGAAATCTTGCTGGCTCGATTGAAATTCCAATGGCTGTTGGCCTAATCGGTGGAGCAACGAAGTTGCATCCAATGGCAAAGGCTTGCCTGAAAATTCTCAACGTCGAATCTGCAGCTGAATTAGCTTGCATTATTGCTGCGGTGGGATTAGCTCAAAACTTTGCGGCTATGAAAGCTCTTGCAACAACAGGTATCCAAAAAGGGCACATGTCTTTGCACTCGCACAATATTGCCATGATGGCAGGCGCGGTAGGCGAAGAGGTTGATCAATTGGCAAAAATTCTTGTTGAGAAGGGCGCTGTTCGTATTGACGTTGCAGAGAAAGAGCTTGCCGGCATTCGTGCAAAGTGAAACTTTTGAAGTTTATTTATTTGTATCACGACGTGGCCATTCTTCAAAAAACTGTGCTTTTCTAAACAACATTAGTCCTTTAGGGTGTTGTTTTTTCCTTCAATTTCAAATTACTGCATTCAGTCAAAAAGTATTGCTTCTTTCCCTACTTCAGAGAGATTCACTTGGGTATTTACCTATTCTTTTGGTAACGCAATATGCTTAAATATTTCATTCTTACTTTGCCACGTATCTATAAATGTCGCAAGCACTGCTAACGATTAAAAATATCGACAAAAATTTTGGCGGCGTGCAAGCAGTTAAAGGCTTAAGCTTCTCAATAGGACATTCTGAGGTTGTGGGTCTGATCGGACCCAATGGGTCGGGTAAATCGACATTAGTAAATTTGATATCCGGAACCCTTCCCGTTTCTGCAGGTGCGATCCAATTTAATGAACAATCTGTTAACCATTTGCACATAAGCGAAAGAGTGGCGCACGGGTTGGCTAGAACATTCCAAACTACCAGCATATTTCCAGAGTTCACCGTGCTAGAGCAAGTTTTAGCTGCATGCCATAGTTGCTACAGAACAAAACCAGTAGGCTCAATTTTTCGATCATTTGCTGCCAATATGGAAGAAGGGCAGCAACGCAAAAAGGCTATTGAGCTAGTTCAGTTCGTTGGATTATCTGAGGTTCTAGACCATTTATCTTCTTCTATATCTTCCGCGCAACAACGGTTGTTAATGATTGCTACGGCGTTAGCGTCTGACCCGCTTCTGGTTTTATTAGATGAGCCGGCTGCTGGAATGGTTGCAAAAGAGCGGAAAGAATTAGCGCAATTGATTATTGGAATTCGCCAAAGAGGCATTTCCGTTTTGATTATTGAGCACCATATGGGTCTCATCATGGAGGTTTGCGAGCGTATCGTGGTCCTTAACTTTGGGCAAAAAATTGCAGAAGGTACTCCTGAAAGTATTCGAAATAACCCTGCTGTGATTGACGCATACCTAGGTGGAGCACACTGATGCTAAGAATTACAAATCTCTATGCTGGGTACGGTAATGTAGGTATTCTGCATGGCGTTAATTTAGAGGTGAACGCTTCTGAATGTGTTGCGCTAGTTGGCGCCAATGGCGCTGGAAAAAGTACTACGTTGAAGTGTATTTGCGGCCTCATCGCTCCAACCTCTGGGACTATTGCGTTTGATGGTAAAGATTTAGCGGGCATGCAAGGCCATGAGATCGTTCAAATGGGTATCACGATGTGTCCTGAAGGTCGACAAGTATTTCCAGATATGACAGTACGCGAGAACCTGGAGATGGGTGCGCATACGCGCACAGATAGTGAGCAGCTTAGTGATCTTGAAAAAATGTTAGATTTATTTCCAGTCCTTCGCGAAAGAATTCGTCAGCGGGCTGGTACTCTTTCAGGAGGTGAGCAAGAAATGCTTGCGATTGCCCGCGCGTTAATGTCACGTCCTAAGCTCTGTATTTTTGATGAGCCATCACTAGGACTTGCTCCAAAAATTGTTCAAGAGGTTGAGCAGACTATTGCAAAAATTAAGTCGATGGGGACTACGATTTTGCTAGTTGAGCAAAACGCTTCTATGGCATTGAGGCTTTCAGATCGCGCTTATGTGTTTGAGGCGGGTGAAATTGTTTTACAGGGTACTGGGCAAGAGTTACAAAATAACTCTGAGGTGAGCAAAGCTTATTTAGGATATTGAGAGTTTTAGTAGGAAGTTAGGTCGATTGTTTAACTCAAGATAAAAGGAGACTGAGAAATGAAAACTATGTCTAGAAAATTCGCCTTCACTGCTGTCGTAGGCTTTTTGAGCGCAAGCTTGGGCGGCTTTTCATGGGCCGCAGAAAAGGAGTTGGTTTTAGGTGTGAACGATGCCTTGACTGGTCCCGGTGCTGTTTATGGCTTACCGCAATCCAATGCTGTCAAGATGGCTGCTGATGAGATCAACGCCAAAGGCGGCATCAAAGTGGGGGCTGATGTATACAAACTCAAGGTCATCAGCAATGATGACAAAGCTAATCCAACAGAGGCTACAAACAGCGTACGTAAACTGATTGATCGAGACAATGTGAAATACCTTTTGGGGTTTTGTTGCTCAGGCTCTACAAGTGCAGTGGCGTCTTTCATAGAAAAGGAAAACGTTGTGATGCTGGTTGGCAATGCCGCAGAGCGCGCGATTACAGCTAAAGGAATACCTAACCTGTTTAGAACCCGACCACCTGCTGATTTCACTGGAGCTGCTGCCGGAACTTTTGTAGCTAAGCGTGGTGCGAAAAACATTGCTGTAATTGGTTCTTTGGATGTGTCCTTTTATACCCAATATTTAGATGCATTTGAGCGTGAGATCAACAAGGCAGGAGGCAAAATCGTAGCCAAAGAAACCTTTGGGCTAAAAGATCGTGACATGACCCCTCAACTCACCAAAGTTCGTGCACTCAATCCCGATGCATTATTGATACTTGGTTACGTAGAGCCTGCAGCGTTCGTATACCGCCAAGCCACAGAGTTGGGTATGAAGTTGCCGCGCTATGGATTCACAAGCGGTAGTGAAGAGCAATTCTTGCGTGTGGCCACCAGCGAGCAAATGGAAGGTGTTTGGGATTTGCGTCCTACTGAGCTGACTGTTGAAGCCCTTGACGCAAATGCCAAGACTTATGTCACCAACTACACCTCTAAGTTTGGAACTGCGCCGTCACCAAGTTCGCCTTATGCATATGACCAAGTCTACGTGTTAAAAAATGCTATAGAAAGCGCTGGCGGTGCAGATGACACTAAGAAGGTTATTGCTGCAATTCGTAAGCTGGCTGTACCTAAAGAAGCTGTTATGAAATACCTCCCTACTGCAGGTACGATGTTTGATGTAAATGGTCAAGCATATACCTCAAATGGCGCATTTCAGTGGCAAAAGGGTAAGTGGGTGTATGTATCTGACTTACCGTCTGACACTAAAACATATTCAGACTACTTACGCAGTTTGCGCAACTAAAGCGCTGCTTTAGAAGTAATCGTGGGTAAGAAATGATTGAAATCTTCCAGCAAGCACTGAATGGTTTGGCCATTGGCGCAGTCTATGTTTTGATTGCGCTTGGTCTTACCGTCGTGTTTGGAATATTAGGTATCGCCCATTTTGCCCATGGTTCAGTAGCGATGTTTGGTGGCTATTTGACCTTCTTTGTTATGGAGAAATTTGGCGTACCTTTTTTTCTTGCTATGGGATTGGCCATGCTGGGAGGGGCTGCTTTAGGATTCGTAATAGAGCGCTTGGCCTATCGTCCCGTACAAGATGCGCCTCATATAAACGCTTTCATCATTGCATTGGGTTTGACCATGATGATTGAAGGCATTAACTTGTTGGTATTTGGAGCTGATCAAGTTGTAATCCAAACACCTTATCGCGGTGTTTTTTATGTGGCAGGTATCGCAGTTGCTGAATTGCGTCTAATTGTCATTCTGACTGCTTGTGTGCTGGTCGGGGTGATCACCATGCTCATTGCGAAAACTAAAACTGGCAAGTCAATTCGTGCTGTCGCACAAAACAGGCAAGCTGCTGTTTTGATGGGGGTTAATGTCAGTATGGTGTCTTTGGTGGTGTTTGCTATTTCTTCTGCGCTTGGGGTAGCCGCAGGAGCATTAATCGGAGCGCTTTTGGCTATTGCGCCAGGAGTTGGTGAAGGATTGGCTGTAAAAGGTTTTGCAGTACTTATTCTTGGAGGGCTAGGCTCTATTCCTGGTGCAATCGTTGGGGGTTTGATTCTTGGTGTGAGTGAAGCCATGGCCGCAGGGTTTATTTCGTCTTCTTATAAGGACGTGATCGCTTTTCTGGTCATGATTGTGGTTTTGCTTTTTAGGCCAGAAGGTCTGTTAGGGAAACGGTGAGTCATCCAGCAAAGAAATTGTTCATTGGATTTGCCATAGTTGCTTCGGCATGTTTTATGCCAAATCTTGTAACCGTGCCTTATTTCATGCATTTGATTATCCTTGCCTTGATTTGGGTGATATTGTCTCAAGGACAAAATCTTATTCAAGGCTTTGTGGGCTATGTGTCCATCACGCAAGCTGGATTCATGGGAATTGGAGCTTATTTTTCTACTCTTCTGACGCTTAAATTAGGCTTTTCAGTATGGCTCACGCTTGCAATGACGCCGTTGATAACTGGGCTGTTTTCGGTAATTGTGGGCTATCCAAGTTTGCGTGTGAAAGGACATTATTTTGCGATCGTGACCTTGGCATACAACATGGTGATTTTCACAATTTTATTGACCTACAGTTCTCTAACTGGTGGAGAGGCTGGCATATCTAACATTGCTAGACCAAGTGGATTTAGTTTATTTGGGTATGTAGTAGATTTTGAAGGACGCAGTAATGCCAACTACTACCTGCTCGTTCTATTTTTAGCTGCTATGACAACGGGACTTTGTGGTTTGATATTGCATTCGCGCGTAGGACGCGTGCTGTTAGCGATCAGACAAAATGAAGTTTTGGCTGACGCGATGGGCATCAAATCATGGCGCTACAAACTTTTTACATTTGTTATAAGTGCTTCTTTGGCGGGTTTGGCAGGGGCCTTATACGCGCATTACATTGGCTTTTTAAATCCTGAGCCCTTCGGAGTGGACCAGTCTCTCAATGCTATTTTGGCTGTCATTTTGGGCGGTAGTGGTACTTTGACTGGGCCAGTGGTTGGTGCTTTTGCTGTCACATTTCTGCCTGAATATCTTCGTATTGCAGATAGCTATCGCTTGGTTACCTATGGTTTTATATTGGTCATCGCCACCATCTTTTTGCCCCGTGGCCTGGTTCCTGTAACTAGAGACTTATTTTTATATATCAAGTCCTTAGTGTTGAATCAAAAATGAAGCCCTCTATGTCTGTCAATGACAGTTTTCTTCATCAGACACAAAAATTTGTAGAGATCCATCTCGCACCTTTGGTTGAAAATGGTTCACTCAATCTTTTTACCGGAAAGACGCTTCTTGCAGATGCAGTTAGTTCTGGCATATTGGGAGTTCAAGTTCCAATTGCTTTAGGAGGCGGGGGACTTTCCTTTAGCGCAAAGGTGTTAGCCACAGAGATGCTGGCAGCAAAGGATTTTGGCGTAGCAATGTCATTGGTAAATACCCACAATGTGGCAGAGCAAATTGCACGGATAGGCAATCCAAATCTGATAGAACGATATGTGCCAGATTTAATTGCCGGAAAAAAAAGTGCATGTACTGCCTTGACAGAATTTGGGGCAGGGTCTGATTTTTCTGCAATACAAACTACGGCAACGCGCTCTGAAAGTGGATGGGTATTAAATGGTACAAAAGCTTGGATTACTAATGCGGCACACGCTGAAGTTGTGGTGGTCTATGCCCAAACACAAATAGGCGCTGGATCTGATGGAATAGCTGCTTTCGTTGTTGATACTGACAAATTAGGATTTAAGAGATTAGAACCTCATTCTTATCCAATTGCTTCTATTGGGGCGGGCGCTTTTAGCTTAACTGACTATCAGTGCAAAGACGTAGATATGCTGTCACCTCCAGGTGATGCCTTTAAAGATATTTTGCAAGCAATAAATGGCGCTCGCATTTATGTCGCATCAATGTGCTGCGGCATGGTTGAGGCTTGTTTGATGATCGCCGCTTCGTATGGGAGTCAACGGCATACATTCGGTAAACCTTTGCTTTCACATCAGGGTTGGCGGTGGCAGCTGGCAGATGCATCTATAGAGCTGGACGCTGCTCGTAGTATGGTGCTTAATGCCGCCACCTTAATTGATGATCAAAAAGATGCCCAAAGCATTGCAGCTAAAGCAAAAATTTTTGCTACACGTATGGCGCAAAAGCAGATTTCGGTATTGATGCACGCTATGGGTGCAGAGGGATTAACAGTTCAGTATCCGTATATGAGACATTTGGCTGCAGCTCAAATAGCAGGCATGGTAGATGGATCTACTGAGATGTTGCTAGAGAGAATCACCAAAGATTTTCGCTGATTGCAAATACACCACACTACTAATAGTGCGCATGCTATTTCCTATTGATTCCCGCGTTGCTGATCCCAATAAGACTGCATTTGAAATGTGCAGTTCAGGTGAGCGCGTCACTTTTGCGCAATTAGATGTCCGTGCGAATCAAGTAGCGCATGTGTTGAGATCCATAGGTGTAAGTCCTCGCGCACATGTGGCTATCTTGATGGAGAACAACCGTCGTTTTTTGGAGGCCTGTTTCGGCATGGACCGTGCCGGTGTTTATTACACGACCATTAACTCGCGCTTAACTACTGATGAAATCGCCTACATCGTTAATGATTGTGGTGCTCAAGTATTGATTGCTTCTCACTATCTAAAAGATGTAACACCTAAATTAAAACCCTTGATTCCCCAGAATGTGCGTTGCTTCAGCGTTGGCGGAGAGATTGCAAATATGGAGCAATGGGAGGAGGCTGTTGACAGCGCGCCATCACACCCCATTGATGACTCATGCCAAGGATTGGACATGTTGTATTCATCGGGAACAACTGGTCGACCAAAGGGTGTGAAGTGGCCAATGGACCTCTTGCCAGCAGGCCAACATACGATGTTAGTGAATTTGCTGGCCCCACTTTTTGATTATGGGCATCAGTCGCGTTACTTATCGCCTGCGCCTTTATATCATGCGGCACCGCTTCGTCATAGTATGACCGTGATAAAGCTTGGCGGCTCCGTTTATGTCATGGAAAATTTCGATGCGAAAAAATCTTTGGAAATGATTCAAAAGCATCGCATCACTCATAGCCAGTGGGTCCCCACAATGTTTGTGCGTTTACTTAAATTAGATACAAAGGATAGATTGCAATATGACGTGACTTCTCTAAAAGTTGCTGTGCATGCTGCAGCCCCCTGTCCTATCGACATCAAAGAGCAGATGCTGGCTTGGTGGGGTCCTATTTTGCGTGAGTACTACGCAGGTACAGAAAACAATGGATTTTGCTCTATCACCTCGAAAGAATGGCTTCAGCACAAGGGGTCTGTAGGGCGTGCTTCTCAGGGAAAGTTACATATTTGCGATGAAGATGGCGGTGAATTAGAGATAGGTGAAAGTGGACTGGTGTATTTTTCAGGCGGCCCCATCTTTTCGTATCACAACGACCCAATACGAACGCAAGATACACGCAATGCTCTAGGTTGGACGACTCTAGGCGATATTGGCAAATTAGATGGTGAAGGGTACCTGTATCTTCTGGACAGACGTGCGTTCATGATTATTTCAGGAGGTGTGAATATTTATCCTCAGGAAATTGAAAATGTCCTGATTAGCCATCCAAAGGTCATGGATGTCGCCGTTATTGGTGTTCCTGATGAGGATTTTGGAGAGGCGGTTAAAGCGGTAGTCCAGCCTGTCGGCGGTGTTGATATAGACAGTGATTTGGAAATTGAGTTATTAGCGTATTGCAAGAAGCATTTAGCTTCGTTTAAATGTCCTCGTTCAATCGATTTCGACTTTTATTTGCCGCGCCATCCAACAGGCAAGTTGTATAAGAAATTGGTGCGAGACAGGTATTGGATTAAGTAAATCAATCAAATCACAAATTTATAAATTTTTGGACTGGTCACTCAAGCGCAAGTCGTCTGCCTCACCGCTCGTTCCCACTGCATCATCCGATGTTGCGCCTCATCACGAGAAATTTTTGCTTCAAACACGCGATCAATCTTCCAATGTTTCTCTAGTGCATTTAAGTCACTGAACATGCCGCAGTGCAGTCCTGCTAAGTAAGCTGCACCTAAAGCGGTGGTTTCAATCACTGCAGGGCGAATGACGGGGATCCCCAATAAATCTGCCTGTATCTGCATGAGCAAGTTGTTGGCGCAAGCTCCACCGTCTACCCGCAATTCGCTTAAAGATGTGCCGCCGTGTTCCACTGCGTCTTTACTCATCGCCTGCAACAGCGCAGTACTTTGAAATGCAATGCTGTCCAATGCGGCCCGCGCGAAGTGCGCCATCGTCGTGCCACGCGTGATGCCCACAACCGTCCCACGTGCATCTGCATTCCAGTAGGGCGCCCCTAAGCCCGTGAACGCTGGCACCATCACGACACCGTCAGCATCTATCACAGTTTCCGCAAGCGCTTCAATGTCCGAGCTATTTTTGAAAGCATGCAAACCGTCGCGTAACCATTGGACGACAGCGCCACCAATAAAAACGCTTCCTTCCAATGCAAATTCAGGCTTGTTACTGATTTGCGCCGCACTGGTGGTGATTAAGCCGTTTTGGCTAGTTTGGAATTTATTTCCTGTGTGCATCAACATAAAACAACCCGTACCGTAGGTGTTTTTAGCTTGTCCCTCTCGCCAACATGCTTGGCCAAATAGGGCGCTTTGCTGGTCGCCTGCAACACCGCCAATAGGCAAAGGGTGACCGAGCCACTCAGAATCTATGACACCAAAGTCACTCGACGATGCTTGCACTGTGGGCATCAAGTTGCTGTCGATATGCAGCATGGACATGAGTTCGCTATCCCACTGGTTGGTGTGCACGTTTAAAAGCATGGTGCGCGACGCGTTACTCACATCAGTGGCGTGAACACGACCTTTGGTGAGGTTCCAGATCAACCAAGTGTCGACAGTGCCAAATGCCAGTTCACCCTTTGCAGCCATGGCACGAGCTTGGGGGACGTTGTCCAATATCCATTGCAATTTGGTTCCGGAAAAATAGGCGTCAATCACCAAGCCCGTTTTGGATTGCACCAGTTTGTCATGTCCTTCTTGGCGTAACTTGGCGCATACAGGTTCTGCACGACGGTCTTGCCAAACAATGGCGTTATAAATGGGTTGACCGTTTTTGCGATTCCAGACCATGGTTGTTTCGCGTTGATTGGTAA
>Ga0214919_10009728_pt1 | contig 12346 bp, 11 predicted proteins | sample LL1503_MetaG_FD_177994 | JGI IMG/M metagenome (GOLD analysis project Ga0214919, IMG submission 177994) | Freshwater microbial communities from Lake Lanier, Atlanta, Georgia, United States - LL-1503 | ecosystem: Environmental > Aquatic > Freshwater > Lake | place: USA: Georgia | collected...
AACCTCAACTGATGTAATTACTTTAATTGAGCAAATATTTAATGATATTCAACATGCTTGTGAGCTAAAAAACTTTAAAGTAAAAAAAGAAATGAAAAATGGTATTTGGGAACGTTTGCTTGATGGTGTAATATTAGAGCCTAATATTTCAGGGATCGGTTTTAATTTGAAGAAGTTTTTTAGAAAGTCATAGCAATACTTGTAAGCGGAAAACAAAATGACAGAAAAATATAAATTACAGCAAGAAAATATAAATAGTATGATTTAAACGGCGAGACATTGACGAAGCTCAAGTAGTTCTTGCCAGAATTTTTTATGAGAATTAAATAAAATGAATAATAAATATGTAATCTGTTATAATAACGTCAGTAGTAACCTGGCACTCGATATTAAGTTAGAGCAAAACGCTGGGTCTTTTCATTTGTGGGGTATCTAGCTAAATGGTACACTACCCTAAGCCAGCCACTTCAATTCAGCAACAAATCGCGCAATTACAGTCCGAAGGTCTTATTATTCCCGATATAGCACAAGCAAGCAAAATACTTGAGCATATTGCGTATTATCGGCTACGTGCCTATTGGATTATTTTTGAAACTTCAGCCAATCCACGCAAATTTAAGCCAAATACTAATTTTAATGATGTATTAAATCTGTATTTATTTGATGAAGAGCTTAGAACGTTAACTCTTTCGTTGATTGCCAAAATTGAAGTCTCATTAAGAGCTAATTTTTCTAATTTATCAATTAAATTCAACAATCCACATTTTTATTTAGAACATAACAACTTTAAGCAATTTGATATTTACATAAGATCACTTTCTAAAATCCAAAACTCATTAAAAAATAATAAAGATGAGTTATTTATTGCGCATTATCTAAGTAAATATACCACCCCACAATTACCACCAGTATGGAGTGTTGCCGAGATATTAACTATCGGCGAATTGTATTATTGGATAATCAATTTACATGATGGCGTTTTGGATGAAATAGCTAAAAATTATGGTTTTTCTAGCCGTGAAGTTTTTATTTCAGGTTTGGAGAGGTTATCAATTATTCGCAATGTTTGTGCTCATCACAATCGGCTGTGGAATCGGATAATTGTTAAAAAACAACTCAAGCAAGTAAAACAAAAAAACTATCTCAGCGAGGCATTAAGTCAAGATGAACATAGTAATAAAACATTTTATGGAACTTTTTGCTATATCATATATATCTTAAAACAGATTAATCAAAGCTCAGCCAATGATGCTATAACCAAATTTAATAATTTAATTTCTAAATATCAAATTAATTTAAAATCAATGGGTTTTTCAGATACTTGGCAGGAACTACCTTTATTTAATAGGCAATAATAATGACAGAAAAACATAAATTATAGCAGGAAGATATAAATAGTATGGATTTAAACGGCGATACATTGGCGAAGCTCAAGCAAATATTGCCAGAAGTATTTGCCGAGGGGGCAGACGGTAAGCCGAGTCTTGATATTGAACGGCTGAAAATTGCGCTGGGTGATGCGGTGGATGTTGAGAGCGATAATAAGAGTCGGTTTAGTTTTGGTTGGAGTGGCAAAAAACAAGCTCAGGCATTAGCCAATCAACCAAGTACGGCAACATTGCGCCCAAGTATTGAAGATAGCAAGAACTGGGATGATACGCAAAATGTGTATATCGAGGGTGATAATCTCGAAGTGCTGAAACTTTTGCAAAAAAGCTACTATGGTTCAATCAAAATGATTTATATCGACCCGCCATATAATACTGGTAAAGATTTTGTTTATAAAGATAATTTTCATGATAATGTCAAAAATTATCTGCAATTAACTGGGCAAGTCGATGATGAGGGTAATCGCATCAGCACCAACACCGATAAAAGCGGGCGTTATCATACCGATTGGCTAAATATGATGTATCCACGCCTGAAATTAGCCCGTAATTTACTCAAAGATGATGGCGTGATATTTATCAGCATTGATGATAATGAAGTGCATAATTTACGCAAGATTTGTGATGAGATTTTTGGTGAAGATAATTTTATTACTTGTCTAATCTGGGCTGCTGGTAAAAAGAATGACTCAAGGTTTATTTCTGTTTCTCATGAGTATATTTTGGTTTATGTTAAAAATAAGAGTTATTTTGTCGAATATGATATATCTTGGAGGCAGAGAAAAAAAGGAATAGATGAGATTTATAAAGAATACAACAAATTAAAAAAAGTATATGGGCATAATTTTGATAAGATTTCTCAAGGGTTAAAATCATGGTTTAGTTCTTTACCAAAAAATAGCGAAATCCGCAATAATAGTCATTTTAGCAGTGTCGACGAAAGAGGTATATATTTTCCAGATAATATTTCTTGGCCTGGCGGAGGTGGTCCAAAATATGATGTAATACACCCTAAGACAGGTAAGGTAGTCAAAATACCATCAAGAGGTTGGTTATTTTCCAAATCAGAAAAAATGGTTGAAATGATCAATGATAATAGAGTTCATTTTGGGATAGATGAAAATAGCGTTCCATGTATTAAATCACATCTTAAAGATAGAGAATATGAAGTCCCTTATAGTGTATTTTATCAAGATGGCCGTGCTTCTACAAAGAACCTGAGAACATTATTAAACGGTAATTATTTTGATTTTCCAAAAGATGAACAAATACTTAAAAACATCGCAGAATTTGCTAGTAATAAAGATAGTATAGTTTTAGACTTCTTCTCAGGTTCAGCAACTACTGCTCATGCTGTGATGCAACTCAATGCCGAAGATGGTGGTAACCGTAAGTATATCTGTGTGCAATTACCCGAAGCAACTACACCAGAGAGCGAAGCTTATAAAGCTGGTTACAAAAATATCTGCGAAATTGGCAAGGAACGGATTCGCCGTGCTGGTGAAAAAGTGTTTGCCGAATGGACTGAAAAACAACAGAAATCTGCACAAGCAAGCGCTGACGCTGGATTATTTACCGATGATGCCGAAAATAACACAGCTCAAACCAGTTTAGATATTGGCTTTAAAGTATTCAAACTCGACACCTCTAACCTCAAGCCATTTGATAGCGTGGATATGTTTGCCGATGATCTATTAGTTACCAATCGCTCAGCCTTGGATTTATTCTATGAATTAGTCCTCAAACAAGGTTATAGTTTGGATAATCACCAATGTGTGCTGGATATTGGCGGAACACGTTGTTATGCATTGGTACATGAGGATAATACGCCATTTGTTTTGGCGGTGCTGAATGATACGGTTAAACCCAATTTTGCGCTTGAGTTACTCAAATATGCGCTAACTTTGGTAATTGTTAAAGATGCTTGTTTTGGCACTGATGAGATAAAACTAAATTTACTTGCTACCTTGGAACAATTGCAAAGTAAAGATAATCCATTGCAAATCCGCATTATTTAGGTGATTAAATGAATACTCAACAATTTAGTGATTATATCGTTTATGTCGATGAAAGTGGTGATCATTCGTTAGGTAATATAAATAAAGAATACCCTGTTTTTGTATTAGCTTTTTGTATCTTTAAAAAATCAGATTATTTGCAGGTTATTCAACAAATAACTGATTTTAAATTTAAGTATTTTGGTCATGATAAGGTAGTGCTTCATGAAAGCGATATTCGAAGAAAGCGTGAGGACTTTAACATATTCAATAGAGAGTCACAGGCTGAATTTATGAACGACTATTGGCAAATTATTGATAATGCTAAGTTTACAGTAATTAGTTGTGTGATTGACAAACTAAAACATAAAGAAAAATATGAAATTCCAGATAATCCTTATGAATTATCAATGCGTGTATGCATTGGTAAGTTTAGAGATTTCCTGAAGGATAACGGTGTCGATTCTAGTGTATTAAATCATATTATCGTAGAAAAACGTGGTAAAAATGAGGATGACGATTTAGAGTTAGAATTCAGACGAATTTGCGAAGATAAGCGATATAATTTAAAACTCCGAATGGCAAGTAAGCAGACTAACTGCGCAGGGTTGCAAATAGCTGATTTAATTGCTCGACCGATTGGATTGAAAATTATGCGCCCTGAACAGGCAAATAGAGGATTTGAAATAGTTGCAAAAAAATTAAGAACGGGCATGAGTGGTAGTTATCTTGATTACGGATTAAAAATCCTACCATAAAAATAAAAAGCCTCCGAGAACGCTCAGAGACTTATTACCGATCGCGACTTCGCAATCCCAATTAGCGTTATTATCGCACTGTTGCATAATTTGTGCAAGTATGTTTTGCATATAAATAATAAAACTTAGATAAAAACATGAAACAAGTCATAGTATTATTGGTAAAGTAGATGAAATTAAAATTTGAAAATCAAGCCTTTCAGTTAGACGCTATAGCAAGCACAGTTAACCTGTTTAACGGTATGCAAAGCTTAGCATTATCCGAGCAACTAGCTAATCAAAATGAGATATTAAGCTATGATTTAGTTGCCAACGGCTTACAGCTGAATGAATTGCAGTTACTGAAGAATTTGCAATCAATACAATTACTCAATAGCCTGGAAAATTACGCTACCGAGCTTTATTTTGGTGAATACGCCTTTAAACGTAAAGATGATAATGGCAATGAAATAGAGCCGCTAATTAAAATCCCCAACGCTAGTATCGAAATGGAAACTGGTACTGGTAAAACTTATGTTTATTTACGCACCGCATTTGAACTTAATAAACGCTACGGCTTGACCAAGTTTATTATCGTTGTGCCGAGTGATGCGATTCGGGCGGGAGTTTTAAAATCTTTGGAGATTACCAAAGAGCATTTTAAATCTGAATATAATAACGTGAGTTATGATTATTATCAATATGATAGTGAAAAAATCAGCAAAGTTCGTGATTTTGCGACTACCAATAGTATTCAGATTATGGTGATGACGATTGCCGCATTTAATAAAGATAAAAACAATATTTATGCCTTTAAAGATAATAAACTTGGTGAATACCGCCCGATTGATCTTATCGTTGCAAGCAAACCGATTGTTATCATTGATGAGCCGCAATCGGTGGATAATACCGAGAATGCCAAGGAAGCAATTAAAAATCTCAATCCATTATTTATCTTGCGTTATTCAGCCACCCATCGCGAAGCATACAATCAAATCTACAAACTAGATGCGATTGATGCCTATAATCAGAAGCTGGTAAAACAGATTGAAGTTGCCAGCATTGAGGATGCCGACTTTGCCACTATTGGTACTCAACCATATATCAAAGTTGTTGAAATTACCCCCAAATTGGAACTGTCGCTGGAATTGGATGTGCAAGATGCCAAAGGCAAAATAACCCGTAAAATTGTGAAAAAAATTGCTAAAGGTATAGATTTACAGCAAAAAACCAATAATGAACAATACTATGGCTATATTGTTGAAGATTATAGCCGTGATTATGGTGTAAAATTTAGCGTGTTAGATTATGAAATCGCAGTCGGTGAAGCGATTGGTAATCAACAAAGCGAAGAGTTAAAAATCAGTGTAATGTTGCGTCTGACGATTGAGAATCATATCAAACGCGAGCTAAATTTAGCACCCCGTAAAATCAAAGTTTTGAGCTTGTTTTTTATTGATAAAGTTGCCAATTATCGCTTACATGAAAATGATGCGGCTAGCGATGGCTGGTTAGCTAAACTATTCGTTGAACAGTTAAAAATCGTCTTGCAATCATCCCATGGGAAACGTTATTTGGAGTTGTGCCGCAATAGTTTTAACCTAAACTTGGAAGATGATTGTGATTTGGCGAAGTTGCATGATGGTTATTTTGCCAAGGACAAAAAAGGCAACTATAAAGATAGCAAAGACGATACTCAGGATTCTGTCGCTGCCTACCAACTAATCATGAAAGATAAAGAACTGCTGTTGGATCAGCAAACTCCATTACGCTTTATTTTCTCGCATTCAGCGCTCAAAGAAGGCTGGGATAATCCCAATGTATTTCAAGTCTGTGTATTGCAAGAAAGCAGCAATACCTTTAAACGCCGTCAGCAGGTCGGGCGAGGTTTGCGCTTATGTGTAAATAATTTTGGTGAACGAATCAAAGATGACAAAATCAATACCTTAACCGTGATTGCCGGAGAATCATACAATTCATTTGCGGCTAATTTACAGCGTGAATATGAAACCGATGTCAAAATTAAGTTTGGTAATGTTCATCCTTTAGTTTTTGCTGCGCAGTTGCTAAAAATCGAACCACAACTTACATTAAGCGAAGCCAAACAATTATCTCAGGATATTCATGAGGTATTAAAAGTCAGCCAATTAATTACCGAAAACAATCAGCTTAGCGAGAAATGTACTAAATTACTCAAAGTTGGTGCGTTTGAATTAAATAACAGTCTGGTTAAACCTTATGAAGAATTGGTTGCCGGAATGCTGACTAAATTAAGTAGCAAATTACCGATTGAGAATCAACGCAATAAACGTGAAATTAAGCTCAATAATCAAGTCTATTTATCCCCAGAATTTAAGAAATTATGGCAGAAAATCAGCCCTAAAACGATTTATTCGGTTAATTTAGATTCTGCTGAACTAATTAAACAATCTACTACTGAAATTAATCATCAATTACAGATTGAGGCACAAACTCTCACCGTTGCACGGGCAAAATTGGCGATTGATGAATCCGGAATTTCCAGCGAACTACAACACCAAGATATGATTTCAATTCATTCCAGTCCGCAGATTGATTATGTTAGTAAAATTGTACTAGCCACTGGATTAATGCGCAGTAGCATAATAACTATTTTACAAAATATTACGGACATAAAACGTAATATGATGGACGTTAATGCCAATGAGTTTGTCACACAAGTGAGCAATATAATCAATAATACTAAAGCAAAACTTCTCATTGACGGAATTAAGTACCACAAAGTTAGTGATTTAAATTTGGATGGCTATGATAACTATTATGCGCAAACTTTGATTGAAGATGATCTAGATCATGGTTATACGGATCAAAATGGTGCGAGTAATCTGGCAGATGCGGTTAATTTAGGCGTAAATCCAGAAGCTCTAGGCAAAAAATTCCTATTTGATGTATTGCGTTATGATTCTCAAGTCGAGTTTGACTTTTTACGTGATGCGTTAACCCTCGACAAAGTTAAATTAATCGCTAAACTACCAAGCTGGTTTAAGGTAAATACTCCGCTAGGGAAATATAATCCTGATTGGGCGTTATTAATTGATAAGGATGGTACGGATAATATTTACTTTATTGCTGAAACTAAAGCAGCTAATTTTGCGACAAATGGACGTGAGGTAGAAAAAGCCAAAACTGAATGTGGTAAGCTTCATTTCATTGATGCTTTGCAAGTTGATTATAAAGTTGGCTGTGATATAAAAGCGCTAAACTAAACTATAATTTTATGGAGATGTAAAATCATGAAACAAGTATTACAATTTAAAATTACTTTAATTGATACAGAACCCGCAATTTGGCGCCGGATTCAGATCGCTGAGAATGCTACTTTCTGGGATTTACATGTGGCGATTCAAGATGCTATGGGCTGGCAAGATTATCATTTACATCAATTCATTATTTTTGCTGCTGCCAAAAAAAGAACTCCGCCACAAGCGTTTATTGGGATTCCTGATGGTGAATTTGATAATGATATTATTGCTGGTTGGGAAACTCCGCTTGATGAATATCTGACACCAGAATACCGAATCATTTATGAGTATGACTTTGGTGACAGTTGGGAACATGAAATTATATTTGAGGGTGCTTTCCCGCGAGTTACCGGACAGAAATACCCGTGTTGCTTAGCTGGTGAAATGGCTTGTCCACCGGAAGATGTGGGCGGTATTCCAGGATTTTATAATTTTGTTGAAGTAATAGCAAATAAAAAAGATCCAGAGCATAAAGACATGGTAGAGTGGCACGGCGGTAAATTTGATCCGCAAAAATTTGATGCAAGAAAAGTTAAATTTCATAATGCAAAAATTCGCCTAAAAAATATGTTAGCTGAGGTTGATTAATTAAGCGAAAATTAGGAAAGATACACTAATGAAACAAGATATCCGCTGGCAGCAGCGTTTTTACAATTATAATCGTGCTTTAGTAGAGTTAGGCGAAGCGGTTGAGCTAAGCCAAACTCGCAAACTGACTAAGCTAGAATCACAGGGACTAATTCAGGCATTTGAATATACTCATGAGTTAGCGTGGAAAACACTCAAGGATTTTATTGAAGAGCGCGGCAATAGCCAGATTTTTGGCTCAAAAGATGCTACACGTGAGGCCTTTACGCTTGGACTGATTGGCCAAGGTGAGGTTTGGATGAGCATGGTAAATAGTCGCAATCAAACTTCTCATACCTATGACGAATCCACTGCGCAACAAATTGTTATGCTGATTTTAAATGACTATTACCCACAATTTAAACTATTACAAGAAAAATTGCAGAGCTTTATCTAGAGATAATTATGATCAATAAGTATGGTGTTAGCGATGCTAACTGGCAAAAGATAATTGAAATATTTATGCAGCAATCTTTGGTAGAGCGAGTAGTTCTGTTTGGTTCGCGTGCCAAAGGCAATTATCGCGGTGGCTCGGACATTGATTTATGCCTATATGGAAACATTTCATTAGCGCAAATCTATATCCTGCAGGATTTATTAGATGATTTAATGTTGCCATATAAATTTGATTTGATTGTATACAATACAATTAATAACCCAGAGCTAATCGAACATATTGAACGTGTCGGCGTGGTTTTATACGCTAAAGAATAATATCTGTTATACTGAAATATAAAAAGAAACTATGAATTTTAACCAAATAAACCTATTAACGCCCAAACAAACTGACGATGATGTAATTTCAGTCAGTCAGCTTAATAAACTTGCTAAGTCAACCTTGGAAAACCATTTGCCAATTATGTGGATTAAAGGTGAGATCTCAGGACTCAAAAGTTATGCCCATCTCTATTTTGATCTAAAAGATGAGGGAGCTAAGATTTCCTGTGTCATGTTTGCCAAATTAGCCGGATTGCTCGATTTTCCGCTGGAGAATGGTACACAGGTTGAAGTCCGCGGGCGAGTTACGATTTATCCGCAAAACGGTAGCTACCAAATCAATGTCGAACGGGTGCGCAAAGTTGGCTTGGGTGCACTGTGGGAAGCCTATGCGCGTTTGATTGAGAAACTGAAAGCTGAAGGCTTATTTGAGCTAAAATACAAAAAACCAATTCCAGTTTTTCCACGCGCGATTGGTGTGATTACTTCCAAAGAAGGCTCGGTGATTCGTGATGTAGTAACGACACTCCGCCGCCGGATGCCAAATATTCCGCTGGTGATTTACCATAGCGCGGTGCAGGGCAGTGATGCGAGTATGCAATTAGTTCGTGCGATTCGTACCGCTAATCAACGCCAAGAGGTAGATGTTTTGATCGTCTGTCGTGGTGGAGGTAGTATGGAGGATCTGTGGTGCTTCAATGAAGAGGTTGTCGCGCGCGAGGTGTTTAATAGTCAGATTCCACTGATCAGTGCGGTTGGGCATGAAACTGATACCACGATTATTGATTTTGTTTCAGATTTACGTGCACCCACGCCAACGGCTGCAGCCGAATTGGTTGCCAAAAGCCGTAGTGAATGGCTCGAGGTTGTGCGCGCATTGGAAACGAGTCTCAAAACGCAAATTTTTCAGCAATTAAATGATAAACAGCAACGTTTAGATCTCAGCCTTGCCCAACTAAAAGCATCCAATCCACTCAATAAACTAGCGATGCAAACTCAGCGTTTAGCTCAATTAGAGCAAAAACTAACGCAGGTAATTCAAAGTAAGCTATTAAAATTGCGTTGGCAGCTGGATATTTATCAAAGTAAAATTATTCAGCTTAAGCCAGAGTTAGAACCACAAACCGCACGATTAGAACAGCTTAAATTACGCCTTGCACGCTCGTTTAATTCGGTGTATAAAGACCAGCAAATTAGGTTGAGTAACTGCATACACAATCTCAATCTGCTCAATCCGCATAACGTTCTTACGCGTGGCTATGCAATTGTTCGTGATAATAATGGTAAATTAATCCAGAGTATCAAACAAACCAAACATCATGGCAAAATTGCGATTACGCTTAGTGATGGACAGGTTAGTGCAATTGTCGATAAGCAGAATTCACCTGAACAAAGTGAGTTACTCTAATTGTGTATAAATTATATTCACAAGTTAAGTGCTTGAACTTTATAGCCTAAATTTAGTTACTCATCGGTATTATGTATAGTTGTGTCGATTGGGTGTGTGTGAGTTGTGGATAACATGCTTTATACACCTAATTAATGTAATCAACTGTTATAGTGGTTGAAATGTGAGTTGTGCACATTGGCGATGAATAGCTTGATTAATTGGGTGTGTATAAGTTGTGTATTATTTCTATGTTGTTTTATTGGCAGAATTACTGCATATTCATAACTGCCACAATATAAAGTAAAAACGCTGAACAAGACGGCACAATGCAATGAGAGAGATACATGAGAAGCTTTGTGACAACATTCTTACAATATATTGCGTACAGTTATTTATTGGATATTAATGGCTATAATATTTGCATTACCAAGTGTTCCGGTAATTTCTATTTGAACAGTATTACCTGACTGGGCAGTACCGTTGGTTCCAATTGTAAAATTACATGTATATGTTTCGCCATTAGTGGTGGCTGATTGATTACACCCACTGTCAGTGGCAGCTATATTTAGACCATACGTATTTCCTTGCGGCGGCATCACAACATAGGCACCAGGTTGACCATTGAGAGTGTTAAAGCTTACACTATAAGTTCCTCCAAAAGTCCCTTTACTGTCACAGTTAAGAGTGCTATTTCCCTGAAGAGTACAATTGTTGGTCTGAGCTCCTACCGTTAATGTATAATTTTGCAAATTATACTGGGTGTTACTACCGCTAGCGGGAGTATTACTAGTGCCACCACTATTACAGCTTACTAAAGCTATCGTACCAACAAGACTTATAAGCAACAGCCTTATGGTTTTCATGGTTGTATCCGACTATTTAATGGTTGATTATTACCACCTTCACTAATGAAGTCTTTTTGTTCATGAATCATTGGAGATTTTACGATTATGTAATTATAGAATTCTCTGTTTGACTTATCCCAATGTTGGTCAGCAAAATCTGGCCAGCTATCTTTATTAAATCCTGGAGCTTTTTCAAAATCCTCTTTACTTGCTTTAACTTCGAATGCATCATGGTCAGTACAGTATTCAAGAACTGCCCATGGAATAGCATAAAACTCACAACCGATACCCATAAATCCACCACGTGCTAACACCGCATAACGGATCTCGCCATTTAGTTTATCTAAAACTAATTCTTCGACCTTACCCAAGTGTTCTTGATTCCGTCCAATAATTTTTTTACCAATTACATCAGATGTGCGTACAACATTTCCAGATAAATTTTCCATTTTATTTCTCCTAAGTGCTATTTATTTTACTAACTATTTATTCTAACTTGGCTATTCTAATTTCATTATTAGAAAAGCAATTATGATCTATAAATGTCTATTTCTTCATTGTTATTTCTCCATAAAAATGCCAACAAAACCTGTATTCGAGCCATATTTATCAGCGGTTTAAATTTTTTGAGGGTGATTATTTTTAACTTGGTTCAGCTTAACCTAATTACGCTGACTGTGACAACTGTAATTCTAAGGTGAAAATTTAAGGAAGAGTATTTATTTAGAGTTATCAGAAATGACGCCATATTGATAATTAGATTTGCTGGTTATTTTAACTAGATTATTTAATAAATTCATTAAAGCTAATAATCTGTTAGAATACACTAACTAGCATTCTAAGTTTTAAAACTTAGTCATAAATAGTTTGGCAAATGTTGTAAAAGCTATATGCTATGCTTACTTGAAAGATTAAATTATGAATAATTCACAATATTTTGCCCACTACAAAGCGGCATGCGAAATAATTTTTGTGTCCCATTGCAAAGATTGGCTATATCTGAAAGATCTAGATTTTAAATATCAGGCAATAACTGATGCGATGCTTGCGTTTATTGGCTTGGAGTCAACTGCGGAAGTGATTGATCGAGATTCATTTGAGATTAGTAAAAATAATTTGTCTGATACAAAATTAATTGATAATTTTCAAAAGCAGGATAGTGGTATTATAAAATCACAAAAACCTGGCATTTATTTGGATGTGCTATCTCACCAAGGAACATTAAAAACTGTAATCGTCTATACCCATCTTTATATAAAACCCGGTTCAAATCGCATTAAAACGATTAATTTCGTGGCGTCACCACGGATAACAATCTGATTTGCTTACGCAGGTGTTTGGTTTTTCATTTTGTGCTGCCATGA
>Ga0214919_10009730_pt1 | contig 12344 bp, 11 predicted proteins | sample LL1503_MetaG_FD_177994 | JGI IMG/M metagenome (GOLD analysis project Ga0214919, IMG submission 177994) | Freshwater microbial communities from Lake Lanier, Atlanta, Georgia, United States - LL-1503 | ecosystem: Environmental > Aquatic > Freshwater > Lake | place: USA: Georgia | collected...
GACAACCCCAGATCATTTATGGGGGTGCGACAGGCTATGAGCGAGAAAGCTGCCAAGTGGTGGGGTGGCAAATGGGGGACTTTTAAGCAACTTCCAAAGGCTTGATATTTGACAAAACCTTCGCAAGAGATTTCTTTGCTTGCGCAGCGTCATGGTCTAGTTGTAACCCGGTCCAAAAGCCATCATTTAGACTGAAATAACGAGACAGGCGTAACCCTGTGTCTACTGTGATGGCTCGTTTTCCAGAAAGAATTTCACTGATTCGCATTTGCGTCACACCGATATCTTTTGCCAATCGGTAGGCTGAAATGCCCATAGGCTTAAGAAATTCCTCAAGCAAAATTTCATTTGGTTTAGGGTAAGGTATTTTTTGCATATTTAAAGGACGCTGCGACCGCCATCCATGACAATATTTTGTCCATTCAAATAGGCCGAAGCATCCGTGCAAAGAAATTGCAACGCCGATCGATATTCATCCTTATTAGCCATTCGCCCCATGGGAATCAAACTGGACAAACGTTGAACAAATTCATCGCCCTGCCCATTAAATACACCACCCGGCGATAAGGCATTACAACGAACACCCTTGTCGGCCCAATAGGTAGCCAGATAACGTGTCATACCGATTAATCCTGCCTTGATCACAGAATAAGTAATGGGCTTGACAGGTTGCATCTCATTTGGCAAGCCTTGCTTTCGGTACAAACGTTGGTCTGGCGAAAAGACTGATAGGTCAGATGCTATGTTGACAATAACACCCCCCTTGCCAGAATAAGCCATCGCTGACCCGAATACCTGACTACAAATAAACGCACCCGTGAGGCCAACACCAACCTGCAAGTTCCACTGATCCAAGGGGAAATTTTCAAGGCGTGAGCTTTCAATCAAACCCTGATTTGAATTAACCTTTGGATCGATGGCTGCGTTATTGACTAAGATATCAATAGTAGTGTTCGCTCCTAATAGTTCTTCAGCCACCTCTCTTACTGACTTAGGTATTGAGACGTCCATTACCTTAACAATAATGTTTCGCGGTTCAAAGTCTTTTTCAAGAAAGGCTTTGGCTGATTGCAATGCAGATTCATTTATATCCGTAAGTATCACTGTTGCACCACATTCAAGAAGAGCCGCTGCATGCTCTAGTCCAAGCATTCCTGCTGCACCAGTGATCAAAGCGGACTTGCCATGTAATAAAAATTTATCGAACGCCATGTAGTTATAGTTTCGTTAATTATTAGGAATGAGTCTGGCCACCATCTAACGTCCAGACTTGACCAGTAGCAAATGCACTTTTAGGTGAAGCCAGATACATTACTAGATTAGTTATATCGTTTAGATCACCCAACCGAGCAAGAGGCACGTCCCTCTTCAACATTTTCTCAACGGCATCTTGATTCTCGGATATTTTTTTTGACCAAACAGAGCCCTCAAATAAAATATTCCCTGAAGCCACAGCGTTAATTCTCACACCCTGGCCACCAAGAGGTCTGGCAATTCCGCGCACATATGCGTGAAGTGCAGCTTTTGCTGCCGAATAAGTTACAGGTGCTCCATGAATTACTTCTAGTCCACATATGGAAGAAATGCAAACAATGCTTCCCTTGGCGGACAAGAGAGCATCTTTTGCCGCCTCAACTGTATTGGTTGTACTCCATAGGTTTTGGGCGAATACACGTTGCCACTCATCGTAGTTCTCTTGACCAGCTGGAACAGATCGTCCACTACCGACATTGCATACCAAAATATCTAGTCTGCCAAACGCACGGATAACTTCATCAACAACTTTCTTTGCTACTTGACTCTGCGAAACATCTCCAGCAATACCAATGCTTCCTTCAAGTTCGGAGGTTAAAAGATCAAGATCATTCGCATTGCGACTGTTCAAAGCTACACGACACCCATCTGCATGCAGGGCTTGGGCGATAGCGCGTCCAATTCCTCTGGAAGAGCCAGTAACGAGCGCTGATTTACCAGTTAAGTCTAGATTCATGGTGATAACCTACTCAACTTAAGAATGGAGTCAGTAAGTTCTGCAATTTTGCGCAGTCTTGAACTCCATATTGACGAATCCATTGCAAAGTCATATCACGGTAGGTACTTAGAACCCCAGCATGATTATTATCTGTAGCACGTGCAGTCTGCAAAATAAAATTGCCATGGAAGCCGACTTTTGCTAACTCAGTGAATACAACGTCAAAGTGAGCAGCGCCAGTTTTTAGGGGAACAGTCGTTCCACCCAACAACCGGTCCTTGACGTGAACATTGACTACGCGAGAACCATACTTAGCAAATTCCTCTTTAGGATCAAATCCTAGCGCAGCACTATTACCAATATCGTAATTTATTCCAAAAGTATGGGCAGGTAAACGATTAATAAAACGGCGCAATTCATTTGGCACAAAGTCAGATTCAAAGATTATTTGTAAATCATTATCTGTAAAGAATTTTTGTTGCGACAAAAGGAATTGAACTACCTCATCTTCTTGTGCGAGATTATCTAAACGCCCATTGTCTACAAGAGGTACTACTACCATTTGAATTCCAACTTTGGCGCAAGCCAAACAGATAGCAAGGAAATCATCCTTAAGCTTAGTCTTAGCTTGACCTTCCGCCTTCCAGAACGGTGCTTGCATAAAACAGTCGCCAGTCAAGGACGGAATAAACAGTTGGTACAGACCGCACAATTCACCAATGCGTTCCTGACCCATGGTAGTCATAAGAGGATTTATAAATAGATCCTCCTGATCTAAAGTCCACTCCATTGCATTCATGCCAATTTTTGCTGCAACTGAAAATTCACTCTCCCAATCAAGCCAAGGGAAAGCCTGAATTTTTCCGTCAACCTGATTGCAGAGACGACCCTGCATAAAACCAATCAAATGCATTACTTACTTTTAAAACGATATGGCGTCGGTGCATTAGTAGAGGCGTGATCACCTCTTTCTGCATCCCATGTTTTAATTTGGTTCACGATCGGCACCCCTGTATTAGCACTCCATTGATCTATTAAACGATTAAACCCATTACCAACCTTACCGTCCCCTATTTCATTTCCGTTGAGTGAGGTTACAGGCAACATACAAAATGGTGTGCCAGTCATGAAAGCTTCGTCTGCAGTGTAGACATCATAGGGCTCAATATTTTTTTCGACGATTGGCATTCCAAGCTCTACACACAACTCTTTCATGACATATTCCCGTGATATGCCTCTAAGAATATTTCGCCCCTCAGGGGTTATAACAACGCCATCTTTAATGATGAAAAAATTGTCCCCTGTGCCTTCAGCGATAAACCCATCTTGATCAAGTAAAAGAGCCCAATTGTTATCTCCTTCAATTTGACCGGCTTCAATATTAGCCATTAAGTAATGGATACGGCTACGGTTTTTAATTTTTGGATCTAGTAGGTGCCCAGGTATTGCGCGTTGCGATGTAATGACTGCGTTGATGCCTTTATCAAACAAAGAGCCCATGGTTGCAACAGTCCATCTAAGGGGAAAATCTGCAATGATCACATTGGGTCCCTTATGCAATCCTTCAATTCCCTGATAAATACCAAGAAGCCCACGTGACACATCGATCATTAATCGATGCTCATCGTCATCTTGAAATAATGGCTCATTAGCCTCTATAGTTTGATAACAGGCTTTTTCCATTTCATCGGGAGTCATTTGAAGAGGTATCCGTAAGATTTTTACCCCGGCATACAAGCGGTCGATGTGCTCGCGCAATTTGAACTGCTTCTTATTAAAGGAACGGGTCATTTCAAACACCATGTCGCCAAACATCAAGGCAGAGTCATATACAGAAATTTTGGCCTCAGTTTCTGGAACTATTTGGCCATTGAAATAGACTTTACGCATTTGGATTTCCTTCCGTTTTTTTTGATTTCAAATATATCTTGTCGTACCAGCTAATCGTATCTGTGATATGAAATTCAGGATTTCGAGGATAAAGATATTCGTATAGTTGTTGCATGAAAATATATTGTTCTAGCGTATTCACGTCCAAAATTAGATCTGGCCTGCGAAAGCTCTCTGGGCATTTAATGGTGTTGATAGGGCACCAATCAGCATCTACTGGCTGGCAGGTTGTGTAGTCATAAAAGTTGAGGTGAACATGCTCACGCTGAAAAGGATTCGTATGTTTTGCATGAGCATCCGCGAGAAGCGAGAAATCAAAAATTTCCGCCCCAATTCCATCCGGATATTCCGAATTTTCAATCACAGATAAATTAGAAGAAAAGCCTGGCTTAGCCAAACTCAGGTGGTGCTGAACGATACGATCAATTTCTGAAGGTTCAGGCGTCGCATTGTCTGCAGGAAGCCTACAAACCAAATCTGCCTTTGTCCACAATGCTGCCTGGTAGTAACGATCAACAAGATCATTTTCAGAACCTGCAAAAACTTTGACTTCATATTGCTTAGCAAGTTCTCCTAAGACAAGATCTTGAGGTGTATCAGGGATAGCTAAGACAATTTCATCCAACCGAGTACAGCGCTTAACGCGCTCTAGAATCCGCCCGACTAAGGGGGCTCCAGCCAAATCCATCATTGACTTACCAGGAAGTCGTGAAGAACCCATGCGAGCCTGAATAATCAATACTGCACGTGGTTTCATATATTTCCCAACTGCATTTTTGAATTTAAATCTATTCTGGTATTTGTCATAAACATCTCTCTAGCCGTTCTAGAGCCAACCAAAAACCTTCTCCACCATTTTTATGACCTTGCCAGATTTCAGGAATAAATGTGGCTTTTGGGCAACCCTGCCTAAGCAAATTGCCTAGCCTGACAAAATCTAAATCGCCTTCCCCAATTTGAAGGCCCTCTCCATTAAGCCCTTGGGCGTCTCCTAGATGGAGATGCGCAGTAATGGGGGCAATCTTTGAAGCAAATTCGTAGAAATCCTCATTCATGTAATTACAGGCTAGGCGAGAGTGAGATATATCAAAACACATGCGTAGGTTAAGTGCTCCACACCATTTAATGATTTCATCAATCTTCACAAAAAGGTTTTGATATCGCTGCCCACCGAAATGCCAAGGAAAAGGCGCCATAGTTTGCGGAATTAGTTCCACGCCATTCATATCTAACTGCTGCAAACTAAGGGCGAAACGCTCGTAATAGCCTGGGATAACTTCCGCAGGCAATGGTGCATCCATAGTAAAACCGCCAATATTGGCCACAATGGCAGGGCGTGCAGTGTTCGGGAAATAATGCTTTAAATTGCGAGTGATATCAATAATTCGCTGCGTCTCGCGTATAGACGCATTTCGGTAAGCTTCATCTGGCGTTGCCAGATCCATCAACCTACTACCTGAAAAGAGTTCTGGAGCGTGAACAACCAAGCTGGCGTCGTAGGGGCCACCAAGGTATTTACCCAGATCTAGGTCCATGTCTGAGTAGGACAAGTGAAACTCCCAGAGATCTGGTTTGATACGTGATTCATATTCACGAAAATCATGGTAGCGAACAGGTACTCCCCAAGGGCGTGTAAAACTGTAATTGCGAGGTTCAACCCGCGTGTCTTGAAGATCTGAAGGAAAGAAGAAATCTTCTTCGCGCATATCATGACTTAGTGCGCGCCCAAGCAATTTGTCGTAAAGCTGAGGCGAAAGACCTTGGCCAGGGCTTCGCACTTTGATGTGTTCTGGAGTCAATACCGTGCCGCGTAATAGCGGGCTAGCAGCAACTAGGCTTTTGCCAAGGTTTTCTCGGTTAATCATTTCACCTTGGGATAGGCGACGCTCGTTAGCTTGCCCCATAGCCTGCTCTATTTCGCGGATGCCTTCGACCATACGCGTAAATTCACTAAGTACCAAGCTCGCAGCGTGGTCTGGCCCTTCCATAGTTCTATCCAATGTGAAGTGACGCTCAATGACACAGGCACCCAAACTTACTGCAGCAATAGAAACGTTAATTCCACGCTCGTGACCAGAATAACCTACTAAGGGATGGATAAGATGCAATGCATTCATCCATCTCAGGTTGATGTCATGCAATGGTGCTGGATAGGTACTGTTGCAATGCAATAGTACGTATTGCGTACTTCTTTTATTTAAAAAACTGACAGTAGCTTCGATCTCTTCTTGTGTGCTCATACCAGTTGAAAGAATCAACGGTTTTTGGGTCTTTGCTAGAAGATCTAAAAGAGGAAGATTTGTTAGATCAGCCGAGGCCACCTTGTATGCAGGTACACCAAAGCTTTCAAGAACATCCACACTCTTACCGTCCCATGGCGTGCATAAATAGAGAATATCAATTTTTTTGCAATATTCAGAAAGTTCTCGGTGTTCGTCTACGCTTAATTCAAAGCGATTGAGTAAATCAATTACGTACTCAGTACCTAAATCATCCCCACTCTTATCAACACTACTTTTTCGATAGACTTGGTCTAGATGACGCATTTGAAACTTGACACAATCGGCTCCAGTTGCTTGCGCTTTGTCAATCATTTCTTTTGCGCGCTGAAAGCTACCGTTATGGTTATTACCGATTTCTGCAATTACAAAGACTCGACCAGAACCTATCTCAAAATTTGATATCTTGAATGTCATGCCGCAGTGCTTTCCATATGGTTTTTGCATTCGCGAACTTTCCATGCCTGAAGACCCTGTGATTCAAATCTAAATGGCCTGACTGTAAGACCCGTCGAATTAAGGTGTGAAATAAGTTCATGTTTTCGGAAAGGCGGCGCATAAAAGAGAAAGAATCCGCCTCCCCCTGCACCCAATAACTTACCCCCAATTGCGCCGTGCTTTTTTGCATCTGCATATATTTGATCTAAATGTGACGAGCTGATCTTTTCACTAAATTGACGTTTGAAATGCCATGCTTTATCTAAAAGTCGACCGAACTCCAGTAATCGACCACGTAAAAGATCATTACGCATTTCATAACTTAAATTTACATTTGACTTGACCATATCGCAAACCTGACTAGACGCCATCTGCTTTTTCTGGTCCGCATGAATATCTCCCGAGTCATGTGACTTACCCGTATCACAAAGCACCATGCTTTCTTCTAGTTCGAGAAGTGTGTCTGGATGAATGCGTAGTGGATGGACAACGTTTTGATCCATACGAAATTCCATAAAATTAAAACCTCCAAATGCTGTGGCATATTGGTCTTGCCAGCCCCCAGCTACACCCAAATAATGGCGCTCAGCCTGATAGGCAATTTCAGATAATTCATAAAGATCCCACTGATCGCGACGAAATTGGTTAAAGCAGCCAAGTATTGCTGCGGACACTGCTGCAGACCCCCCAAGTCCTGAACTCATAGGAAAGTCCGAATGTAAAAAAAGCTCAAACCCAAAATCTGGATTGATAGCTTTCAATACCGCTTGAATTAATCCAAATCGTCTACCTTGCGACATTGCATCCACTAGGTTTTCACCTTGTAATTTTTCATTTAAATCAAGAGAATGAATAACAACTCGTTCGTCACAACGCAAACGTAAAGTGGCATGGCTGTACAAAGATATCGTAGTATTTATAACTGCTCCAGCACCTATGCTCGAGAAATAGTTGGTTAGATCTGAGCCACCACCTCCAAAACTAATACGTACTGGTGATCTCGCGCGGGCATACACCGCACCTTCAGATGTCAATGGCAGATGATTACGACTAACTAAGCCAGTCAATCGCCTCGAATCATCAATCAATGGTATGACCCTTATCCGATCATCCAGTTTTTTAAGCAAAAACTCACGGGGCGTAGAAGGTTTTTCCCAAATGAAATCAGGATTTGCGCAATAAGCAATCGCGTCATCCAATGAACCGCCCTCCAGCAAATGTCGACGAATATCGCCATCAGTTGCCAAACCGGTCACGACTTTGTCACCATTGACTACGAATATCATTCCATGCTTATTTACTTCAATGCGTTCAAGCGCTTTACGCAATGGGGCACTGTTTTCGATCTGAAAAATCTCTAAATTCATACAGAGCCCTTGCGTCCACTTGCAACCCAATTGCAAAAGCGGCTGTAATCAGCAGGGATCCCTATATCCAAAAAATCCGAATTTAAGGGAACGGCATTAAGCTCGCCTGATTGAACAAGCTCAACAAATAATTTACGTTCTAATGAGAAAGGAAGCCCGTGACAAACATCAAAAAGTGAAGGGCTTAATTTACAAATTCCCGCATTAATCCACCCTGATGCTAAAAAGTTGCTCTTTTCATTAAAGCTAATCACCTTGTAGTTTTGATCAAATTGAACTTGCCCGTAGCGGCTTACATCCTCTACATTGACTAGCCCAATGGAAGGTGAATTGCTTTTAATGAGCTCAGATATTCCTGAACCCAACCATGTGTCTGCATTAGTCACCAGAAAGTCACCACTTAAATGCAATTCTTCAACAGCATTTGCAACCGCCCCGCCAGTATCCATGGGGTTAGGCTCAATAACCCAATTAGTAATGCAATTCCTAAGGAGTCGCAAGCTCTCAGACTGTAGGAATGAAATGATTTGGTCTGCTTGATGGTGCAAGAGAAAAGTAAATTCCTGAACACCCTGACTAAGCCAATGCTCCAACTGCAGTTGTAAGAATGGAACATCACCAACTGGGGCTAATGCCTTTGGTACATCGCCAATTGATGTTTTTAGTCGTGTACCAAACCCACCAGCAAGAACGAGGAGTCTCATTTCATGGACCCCAGTTCTAAGTATGCAATCAAGGTATCTGTTTTTCCGATTGCAGCCAAACTATCGGCATAGGCTTGGGTAGTTTCAGAGTTATCCAGAAATGACCATTTCTGATGCCCACCTGGCTTTCCTTGGCTAAGCCAGTAAAGGTGATTTGATAATGGATATCTTTGGTAATGCTGAATGGCAGTGACACGCAGTCCTGCTTGTATAGCCAGTTTTTCCAAAGTGCTCGAATTAAAAAGAAAAAGATGCTGACTCCAGTAGCTAAAGCGTTGAAATGCATCGCAGTCATATATCGTAAATAAAGCATCTTCTGAATTCGGAACTTCGACAATCATCCTGCCGTTTGGTTCCAAAAGATGTGACAGGCTTTTTAATATTTCTCTCGGTTCTAGGCAATGCTCTAAAACATGAAATGCGGTGATAAGGTCATAACCTTTATTTGTTGTGATTGCTTCTTCTAGGCTGGAAACAATATTAATTTGTCCCGCCCAATATTGCCTAATTCTTGTTTCTAACTCGATTCCCGTAATTCTTGCCGTAAATGCTTTTGCTTTTTTGAGAAAACCGCCTGCTCCGCAACCAAAATCTAATAAATTTTTATTTGGAAGCAGGTTTTTAACCAATTCGAATCTTCTCTGATCATCGACTTCTGTATCTTGAAGCCATTCTTCAATACTGGAGACACATTCACTATGCATCCCAGAGTTTTGATAAAAATCCGATGTTATTTGTTCAGTTTGACTCAGAAATACCAAACCGCAATCGTTACATTCAACGATTTGAATATTTGGGTCGTCACGAACTACACCCTTTCGAGCGGTAAAACACAACGAATTACAAAGGTAGCATTTCACTTTTTCACTAGCCTGAAAAAATATTCGCAAACAAGGCATATAAACAACCCTAATTGGGATGTCAAAAAGCCGCACCAAATAGTCAGTAAACTGACATTTGCTACGATTAATGCAAATTTCAGGCCAGCTATTACAGCTTTTTAAGCATTGACTCCAAGATATCTAATTTAGAGAGTAAGTGCGCATTCGGCTCTATGACAATGGGTGTAATGAATTTATTCCAAGGATGGTGATTCTTTTGACCAAACAATTGCCATAGATCAGGAGTTAGTAGAAATGTTTTAATACCAGAAAAAGAAGATAATGCATAAGGCGTACTTGACACTGAAACAACTGCATCAAGATTCTGCATCAATGCCAAAACAGATTCAAAATCATTCTTCAGATCGAGATCATTCCAACGTAATATTTTTATGCCAAATTTGTTTTCGGCTTCTTGAATTTCATTCTCACCATCACCCCACATTAGATTTACAAATTGATAGTTTGGGTTACTTAGCAAAGGCCCCCAATCAGTCAAAGCAGTTGCATCACCTGTCCTGGAGGCAAGAAGTAATCCTGTTCTCCAAGCAATTCCAATTAATTTTTTTGAACGGTATGTTTTGAGCCGCTTAGCAAAGTCATATACCAAATCAGGCGAAGGTTTGAGCAACTTAATTGAACGGTCAAAGTCAGATAGTTTTTTTCTAAACTGACCAGGAAGCGAACCCATTGCACTTAAATATGTAAATCTATCAAAAAATTCTGTTGAGTACAATTTTTTTTCATCAGGAATAAAATTAATTTTTGGATAAGTTCTTTGAAAAAGAGACACCAACCTAGGATCGCATTCAATAGTAACCTCGGCATTTATTTCTTCCAAATCTATAAAGCAATTTGAAAATAAAATTTCATCACCAACACCCTGCTCGCGCCTAACAAATAAAGTTTTTCCAGTCAAGTCTTCTCCACGCCATTTTGGCTCTGGAAACTTCCCAATACCCCTACCACTATTAGAGGAAATAGTTAATCCAAAGCCAAATTCGTAATTAAACCAACCCTCTTCAAGTCGACCAGCCTTAAAGAATGCGGCGGCACACAAAAATCTTAGTACGGGTTCTTGATCCGAATTTAATTTACCAGAAGAAACAAGGGCTTCGAAGGTTGAAATCACTTTATCGTTATCGCCATTTAGATAGTCGACCGAAATAAGATTCGAGTTAACTTCAAAATTATTAGGATCTAAAGCTTTTGCAGATAATAAAGCCTCTCTCGCCTCAACGATCATGTCGATTTCTAAGAAAGCTGCACCTAAATTGTTATAAGCGATGGAATTTAAAGGGTCGATTTCAATTGCCTTAAAAGCCGCACTTAATTGTTCTTTGGGCATACCGAGTTTTTGATAAACCTCGCCTAAATTTATATAAGCTGCCAGTTTTTGAGGGTGCAACTCTAACAAGCTTTCTAGGACTACTTTTGCTTCTTCATTATGGTTAGTCTTATTAAGAGCCACACCAAAATTTAGTATGGATATATCGTTTTCAGGCTCAGCTTCAACTAATTTAGCTAAGTCTGAAAGAGCATTGCCGTAGTTACCAGTCCTTAAATAAGCCTCGCTTCTGAGCTGCATCCACAAAATATTTTTCGGCTGCAGTTCAACTAATTTTTTTAAATAAGGTATTGCAGCCGCATAATTGCTTTGTGCAATAGCTTTATTAGCTAGGGAAATTAGTTGGTTAAGATTCTTTTTTTGCATAAAAATAGGGAGAGGCTTTCGCTACTCCCTATTTTAAACCAACAAATAATAAAGAAATTACTTTACTTTAGTAATGACAAAACAGACTGTCCCTGCTGATTAGCTTGCGCCAACATTGCAGTTGCAGCTTGGCTAATTATTTGTTGCTTAGCTAAAGCACTTGTCTCTAAAGCATAATCAGTATCCATGATGCGACTGCGTGAAGCTTGAATATTACTGCTACTCTCAGTTAAGTTATTGATAACAACATCAAGGCGATTATTCAAAGCTCCGGATTTGGCCTGTGACCTAGATACTGTTTCAATTGCTGAGTCGATAGCTGTCAGGGCTTGAGATGCGCCCGTAACAGTAGAAATATCAACTTGGTTTATTTTCAAACCATTATCAGACCCACCAAACACTCCTTGGCGGAAACCTAAAAGTTCCAAGTTGACTAAACCAGTCTTACCCGCTGCAACAGTGAATTTTTTATCAGAATTCAATGTAACTTGTGAATAATAAGTTGTTGCTGTTGCCGCAGCTGCACCAAGCGCTGTGCCAGTTAAACCAAAAGAAGCTGCAGTTGTACTTGAAGCAAGACTTATGTTTCTTCCGTCGGCTGCCGTCAACTGTATACCCTCACCAAATGCAGATGCTACAACACCAGTTTGTCCGGCATAAGAGTTTATGGAATCAATCACTCCATTTCGTGTCGTCGTATTTGGCGTAATTGAAATATTATTGATAATCAAAGCATAAGGAGTTGAAGCAACTGCAGCAAAGCCGGTACCTCTAAGGATATTAGGCTGAGCATTTGCCGTTACCCCAGTCAAAGAGCTTGACCTGTTGATAGCTGCAGCAATCGAGATAGCACTAGCAGCGCGCAGTGATGCTGTTGCGGTCGTATCAGACGAAGAATCATCGGTTGTAAGGGCGGCGCCAATTGCAACTCCGTTGATAACCATTGACGCGCTATCTAATAAACCGCCACTTGTACCAACTGTTCCAGCAGTTAGGATGCCAACACCGTCACTAGCACCATTTCGGGTGTAAGAGGTTGTTGAGGCCATATTTGATTTATAGGTGCCGACACGTAAACCACTAGCAGTGATAGCAGCAG
>Ga0214919_10009731_pt1 | contig 12343 bp, 8 predicted proteins | sample LL1503_MetaG_FD_177994 | JGI IMG/M metagenome (GOLD analysis project Ga0214919, IMG submission 177994) | Freshwater microbial communities from Lake Lanier, Atlanta, Georgia, United States - LL-1503 | ecosystem: Environmental > Aquatic > Freshwater > Lake | place: USA: Georgia | collected 2015-03-15
CATAACTCCTAATGCAATCAAAAATATCATGATGAATGGCGCTAATACCAAAAACCATGAAATAGATTTATATCCCTTTTTACATAACCATGCTAAAAAGTATGTCCATATAAAAGTAATGATTAAATGACTAATTAAAAAGGAAACATGAAACCCGTGTAGTAAAGTCATTATAATAGACAAAATAGCTAAGGTAAAATAAATTTTGGCTGGCGTGCAAAGTTGGCTAAATAGTTTTTGCATTTTATATAATAATCCATTATTTTTATTTTTTTTTTGTGGATAAAAATAGTAAATGTTGATTTCGTTTTTTTGTTTTGTTTTTTATCATTGAACGTATTTTTGTAATATTTCGACTTGTATATTTTTTAACAGAAGAAGCAATACTGCGAACAGACGTGTTATTATGAAAAGAAGTTTTTAAATAAATGTTTATTTTTTTCAACTCTTCTGTCAAGTGTGGAATAGAAATGGGTTCGATTCTGGGATTGTACAAGTAATCAAGAAATATTTGTTTTAAATGTTTAAATAGTTCTAAATCATGTTCGCTCAAATTATCATAATTATCATAAAGAATTTCTAATAATGGTATATAATTAGTAATAAAGCCATAAATATCCAGTATTTTTACGTAAACGTTGTCTAAATAGATTCTTAAATCCAATTGCCCATTCTGTTTAAAATTAGTAAAATGGTCTAATACTTTCACAATATAATTAGTAATATACATCATAGTATAATCGGTTTCTATTATTTTGACACGATATTTTTCTTCTTTTTCACTTAAATCATTACTAAACATCATGTACATAATATTATTTATATATTTATAATGACCGTTACCTCTTTCTTTCATCCAAAAAAGTATATAATTGATAACAAATGTTTTCAGGTTTTTGTTTATTTCATTTTCATTATGTTCCTTAAAATGATTGGTATATTTTTCTACAAATGTTTCGGAAAAAAGAATGTTTGAAAAGGGTGCATTAAATTGGAACGGTCTATTTTCCCATACTTTTGGAAATTTGTCTTCTTTATGAGGAGTGTATTCAGTAGAGAGACCCCAATCAATCAATCTGGTATAGGTTTTGTTTTCTGTATATTCTACCAAGATATTGGAATCTTTTATATCTGAATGATATACATTTCTCTCGTTCATCGGAATAATTCCATTTGTTAATAATTCTATCAACGAATCATTCAATTGTGACATTTTTTCATAAGAAATGTTTTCATAAATGTAATCATCGACAGGATATCCACCGAATGGTATATTTAAAGAAACAACTTTATCCAAAGATTTATTAATGTTTTTTTTAGTAATATTCTTTTTAGGTAATGCTGTACATTTCTCAAATTTTTGTAAATCTCTAGCAGATAAGTTTTCTGGGTGACAAATAGAAAAATTACCAATCAAAAAAAAATCTAAATAATTGGGAATGTTGTTTAGCTTTTCTTTGATTTTATTAATTTCGTTGTATTCTTCCAACGCGTATTTTTTTATCATCAGTTTTGATATCATTCCCTTTTTTCGTTTTTTATTATTACATTTTAAGGCAGGACTAAAAACACATCCGTATCCTCCAGAGGCGATAACTTTACCTCCTTTAGTATTCATTATTATAAATCTTATATAAACAATAGATAATAATATAGATAATAAATATTTTATCATAATTTAAAAATTACAAATTTGAATTTATTTATATATGTATATTATAATGAAAATTATTTCTATTGGTTCAGCGTGTCAAGTAAAATTTCAAATAATCAAACATCATACAAAAGAAGAAACACAATTTTTTGATTGGCTTATTACAGATTTTAAAACGGTTTTATTTGTATTAAAAAATATTGATAATAGAGAATGGATATCTAAGACAAAATTTACAGATGAACCCGTATTTAAAGAAGGACGCTCATGGAATCCAGATAACCACAAAATAGAGCATAAAGATATTAAAATAATTTCAATTCATGATTTCCCATCTAATATTCCTTATAATGATTATATGTCAGAATTTTTACAAAAATATAAAAGAAGATTAAAAAGATTAAAACTTTGTATAAAAGATAAATCACAAAATATACATATTGTACATTGTATTGATCATCAATATACAGAAGGGTATATACCAACACAACAAGATATGCATGAATTATTTAACACACTTCATAATATAAAAAATAATAATAACGTTTTTGTACATATTGCAATTCCGCCAAAATTTAATTATATTGATACAACTCATTTGAAAATAAATGACAGGGTATTTATATATTATTTAAAGGTTAATGATAGTATACCAAGCAGTTGGGAAAATTCTAATTTTAATTGGGACATTATATTTGATAATATTAAAAAAATAGGATAATAAATGTTATACTTTTTATTGAAAAACTTATTTGTCGTATAAATAATATATAACACCAACGAGAAGTATAAGAAGAACACCAAATATAACCTTTTCTTTTATTTTGTAAAATTCTTTACGTTTTAAATGTTCCATTATTTTTTCATCTGCTGGTTTGTATGTTTCGTGATATTGTATATAAAATTCGTTGAAAGATAATTGTGGTTTTTCCAAAATTTCATTTATTTTATTATGAATAAACCAGACCCATCTGACAAAAGATTCGCGATTATCTAAATAAGGCGTGACAGGATATTCATCCAACAATTTACTAAAGTGTGAAGACATTCTCTCTACAGGAATAAACAAAGGAATATTTTGAACAAAATCATAATATTTTTTTTTTGTTACAGCATTCGGCCTTAATGGATAACAGAATGATATGGTATGTAAAAAAAACCACATATGAGGACCCCAAATAACAGAATCATAATGCATGATATATATATTTTATAATTATTTAATGACATAAACATATATTTTGTATATTAAATATGTTTATGAATACAAATACAAATCTATGTAATAATTGTGGAAAAACGGGTCATGCATTTTTCCAATGTAAATTACCTATTACTAGTTATGGAATTATATTATTTCATATAGATAAAAATAAAGCTGATATAAATGTTGATTCCAAAGTGAAATTTCTGATGATACGAAGAAAGAATACATTCGGTTATATTGATTTTATCCGTGGAAAGTATTCTCCTTTGAATGAAGAGCACGTACAAAATATTGTGAATGAAATGTCTTTGATTGAAAAAAATAGTATATTAGAGGAATCATTTCTTCAATTATGGAAAAAAATGTGGGGAGAAACAACAAATGTTCAACATAAAAATGAAGAAATTGTTTCTTCTAAAAAATTTGAAGTTATTAAAAATGGTATCATGAAAGATGAAGATGTTAAAATTACTTTAGCAGAAATTGTGAAAAACAGTAGCACTTCATGGGAAGAAACAGAATGGGAATTTCCTAAAGGACGACGTAATTACGATGAGAAGGATTTATCATGCGCATTAAGAGAATTTGAAGAAGAAACGGGAATTCCACAATCAAACATAAAATTGATTGAAAACATTATACCTTTTGAAGAAACGTTTATAGGCACGAATCATAAATCCTATAAACATAAATATTTTTTAGCTTATATAGATAAGGTTTATGATGATTTGTTGAATAATTATCAAAAAGCAGAAGTTAGTAAAATAGAATGGAAAACCTATTCTGGATGTTTAGAATCGATACGTCCTTATAATTTAGAAAAAAAACAATTAGTGGAAAGAATATATAAAGTAATACAGGAATATACATTATATTGATAATATATATCTATTATGTCTCAATCTATTATGACAGAAAATAAAAATATATTATCCTCAAAATCATCTGGACAGAACAAACCAATCATCTCACCTTCTGATAAAAGTATTTCCTTTTCTCCGCCTCTGTCTTCGTCTTCTTCGTCTTCTTCGTCTTCTTCGTCTTCTTCGTCTTCTTCGTCTTCGTCTTCTTCTTCATCTTCGTCTCCTGTAAAATTGCAGAATGCATGTGATTATGATTTAGAAAAAGAATACAACGAATCCAATTGTGATGAAAACATGTTTTCAAATACATGTAACAAATTTTTATTGAAAAAAGAATTTGTTGAGAGAGAATGTTTGGGACAGTCTCATGATTCATTCTTGTATCCGAATTTAAATGACCCAAATTTTAATGTTAAAATCGCTTTAAAAAAGGAATTTAATGAAACAAAATATGATGGAACTATACACGAAGATGTAAAAAAACAGGCCGATATTTTAAGTAATGCGGAATTTGAATTACAGCCGCATCAAGCTTTTGTAAAAAATTTTTTATCATCACAAACACCATATAACAGTCTATTATTATATCACGGATTAGGTTCTGGTAAAACGTGTAGTGCGATTGGTGTATGTGAAGAAATGAGAGATTATTTAAAACAAATGGGAATACATCAAAGAATTCTTATTGTTGCATCAGAAAATGTTCAAGATAATTTTAAATTACAGTTGTTTGATGAGAGAAAGTTACAACTGGTGGATGGGTTGTGGAATATTAAATCGTGTATTGGAAATAAATTAATCAAAGAAATAAACCCGATGAATATGAAAGGAATCCCAAAAGATAAAATTATTCAGCAAATAAAAGGTATTATTAATAGTTATTATTTATTTTTAGGATACGGACAGTTTGCCAATTATATTATTAAAACGATTGACTCGGATGGTAGAAAAGAACTAGATAGAGAAAAAAGAAAAGATTCTGTAAAGGGTGATTTTCATTTAGTGCTTACTAAAAAAATAATGAAACGATTACAGAATGAATTTAACGGACGTTTGATTGTTATTGATGAAGTGCATAATATAAGAAAATCCGATGATAATGAAAACAAAAAGGTGGCCGTTCATCTAGAATATTTAGTAAAATCCGCTTTAAATGTAAGATTATTATTATTGTCTGCAACTCCCATGTATAATAGTTATAAGGAAATCATATGGTTATTAAATTTAATGAACATAAATGATAGAAGAGGAAGAATAGATGTAAAAGATATTTTTGAAAAAAACGGGCAATTTAAACCAGAGGGTGAAGAGTTGATTATTCAAAAAGTAACTGGATATGTTTCTTTTGTAAGAGGTGAAAATCCTTATACTTTTCCATATCGTGTATATCCAAGTGAATTTTCTAAAAGCAGAACCTTTCCACAAGTTACGTATCCGGAGTATCAGATGAACCATAAAAAAATCAAAGAAGAAGATAAAAAACGTATTTTAAGTTTATATTTAAATACTATAGAGAATTGTCACACTTGTGGAGAATGCCAATACTGTTCGTATATGTATATTATTTCTTCTTTGAGAAACAAAAATTTTAATATTACCGATAAAACAGGCCGTGTAAAACAGATGCCTACCTTTGAAAATATGGAAACTTTTGGATTTAAAGTTTTACAAAATCCGTTAGAATGTTTGATTGTTTCTTATCCGATAGAAGGATTAAAAGAAGCGCTTAACTCACAAGAGAAAGAAAGTTTTTCACCAGAATATGCGGAAAGCGTAACAGACATGACTGTTCAAAGTGATACGAAAGATACAGATAAGGGACTACAAAATGTGGTACAGAGTGGAGTGCAAAGTGGAGGAAATGAAATTGACCCTCGTGATTTAACAGGCAAAAAAGGATTAAGTAGAATGATGAATTATATAGATAATAAAGACAAAACCCCTTTTTTTAAAGGCGAATTTGAATACAAAGAAACTACTTTGAGAAAATATGGGAATATTTTTGCCTATGACAAAATAGGTAAATACAGTTCTAAAATAAAAAATGTGTTGAATAATATTTATAATCCGGATACACAAATCGTTTCAGACGGTATTTTATTAATTTATTGTCAATATATTGACAGCGGGCTAATTCCGATGGCTTTAGCCTTGGAAGAAATGGGATTTACAAGATTTGGTCAAGATTCTAAAAATTTATTTAAAACAACATTCACTCCAGTAGATGTAAAAACTATGAAACCACCAAAGAATAGACGAGATAAGGATTTCATGCCTGCACGATATGTTATGATTACGGGTGACCCGCGTTTATCACCAAATAATGATTACGACATAAAATCTTTGACAGATGAAAATAACAAAGACGGGTATAAAATAAAAGTAGTTCTTGTTTCTAAAGCCGGTTCAGAAGGTATAGATTTAAAATATATTCGTCAAGTGCACATTTTAGACCCATGGTATAATATGAATTTAATGGAACAAATTATTGGACGTGCTGTGCGTAATCTAAGTCATAAAGATTTGCCTTTTGAAAAGCGAAATGTGCAGATTTTTATGCATGGAACTATACTTGGTAAAGAAAATCAAGAAGAAGCAGCGGATTTGTATGTATATCGAACAGCAGAATTAAAAGCAGTACAGATTGGTAGAGTGACCCGTTTATTAAAAGAAACATCTGTAGATTGCATTATTAATCATGACCAATCTAATTTTACACAAGAAATAATGATGCAGAAAATAGAAGGAGAGATTACTCAAGAATTATCAAATAAAACCGTTATGCGTGATTTTAAAATTGGAGATTCGCCTTTCTCTCCATCATGTGACTATATGGCAAGTTGTAATTATTCTTGTAGACCAGATAAAAAAATAGATTATAATAATATAACCGAAGACACGTATAATGAAGCATTCATTTTTATGAATTCTGATAAAATTACACAGAAAATAAAAATGTTAATGAAGGAAAGTTTTTTTTATGACAAGAAAACTTTTATGCAACGAATACAAACCCCTAAAAAATATCCATATTCACAAATTTACGCAGTTCTCTCTCAGTTAATAGATGAGAATGAACCTATCATGGATAAATATGGGCGCTCAGGTACTTTAGTTAATATTGGCGAGTACTACTTATTTCAACCGGTTGAATTAACGGACCCTAATATTTCTGTTTTTGAACGTTCTGTCCCTTTGAATTATAAACATGAAATGATTCGTATTGATATGAATAAAAAATCGTTGAAACCAAAAGACACATACGAAAGAGAAGGCGAACAAGGCGAACCAGATTATGAAATGAACGCAGATGAAACACATAGAACAGATAAAAAGGTCTCTTCAATAAAAGGAAGAGATATATATACAAAAGGTTTAAAAGTGAAGAATGAACTAGAAATAAATTATAAATTAGCAATTGAATTTACAAAAGGTCAAATAGTTCCAAGAGGCGATGAGAATTGGTTTAAGCATTGTGGGGCTGCGATGATTAAATTATCAAAAGATTATCCAGATATTAAAAAGAAATTGCTTGATTTTGTAGTTGCGCATATGATAGAACAACTTTTATTTGATGATAAAGTAGAATTATTGCGTTATGCATATTCCGTTTCTAATGAACCACAAGACCAATCCTTTATTACAAAAACAAAACAATATTTTGAAAAAAATATTATTATGACAAAAAACAAAGATGTTATAGGTATCATTTTTTATGAATTGAACAAAAGGAAAATAATGGTATTTAAAAGAAATGATTGGATAGAAGCAACGCCTTTAGAGGGAGAAGATATAGATAATTCTGACAGAATGTTACAATTGTATTCATTAACAAAAAAAGACTTCAGTAATGTGATTGGTTTTATTGGATATGAAAAAAGTAATAAATATTTAGTGTTTAAAACAAAAAACATGGACGCAAAAAGAAATACTGGAGCTAGATGTGATGAAGCAGGAAAAATAAAAACAATAGAATCTTTAAATAAAATAATAGGTGAAGAGAGATATACCAAAGAAAATACGAAATTAATAAAAGATGGTAATGGGAATATTATTTCACATCCGATAAATCAAATAGAATTATGTATTATAAAAGAGTTTATTTTGAGATATTTTAATGAAATCAAGCAAATTGGGAAAATATGGTTTTTAACACCTGAAATGACGGCAATTTTACGGTTAGATGAATCCAGCAAATAAAACAAATATTTATTAAGTTATATTTAATTCTATTTTACATTTTCAAGGTTATAACGAATTAAATATAAAATTGAAAAAAATAATTAAAAGATTATATGTATAAAATATAACACATGGAAACAATAAAAAAACAAGGACCGGGGCCTTTTCCAAAAAGATTCAAAAGAAAGGAAGTCAAACTAAAGGATATTTATTCGCGATGTTTGATTACAAAACGTATATTGTTACCTATTGTGGCTATTAATAAAAATATTACTCAAAGTATTAATGAAAGTCTATCTTTTCATTTTGAAGGGAAATGTATAAATGAAGGATACGTAAAACCAGGTTCTATAAATATTATTACTTATTCTAGCGGAATTATTGAAAGAGGTATAAATATTCATTTTGAAGTAGTATTTGAATGTTTGGTTTGTTTTCAAGTGGAAGGTGCGCTTATTTCATGTGTTGCTAAAAACATTACAAAAGCGGGTATTCGTGCAGAAAGTACAACAGAGTTCCCTTCTCCTGTAGTAGTATTTATTGCAAGAGACCATTTTTACATGAATCCTTACTTTTCAAGTATTCAAGAGGGAGATAATATTACAGTTCGTGTTATTGGACAGCGTTTTGAATTGAATGATAAATATATTTCGATTATTGCCGAGTTAGTGAATCCGAATAAAGATGAAAAAGAAATAAGAGAAAAGGTATAAAAACAATACACAAAGAATATTTATATGGAAAACGAAAATATGTATGCTGAAACCGATTATAATGAAACTCTACAAAGCAAAGAGTATTCTACAAATGAATTAAATCAAATACGGAGTGTTATTGAAAGTATGAATAAATTTAATCAGATTGAAGTATTACGAATCTTGTCTAAAAAGAATCAAGTTGTTTTGAATGAGAATAATTATGGTGTTCATGTAAATTTATCCGAACTGAAAAGCGATTTAATACATGATTTAATTATGTATATTAATTATGTAAAAACCCAAGAGACAAATTTAGATAGTATTGAGCAACAAAAAGAATCTTTACAGAATATTTATTTTTGTAAAGATATTTGTAAAGATAATAAAGAGATTCAAATAAATAATGTAAAGTAAATTATGAACCAAAAAAGTGATAACAAAAGTGATAACAAAAGTGATAACAAAAGTGAAAAGTATAAATATATATTAGATGAATTACGCGAATATATGTTTATGGATGAAATAGAGAATAATATTATCAAAGAGAACGAGGTTAAAGAATTTAAACTAATCCAACCAATCCAAAAAATCAATAAACTAATAAATAAAGAATTCAATAAAATATCGAATGAGTTTAAAAGCTCGAATGAGTTTAAGAAGCAAGATACAGAGAGAAAGAAACCAGATTTTTTTCTTCCAAGAGAAAAAGACTCTTTATTTTGGTGTTTTTATATAATGAAACACGGATATTCTAATTACGATATTTCACCAAAGCATATTGTAGAAGAAAAAAGAATAAAAATAGAATATGTTGAAAAAATCAGGGAAAACAAAGCTCTTTTTAAAAAACACAAATTCGCATCTATTTCTCATGTAGAAAATCATCTCGTCAACGAACACAAAATAGACATTTATACTTTTTTTTCCTTGTGTCTTTTAGAAAATATGAATGTCTTGTATATTCACAAAAAAAGTTTTTATGACCTTGTTATGAATGAAGAAGAATTACATAATATGTTTGTTATACAATTGTTTGATAATACCAATCACGGATTAAAATATGGATTAAAAGATATAAATACAAATGAGGTGATTGAACAAGTGGAACAATTTAAAAAATCTTTATTTAAAATGGAAACTATAGGTAAGCCAATCAAATCGGTATCATCCTATAAAGTATCGGAATTACAAGATTTCTGCACACGGTTGGGTTTAGAAACACATAAAGAAACCAAAAAGAAAACAAAGAATGAACTATATGAATCAATCGTCCAATATTTTTAAAAAAAATGAAGAACAATTTAAAAATATCATTTATTATATATTATAATGTCAATACAAGAAAAATCAAATTTTAAACAGGAAAATAATTGGCAAAAAATATATTCAGATACGAAACAAGCCTATTATTATTTCAATCCTGAAGATGGAACCAGTACATGGGCAAAACCTTCTGGTTATATAGAAGAAACTGGAACCACAAGTTCACCAGAAAATTTAGAAACACCTGAAGGGAATAAAGATAAAGAGGTTCCACAGGAAATCTTTGAAAAAGCGAGTGATTTGGAAGAAAGGTTGGATACGGAAAAGCCAGAAATGAAAAAGGCTGTATCAAATCAACCCAAAATGGATACACTAGTAAATCGGTATTTTTCTAATAAACCATTCGATTTTTCTGTAAATACAAATCATGAACTAGAAGTTCGGTTTGGAACACGAAATGTCAAAAGACTTACTAAAAACGATTACGACAACGTTATTACAAAATTAAAATCGTTGGGGTTTACCAGCATAAGTGAGAATGGCGAATATCGTTTAAGTATTCAAACGGAACATACAAATCCTCACACAGGAAAATTTGAAATGTCAAATATACGAACGGAAATAACCAATCTATCTGCTGTACAATTATATTGTAAAAGCAACAGTATATCTGAAGTGCAAAAAACACTTCCTACTGCAGTCAAATTTACTAAGAAAAGTTATACAAAAGATGATAAAAATAACACTATTCTTCCTGTAGATGTGAATGATTTCAACTTTCGTGTTTCATATCAAGTAGAAGAGAATTCACCTAAAGCCAAGTATTACATTATTCAAAATTGGTCAAAAAGTCCTAAAAAGTTTCGTTATATTAATCGTGTTACTTTTACTCACCCTGATTACCCTATTTTAGTAGATATAAGTATTACGAAACATTCCGACAAAAATGAGAAATATTATAGTATTTCAGATTCTGGAATATTTTCAAAACAAGAAACCTATGAAATTGAACTAGAGGTAAATAATAAATTGATAGGTCCAGGAACTCATTTTCAAACATCTGATAAGGTGACAGAGTCTTTAAGAAAGGTAATTAAATTCGTCTTATCTGGTCTACAAGGGACAAATTTCCCGGTTTCTTATCCAGAACAAAAATCCGTATTGGAATCTTATATGAAAATGTTATATAAAGAAGAATACAATCCGAAAAAATTTATTCATTCAGGGAATTTTGTAGGTCCTTCTTCCATTACCCTTCAGATGGAAAACATAGAGTCTTTGAATGAGAATTCCAACGTGCCTAATATTAGAAAAAACTTTGTGGTAACAGATAAAGCTGATGGAGACCGTCATTTAATGTTTATCAATACAGACGGAAAAATATATTTTATCAACACGAATATGAATGTTATCTTTACAGGTACTGTTACTAAAAATGATAAAGTATTTGGCACTTTGTTAGATGGAGAGCTTATTTATCATGACAAACAAGGAACGTTCATTAATTTATTTGCTGCATTTGATATTTATTATTACAATAACAAAGACGCTAGAGCGTTGCCTTTTATTTCAATACCAGAAAGTCAAAAAAGTGAAGAAGTGAAAGAAATGAGAAAAAAAAATAAAAATATAGAAGATTCCAGATATTTATTATTGAAAAAATTATTAAGGGAATTGGAAGCCGTTTCTGTGCTACAACTTAACCGTAAAACCGATAATATAAAAGATGTGATATTACCTGTCACCTATTCATGTAAGCGTTTTTATCCAGAAAATATAGAAAAGGGTGATATCTTTCGTGCATGTTTTGATATTATGCAGAAAGTATCCAATCAATTATTTCAATATAACACAGATGGACTCATATTTACGCACGCTTTCTTTGGAGTAGGGTCTGATAAAATAGGTGAAGCAGGACCTCTTTCTAAAATTACCTGGAATTACTCTTTCAAGTGGAAACCGCCTAAATACAATACGATTGACTTTTTAGTGACTACCGTTAAAAAAAATGGAAAAGATTCGGTGAATGTTATTTTTGAGGATGGACAAAATATGCAACATGTAGGCGGTCAACTCAGCGAATATAAAACAATCCAATTACGTTGCACATACAGCGAAAAAAAACATGGCACCATTTATTTAAATCCTTGTCAAGATGTGATTGATGATAATTTACCAGAATACAGAATGATTCAATATGAAGACAGGCAGACAAACGATACTATTCCTATGCAATTTTATCCGAATAAACCGTATGACCCTAGTGCAGGTATCTGTAATATTATGCTACGAAAGGATGATAACAATACAAATCAAATGTTTACCGAAGAAAATGAAATATTCGAAGACAATACTATTGTAGAATTTAGTTATGACTTTTCCAAAGAAAAAGGCTGGAGATGGGTTCCATTAAGAGTTCGTTATGATAAAACTGCAGAGATGATGCAAGGAGCCAAAAATTTCGGAAACGCATATC
>Ga0214919_10009732_pt1 | contig 12341 bp, 10 predicted proteins | sample LL1503_MetaG_FD_177994 | JGI IMG/M metagenome (GOLD analysis project Ga0214919, IMG submission 177994) | Freshwater microbial communities from Lake Lanier, Atlanta, Georgia, United States - LL-1503 | ecosystem: Environmental > Aquatic > Freshwater > Lake | place: USA: Georgia | collected...
GCCCCACATGACGATCATGGCCATGGTCATGCTGATCACGGTCACGACGATCACAGCAGCGACATTCATGATGTGAATGTTTTCGAATGGATTGCCTGGACTCCGTTCTTGTTGGCCATTGTGGTCTTCGGTGTGTATCCGCAACTCATGTTCAAGATCATCGACCCCGCAGTGCAAGTGGCTTTGAAGGCATTCGGAGGCTGATTCGTGCTTTCTTCGATCCTCGCTCAGATTCCGTGGCAGTCACCGTCTGTCGACTACCACGCCATCGCGCCCGAGATCGTGTTGGCTGGTGGCATATGCCTCATCATTCTTGTTGATCTGTTTACCAGTGAAAGCAAGAAGTGGATTACCGCAACACTGACCGGCTTTGTGATGTTGGCAGCTTTAGTGCCGGTGCTCACTTTGGCAGTGAGTGATGTCAATGTGCGATCACTATTTGATGGTCGCTATGTCATTGACGAGTTTGCGCTCACGTTGAAAGCACTGTTTTTAATAGCTGGATATGTTGTGGTGTTGCTATCGCAAAATCATGTTGAAGAAGGCGACTACTACCAAGGTGAATACTTCACGTTGTTGCTCACGTCAGTGACCGGCATGGTGATGATGGCCTCAAGTCGCGACTTGGTGAGCATCTTTGTGGCCCTTGAAATGCTGAGCATCCCGGCCTACATGTTGGCTGCGTGGCGCAAGCGTGATCGCAAGAGCAACGAAGCGGGTGTCAAGTACTACCTGCTCGGCGTTTTTGCTTCAGCAATCATGTTGTACGGCATGAGCTTGTTGTATGGCGTGACCGGAAGTACTTTGCTCAGCGAAATTGGTCGCCAGCTCACTGTTGAAGGCAAGTTTGGTGGAGTCCAAGCACTTGCCATCACCTTTGTCATTGTTGGTTTTGCTTTCAAAGTTTCAGCTGTTCCGTTTCATACCTGGGCACCAGATACCTACGAAGGTGCACCGACACCGGTGACTGCGTTCTTGTCGGTAGCCAGTAAGGCCGCTGGTTTTGTTGCGCTCGTGACACTTATTTATGTCGGATTCCCGCAGGCAAAAGATGTGTGGCAACCATTCATCTGGGTGCTTGCTGCAGTCACGATGACCCTAGGCAACTTGGTTGCATTGCGTCAGACCAACATCATTCGTATGTTGGCCTACTCGAGTATCAGCCAGGGCGGGTTTATCTTGATGCCGCTTGCAGTTGCCGGAACCGGCGATGCCGCCGGACCAGCATTGCAATCGGTTGTGGTGTACCTCATCGTGTACGCAGCGATGAACCTCGGTATGTTTGCTGTTGTTATTGCTGCATCGCGCACAACGCGTAGTGGTGAGATCACTAGCTTCGGTGGTTTGTTCTCGTACGCGCCTGGCCTTGGTGTGTTGATGACAATCTTCTTGGCATCATTGGCTGGAATTCCACCGCTCGGTGGATGGATTGCCAAGTTCACCGCTTTCCGTGCAGTTCTTGAAGCTGGCGGCGGTTGGGGTTATGGCATCGCAGTGATTGGTGCCGTCAACTCAGTGATCGCGTTTGGTTACTACGGCAGCATCATGCGTGAAATCTGGATGAAGCCCGCACCTAACGGTGAGACATCTGCGGTGAAGACACCAAGTTCGTTGATTGCGGCCATGGTCATCACAACCACAGGAACCATCGTGTTTGGTGTGTTGCCAGGTGTAGTGCTGCGTTTCGGCGATCTCGCCGATCTCACCGGTGCCTTCGGCCGCTGAACACATCGGTCGCATCATTGATGCGGCTGACAATGAACAGGTTCGTTTCGATTACTTCATGAACGAAGCTCTGTATGGCGCTCAAGGTTTCTACACCTCTGGTGTCGGACGTGCCGGTCGACGCGGTGACTTCATTACGTCTCCCGAAATTGGTCCTTTATTCGGAACAGTGATTGCTCGTGCACTTGATGTGTGGTGGCGTGACATGGGCAGCCCGGATGACTTTCATATTTATGATGTCGGAGCGGGGCCGGGTGGACTAGCTCGAGCCGTGATTGCTGCGCAGCCAGATTGTCTGGCTGGCGATGTGTCGCGTTATGTGTGTGTCGAAATCGGCGAGGCACAGTGGGCGACGCATCCCACTGGTGCCTCGTCAATGAAGTCGTTGCCCAGTGGCGAGTTGCGCGGTGTTGTGCTTGCCAACGAATTGCTCGACAACTTGCCATTTCGTTTGTTGGTGTGTGACGGCGCATGGCGTGAAGCATGGGTGACACATCGAGCAGATGCTTTTAGCGAAGTGTTGTATCCACTCAGTGATGAACCGGCTTTTGTATTACCTACGCAGCCAATTCTTGGTGCGCGCATTCCGTGGCAACAAGCAGCTGGTCAATGGGTGAGCGACATCTTGAGTCGTTTGAACGGACGACTTGTTGTGATTGATTACGCAGTTCCATTAACAACTGAACTTGCACAGCGTCCTTGGCGCGATTGGTTACGTACTTATGCGGGCCACGAAAAGGGAGCGCACTATTTACGCAACGTTGGTGCGCAAGACATCACAGCCGATGTGTGCATCGACCAGATCATTGCGACGTGCGGGCAACCCGATTCGGTGCGCTCACAATCACAATTCTTGCAACTTTGGGGCATTGATGAATTAGTTGAAGAAGGAAAGCGAATTTGGAATGAAGAATCGGCGCGTCCTGGGTTGCGGGCGATGAAAATGCGTAGCCGAATCAGCGAAGCCGAGGCATTACTTGACCCTTCAGGGGTTGGGGGTTTCACCGTGATGGAGTGGGCTAAGTTACAACGGAGATGAAGACTTTTCAATTCCGGCGAAAGAAAGTCATTTTCATAATGTCTGCCGTCATTTTCGTGTGCATTGGCGGTTCAACTTTTGCGCTGACTAGAACCAGGTCAGGGTCAGATGAATATTTTGATCAGGTTGTTTGCACATCAGTGCCGAAAATATGCGATACGACAAAATTCAGTAATTCTGAAGTGATTGTTAATGGTGTGAACGTTAATCATGATCACATCGCAAAGCTTATTGAAAATAGTCGAGCTATAAATATACAAAATGGCGGAATTCGTACAGATGACGAAGTTGTCGGTATGGCGATTGCTGACTCTGTCTATCGAATGATTGTTCTTAATGAGGCAGCGAAGCAGGGACTAGATGTCAGCACCGAGGTGGCCAAAGCGCAATATCAAGAAGAATTGCAACTCTTACAGGGACAGTCGCCTGAACAGTTGAAAGAATTCGGAGTAGATATATCTCAATTGGATATCGGTGAAATGTCCGATGAGTCCGTTGAGGTGTACAGGAAGTCCTTGTTGATATCCGAATTTGAAATGAAGTTCGTACTGGTAGATAAAGATGGCCAAATTGATCAGACACCATTGCAGAGAAGTAAATGGTTAAGTTTGGTGATGAGCAAATATTCAATTGAATTACAGAATTTTCCGTTTCAAGTCGCAGATTTACCAGAATATTTGGCATTGCAATACCAAGTTCATTCGTGAATTCGAAACAACTCGTTTAAGTTTTAAACATTGATGAAAAATGAGGTAAATAAGTGATCACCGTTGAAGGGTTAACCAAAAAGTACGGGTCAACAACTGCAGTTGATTCTTTGTCGTTCACGGTGACCCCAGGTCGAGTCACCGGCTTCCTCGGGCCAAATGGTTCGGGAAAAAGCACTTCGATGCGTTGCATGATCGGGCTTGACCGCATGCAGTCAGGATCGGCATTGTTCGATGGCAAACCGTATCAAGAACTGAAGAAGCCATTGCATGAGGTCGGTGCGCTACTTGATGCGGGTAACGCACATAGTGGTCGTACAGCGCGAAACCATTTGCGCTGGTTAGCAATGAGCAACGGAATGGCACCGAAGCGCGTTGATGAAGTTCTTGAACTCGTCGGTTTGACTGATGTTGCCAAAAAAAGAGTTGGTCAATTCTCGTTAGGAATGAAGCAACGACTCGGAATTGCTTCGGTGATGTTGGGTGATCCGAAAGTTGTCATTTTGGATGAACCAGCGAACGGACTCGACCCCGAAGGTATTCGTTGGATTCGCGAAATGCTGAAGCATTTGGCATCGCAGGGTCGTTCGGTGTTGGTGAGCAGTCACCTGCTTTCGGAGATGGCCCTGATGGCCGATGATCTGATTGTGATTGGTAAAGGTCGATTGATCACCGAATGCACAGTTCCAGAGTTCATTGATCGATATGCCAAAAAGTGGGTAGTCGTGAAAAGCCCGCAACTTGATTCGTTGGTATCAGTGGCAAAAGGCCAAGGAATGCACGTTTCACTTGGACAAGATGTCGCTGAGTTCCACGGCGTCGCAGCAGCAACGATTGGTGAACTGGCAGCGAAGAACAATGTGGTGTTGCACGAACTATCAACGCAAACCGGCTCGCTTGAAGATGCATTCTTAGAAGTCACCGCCGATGCGGTGCAATATCACGGAAACACCGAAACTCAATCGAATGGAGTTGCATCATGATTGCTCTCATCCGAAGCGAGTGGCTGAAGCTACGCACAGTTCGTTCAAATATTACGATGGCCTGTTTTGCAGTGGTATTGCCACTGTTGATCACATTATTGACGACGGCCTTCATCGGTATTGACTCGGTTGATGATCGAACAGTTTCGGCTGTGCTGACGGGCAGTGGATCGTTGAGTGTTTTGCTCTTCGGAATTATCGGAGTACTAGCTATTACTCAGGAATATTCACAAGGAACAATTCGACTCACATTGGCGGCGAACCCCCGGCGCACTCGAGTCTTTGTAGCGAAAGCGATTGTGCTCTCAATCTTGTCTGCTGGTCTCACTGCAGTCATTGTTCTGGTGGGCAACACAGCAGGTGAAGCAATTTTGGATTCACGTGGCGCAGTGGGCAAATTGTCAAATGACAAAATGGGCCAGGCTTATTTGGGAATGATTGCACTGAGTATTTTGGTATCGCTACTCGGAATGGCGATCGGTACTCTGACGCGTAACCCGCCCAGTGCAGTTGCTGTCTTAGTCTTGTGGCCGTTGCTTCTTGAATCATTGATTGGTGGTCTGTTATCAGTAGTGATCAACGATCAGATCTTCAAGTGGATGCCATTTCAAACTGGTTTGAACGCGTTGCGTCTTGAAGATTCGGATATCGACTTTGGTCGCTGGGGATCAGTTGGATATTTCGGACTATGGATTTTGGGTTTCACTTTGTTTGCTCATTTAGTCTTCAAACGCCGCGACGCCTAAACATTCACCTGTGATTCTGGTGAGGATTTTTACTCAAAATGAGGAAAATATCTCACCAGAATTACAACTAATTGTGGTCGGGGCGGCTTGTCATGATGGCGCCGGCAACAACGATCAACATGCCGATGATTGCTGGCCAGCGAATATGTTCATCGCGAAAGAGCACGCCGAGTACAACTCCAACAATGGGTGTGAAAAACGTTCCGATCATGCCGCGCACGGTTCCTGATCGGCCCAGTAAAACTCCGTAGACCGCGAAAGCCAAACCAGTACCAACTGCGCCGAGTGCGAGCAGAGCAAATAATGCCGACCATGCGAAGTGGCTATCAAATAACGCGGGAATGCCAAGAGGTAGCGACCATAAGCACGCGAACGACTCCACCCACAGCATCAAACGTAGCGATCCGTACTTTCGTTGCAACGGTGCAGCGATATTGACGGCGATTCCATAACACAACAAAGCCAACAGCAAAAGTGCAATTCCGCGAACATCGGCCGAAGCTCCTTTTTCATCGCCACTCACCGACGAGAACGAGATGAGCGCAATACCCGAGAAGCCGATGAGCACCGACACCATGCGAAAGACACTGGGCATGCGGCGGAACCAAATCGCACCAACGACGACCGTGACGACTGGTAGTCCGCCATTGAGCATTCCGGTAATCGCCGTCGACGTGGTTTCTTCGGCCATGGGGTAGAGCAAAAACGGAAGGCCCATCCACATGAACGACAACAACAGCAGTCGAGCAATATCAGATCGCTCAACCATCCGCCGCGCTGATGGAATGCAGGCCAATGCCAGTGCACCAAAGAAGGTTCGCGCCATGGGTACGACTGGGGTCGCCACATGATCAATCGCGATGGCGATGAATAGAAACGAACTTCCCCATACCAAGGAAATGACGCCCGACAGAGCCCATTCGGCTGGCCCAAATCGAAGGTCCGATTCTTGTGGGCGAGCGGGGGCAACAGACATGACCCCTAATGTCTAGTCGCCTAGAGTTAGCACCGAGAAATGAATTGAACATCTCGACTTTTGTGTGGGGGAAATATGTCAGCCGATGACCAGCAGACCAATATTGACGATCTTTTATTGGAGAATCGCAAGTTTCCGCCCTCGGCTGCTTTCAAGAAGAATTCACTGGCTGTTGGAACCCACCTGTATGACCAGGCTGCAGCCGACGACGAAGGTTTCTGGGCCCAACAAGCATCAGAGCTCATCGATTGGGATCAAGATTGGCACACCATTTGCGAGTGGAACGTTCCGTATGCCAAGTGGTTTGTTGGCGGCAAGTTAAACGTCTCATACAACTGTCTCGACCGCCATGTACTTGCTGGTAACGGCGACAAGGTGGCTATTCATTGGGAGGGCGAACCCGGTGACACGCGCACGATTACCTATTCCGAACTACTCGTTGAAGTTGAGAAGTTCTCGAATGTTCTGAAGTCTTTGGGTGTTGCTAAAGGTGATCGCGTCAATATCTATTTGCCAATGATTCCTGAAGCGGCAGTGGCAATGTTGTCGTGCGCGCGTATTGGTGCTGCACACTCTGTTGTGTTTGGTGGTTTCTCCTCGCAGGCGCTGGCCGACCGCATTAATGATGCTGAAGCGAAAGTTCTCATCACCGCCGATGGTGGATATCGCCGCGGCGAAGTCTTTGAGTTAAAGCCGGCCGCTGACGAAGCTATTGCTTCAACACCAACGATTGAACATGTTGTAGTCGTGAAGCGTGGTGGCAACAAGGTGAATATGGTTGCTGGTCGCGATCATTGGTATCACGACCTGATGGCCACGGCCGACGCAAACTGTCCGGCCGAACCGATGGACAGTGAACAACTGTTGTTCTTGTTGTATACCTCGGGCACCACGGGCAAGCCCAAAGGCATCATGCACACCACGGGTGGCTACCTCACTCACGTGACGTACACACATAAGTATGTGTTCGATCTTCATCCCGAGAGCGATGTCTATTGGTGCACTGCCGATGTGGGTTGGATTACGGGCCACAGCTACATCGTCTACGGACCACTTTCTAATGGTGCGACACAAGTGATTTACGAGGGTGTTCCTAACTACCCGGCGAACGATCGCTTGTGGTCAATCGTCGAAAAGTACGGCGTCACAATTTTCTACACCGCGCCAACAGCAATTCGTACGTTCATGAAGTGGGGCGACGACGAACCCGCCAAGCACGACATGTCAACGTTGCGTTTACTTGGTTCGGTGGGTGAACCGATTAACCCCGAAGCTTGGATGTGGTATCGCGACACCATTGGTCGCGGTGAATGTCCAGTTGTTGACACATGGTGGCAAACCGAAACTGGCGGCATCATGATTAGCCCGTTGCCTGGTGCGACAACACTCAAGCCTGGTTCAGCAACTTTCCCGATTCCGGGTATCTCGGCTGAAGTAGTTGATGATGCCGGTCATCGTGTCGATCACGGCGGTGGCTACTTAACGTTGACGCGCCCGTGGCCCGGAATGTTGCGCGGTATTTGGAATGACCCCGAGCGATACAAAGAAACGTATTGGAGTCGTTTTGATGGGCGTTACTTCGCGGGTGATGGTGCCAAGCTCGACTCTGAGGGCTACCTGTGGTTACTTGGTCGTGTTGATGATGTGATGAACATCAGCGGTCACCGTATTTCAACAACCGAAGTGGAAAGTGCATTGGTATCGCACCCAGCAGTTGCCGAAGCTGCAGTCGTTGGAGCAAATGATCCGACGACAGGTCAAGCGATTATTGCCTACGTGACGTTGCGTGGTGGTTATGAAGCTGACGAAACTGAATTGCGTAATCATGTGGCCAAAGAAATTGGTGCGATAGCGAAACCGAAGATGATTTACTTCACTCCCGAATTGCCCAAGACGCGTAGTGGAAAGATCATGCGCCGTTTGTTACGTGATGTTGCTGAAGGACGCAATCTTGGTGACACCACCACACTGGCCGATGCAAGTGTGGTCAACGAGTTGCAGAAGCGTGCCGCCGAAGCCCCATCCGAAGACTGATTCGGCGCAATGGCATTGATTTGCTTCTAGCAATTGGGTAGGTTTCAGATAGGTATCAGCCAGCGGGGCTTGTATTTTGCCACTGATTTGCGGGGTTTTTTGATGATTGGTCGTTTGCGTGGTGTGCGGGGTTTTGTTGCCGGGGTTGTAGTGGCGTCGGTTATTGGCGCGGGTGGTTTTGCGGTGGTGCGGGCCACTTCTGGTTCGTCGTTGGCGAGTTCGTTTGTTCCGGTTGCACCGGTGCGAGTGTTGGACACACGTAGTGATCTTGGTTTAGCCGCAGTGACCGATGGTGTCGCGGGAACGTTGATGGTCACGGGTTCAATTCCGACTGCAACATCTGGTGGTGTTGTTAATGCAGTGGTTGTGCCTGCGGGAGCAACTGCGGTGGTGTTGAACGTGACTGCAGTGAATCCAACAGCGGGTGGATATGTGTCGTTGCGTCCTGGTGACGCGACTGGTGCACCGACGGTGTCGACGTTGAATGTGACAGCCGGTGGCACGTTTCCTAATGGCGCAACGATCACGGTTCCGACGACGGGTGCTCACGCCGGTGAAATTCAGGTCTGGTATGAAGCTGAAGGTACAACGGTTGGGTCAACAGAACTGTTGATTGATATCGCGGGCTATTACGAACTAGCTGGAGCGAGTGGTGCTCTCACGAATTCGCAAATTAAGAATATTTGTGGGGTTGATGGAACGACCACATGTGCAGTAGGACTCAGGGGTCCCGGTGGTGGAATTGTTTTTATGACTCCATCCACATCGGGAAATACATCGGGGTTGTTTTATGAGGCGGCACCGCCAACGTGGTCGTCACCGTCGGGTGACCCAACGTCGGATTGGTGCAATAACTGGAGTACTTTGCTGGGGGTTGCTTCCACGTCGACTGGCATTGGCGCGATGGATGGTGCCGCAAAAACTGCTGTGATGTTGGGTGAGTGTACGAGTGGAGCTGCAAATCTTGCTGATGCATATACATCGACTGTGAACGGAGCTATATACGGGGATTGGTTCTTGCCATCAAAGGGGGAACTGAGACAAATGTATATAAACAGAACTGCAGTTGGTGGTTTTAGGGCTGACTACTATTGGAGTTCTTCTGAGTTCGGCGCCTTCTACGCGTGGACCCAGAGTTTTGACTTCGGCGCTCGGTACGACAGCGCCAAGCTCTACTACCAATCTGTCCGCCCGGTGCGGGCTTTTTAACTCAACCGCTCATTGTGCTTTTGTTGCAGAATAATTGCGATATACGCAACAATCCTGCACCAGAATCACAACAGCATTAGTCGCGGAAGTTGTTGAACTGCAACGGGATCTCGAGGTCTTGACCCTTGAGCAGACTCATTACCTCTTGTAGGTCGTCGCGCTTTTTGCTGGTCACGCGAATGGTGTCGCCTTGGGTCTGGCTGCTGACTCCCTTGGGACCTTTTTCCTTGATCAGGCGGTTGATCTCGCGAGCCTTGTCGGACGAAATTCCGACCTTGATGGTAACGACCAATCGAACCGAGTTATGACTGGCTTCTTCAACCTTGCCGTACTCAAGTCCACGCAACGAAACACCCCGTTTGACGAGCCGTTCTTCGAGCACGATCTTGAGAGCGTTCAAGCGGTCTTCGCTGACGGTACGCAGGGTGATCACAAGGTCTTTTTGCTCAATCGACGACTCGGTGTTCTTGAAATCAAAGCGGGTCGCGATCTCACGCTGGGCCTGGTCGACCGCATTCTTGACTTCTTGGTGATCAACTTCGGAAACAACATCAAATGTAGGCATATCTAGATCGTAATGCGACCAACTACCTGAATCGGGCAGGTGTCAGCGGTAGGTCGTGGGCGATACGCTCAGAAGTCGCAAACATATGGGTCGGTGCCCGAGCGGCCAAAGGGAGCAGACTGTAAATCTGCCGGCATTGCCTACGTAGGTTCGAATCCTGCTCGGCCCACAACGAAACGCCCGATTGCAATCGCAATCGGGCGTTTGTGTTTCTTCAACTAGGTGGCCGTAAAAGGAGCGAACCCAGTCCCCCCACCAAAGGGTGGGCGACTGGGTTCACTTTCGATGGTTCTGCCCACCGACAGTAAAAGTCTGCCACCAGGGAGTGGCAATGGCAAGCTATTTCGCCATACCCGATTTCTAAATTTTGAAAGATGCGAAAGACGAGTCACTTCACAGATGCATTCGTCGATGAATCCATTCGTGGTCAGCGTTACTTGATTTGTTGCAGCCTTGTCCATGCTCAGAATATTCCGGCGATTCGGCAGCAAATTGAGAAGTCTCAATTCAAAGAGCGCAGAATTCACTTCAATTCTGCAAATACTGCAACCAGAAGAAATTTTCTCAACCTGCTCAACAATGCACCGACGAAATCTTTGTTGGTGGTCAGCAATATCAACCACCAAACGCATCAGTTTCAAGCTCGTCACCAAGCACTTGCAGAGTTGGTATCTGTACTTCAAAGACGAAAGGTCGAACGACTCATTATCGAGAGTCGAGGCGATGACTCTGATGATGTCCGCACAATCTTGACCGCACGATCAAACCGCGAACGTCTCTACTTTGAGCACCGACAAGCAAAACATGAGCCGATGCTTTGGATTCCAGATGCCATTGCCTGGTGTTACGGCGCTGGGGGTGTCTGGGCTTCAGAAATTAAATCACTTGTGGAGCGCGTCATCATTCCCTTTTCTTGAGGTTGTTCTTACCGTTCTCAAAACTTCTTTACGGTCTTTTCATACCTGCGATTGTCAGATTCTTGGCGTGAAACAAAAACTCATATCCGCCATCGTCCTATCCGCCAGTTCTCTTGCTGCAGTGAGCACCACTTCATCTCCAGCGGGAGCCCAAACACAGCCAAGCGCCGCGCCTCTCTGCGGTAAACCGAGCAGTGGGTACGGTGAACTATTTAGTTCGCTCCCCAATGCCTCGTGGGAAACCAGCGACTTACAAGCGTTGTCGCTGGCCATGATTGCGCCCGCTGAAGCCAACCCCAATCCACAGATTGAAGCAGATCTTGAAGACAACAATGCGATTCCCGCGGCCTACACGTACTTCGGCCAATTCATCGATCACGACATCACCTTTGACGATCGTGCCAACGATTTAACGACTCCGATAGATCCATCAGCACTGGTGAATAAGCGCACACCACAACTTGATCTTGATTCGTTGTACGGAAGTGGACCGACTACTTCATCAACTTTGTACAACGCCGACGGCATACATTTGTTGACTGGTGCAGCACTCACTGGTTCAACAGATGCCGGTGCAATGGATTTACCGCGCAGTGCAAATGGTCAAGCACTCATTGGTGATCCGCGTAATGACGAAAACCGAATCGTTGCAGGTATTCACTCGCTCTTCATTCGTTTTCATAACAAAACCGTTGATCGCATCAAGGCCAACAATCGTCGACTTTCTAATGCGCAAGTATTTGCACAGGCACGTAAAGAAGTCACAAATGCGTATCAATGGATTGTGTTAAACGATTATCTTCCACAAATTGCTGGACAAAGAACTAAAGATGCAGTGGTTTCGTTGGCTGCACAAGGTTGGAAGACGAATCTGCGTATCTATAACAACTGCGCGCAGATGCCCGTTGAATTTGCAGTTGCTGCATTTCGCTTTGGTCATTCACAAGTTCGTGCGTTGTACAAGATCAACCAAACAACCGATCGAGTACCAGTGTTTTCTGGGACGTATGTTGCAGGAAGCGATCTCACTGGTTTCTCGCCATCGCCATCAACATTTGGAATTGATTGGAACTTGTTCTTACCGAGCGCTCCCGGTGCAACGGGAACCTTTCAGCCCTCATACAAAATTGACGGCTCGCTCACTCATTCGCTGAGCTTGTTGCCGTTGCCCACGACGGGTATCGGTCCAGCCAACTTGGCTCTGCGTAACTTGTTACGCGGTCAGCAAGTTGGACTCGCGTCGGGTCAAGATGTGGCTCGAGCACTTGGCGTGACTCCATTGACCGATGCGCAAATCAAGATTGGTGCTGCAACGGGTATCGCCGAAGATCAGCGACCCATCACCGAGATCTCGGCGAACTTCACCGGCAAGGCCCCGCTGTGGGTCTACGTCTTGGCCGAAGCCGCCGCCAACCCCAATGTCAATCGCCTTGGACCAGT
>Ga0214919_10009733_pt1 | contig 12341 bp, 19 predicted proteins | sample LL1503_MetaG_FD_177994 | JGI IMG/M metagenome (GOLD analysis project Ga0214919, IMG submission 177994) | Freshwater microbial communities from Lake Lanier, Atlanta, Georgia, United States - LL-1503 | ecosystem: Environmental > Aquatic > Freshwater > Lake | place: USA: Georgia | collected...
ACCACGGGGATAAAGATAATCATGTTGTTCCCCTTGCGCGGATTGCTTCAGCCATAGTTGTACTGCCCCACGAGTAAGGACTTTCGCTAAGATAGCTTTCACACACCTTTGCACACGCCTCACGCTCTGCCTCAACAGCATCATTGATGCGCTTAATCCAAAGCTCAGCCCTGTCAAAGCCAATCTCTCGCTCAATTGAACGTGCAAAGTCCACCACGTTTTGGTGGGCAACGCAGATGTGAACACCGTCTACAACTTCGCCATTTTCATAATTGATGGTTTGGTTACACTTCCAAATTTGTTCTTCAGTTAGTTTCATCTGTCTTCTCCTTTAATTTATTTACCCAGCAAATCCAGTGATAAACAGTTCCTTCATCATTCCAATATCTGTCCCCAACTGCAAACAACCCAAAACAGCGTGGGCATTGATGCGGTTTAAAGTCTTTTAAATATGTTTGTCCAACAATGCTCATCTGTCTTCTCCATCAAAGTTATCAATGTGTGTCTGCAAGTCAACGATGCGGGCTGTTTGAAGCTCCAGCATTGCCTCTAAGTCTTCAATACGCTTTGCCATGCGCTGTTGTTCCTCAACCAACACAGCCTCAGTGTTCCAGTCAGGTTTGAATTGGTCATGCGAAGTCTGGTCAAGCATTACGGTTCGAGCCAACGCCTCACACGTTTGGCATGGCTGTGCCAAAGCCAAAATCTCTTGCACTTGCGTAGTAGAGGGCCACCAGTCTGCATGGTGTCCACAAAATTCTCTGATTGCTTTTTCAGTTGGTGTCATCTTTTGTCTCCACTTGAGGAAAGGTTGAGGATAAAAAGCGAAACGCAGTGTCGCCGTCTTTGAGTAACACCGTTATCGTTGCGGCTTGTAAGTCACTGCCATATATAAGCATCAATGCTTCCATGATTCTTTGTGTTTCGTTGTTCATCACTTCCCCCAAAATGCAATAGCGATCATTGTCAAGCCAACTACCACAAACATCAAAGCAATCAAGCCCTTGACGCTGGCAGCAAGATCATCTATTAAGTCAGGCTCAAGCCCATTGTTTCGGTTGATGTATGCCTCATTGGCTTCCTTGGTGCGTTGCTTGCGTATTGGACAATCACGGCCCTGTGTGCAAGTTCCATCGTATTCGTTACAGCAGTTCATTTGTATTCCTCCATACGGGCATTAAGCCGCGCAATTCGGGTGACGTTGTAGTCCACGATTGACTGGGCGTACTCCACCGCAGTCTCGGCGTTTAGCTTCTCAAGGTGCGCGTCCGCCAGTTCAGCGGCAATCACTTCCAGGGGGCTGGGTTTCTTGAAGGGCTCCTTCATCAACTCCATGAATCGTACTTTTCTCATTTCTTTGCTCCTTTTGTGCGTGCGTAGTAGGCTCTTGCGTAAGCGTTCTTTTTCTCACGAACAGCCTGGGTATTCTTTTCTTGCTTTATCTTAGCCACCTTTTTTGCGTACCATTCACGCTTGTATTGGCGCCTTCTCTCCTTCTCTTGGTCTACTTCGGCCTCAGTAAACACCGGCTCACCCTCATTGCGCACAGGGGCAACACTAAATGCCTTGTGTTCCACCGCCTGTATAAAAAGCTTGTTATTTATTTGATTTATCTTGCCCTCAAGTTTCCCAATAAATTGGCTGTGATCACTGTTCAGGCCCGTAAGGTCTTTTACCTGTTGTTCAAGAGCGGCAATGCGGGGGTCGCGTGACTGAAGATAAACTTGATGTTCCAGGTCTTGTAATCTTTTGCCAATGTTCTCATGCCTCCCAATTAGGGCTTGATTTGAGTTTATTAAATTCTGATTTGCGCTTTCCAGTTTTTTCGCCCTTTCACCCAGTTGCGCAATCCATCGGCTGTGGTCATTGTTAAAGTCCGTTAAGTCTTTTACCTTCTGCTCTAGTTCAGCTACTCTCTTAAAAATGTTCCAACTCATTTGCTTTCTCCTAAGTTAAAAAGGTGAGGGTACTCGCTGCACTATGGGCCGCATGGGTTCAAGACTCAATTGTTTTAAACCATAGCATCCGCTTTCCCCTCGTAAACATCATACCACATGAATTACTAGCATGTCAACTGTTGTATCATCACAGCTAAGCCCTCTTACCCGTTGACCCTCCCTCCCCCGGCTGTTGGGTGTTGGATTGCCAGCGACTCTTTATCAAGGTGCTTTGACCGGTTTTTACGCGATCTATCGGCCAGCCAAGCCGCCCTCCCCTGGAATCCCGATAAAGCCAGTTCTCACCGGCTTGTCGATCATCTCCCAGCGGACTAGGGTATGTGTCTTTACGACAACCTTGTTTATTCCTTTTGGCTTGCGCTACTTCGGAGGTGCGGGTCACACCGAGTTTTTTGTCTTTACTTCCACGCTGGCGATACAACCACTTGCTAACGGATGGAGTCCGGTAGCCATAGAAACGAAAAAAGCCGTTTACAACTGCACCCTGGTAGGAACTTTGCCTAATGAATCTGCGACTCATCATTAGGTAAAGCAGAATGCATGTGTAAACGGCTTCAACTCGTCGCTTCCTACGGCAACGATTAACACTATACAGCACTTTTTGCTTTTCGGCAATAAGTACTAAAAAAATTTGTTGGCGGCCTGCACCCATCTCAGGCTTGTCCTAGCGACAGTCGTGCGTGTCATCGAGAATTGCTCAGAAGATTGGACGTTTCTGCTCGACTTAAGACATCACCACGCAATAGCACTCCGACTTGGTTGTCTGATCTCACCAACACGGCTGGGGACTGCCTTGCAAGGATGGTTCTAGTAACGGCGAACCACAATCCCCATGCGTGTTAGCTTTCAACTTTAACATCTGTTAATGTTAAAAGACCCCCCAGTTTCCTAGGGGGTAAGGGTCCGAGGACCAAGGAGAAAGCAGCTTTATTCTACATGAATAATTTTTACTTGCCAGCGGTTGTTCTTTTTCTGCCAACCGTGGACCTCTATCTTGATGCCTGACTCTCGCACTATGTCCAGGTTCTCATGCTCTAGGATCTTCTTTAGCCGGTCTGATGTGTGGCCCCAGCTGGTGGTCTGCACGCCGATTACCGCCCCCTGGCCCAGGCACAGGATATCAATGAAGCCGGCGAAGTCGTTCTTGCGCTTGGTAAAAGAGTTGTACCGCTCGACCACCTCAGCATAGAAGCCGTTGTCCCTCATGTACTTGAGGCTGCGCTGCGTAGTGGTTACCGCCATAAATATTTTTCCAAGTGGTTGCAAGACATGATATACTATGGGTACAATGTGTTGCCCAACCACCTAATTTTACAGGAGAAAAGTATGCGCTGCTTTACGGTTCGCTGGGATAAAAACGCTGAGGAAGCCAAGATTTCCTACGCTGATTGGTTCAAGCCAGAGACAGATTCATACACCCAATTGATCATTCTTGATGCATTGAATGACGCAATTACTGAACTTCAAGAGCTTTACGAAACCACATATGACACTAGATCAACCAAGGAAAAAGCATGATCATCACTAACAAGTACAACCTCCCGCAGACGTTTGTGAACGTCTTAAAGCGCCCGTCTTACTCAAAGGGAAAGGCCAACATCTCGGCCACGGAGTTGATCTCTTCCCCCAGGATTGTCCAGCTACGCAAGCTGCACGCTGATCAGATAGAGCAGGACGTTAGCGAGATGGTCTGGTCCATCTTTGGCACGGCCATTCACGGCGTACTAGAACACGGCAAGGACGACCACCACCTAGTCGAGGAACGTCTACACACCAGCGTTGACGGCTGGGCTATTTCCGGCGCTATAGACCTGCAGATCGTCAATGAGGACGGCACTATCACTGTTAATGACTACAAGACTGTAGGCGCATGGTCAGTGATGAACGAGAAGATCGACTGGGAACTACAGCTAAACATCTACGCTTGGCTTGTCCGCAAGGTAAAGAACACCGATGTGACCAAGCTGGAGATTGTGGCCATCATCCGTGATTGGAGCCGTAGGGACGCCGCAATCAAGGCATCCTACCCTGATGCCCCTGTGAAGGTTATCCCCGTCCAATTGTGGCCTTACGAGCGCCAGCAGGAGTTTATCCAGCAGCGCATTGAGATCCACTCCAACGCCCTGTTTGACCTTGATACGGGCGACGAGTTACCTCACTGCACATCTGATGAGATGTGGGAAAAGCAAACGACCTACGCGGTCAAAAAGATTGGTGGCGTCAAGGCACGCAATGTCTGTGACACCAATGAGGAAGCTCTAGCCAAGGTGGCGGAGTATGGGAAAGAGTACGAGATAGAAGTGCGGCTAGGAGAACGGACGCGCTGCGCTAACTTTTGCTCTGTTAGTAGGTACTGCAACCAGTACCAGGATTATTTAAAAACCAAGGAGTAAGCATGGAAGAGCCATTGTTAGCAGCCTTATTTGGCTGGATCATCGCGTCTTGGCTGACGCACATCGTTGTTTGTTTGAGCGCAGGTAAATGGGGATTTCTCATTGCTGGAGCAATCGTTTTTCCAATCGCATGGATTCACGGGACCGGCGTTTGGTTTGGATTTTTTTAAAGGAAGAGCATGGTACATAAGAAACTAATGGAAGCGCGGATACGTCTGCTAAACACGAAGCTACAAAAGACGGGGCTGAATAAGTTTGCCGGCTACAAGTATTTTGAACTGGGCGACTTCTTGCCTGAGATTCAACTTATCTTTCACGACCTTGGCTTGTGTGGCGTTGTGTCTTATGACGCGAACTATGCAACCCTATCCATCACCGATACCGATGACGGCACAGTGATTGTCATTGCAAGCCCTATGGCTGGAGCCGAACTCAAAGGCGCACACCCCATCCAAAACCTAGGTGCGGTTGAAACCTACCAACGCCGCTACCTTTGGATGACGGCTATGGAGATTGTGGAGCATGACGCTATTGACTCTTCTGCCAAGACAGAGGAGCCTAAAGCAGAGCCCAAAGTGGAGCCAAAGGCAGAGCCCAAGAAGTACGTTAAGGGCGACAAGCTGCCGCCTGAATGGAAAGAGCCTAACCCGCCTTGGACAATTGAGATTGATGCAGAAGACCCTGTTAAGTGGAGCAAGCTGCTGGTTGATGCCACCAATTTCAACTTAGACATGGCTAAGACCGAAGAAGATGTAAAGGACATGTACAAGGTCAACCGCCAGCATTACGACAAAGTGAAAGCTGAGTCACCAGAGGTCCATGCCGAAATCATGGATTTGTTTAAAGAAGCGAAAGGAAAGTTTTAATGGACTACACAAATACAGGGGCGTTGTTCACCTCCTTAAACAAGCGAAACGAAAAAGCGCCGGACATGAACGGCAACATTAAGTTTGATAAAGCCTACCTCATGGATATGATTAATAAAGCCGAAGGCTCAGATGAAGTAATCATCAAGATAGACGGCTGGGTTAAGCGCGACAAGAACAACAACCGCATGGTTTCATTGAAGGTTAATACCTACGTTAAGCCCGCAGTAACACAAGAAAGGGACCCTTGGGATGACTAAGAAGAAACCAACCACAGTTAAAGAGTGGGAAAAAGTTTGCGATAACCTTAACTCTGCACTGCAACTCTCTATCAAGACAGAAGAGGATCTTAAGGAAAAGATTAAACATCTTCAGCAAAATCTTAATGACATGTACAAAGCTGTTGATGAGGATTTTGAAGATAATGACGATGCAATTGAGCAGCTTGAGGAACAGTTGACCATGTCTGTTGGCGTGATCAAGTACTTGGAGATGAAACTTGAGCGACCCAATCCAGTTTGAGGGCATCAAGACTGGGCTGAAACAGTCCAAGGACGGCTATGTATTAACCATAGCTGTCCATCCTGATGACCTCCCCGATGACTTAATGCGTGACTTTGTAGGTTCGCGTTATGTTGTAGTTATGGTACGGCTGGGCGACGATGAGCAGCCTATGGTCCGTGAACACGAGTTTCCAGGCGATCACGCCGTTAAGATGGCTGGAATACTCTGCCGCGACCCCGAGTTCTGGGAATGGCTGCACAAGAAAGAGTGGCTCATGGAAAAGAACGAAAAAGCTTGTGCCTCTTGGCTAATCTTCTATCTGGGCATAGAGTCCCGCAAGGAGCTAAAGACAAGCGAAGAAGCCCGAGATTTATTTAACCGTCTTAAAGCAAGCTTTGAGGCTTGGAGGAAAGCATGAAGAAACTAATCCCCTACAGCGTATACCTGCCTGTAGAGTATCACGACAAGATCAAAGTACTGGCAGCGCAGCGCAAGGCATCAGCAATGGTGCGTGACGCTATCTGCATGATCCTTGATGGTGATGATACCTTTAAAGCCGGCTACAACAAAGCCCTGAAAGACTGCGCCCGGCAAATTGATGAGGTAAAGGAGATTGAACACATCGCTGTAAAAGGTAAGTACTTGAATAATCTGTTGATTTTAAAAATTGAAGCTTTGGAGATGTAATGGATGAATTCGACAAGATGCAAAATGCCATCTATGAGGCAATAGCCAACACAGAATGCACAAACGCCGTAAACGCTGTTATGGCGCTCTGCGCTGTGATGTGCGACATGATGGTCCAACTCAAAATGGACAATGAAAATCAGGCCGTTAACGCTGTTATACACACCTTGCGCTTAGCAAGAGAAAACCGCCAGAATACGGAGATCCACTAATGACTGAGCATGAAGAAAACCTACGCGACTTGGCGGCTATGTTTGCCATGACCGGCTTGATCATAAGGAACAGGGAAGGGGAACTAATTGTTCCTACTGCTTTTGAGATTGCCGACTACTTTATGGAATCAAGAAAGCCCGAAGAGGGTATTGCGGCCATCAAGAAGAGTCGCAAGAAAAATGTACAGGAGTCGTAAGTTGTTAGATGCTGCGCGTGAGTTGCCCTGCCAACACTGTGGTACGCAAGATGGTACGGTTGTGGCGGCTCACAGTAATCAACTAAGGGACGGCAAGGGCCGTGGCCTTAAAGCGCACGACTACAGGATTGCATCACTCTGTTACAAGTGCCACTCTGACCTGGACCAGGGAACACGCATGAGCAAGGCCGAAAGAATTGAGATGTGGGAGGAAGCACACCGCAAAACTATCGGCCTTTTCTTTGAGCGTGAGATTATTGGCGTTTTGTAACCTCTTTGTTGAAGGTTTCCATCAAGCGCTTAATGTTGTCATCTTTGCGTTTGATTTGCTCGTCAGGCGCATTACGTTCTTTTAAAGCTTTTCTTTCTTTCTTAAGCTTGGCAATTTCATTCTCAACGTAGTTAGCACGCTGCCACAATCTGGCTTCAGGGTTCTCTTTAAAGTACTCGCTTACGCCTTTACCCTTCATTTCCTTGATGATGTTCTCATGCTTGGACATCTCAATGATGTTCTCGTAGAACTTGCCTGAGATAGCGGCAGGCGTATTGATGTCTCCGTACATCTTGCCAGCAATAGGTACTTGGTAAGGCTGCAACTCTTCACCTATAACTTTGGCTTTAGCATACTCAGCCGTTTGAACAGCAAGCTTACCAACGCCGCCGGTATATTGGCCAGTAGCATAGCTAAGCTGGTCCGCAGTTGGGCTGAACAAGCCAATGCCTTTATCGCCTCCACCAGTAAGATAGTTCAGGCCATAAGCCAGTCCCTGGAACAAGCCATTTGCAGAATCACGGCTGCGCAAGTATCCGGGCGTAGGAGCAAGAGCCCTATCTTCTTTTGAGATGGGACGGCCAAAAGCATCTTTGTTCTCGGCAATGCCAATTAAAGGATCTACAGCAGTAGGCGCTAGTGTTTGGGCAAACGTACTTGTACCCAGCGGGTTAACAGCGCCAAGTACTGAAGATGAAATGTAAGTGATGGTCTTCTTAAGATCACGCTTACCGCTCATCGCACCAGACTGGACCAGCATGTACTCAGAAACAATGCGGGCAACATTGGGGAAGATGTTAAAGCCCAATGGCATAGGTATTGTCAGGTACCCACCATCTCCAGTTGGGATGATCAGGTTCTTAGACTTGACCCACTCAGGAGGATCATCAGCCCCAAACCCAGCCATAGCCAGGATAACTGCCTGCGCAGCCCCAAGCAACATACCACCGGCAACAATCTTCTTGCCGGCTGAACTCAGACTCATCTTTCCTTCTTTGTCTTTGGTAAAGAGAGTTTGGACCAAACGCGCTGTACCTTGTACGCTGGCATTAAAGAACGCATACAAAGCCCCAATGGTCTGAGTGTTTGCACCCTTACGGTTGAAGTTAACGGTAATGTTCTTGGCTAGGCTTGCGGATTGGTCTTCAGACATGCCGCTATCTAGCGCAGCTTTAAATGCCGATAGACGCACGGCGTTTTCCATCGCATCGTTGTAGTCAGATAGCCAATCAAAGACAGCGTAGGCGGCTTTCTTTACATTGCCTCGGTCCAAACGAGCAAGCTCACGGGCCACAATCGTTTCTTTGCCTTTGCCCCGGCTGAACTGTTCGCGAAATCCTGTCTGGCCACCGGCTTTCTGGAACCTCTCAAACAGATCTATCCACTCCTGCATTGCCGGAGTAAGAGCTTCTTTACCACGCAAACTACGATAGATGGCCCTGACTGCTTTTGCAGAGTCACCAATAACCTGAAGCTTACGATCAGCAATAGGCGTGCTAGACAAGTTAATTGCAGCGCCCTGAACGTCACGCACAAAGTTAAACGCGCCAAACACTGGGTTGTACTGCGTACTAGCAGCCGCAATGAAGCGAGTTATCTCGGCAATGCCTTTAACAGTTTCATCTATTTGGTTGGCACCAATGTTTTTTAAGGCTTCAATCATGCGCTTGGCATTGGGGTTGCCTGGATTAAAGAACACATACCGGTCTTCACCATTGATGCGAACCGGCAATACATTGTCAGAATTGCGCAATGCTGGAATTACTTGGTACTTAACCAACCCAGTTTTTTCATCAATCCTACCGACCTTTGGCTCTTGAATAATGCTCTCCGCATCAGCAGGAGACATACCCATGTCAACCATTTCCTGGATAAGCTTTGTCTTGTTCTTGATGGCATCAGGGTTGATGGGCATCCAGAAGGTTGGATTAGGATTCTGTATAGCCAAGGCATACAACGCCCGTCCAACACGAGCCTTCTCGGCCCGGACAATTGCACGCTCACGCTGGAGGGCAATGCTTCCAATGATGTCTTTAACAGTCTTAAATGAGCCTATAGCTGCCTTGGTAAAGGACCCGCTGACGGCGAAGCCTTGGCCCATGCCGCTGCTTGAATTGACAAAGTCAAGCTCATCCTCTTCACGGTTAAGAGGAACATAAAACGGGAAAGTCTCGCGCCAGTTATTAATGGTGCTTTGTTTTTCCAATCCAGAAGACACTAATAGGTTTTGGGTTTCCTCAACTATGCTGTCAATTTTGGTTGCAAGCTCTTCATATGCTTTTTTAATCTCTGGGGTCTTATCCAGAGCCGCCATGTACTCATCTACTTCAGAGTTAAAGAGTCCTGAGCCGCCGTCTGGCTTAGTAGGGTCACGTTCAGCAATAACTTCATTGCGAACCTTGGCATGGCGGTGGTGAAGGTAGTTGTTAAAGTCTTCTAACGTAACACCGCGCTTATCCATGTCCTCAAGCAAAGGACGCAAGTCATTCTTCAGGAAGTCTATGGTTTGTTTAGCAGTCCTTCCGTGGAACAACTCTTCCTTGAGGTAGGGGTTCCAAGCATCCCGAATGTTGCCTTCTGCATTTTTGATAGCTTCAATGACACGCTTGGTATCAATGTGCTTATCAACATACTTTTCAATGAAGGTATCTGTTAGCTTTAACTCATCCGCAGCTTGCCATGTGGCCAAGGTTGCAGGAGCGCCCCTGTAATTTACAGAGTAGAGTCCTTCTCCCTTTACCTCAAACCTACCGCCAACATATTTCTCAGCGTTTCTTAACAGAGCCAAAACATCGCCGTCGGAAAACTGAATTGTGAAGCCGGCTTTTCTTAGCCAAGTACGCACGGCTTGGACTATCCGCTTGATCAGGCCATTCTGAAGCCCGCGCTCAGCCATCATGGCTACGATCTCTTTAGAACGGCGCTCAGCAGATAGGCCTGGTTGTGTGCGGTCTACTTGGGCAGCAATGTTCTTAACAATGTTGGAGGTCTTCTCAAGAGCCTGGACGTTCTTGACCAACTCCTTCATCATCTCTGGCCCAAGCATTGCCTCCATCGCAGCATGACCAATTGCCTCATGCGCCAGTACTTCCTGCACACGTTGGGCGTTAGGCAAGTTATCGGCTACAAGATAAACCGTATTGCCAGAGTACCAAGCGCCCTCAACATCAGAAGGTGCAGCCGTATCAGGAAGGTTATCAGAGGACTGCACAACCTTAATAGTGATACCTTCAATCGGCACGATTTGGGACTGAACAGCAGCAACACTTTGACCGCCTTCAGCCACACCGCGAGACATCATTCCTTTTTTGGATTCGCTGTCATCAAACTCGACCTTCATCACCTCACGGGCAAGAGGGCCAAAGTCAGCTTCAACAGTGGCAGGGTAGCTTTTATGCAGAAACTTGACGAGGGCGACTACCTTGTCGGGGTCAGTTATGTAATGGCCGCGCTCCATGTCATAAGTGCCGCCCTTCTTAGCCATATTGCCAACCAGCTCTTTAAGAGGAGGGGAAGCAATGAATTTTTTAGGAGCATCACCAGAGATAGTAAGCCGAAAGTTGGTTGGACGGTAATTGTCCAACGTCAACACCCACATACTATTTGCGCCCCTAACAATGTTAAGGCTGTATGCCCCTTTTTGAAGATCACTGAATGAAGCCAGATTAGGCAAGTTAGGCAACATAAGCGGCTTCAACTTGTCTGCTGTTTCCTTGTAAGTTTCAACTTGACCTTGCTCATACTTGGTTATCAAAATTTGATTCCAAGCAGCCAGCACATATTGCACCGCAGCATTTGGATTGCGGAAGCGGACGGGTTGGGCGCTGATAGCCACCGGCTGGTACCTGGCTGGCATCACAACGCCAGAAACAGGCTCAAGCTGGTTCATCAAAGTAAACTTGGCAATCTCCCCGCCGTCTTTATCAAACAGCTGTGCGGCCCGCAAGATGTTTCCTAGGGCAATGTAGCGGGTAGTGCGTCCACCCGTTACAGACTTGAGCGCAAACCACTCACCAATAGGCGGGCGGCGGTCATATCGGCTTGTCTGAATGCTTGGACCTTCAAGGGTAGCCAAGGTAGGAGCAACCCTTCCTTCAGGAATGTTGCGCTTGAAGATGACTTGGAAGTTGGACGGTGAGTAAGGATTGCCGGTCTTGGACTTTCCAATCCTGGACTTGTCTACTTTAACGCCGATAACCACCGATGCCGCCGGAACATTGTTAATCATGAATGAATCAAAGCCATTTCCGATTGCGTACTCATTCCTTAACAAATTCAAAGTTTTTTCTTTGCGTTCACCAAGAGTAGCAAACTGCAGGTCCAAAGCTTCTTTTTGCTTGGTTAATTGCTCTCTGTCTTTTTCAGTGGAGCCGGGAGTTGCAATGGCTTCTGCCAAAGCCTGCTGCTTCAAAATAATCTGGTTTCTTACTTCAATAAAAACTGTATTAAGGTCAGTTTCAATTTCATCTACAACTTGCTGCGATGTGCGTCCGTTCAAGGCCTGGGAAATATCGTCTCGGATATTTTGCTCAGTAGGGATTGATCCAATCACATCTACGTTCAACTGAGCCATCACCACATCTGTCAGAAATGGGTTAGTGCTGTCCAATCCTTCCTCAATAAGGTTTTCCTTGATCATCTCAGCGTTAAGCGGGAGAACGCGGCGCTCCAGGGCATTGGTCCCTGTGGCGTTGCGTAGTTCAATCTCAGCCAAGTAGCTGGCTTCAATGGAGTCAAAGAACTCCTGCTGGTCAGCAGAAGACAAAAGCCCAGCCGTGCCGGAAGCTTTATGGGCTAAGTCTGACCCTGCTTGTTCTGCTGGGTCTGCAAACAAAGGCTGGCCTAAAAACTCGCGGATATCAGCGTGTTCGTTGAGGTATTCAGCCGTGGAAACGTCACCATATCTGTTGATGAAGTCAACACCATTTACTTTGGTGCTGCTAGATCCACCTGAAGTATTTGACTTTAAGCTAGACAGCTTTTTACGGAGCATAGCCAAGATTCGCCGCTCAGCCGGGATGCCGGTAGCCAACATGGTGAATGACGGCCACTCAACCTGACCCGTCCTATGGATGCGGCCAAGAAGCTGGATGAAGACACTGATATCTCCATGCGGCTGGAGAACAATCATGTGGCGAGGCCGCTGGTCAAATGCATTAGTAGATGCGTGCAGGGAAATGCCCGTTGCACCGGCTGAATTAATGATCAGTACATCAATAGGGCCAGTTGCTGATTCTTCCCCGTTTTGGAAAG
>Ga0214919_10009736_pt1 | contig 12337 bp, 10 predicted proteins | sample LL1503_MetaG_FD_177994 | JGI IMG/M metagenome (GOLD analysis project Ga0214919, IMG submission 177994) | Freshwater microbial communities from Lake Lanier, Atlanta, Georgia, United States - LL-1503 | ecosystem: Environmental > Aquatic > Freshwater > Lake | place: USA: Georgia | collected...
TCGCAATGCGCGCAGGCTACTCACGATGGCGTCTTCGCTCACGTTCCAGCAACTGCACACTTGCTTGCGGGACGTTGCCAGTGGCACCGGCGGCTTTTTGCTGGGTTGCAGCAGCTGGCGACCAAAGCTTTGTGCGGGGTTCTGGTTGACCAGCACGGCCTTCAACCACTCGGCCGATTGCGTGTCTCCGGCCAGCATAAATGAGGTCAAATGTCGCTGGGATTCTGGCCCTTCAGGTGGAGACAGAAGGGCTGCGCGACTTTGGCCTCGGCGCGCATCTTGGTAGTTAACCACCCCAGGTCGGTTTAAACCTAAGCAGGTCGCGATCTGTTCCAGCACGCCCGAGTCAGGCGCTTGGTCGTCGGCAGCCCGAAACAAGAGGCCACTGCGCGCGTTGCCTTCGCCCAACGCCGAAGCTTGGGAAAACGGCACGCAAGAGGCAAAACTGAAACTGGGCATCAGGCTTTGCAAGGTCTTGCGGGCGCTCCAGAGCCGCTCTTCGGGCAGCCAGGCCATGCCGATCAAGCCCCAGGGCAGTTCGGCTTTGAGGATGCGCACCGCAGCGTGCTTCAACTCAGGTTGTTTGGAGGTGGCGCAAAAGTCCGAGGTGGTCAGGGCGTTGACCCCCGCCAGGGGGCGCCCCTGGTTGTCGCGCCCGCTGAGCACCTCGCTGCCCCAGTGCATGGCCATGAACACTTGGCTGGCTTGCAGCGTGGGGCTGGCCTGTGCGGGCACGATCACGCTGCCGCGCTTGCTGGTGACGAAGACCAGTTCACCCTCAGCAATGCCGTGGCGCTGCATGTCTTGCGCCTGCATTTGCACCACCGGCTCGGGCACATGGGCAAACAAGCGACCCAGCGTGCCGGTGCGCGTCATGCCGTGCCACTGGTCGCGCAGGCGGCCGGTGGTCAGCGCAAAAGGATAACGTGAGACGCGCGGCTCGGCCACGTCTTGCCAGCCCACAGCGGCAAATTGGGCCTTGCCGTTGGCGGTGGGGAAAAGCCCATCTTCGTACAAACGCGCCTGGCCTTGGTTGGCGCCTTGGGCATAAGGCCACTGCTGGGGGCCGGACTCCTCCAGCAGCACATAGCTCAGGCCGGTGATGTCCAGGTCACGGCCACAGGTGCTGGCGCGGTGTTCGTTCCAAATCGCTTCGGGCGTGTCATAGGCAAACAGGCTTTGCGCAGCCGAACGCGCCAGGGTTTTTTCCAGGCGTCGCCCCAGATCGACCACGATCTGCCAGTCATGCCGGGCCTGGCCGGGCGGCGGCACCGCAGCGCGCACCCGGCTGATGCGCCGCTCGCTGTTGGTCACGGTGCCTTCTTTTTCGCCCCAGGTGGTGGCGGGCAAGAGCAGGTCGGCAAAGTCGCATGTGGCCGCCGTGGCAAACGCTTCTTGCACCACCACCAACTCGGCACGCTCGAGCGCACGGCGCACCGTGGCCTGGTCGGGCATGGACTGGGCCGGGTTGGTGCAGGCGATCCACAGCGCTTTGATCTGGCCGTCGGCAGCGGCTTGGAACATTTCCACCGCCGTCAGGCCGGGCTTGGCGGGCACATCGGGCACGCCCCACAAGGCCGCCACTTCAGCGCGGTGCTGCGGATTGGCCAGGTCGCGGTGCGCGCTGAGCAAATTGGCCATACCTCCGACTTCGCGCCCGCCCATGGCGTTGGGCTGGCCGGTCAGCGACAGCGGCCCCGCCCCCGGTTTACCGATCTGCGCTGTCGCCAGATGCAGGTTGATCAAGGCGGCGTTGTTGGCGCTGCCGCTGCGGCTTTGGTTCAGGCCCTGGCAGTACATGCTCAAGGTGGCCGGTGAAGTGGCAAACCAGCGCGCCGCCTGCAGCAGGTCGTGCGGTGCAATGCCGCAAATTTGCGCAACTTGTTCGGGCGTGGCGTCTTGCACCCGCGCTTGCAGCGCCTCAAAGCCTTGGGTATGGGCGGCAATGTAGGCGGGCTGGGTCCAGCCCTCGCGCAGCATCAGATGCAGAAGGCCATGAAACAGCATCACGTCCGAGCCCGGCTGCACCGGCAAATACAAATCAGCCAGCTCGGCAGTGTCGGTGCGGCGCGGATCGGCGACGATGATTTTCAAATCGGGATTGGCTTTTTTCGCGTCCTCGATGCGGCGAAACAAAATCGGATGTGCCCAGGCCGCGTTGCTGCCGACGATGAAAATGCAGCTCGCCTGCGCAATATCGTCGTAACAGGCCGGCGGTGCATCGGCGCCCAGGGTCATTTTGTAGCCGGCCACCGCGCTGCTCATGCACAGACGCGAATTGCTGTCGATGTTGTTGCTGCCCAGCAGCCCTTTGACCAGTTTGTTGAAAACGTAATAGTCCTCGGTCAGCAGTTGGCCCGAAATGTAAAAGCCCACCGCCTCAGGGCCGTGTTCTTGCACGATCTGCGTCAGGCGCGAGCTGGCCACATCCAGCGCCTGTGTCCAGCCAATGGGCTGTGCTGCGCCACCACGCGTCAAACGCTGCATGGGCTGCAGCAAGCGGGTGTGCTGCGCCAGGCTGGGGCTGACGGTCAGGTGCAAGGTCGCGCCCTTGGTGCACAAGCGACCGAAGTTGGCCGGGTGCGCCGGGTCGCCGCGCACGCCAGTGATCTCGGCGCCGCGTGATTCGATGATGACGCCGCAGCCCACCCCGCAGTAGGGGCAGGTGGACTGGGTCTCGCGAGCGATGGGGATCACGGGCTCAGAGGGGGCGGGTGTTTCGGCGAGCCGGTCCCGCGATAGGGCGGGTCAGGTCGGTTGCCAAGCCCACTAACTCGTCGGCTTTGAGGTAAACCTGTCCCGCTTCCAACTTGACTTCAAAGCGTGGTGTGCAACCGCTGTCGGGCGCTTGGGCTTGGCCGTCGCACAGGCCGATGTTCCAGTTGTGCAGCGGGCAGGCCACGCTGGTGCCAAACACAATGCCTTGCGACAACGGGCCGCCTTTGTGAGGGCAGCGGTCGAGCAGGGCAAAGACCTCGTCACTGTCGTTGCGAAACACCGCCACATCCAGCCCGGTGTCGCGCGCCACCCGGCGCGAGCCCAAGACCGGGATGTCTTCTATGTTGCAAATGGGGGTCCATGAGGTCATTGTTCGTTCCTGTTGGGTAGCTTGTAGGAGCCAGCCTGCTGGCGATGTATATGCATGTGGTCAACAAAGAATCGCCTGCAGGCAGGCTCCTACAGGGGGCATGTGGGCATGTGGGAATGGGGTCATGGTCTTAGGCGGTGACGAGTGTGGTGAACTGACGCGTGTCCAATTGGGCTTTGCTGTGTTCAAACCACGGATCGGGTTCGCCGTCCAGTGCGGCTTGCAGCTGGGCCCACAGGGCTTGGCGCAGCGGCGCGTCATCCAGGATTTTTTGCTTCACATAGTCCAGGCCGACGCGGTTGATGTAATGCACCGTGCGCTCTAAATACCAGCCTTCTTGGCGGTACAGCTGCATGAACGCGCCGGTGTACTCCAGCACTTCTTCGGCGGTTTTGAGTTTGGTAAAAAAGTGCGCCACCTCGGTTTTGATGCCGCCGTTGCCGCCCACATACATTTCCCAGCCCGAGTCCACGCCGATGATGCCCACGTCCTTGATGCCGGCTTCGGCGCAGTTGCGTGGGCAGCCCGACACGGCGAACTTGACCTTGTGCGGCGCGTACATGCGCCACATGGCTTTTTCCAAGTCTTTGCCCATTTGCGTGCTGTCTTGCGTGCCCATGCGGCACCACTCGCTGCCGACACAGGTTTTGACGGTGCGCAGGGCCTTGGCATAGGCATGGCCCGAGGGCATGCCGATGTCTTTCCAGACATTCACCAAGTCCTCTTTTTTAACTCCTAGCAAATCGATGCGTTGGCCGCCGGTGACCTTGACGGTGGGGATCTTGTACTTGTCCACCACATCGGCAATGCGGCGCAACTCGGCGGCGGTGGTCTCACCCGCCCACATGCGCGGGATCACGCTGTAGGTGCCGTCTTTTTGGATGTTGGCGTGGCTGCGCTCATTGATGTAGCGGCTTTGTGGGTCGTCTTGCGCCTCTTTGGGCCAGCTGCTCAAAAGGTAGTAGTTGATGGCGGGGCGGCAGCTGGCGCAGCCGTTGGGGGAGCGCCACTCCATGGCCTTGAAGACGCCGCCGATGGTCAGTAATTTGTGCTGCACGATCGCATCGCGCACGGCCTGATGGCCGTGCTCGGTGCAGCCACACATGGCTTTGGTCTTGGGCGTGGCCGAGTAGTCGCCACCGGCGGTGAACATCAAAATCTGTTCCACCAAACCGGTGCAGGAGCCGCAGCTGGCGCTGGCCTTGGTGTGCTTGCGCACTTCTTCCAGCGTGAACAAACCTTTGTCTTTGATGGTTTTGCAGATCGCGCCCTTGGTCACGCCGTTGCAGCCGCAGACCTCGTCGCCATCTTGCATGGCCGAGGCTTTGCTTTGGCCTTGGTGTCCCACATCGCCGATATTGGATTCGCCAAACATCAGCTTGTCGCGGATGTCGGCCACGCTGCGGCCGTCGCGCAGCAGTTTGAAATACCAGCTGCCGTCGACCGTGTCGCCATACAAGCAGGCCCCCACCAACTTGTCCCCTTGAATCACCAGCTTTTTGTAAATGCCACCGGCGGGGTCGCTCATCACGATCTCTTCTGTCGTCTCATCGCCCATGAAGTTACCGGCCGAGAACAAATCGATGCCGGTGACCTTGAGTTTGGTCGACGTCAACGAGCCGGTGTAGCGGCCAATGCCGAACTCAGCCAAATGGTTGGCCAGCACCTTGCCCTGTTCAAACAAGGGCGCGACCAGGCCGTAGGCAATGCCGCGGTGCGCCGCGCATTCGCCCACCGCGTAGATGCGCGGATCGGTCACAGTTTGCAAGGTGTCGCTCACCACAATGCCCCGGTTCACATGCAAGCCCATGCTTTCTGCCAGCGCGGTGTTGGGGCGAATGCCGACCGCCATCACCACCAAGTCGGCCCGCACATGCGAGCCGTCATTGAACTCCACTTGGCTGACACGCCCCTGCGCGTTACCGATCAGCGCCGAGGTCTGCGCGTTCATGCGAAACTGCAAGCCTCGTGCCTCGAGCGACTGCTGCAGCAAGTGGCCCGAGACCTTGTCGAGCTGGCGCTCCATCAGCCAATCTGAGCCATGCACCACGGTCACTTGCATACCGCGTTTCATCAGGCCGTTGGCCGCTTCCAGGCCCAGCAGGCCACCGCCAATGACTACGGCATGTTGGTATTGCGTAGCCGCATCGATCATGGCCTGGGTGTCGGCAATGTCGCGGTAGGCCAACACGCCTTGCAGATCCTTGCCGGGCAGGGGCAGCATGAAGGGGTTGGAGCCGGTGGCCACCACCAAGCGGTCGTAAGCCGCACGCATGGTCTCGCCCTGTGCATTGTGCGCATGGACCACGCGCTGGATGCGGTCCACCTTGGTCACGGTCCAGCCGGTGTGCAAAGCAATGTGGTTGTCGCTGTACCACGACCAATCGTTCAAAACGATCTCGTCAAGCGTTTGTTCGCCTGCAAGCACGGGGCTGAGCAAAATGCGGTTGTAGTTGGGGTGCGGTTCGGTGCCGAACACCGTGATGTCGTACAACTCGGGCGCGATCTTGAGCAACTCTTCCAGCGTGCGCACGCCGGCCATGCCGTTGCCGATCAGCACCAGCTTCATTTTCGGAGGGGTTGGGGTTCGCATGTCCATGGTCTTCTTTCATCAGTTGAGGACAGCGCAGGCCGCAGGCCGGGTCTGTCCCGCAAGGTGTTCAAGCTGTTTTTTCGACGTGGGCTTGGCGGGTGTACAAAAAGTCGATCACCGCTTTGCGGTAGCGCTGGTAGTCGGCGCTTTCGGCCAGCGCCACGCGCCGGCGTGGGCGCGGCAGCGCCACCTGCAGCACTTCGCCGATGGTGGCGGCAGGCCCATTGGTCAGCATCACGATCTTGTCAGACAGCAGCACCGCCTCGTCCACATCGTGCGTCACCATTACCACGGTGCTTTGGGTGCGCGCCACGATGTCCAACAACTCGTCTTGCAGTTTGGCCCGGGTCAGCGCGTCCAGCGCACCAAAGGGCTCGTCCATCAGCAGCACCTTGGGCTCCATGGCCAGGGCCCGGGCAATGCCCACGCGCTGCTTCATGCCGCCTGAGATTTCGCCCGGGCGCTTTTGCGCCGCTGCACTCAGGCCTACCAGCGCCAAGGCGGCGTCGGTGCGGGCCATCAGCTGGGCCTTGTTTTCAGACGCTGCGCCGGTGCTTTTGGAGGCGGCGCCAAACACGCGCTCCACGCCCAAATACACGTTTTCAAAGCAGGTGAGCCAGGGCAAGAGCGAATGGTTTTGGAACACCACCGCGCGCTCGGGGCCGGGGCCAGCGATCTCGCGGTTGGCGCACAGCAGGTGGCCTTGGGTGGGCATGGTCAGGCCGGCAATCAAGTTCAGCAGCGTCGACTTGCCGCAGCCGCTGTGGCCGATCAGGGCCACAAACTCGCCTTTGGCCACGGTGAGGTGGATGTCGCGCAGCGCGGGGAAGTTGCCCTTTTTGGTTTTGAAGGTCTGGGCCACGCCCTCGATCTCAATGAATTTGGCGTTCAGGCTGGCCGTGCTCATGACTTGACCTCTTCGTAGGTGAATGCGGAGGCGATTTTGATCAAGGCGAATTCGAGCAGCAGGCCCACGATGCCGATGACAAAAATGGCGATGATGATGTTCTTGACGTTCAGGTTGTTCCACTCGTCCCAGACCCAAAAGCCAATGCCCACGCCACCGGTCAGCATCTCGGCGGCGACGATCACCAGCCAAGCCGTGCCCACGGCCAAACGCACACCGGTCAACATATAGGGCAGCACCGAGGGGAAGAGGATTCGGGTGACGATCTTCCACTCACTCAGGTTGAGCACACGGGCCACGTTCATATAGTCCTGCGGCACCCGCTGCACGCCCACGGCGGTGTTGATGATCATGGGCCAGATCGAACAGATGAAAATCGTCCAGATCGCCGCCGGGTGCGCGCCTTTGAACACCAAGAGGCCAATCGGCAACCAAGCCAGGGGCGAGACCGGGCGCATCAGGCTGATCAGCGGATTGAACATGCGGCTCATGAACTCAAAGCGGCCAATCACAAAACCCGCCGGGATGCCGACCAAGGCCGCCAAGCCAAAGCCCAGCGCCACACGTTGCAGCGAGGCCAGCACATTCCAGCCAACACCCTGGTCGTTAGGGCCTTTGCGGTAAAACGGATCACTGAAAATGCTGATGGCTTGTTGGGCCGTTTCCAGCGGTGTCGGAATGCTGCCGGCCGTGGCCATGCTGACCAAGGACCAGATCAGCACCAGCAACAGCAAGCCCAGCAGGGGCGGCAGTACGCTCATCAACAAGCCGTTCCAGTCATAACCGCTGGGCCCATCCACAGAGGGTGTGGTTACCGACGGCACGGATGGGACGGCCGCCGCCAAATGCGCGCGGGCCGCCTCTGGACTGGCAGCAGGCGTGGGGGGATGAAAAACAGCACTGACCATGATGGGCTTCCTCAGGCTTTGATTTTGAAAGACTCGGCGTATTTCTTCGGATCTTTGCCCTCCCACACCACCCCGTCCATGAGTTTGCTGGTGCGCATATCGCTCTTGGGCAAGGGCGTTTTGCTGGCCGTGGCGGCCTGTTTGTAGATGTCGATCTGGTTGATCTGTTTGGCCACCGCCAAATAGTCAGGGTGGTCTTTGAGCAAACCCCAGCGCTTGTGCTGGGTCAAGAACCACATGCCGTCCGACAGGTACGGAAAGTTGACCGCACCGTCGGCAAAAAACTTCATGTGGTTGGGGTCGTCCCAGGTTTTGCCCATGCCGTCTTGGTAGCGGCCCAAGATGCGCTGGTTGATGGCGTCCACGCTGGTGTTCACATAGCTCTTGTCGGCGATGGTTTCGGCCATCTTGTTTTTGTTTTGCAAACCGGCGTCGATCCACTTGCTCGCTTCGAGGATGGCAGCGGTCACAGCGCGTGCGGTGTTGGGGTTTTTCTGCACAAACTCGGCAGTGGTGCCCAGCACTTTTTCAGGGTGGTCTTTCCAGATGTCTTGGGTGGTCATGGCGGTCACGCCAATGCCGTCGATGATGGCGCGGTGGCCCCAGGGCTCGCCCACGCAGTAACCGTCCATATTGCCCACCCGCATATTGGCCACCATTTGCGGTGGTGGCACGGTGATCACCTTGGCGTCCTTCATGGGGTTGATGCCGTTGGCCGCCATCCAGTAATACAGCCACATGGCGTGGGTGCCTGTGGGGAAGGTTTGCGCAAAGGTGTATTCGCGTTTGTCCGTCTGCATCAGCTTGGCCAAGCTGGCACCGTCCACCGCGCCTTTTTCGGCGAGTTTTTTGCTCAGGGTGATGGCCTGGCCGTTGTGGTTCAGGGTCATCAACACGGCCATGTCTTTTTTCGGACCGGCCAGGCCCAAGTGCACGCCGTAAATCAAGCCGTACAGCGAATGCGCAAAGTCCAGTTCGCCGTTGACCAATTTGTCGCGCACACCGGCCCAACTGGCTTCTTTGGTGGGGATGATTTTGACGCCGTACTTTTGGTCAATGCCCAGCACTGAGGCCATGACCACGCTGGCGCAATCGGTCAGCGGAATGAAGCCGATTTTGACTTCTTTTTTCTCGGGCGCATCCGAGCCTGCGGCATACACCACGGAGCGCAGTGCAGGCGAGACGCCGGCCACGCCCACTGTGGCGGCTTGCAGCACGGTGCGGCGAGACAGGCTGGTTTTGAGCAGATCGGTCATGGTTCACTCCTGAAGTTTCAAAAATCAAAAACAAAAAAGCGTCCTCATGGCGTTCCTTTCTGCGTGGCAGGGGGGAAGCATGGGGACGCCTTTGTCCGGTGATCACAAAACCCGTCATTGGGCTTGGCAATCGTTTACCTTCGTTGGTCTCAAAGTAGTCATTGCAAGCCGCGTGCCAAGGGTTTTCCTGGGTTTGGGGACAGATTGGGGTTGGTGTGCAGCGCAGGGGAGATGATTGGGTGATTGGCAAGGCACCTTTGTGGTGCTGCGGCACTGTCCTGGTGCTCAGCCCAGCAAATCGGCCATGTCGATCATCTGCTGCGCCATCTGCACCAGCTTCATGCCTTTGTTCATGGCCGCTTTGCGCAATCGGGCATAGGCTTCTTGCTCGCTCAAACCCTGGCGCTGCATCAACAGGCCTTTGGCGCGGTCGATGACTTTGCGCTGGCTCAACTCTGAACGGGCACTGTCTAACTCAGCCAGCAGGGCTTGTTCGTGTTTGAAGCGGGCCATGGCAACGGTCAAGATCGGATGAATGCGTTCAGGCGCAAGACCCGCCACAATGTAAGCGGTCACGCCCGCCGCCACCGCATGGTTGACCTGTGCGGTTTCGCTGTCGTTGGTGAACATGACAATCGGGCGGCGCGCATCGCGTGTGGCCATGACCACATGCTCAAGCGCGTCGCGGGCATCGCTTTCAGCGTCCACGATCACCATGTCGGCGTGCAATTGCGCCAGACGCTCCGTTAAAAACACGTCGGCAGGTAAGGTCGCCACCAGGTTGTAGCCGGCCTCCAGCAAGCCTATGCGCAGGATCCGAGAACGGTCCTCTAAGGCTTGGGCCTGCTCATCGCCTTCTGCAACCAAGGAGGGGTCAGAGATGATCACAACAATTCGAAGGGGTTCCTGCATAAAGTGCGTTAAGCAAGAAGCGCGCCGCACGGCTTCGTGAGCTGCACCAGCCTATGTCCATCAGAGCCAAACCCCCTTCAAGTGAGCGTCAATGATAATTCATATATTTCTAATATAATGGAATTATGGAAAACAAAGATGTCATCAAGGCCTTGGCCGCGCTGGCGCAGCCCAACCGGTTGCAGATATTTCGTGCCCTGGTGGTGCAAGGCCCTTCGGGTATGACCCCGGCCACGCTGGCCGAGATGCTGGCTGTGCCTGCGGCAACGCTGTCTTTTCACCTCAAAGAGTTGCTCAACGCCGATTTGGTCTCGCAAGAGCGCAGCGGCCGCAACCTGATTTACCGCGCCCAGTTTGACCGCATGAATGCGCTGCTGGGCTTTTTGACTCAAAACTGCTGCCAAGGTCGGCCTTGTCTGACCGAAACTGCGGACGCTTGTGATTGCTGAAACCATGACCCAGAACACGCCCCTGAACGTTTTATTTTTGTGCACCCACAACTCGGCCAGAAGCATTTTGGCTGAGGCCCTGTTGAATCACTTGGGGAAGGGGCGTTTCAAGGCTTACTCCGCAGGCAGCAGCCCCAGAGACAATCAAATGCCCAACCCCATGGCATTGAGCACGCTAGAAAAAGCCGGAATATCTACAGAAGGATTGAGCAGCAAGAGCTGGGATGTTTTTGCAACACCCGATGCGCCTCACATGGATTTGGTCATTACTGTTTGTGACAATGCTGCTGGCGAAGTTTGTCCCTATTGGCCTGGTCAGCCCGCGACTGCGCATTGGGGTTATGCGGATCCTTCTGAGGCTGCAGGTGATGATGTGCAGCGTTTGGAGGCTTTTCGCCAAACCCTGCACCTGATTCATCGCCGTTTGGAGATTTTCATCAACTTGCCCTTGGCCAGTTTAGACAAGGTGGCTTTGGAAAAGAACGTACGGCAATTGGCAGGCTCATGAAGCATTGGCGTGTGTACCTGGCTGAACTGGTGGGTACAGCCGCTTTGCTCTGTGCCGTGATTGGCTCGGGGATCATGGCGGAAAACCTTTCCGCTGGGAATACGGCAGTTGCTTTGATTGCCAATACCTTGGCGACTGTTTTTGCGCTCTACGTTTTGATAGAAGCGATCGGCCCTTTGAGTGGCGCGCACTTTAACCCTGCCGTGTCTTTGGTCATGGCGTACCGCAAGGATTTACCGCGCGAACTGCTGATCGGCTATGTGATCGCGCAAATGACCGGCGCCGCCTTGGGTGCTTGGCTTGCGCATGCGATGTTCGACATGGAAATCTTTCAGTGGTCCCACAAGGCCAGAACCGGTTATGGCCAATGGTTGGCAGAGGCGGTGGCGACTGCAGGGCTCTTATTTGTCATCTTGCGTTCACCTGAAGGCAAAGCATCCAGCCTGGTTGCAAGCTATATTGGCGCGGCGTATTGGTTTACGGCGAGTACGTCATTTGCGAACCCCGCTGCGGTTTTTGGCCGGATGATGAGCGATTCATTTGCGGGCATCAGCCCTTTGGATGCGCCAGCATTTATTGGCGCAGAGCTGGTCGGCGCATTGCTTGGGTTGCTCATTCATACCCTTTTGACTTGGGATCAACATCAGGGCAATTCAAAAAATGAATGAGCGTTCAATCCATCTGGATGAAGCTTGCTTCAAATTACCTGAGCAAAATTTGTTGAGGCCCTTGCAGGTATCGGCACATTCGCCAAGGATTTTGATGTTGTATGGGTCCTTGCGCGAGCGTTCGTACAGCAAGCTCCTGACGCAGGAGGCTGCTCGCTTGCTTGAAGCCATGGGCGCTGAGGTTAGGATTTTTGACCCCTTGAATTTGCCGCAACCCGATGCGGCGCCTGACAGCCATCCGAAAGTTCAAGAACTTCGCGAGTTGGCGGCCTGGTCAGAAGGCATGGTCTGGTGTTCACCCGAGCGGCATGGCGCGATGACGGGCATCCTGAAAAGTCAGATCGATTGGATACCCTTGTCGCTCGGCGCGGTGAGGCCTACCCAAGGTAAGACCTTGGCCTTGATGCAAGTCTGTGGCGGCTCTCAGTCCTTCAATGCGGTCAATCAAATGCGTCTGTTGGGGCGTTGGATGCGCATGATCACCATTCCCAATCAAAGCTCGGTGGCCAAAGCCTTCTTGGAGTTTGACGATGCTGGCCTCATGAAGCCTTCCGCTTACTACGACCGAGTGGTGGATGTGATGGAGGAGTTGGTCAAGTTCACTTGGCTGACACGCGATGTGTCGCCTTACTTGGTGGACCGGTACAGCGAGCGCAAAGAAAGTGCCGAGGCCTTGTCCAAACGGGTCAATCAAAAAGCCATTTGAGGACCTGCGCCATGCAGCGACTTCAACAGCCCATCGTGAATGGGTGAACAAATCTCATGCCATCACGCATACTAAAAAATGTTCACCACCTCAGATCGGATTTTTTGAGATCAGCAATCCGCCACCATTTTTCAGCATGCACTCAGGAAATTACAATATAAAATAACTACTAAATATTACAAAATTTTTTTTTTAAATTAAAATAGGAATATTTCTAAAAAAAAATCATTATTAAGTATACTAATGATCAGGCGCAAAGCTGCCTACCCGGCTGAAAGTGTTTCGTTTACCCCTCGAAAAAAGACCGGCTACAAGCCCGTCGCACAACGGAGACATTTCATG
>Ga0214919_10009741_pt1 | contig 12333 bp, 10 predicted proteins | sample LL1503_MetaG_FD_177994 | JGI IMG/M metagenome (GOLD analysis project Ga0214919, IMG submission 177994) | Freshwater microbial communities from Lake Lanier, Atlanta, Georgia, United States - LL-1503 | ecosystem: Environmental > Aquatic > Freshwater > Lake | place: USA: Georgia | collected...
TGATGCCGTCGCGAGCTTTGACATCGGCAATGACAGCGGCAGGGTTGTTAATGACATCCTTGGCGCCTTTGGTGAAGGCGGCCAAGAAAGCTTTGACTGCAGCTGGATTTTCTTTGATGATTTTGGGGGATGCAATGATGGCGTTGCCATACAGTTTCACGCCAAAGTCGGGGTACTGCATCACGACCACATCGTCGGCTTTGACACCGCGTGCTTCGATGTTCAGCAAGGAAGTGAATGTGAAACCTGTGATGGCATCTACATCGCCGCGAACCAACATGGTTTCACGCAGCGGTGGGTCCATGGCGGTCCATGCCACATTGCCAATGTTGTTGGCTTTTTGGAAGATGGGGAAAGCGCGGCGACCTGCGTCAAAAACGGGCGCACCCAATTTCTTGCCTGCCAAATCGGCTGGCGTTTTGATGCCAGATTTTTTGAGCGCCATGACTGATGCAGGCGTGTTGTTGTAGACCATCATGATGGCCACAGGCTTGTTGGGTACTTCGGGGTTGTTGGCGTGGAATTCCATGAGAGCCGCCAAGTCGGCAAAGCCGATGTCGTAGCTGCCAGAAGCAACGCGTGTCACTGCGCCGCCAGAACCGTTGCCAGCGTCAACCGTGACGTCTAACTTGGCATCTTTGAAATAGCCTTTGGCAACAGGTGTAAGGAACAGGGCAGCTGGGCCTTCAAAGCGCCAGTCGAGTTGAAATTTAATGGGTGTATTCTGAGCTTGTGCCAAGCCAAAAGCGCAAGTCGCTAACAATGCGGCCGTGGTCTTCAGTAGGAAACGTTTTTTCATAGGGGCTCCGATTTAAAAAAAATGAGGTTGATTTGTCAAATATCTAAGCAATATCGATGCCATTATGAAGTGCATGAAAAGGCACTTTGTTGCACAAAGTGTATACACTTTGCGGCTGTCGAGGCCTCGGAAAAACCCTTGCACGCCCCAAAACGGGCCTAACTCAGTTCAGAAGGTCTAAAAGGGTGCGAGAAATAACCTTGGTCGCTTTTCGCAAATCTTCTAAATTCAGCCGTTCATCGGCTCTTTTGGCATGTGATTCTAAAACCGTGCGGGGGCCCGCACCGTAAATGACGCCAGGAATGCCTTTTTCAACATACAAGCGAACATCTGTGTAAAGGGGGGTGCCCATGGCTGGAATAGGTTCGCCAAAAATTTCGCCGCCGTGTTTCTGAATGGCACGCACCAAAGGCGCATTGCCTGCCAGAGGCTTCATGGCATGGGCCATGAGAATGCGTTTGATTTCAATGCTGACCAAGGCATCGGATGGCCGGCCTTGGTTAAAGGCGTTGACGGCGTCTGCAATGACCTGTCGAATGTTGGCTTCTACCTGATCGGGAATTTCTTCCGGAATCATGCGACGGTCTAATTTGAAGCTGACAGTGCCAGGCACCACATTGGTATTGGTGCCACCTTCAATGCGGCCCACATTCAAATAGGGATGATTGATGCCTTCTACTTGAGAGCTAATTTGTTTGTAGAGTTTGTTTTGCGCATACAGGCTGCTCAAAATCTGAACGGCCGCTTGAAGCGCATCAACACCCGTATCGGGAATGGCCGCATGGGCCATCTTGCCGTGAACAGTGACTTCCATTTGCAGACAACCATTGTGTGCTGTGACCACTTGGTAGCTAAAGCCAGCTGCAATCATGAGGTCAGGCCGCGTATAGCCTTTGTCGAGTAACCAGCCAGGACCTTTTTCGCCGCCAAATTCTTCGTCATAGGTGAAATGCAATTCAACATTGCCTTTGAGTGGCAAATTGTTTTTGGCTTGCAATGCTTCGACAGCGCGCAGTGCAAATGTGAAGGTAGAAAAGTCGCATTTGCTCACTGCTGTAGCGCGGCCAAACATCTGGCCATTTTGAATTTCAGCGCCGTAGGGTGGATGCGTCCAACCTTCTCCGGGCGGCACCACATCGCCATGCGCATTCAAGGCAATGGTTTTGCCGCCTGCCCCGAAAGGTCTGCGCACAATGAGGTTGGTCAGGGACGTCAGTCCGTAAGCTTTAACCTCTGCCTCAGGCACCGGAAATTGTTCGGCCTCATACCCTATTTTTTTTAGAAGCTCAGTGGTTTTTTGGGCGTGGGGTGCGTTGTTGCCAGGTGGCGTGTCGGTCGGCACTTGCACCAATGCTTGCAGAAACTGAACTTGTTCATCGAAGTGGGCATCGAGCCATTGATCAAGTTCTTGGTATGACGATTGTTGGGGAGTCATTGTTTTTCAAATTCAAGCGAGTTGGTGCAAGACATGTTCAAACGCATCAATGCAAAGTTGCATGTCATCTGTGGTTGAAGATTCCAAGGGGTTGTGGCTGATGCCACTGTTTTCGCCGCGCACAAAGAGCATGGCCTGGGGCATGACTTCATGCAGTTTCATGGCATCGTGGCCCGCGCCACTGGGCATGACAAAGCGGGGCACACCCATGTCTTTCAAGGCCTTTTCCCAGCGCGCTTGCCACTCGGGCGCGCTAGGTGCTGCGGGTGCTCTGAGCGTTGCTTCACGGTGGCAAACAAGGCCGCGTCGGTTGCAAATTTCATCGAGCGCATTCAACACGTCTTTTTCTAAGGCGTCGCGCTGAGGATCTTTGGGCGCGCGCATGTCCATGGAGAACGTGCATTTGCCAGGCACCACATTGATCGAACCATTGGGCACTTGCAGTTGGCCAATGGTGGCCACAGAATCACCATCTGCAGCAGCGCGTTTTTCCATGTACAGGGCCAGTTCGGCCACTGCGCAAGCCGCATCTCGCCGGCGGTCCATGGGTGTGGTGCCTGCGTGACTGGCCATGCCCACCATTTCGCACACATAACGCACGCTGCCATTGATGGAGCTGACAACACCCAAGGGCAGGTTCAGTTCGTTAAGCACAGGGCCTTGCTCAATGTGGACTTCAACGAAGCCCACATAGTCGGCAGGCTTGCGCTGAATGTTGGGAATATCGTTTTCATTCAAGCCCGCGTTTTTCATGGCGTCACGCATGGCAATGCCGTTGGCATCGACTTGTGAAAGCCAATCTGGATTGAACTGACCGACCAAGGCGCCAGAGCCCAAGAAGGTCGCTTTGTAGCGCTGACCTTCTTCTTCTGCAAACGCCACCACTTCAAGACCGATGGGCAAGCGTTGCTTTGCTTGTGCCAATTTTTGAACACAGGCAATGGGCACATATATGCCCAAGCGCCCATCGTGTTTGCCGCCATTGCGAACGGTGTCAAAATGGCTGCCAGTCATGAGATATTTAGCACCTGGCACACTGGGGTGATAACGGCCGACCACATTGCCCACAGCATCGACATAGACTTCGTCAAAGCCCGCCAATCTCATGGTGCTTTGGATACTTTGTGAGCAAGACATATGGGCGTCTGTGAGGTAGGTCACTGTGAGTTGACCCGCTTCTTTGAAACCAGGGTCGCTGTATTGCGACAAATCTTCTTGCCAATCCCAAACTTGCTGACCTTGCAGCGGGTGGCAATTGGTTTTGTCGTTCAAGCGAATCTCAACAATTCGGTGAATGTTGCGCAGGCACTCTTGCAGTTCAAAATCTGGATGACCGCTTAGGCGTCTTTCAAAAGTGGCCATGATTTGGTGCTTGTTCAGCCCCAGACCCCGTGGTCCTCTGACGGCCAAAATAAAAGGCCATCCAAACTTTTGATTGTAGGCAGCGTTGAGACTTTGAATTTTTTCAAATTCAGCAGGGGTGCATTCAGTGAGGCCAGCTGTGCTTTGCTCGTTGGTAGATTCTGCGGTCAATTCTTTGCGCACCATGGCTTTGCCTGCCAGTTCGGGGTGAGCGCGAATAAGACTGACTTGTGCATCTCTGCCGGCATCTTTGAGCACCAGCGCCATGCAGTGTTTCAAGTGCGCCCAAGAAGCAAAAGGGCGGTGCTTGAGCGCGCCTTCTGCAATCCATGGCGAGTGTTCGTACAAGCCATCTAAGAGTTGCATGGCCTCTTGGGGCGAGGCTGTATTGAGTTGTTCTAGGCTAAGAGTCATGGTGTGTAGGGGTGGGTGGTTTTCCAATGGCGCGCAATGTCTAAGCGGCGGCAGACCCAGACATGATCGTGAGCTTGGATGTGGTCTAAAAATCTTTGAATGGCGGTGATGCGCCCAGGCCTTCCCAGCAGCCTACAGTGCATGCCAATGCTCATCATTTTGGGGCGGTTCAATCCTTGCGGATTGCCTTCTTTGTAGAGCGCGTCAAAAGTGTCTTTCATGTATTGAAAAAACGGGTCGGCATGCGAGTAACCTTGGGGTAACGCAAAACGCATGTCGTTGCAATCTAGGGTGTAGGGCACGATCAGTTGGGGCGCCACTTGGCCATCCGTTTTCTCGACCTTCATCCAAAAAGGCAGATCGTCACCGTAGTAGTCGCTGTCGTATTCGAAGCCACCAAAGTCTGCCACCAAGCGACGCGTTCGGGGGCTGTCGCGGCCGGTGTACCAACCCAAGGGTCTTACTCCGCTGAGCGCTTGCAAGATGGCCATGGCCTCGGCCATGTGCGCGCGTTCGGTGGCCTCATCGATGTTTTGGTAGTGAATCCATTTCAAACCATGGCAGGCGATGTCGTAGCCCAATTCTTGAAATGCAGCCAGCACATCGGGGCACCTTTGAAGCGCGGTGGCCACACCAAACACAGTGAGTGGCAGTTTGCGTTGTTCAAACTCGCGCAGCAAACGCCATACCCCTGCGCGCGAGCCATATTCATACAGGCCCTCCATGCTGATGTGCCGATCTGGGTAAGACGCGGGGTTGAACATTTCTGACAAGAATTGCTCAGAACCTGCATCGCCGTGAAGCACAGAATTTTCGCCACCCTCTTCGTAGTTCAAGACAAACTGCACCGCTACGCGGGCTTGGCCGGGCCATTGCGCGTGCGGTGGGTTTCGACCGTAGCCTTTGAGATCGCGGGGATAGGCGGCAGTGGCGTCGTAGACAGATGCGTTCATGACAAGGCCAATGAAATATCGTGAGTAGGAATTTTTTTGTCAAAGCTCAAACTGTTTTCAACAAAAATCAAATGTTCTTCCATGAGCCTTGCAGCCAATTCGGCGTCTTTCTTGGCCATGGCATCCACAATGGCTTCGTGCTCATCAGCAGAGTGCTGTGCCGCATTGCGCGATTGGTACATGAGTGTGATGAGGGCGCAGCGCGAAATAAGTTCACTTAAACTTTGAGCCAAGACATGGTTGCCCATGAGTTCGGCAATGCGCACATGAAAATCGCCCAGCAACTCCGTTCGGCCGTGCACATCTTCTTGTGCAACGGCTTCTTTCTCTTGTTTGGTGTGCGCCTTTAAAGCGCGAATTTTGGCGGGGGTGATGTCGCGCACGAATTCTCGTGTCATCTGAACTTCGAGCATGCGCCGCACCGCAAAGACTTGCTTGGCTTCAGAAGCAGAAGGAGCGGCCACAAACGCCCCCCGGGCAGGTTCCATGCGGATCAATCTGTTTTGAGACAGCTGAAACAAGGCTTGCCTGACCAAGGTTCTGGAAACGCCAAAATGGGTGGCCAACTTTTGCTCAGCCAATTTGGAGCCAGGCATCAGCCGGTGTTCCACAATGGCTTTGGTTAAAGCGCTGACAATGGCGTGGGTTGAAGATGTTTCCATGCGAAATGATGATAGCTTCAAAAGCTAAAAGTGTATACACTTTCAGTCGACCAATTCAAGGAAAGATGCAACATGGGTTTGAGTACACACGTTTTGGACACCATGCATGGCTGTCCAGCGGCGGGCATGCAGGTCAGCCTGTACACCACAGAGGGGCAATTTGCCACGCTGGTGAAAAGCTTCACATTGAACGCAGATGGGCGCAACCCCGATGGTCCGCTCTATGACAATGCCAGTTTGCAAAAAGGCACTTACCGCTTGGTGTTTGATGTGGCGGGTTATTTCAAGGTCAAGGGTGTGAAGCTGCCAGAGCCTTCGTTTTTAAACCAAGTGAGCTTGGATTTTGGGGTGGCCGACGTCACGCAGCACTACCATGTGCCGCTGCTGGCAAGCCCGTGGAGCTATTCAACTTACCGCGGCTCTTAAATTCTCACAATTATTTCTAGTTGAAGTACCCCTTGTAAGGCGGTAAATCAATAAAATCAGATTTTGACCAGATCCCCAACCCACCCACACCTTATGAGCCAAGTGACCAACACTGTTCGTTTTGTGCTTGACGGCAAAATTGTCGAAGCCCAAGGCGCACGCCGCACCACCACCGTTTTAGACTACTTGCGCGAACAATTGCATCGCAAGGGCACCAAGGAGGGTTGCGCTGAAGGCGACTGCGGGGCTTGTGTGGTCATGGTGGGCTCATTGAATGCATCGGGCCAAGGCGTTGACTACGTGCCAGTCAACAGCTGTATTCAGTTGTTGCCAACCCTAGATGGCAAGTCAGTCAAAACAGTTGAGAGTTTGAAAAAGCCCGACGGCACTTTGCATCCTGTGCAACAAGCCATGGTCAACTGCCATGGTTCACAGTGCGGTTTTTGCACGCCTGGCATCGTGATGAGCTTGGTCAACTTGGTACAGGTCAACTCTTCTCCCAAACGTCAAGATGTGAGTGACGCCCTCAGTGGCAACCTGTGCCGTTGCACAGGTTATGCACCCATTTTGGATGCCGCGTCAAAAGCCTGTGGCAACAAAGCTGCCTTGAAGCTTGACGATGCCGCTGATGTGCCTTTGTTGAAAGAAATTCAGCGCGCTTCTACACCCACCCTCAGTTTGGAAGGCGAGATCATTGTTCAACCCGTGGTTCGCACCCGCAAAGGCAATGAATTCGTCTCTCCCGCCACCGTGGCTGAAGTGGCAGACTATTTGGTCAAGCACCCCGCATCGACCTTGCTAGCCGGTAGTACCGAAGTGGGCTTGCAAGTGAACAAAAAATATTCACGCCCCGACCACATTGTGTATTTGGGCAACGTGACCGAGCTTAAGCAAGTCAAAGACACAGCTCAGGCTTGGCACATTGGCGCTGTGGTCTCGCTCACTGAAGTGGAAACATTGGTGGCCAAGGCTTACCCCGATTTTGCAGAGGTGCTGCGCCGTTTTGGCTCGCCACCCATTCGCTCTACCGCCACATTGGCTGGCAATATTGCCAACGGTTCTCCCATTGGCGACACCATGCCTTGCCTCATGGCCTTGGGCGCCACGCTCACGCTGCGACGTGGCGACAAATCGCGCACTGTGTCTTTGGACAAGTTTTATACAGGCCAAAAACAAACTGTGTTGCAAGCGGGTGAATTCATTGAAGCGGTGGTCTTGCCCAAGCCACAGGCAGGCCAAGTGTTTCGTGCGCATAAAGTGAGCAAGCGTTTTGAACAAGACATTTCTGCCACCTGCGCCGCCATCACTTACACCTTGAAAGCTGGCAAGTTGAGCGGCGTGAAGTTGGCATACAACGGCTTGGCACCTTCACCTTGCAGAGCGCCCAAACTCGAAGCCGTGTTGGAAGGCAAAGCGCCTGCCGATGTGAAGGAATCCGATTTAGATGCCGCCATTGCCGCCAGTTTTGTGGCGCGAGACGGCTTGCGAGCCACATGGGCCTACCGCTCATTGGTCGCCCGCAATTTGGTCATTGATTTCATTGAAGAACAAACACAAACAACCACGGAGGTGGCTTAAATGAACGCGCCTATTTCTTTGCACAATTTGTTGCCCGTATCGGGCATTCAGCAAGGCACCGATGTCATTCATGAGTCTGCACATTTGCATGTGACAGGCAGCGCCACTTTCACCGACGACATGCCTGAGTTGGCCGGCACTTTGTATGCCGCTCTCATCATGTCTCCCGTGGCGCACGGCGAACTGATTGGCGACGGCATTGACCGCGACGCTATTTTGAAAGAGCACGGCGTGGTGGCGGTTTACACAGCCAAGGACATTCCTGGCGAAAACAATTGCGGCCCCATTGTTCACGACGACCCATTCTTGGCTGTCGGCAAGGTTGAATTTTTGGGCCAAGCGGTGGCTGTGGTGGTGGCACGCGAAATGTTGTATGCCCGCGAAGCCGCGCACAAAGCCAAAGTGTTGGTGAAAGAGCTGCCACCCATTTTGACCATTGACCAAGCCATGGCTGCGCAAAGTTTTGTCATGCCCGCCAAGGGCATCACGCGCGGCAATGCAACAGAGGCCATTGCCAAGGCGCCGCGCAAAGTGAAGGGCAGCACCGAAACCGGTCAGCAAGAACAGTTTTACATGGAAGGCCAAATTACGTATGCCGTGCCGCGTGAAGATGGCCAACTGACTTTGTATTCGTCAACGCAACACCCTGATGGCAATCAGCGTGAAGCTGCAGCTGCTTTGAACTTGAGCACCAACGATGTCGAAGTGATTTGCAGGCGCATGGGTGGCGGCTTTGGCGGCAAAGAAGGCAATGCCAGCATTTTCAGCCAGAGCGCTGCGCTGGCTGCATTCAAGTTGCAACGCCCTGTGAAGTTGCGTGTGAATCGTGACGACGACATGATGATCACGGGCAAGCGCCACGATTTCCGCATCGATTATGAGGTGGGCTATGACAATGAAGGACGTATCTTAGGCGCCGATATCACCTTGCTGTCGCGTTGTGGTTACAGCACCGATTATTCTGGCCCTGTGAACGATCGCGCGTGTTTGCACATCGACAACTGCTACTTCATTCCCAATTTAAAACTCATCAGCCACCGCTGCAAAACCAACACCCAAAGCGCCACGGCCTTCCGCGGTTTTGGTGGCCCACAAGGCATGTTTGGCATTGAGACCATCATCGAGCAAATTGCCAATGACATTGGCAAAGATCCTTTGGATGTTCGCATGCTCAACATCTACCAAGACCCTGCTGTATCTGGCAATCCTGCCACCATGGTCACACAATATGGCCAAACCATTGCCGACTGGGTGGGTGACAAGGTCATCACCCAAGTGGCAACAGAAGCCAAGTACCGCGAACGCCGCGACAGCGTCAATGCGTTTAACAAAGTGAACAAACGCCGCAAGCGAGGCTTGGCCTTGGTGCCCTTGAAGTTTGGCATCAGCTTCACCGCCACCATGCTCAATCAAGGCGGCGCCTTGCTCAACATTTACATGGACGGCTCGGTCAGTGTCAATCATGGCGGAACCGAAATGGGCCAAGGCCTCAACACCAAAATGGCGCAAGTCTGTGCCGATGGTTTGGGCATCGATTTGTCTTATGTACGCGTTACCGGCACAGACACGCAAAAGGTGCCCAATGCATCTGCCACATCTGCTTCTAGCGGTGCCGACATCAACGGTGCTGCCATCATGAATGCAACTGCTCAAATGCGCGCTCGCTTAGCGCCAGTGGCAGCCAACATGTTGGGTTGCAAAGACACCGACGTGAACTTTGCCAACAACATGGCCCACGGCGGTGGTAAGTCGGTTGAATGGACGGCGGTGGCCAAGCAAGCTTGGATGGACCGTGTGGGCTTGTCTGTAGCGGGTTTCTACATGACACCCGAAATTAAATACGACTTTGCAACCCTCACGGGCCACGCGTTTTACTACTACTGCTATGGCGCATCTGTCAGTGAAGTTGAAATTGACACACGCACAGGTGAATGGTGGCTGAAGGCTGTGGACATTGTTCACGATGCAGGCAAAAGCATCAACCCTGCGATTGACAAAGGCCAAATTGAAGGCGGTTACGTGCAAGGCATGGGCTGGCTCACCATGGAAGAGTGCATTTGGGACAAGAAGGGCAAGTTTCTCACGCATGGCCCCAGCACTTACAAAATCCCAGTCGCTGGCGACATTCCTGAGCACTTCAATGTCACGTTGTTTGACGGCAGCAACCTGAAGCCAACGCCCTTTAACTCCAAGGCGGTGGGCGAGCCGCCATTGATGCTGGCCTTGTCTACTTTCTTTGCATTGCGGGACGCAGTCAGTGCCAGTGCCGACCACCAAACAGTGGTCCACATGAGCGCGCCTGCCACACCAGAAAAGATTTTGATGAGCTGCGAGAAAGCCAAGGCAGCGGTTTAGAACTTCAGTCTTGCCCCTCGGTGAGGGTGTCGAGTTGAAAATGACCGCTCTTGTGCCAAAGCCAAACGTCTGAGTACACCACCTTGCCCATGTGGACTGGAACTGGAAAGGGTGCTGCTTGGCGAACAGTTTTTTCAATTTCTCGCAGCACTTCGGGGGCATGGCCAGGTGCTCTCACCCAGTAAGTGCGTGTCACTTGGCCCTGCTTGTCAATTTCGACATCCAATACGCCCACAGCGTAAAGCATGGGCGGCATGCGGCCCTTGAAGATGCGAGCGCCATTGAGTTTGTAAAGGTGTTTGGCGGCATCTACCCTGTATTCTTTGGCAGTTCGAGCATTTGAAGTGGGCAATTGCGGTTTGACAGGCTCAGCGGGAAGCGCAATGGGCGCCGCTGGTTTGACAGGAGCGGGCGCTGGTGTTGGTGTTGGTGGCGGTGCGATTGTTTGTGGCGGCCGTGATGGCGGCGTACTACAACCCGTTAGCCACAAAGCAACTATGCACGCAGTACAAGCAAATTGTGAAGATTTTAGAAAATGGGCGATGGCATGAGTCATGGGTCTATGGCCTTCCAAACAACATGTGCCATTTTGTCACTGTACAGTGTGGTTTTGAAGCATTGAATTGAAAGCAGAAGCAGGTGCATTGGTTTCCAGAATTGACATTGAAGTTGGCGCAGATGCCGGGCATTTGGATCACGGTGCAACAAGCCCAAGGCTCGGTACCGCGGGGTGCAGGCACTGTCATGGCTGTTTTTGCCGATGAGTTTTTGGGCACGATTGGTGGCGGGCACCTTGAATTTGAAGCCATTAAGCAGGCCAGGCGCTACTTGCTTCAGACTGCAATGTCTCATTCATTGCCCTTTGAAAAAAGATTTGCGCTGGGGCCCAGTTTGGGTCAGTGTTGTGGTGGCGCCTTGGTCTTGAAGTTTGAGCTCGTCACAGCGGCTGACCAAGTTCGCATTCAGGCTATTTTGACTTCCCAAGCAGCCGAACGATTTCTGCCTTTGGCCTTGTTTGGCGGAGGTCACGTGGGCAAGGCCTTGGTCAAAGTCTTGGCACCCTTGCCATTTCATGTGAGATGGATCGACAGCCGAGACGAAATTTTTCCAAGCGATGTAGCACCTCAAGTTGTGTGTGAATATTCCAACCCGGTGCATGCTGCCGTATCCGATTTGGTGCCCAACAGCCGCGTTCTTATCATGAGTTTCAGCCATGCAGAGGATTTGGATGTGGTGGCGGCCTGCTTGCAACGCCAACGAGATCAAAAAGACCTGCCCTACATGGGCCTTATTGGCAGTGCCACCAAGTGGGCCACTTTCAAGCGACGCCTTGCAGAGCGGGGCTTTTCAGAAGCAGAGTGCCAACAAGTGACATGCCCCATTGGGGTTCCGGGCATTGAAGGCAAAGAACCTGAAGTGATTGCGGTTGCCGTTGCAGCCCAACTTTTGCAAGCCTAGAAATTGTATACACTTCAGTGAACAGTTCGGAGCCTCATTGATGGAAGCGTATTTGCTAGATTGGGTTAATTTGCTACTGCGGTGGGTCCATGTGATTACCGTGATTGCGTGGATTGGTTCGTCTTTTTACTTTGTCTTTTTAGACAATAATCTTTTGAAGCCCAACTCTCCCGATTTGCTCGAAAAAGGGGTGGACGGCGCCATGTGGGCGGTCCATGGCGGTGGTTTTTACAACCCGCAAAAATACATGGTGGCCCCCAAAAAGATCCATACCAAATTGCATTGGTTTTATTGGGAAAGTTATTCCTCATGGTTAAGCGGCTTTGCCTTGTTCACCGTTTTGTATTTGTGGAATGCCAGCACCTACCTCATTGACAAATCACTCATGGATTGGTCGCCGGCTGCAGCCATCACGGCGGCCCTGAGTTTCTTTGTGGTTTTTTGGTTTGTGTACGACGCCATCTGCCGCTTGTTTGGCTTTCGTAAAAATGGTGAATTGATTGTGGCCACACTCATGTTGTGTGTAGTGGCTTTTGCCTCGTGGCTGGCCTGTCAATTGTTTGCCGGTAGAGCCGCCTTTTTGTTGGTGGGTGCCATGATTGCCACGGCCATGAGTGCCAACGTGTTTGTCTGGATCATTCCTGGCCAGCGCAAGGTTGTTGCGGCCATGACTTCTGGCGAAAAGTACGACGCCATGTCCTTGGCCATTCACGGCAAGCGCGGCAAGCAACGCAGTGTGCACAACACCTATTTCACGCTGCCTGTGATTTTTGCCATGCTAAGCAACCATTACAGTTTCTTGTACACGCATCCACAGCGCTGGCTTATTTTGTTTGTGATGATGTTTGCGGGTGCCTTGATTCGCCAGTTCTTTGTGCAACGGCATGGCTA
>Ga0214919_10009742_pt1 | contig 12331 bp, 21 predicted proteins | sample LL1503_MetaG_FD_177994 | JGI IMG/M metagenome (GOLD analysis project Ga0214919, IMG submission 177994) | Freshwater microbial communities from Lake Lanier, Atlanta, Georgia, United States - LL-1503 | ecosystem: Environmental > Aquatic > Freshwater > Lake | place: USA: Georgia | collected...
TCGTCAACTCAAATTTTAAATAACTATAATAGTATTAGTCCAAGATATGTATTTGCTACTGCTAGTATAGTATTAAATGGTAGTTCTTCTATTGAAATTCCTACAGGTAATGAGTTTGCTCTAGGCACTAGTTATACAATAGAATTCTGGAGTAAAGCTGCCACAAGTAGTATTCCTAATCGAATTTATACTGTTATGTCTCAGAGAGATACTAATTCGGGTATAGATATATTTTATCAAAATGGTTATTTGATTATCAGAAATGGTGTTACTGTAACTGCTGAACCACCTCCTGGTGTTTGGACACACGTTGCTATAGTATCAGATAATACTACACTATCAGTATATTATAATGGGGTTGCTCAATCTGTTTCTGGTAGTGGTGGTAATTTGGGTGAAAATAAATATCCTTTAGCAATCGGATGTAGAGGCCCCCTAAATAATTTTCAATTTTTTAATGGTGGTTTATATGGAATAAGAATAAATAATACTGTTGTTTATTCAACTGAGTTTAATCCATATGAAGTTGCCTTACCACCGGATAATATTCCTGGTACAGTTTTACTAGTGAATGAGTATCAAGTTTCTACTGGTAACTTTATAGACTCATCGTATAATAAAAATTTAGTTAATAGAGGTGCTACACATTCTACAGATGTACCTACTAAGTATAGATATCTTAGATGGGTAATGACTCAAACAACTGGTGCTGATAACATTGCTTTTGGTGGAATACAAGCTTCTGAATTAGTTTTATTATACAATGGTGCTACAGTTAGTTGGGGACCATCAGCAAGTGCTACTAATCCAGATGGTGCTAATGTACCAAGTGAAACAGCTTCTAAGCTTTTAGATTATAATATTAATACAAAATGGTGTGATAATACTTTTGGAACTACAAGTTTTGGAACATCATCTATTTATATTGATAATGTCAATCCAATATTTTTTAATTCTTACTATTATGTAACTGGTAACGATTCACCAGAAAGAGATCCGGTCACATGGACTTTAGCTGTATCTAATGATAATTCTAATTGGACAGTTTTGAGTACGCAATCAAATGTTGGTATAACTTCTAGTAGACAAGTAAGCACACAGATATTTTCTATTCCATAATAAATTATATACCTAATTGTTCTAATGATTCTTTTCTATTTATATAAGAATGGAATGATGTTTTAAAATTAGTATCAAGCATTAGATTGTAATATAAACTATCTATATCAATACGGAATAGGGTATCAGGATTAGTTTCATTTTTTACAATAGTACCATTTTCATTTTTACTTACAATCTTTTTAAGACACTTTATTACTATTGATTTAGAGTTTTTCTTTACAAATTGTATTTTATCACCAACTCTAAAGGTAGGACTAGCTCCAGTATCTTTTCCGGTTTGAATTCCTTTAAGTCCTAGATATCTGGTGCATTCATATTCATCACCAATTTGGATATAATCGACTAGTCTAGAGACTTCTATTTGAGCTTTTAATCTGGTTAATTTATTGTTTTCATTATTCAATTTATTCAATTGAGTTTGAAGTGTATTAATTTCTATTTTATTAGAATTTAATTTTTCGATTACTTCTGATAAATTCATTAGATTTTATTTATAAATTCGTTTAGTTCTTTAAAATCAGAATCTCTTTGTTTTGAGTTATCATAATAGATATAACTATCTGAACTAATATCCCATTCTACGTCAATAGAATTACCACTGATATCACCTTTAGAGATAATGAGGTTATTTTTATGACTAACGATTAAGTTTAGTTCTTTTTCTAATATGGTATTATACATTGATTATAAGACAGGACTCGAACCTGCAATGTGACCTTGTGCCAAGGGTGATGCCGTTTCCACTTAATATCTTTAAGATATGGACGTATTCACTACTTATAATTCCTGTAATAGATTGGGGAACGTATTATTTCCTTCATTATCCTTGTGCTCGGCAAATGCTTAACCGTGGGAAGCGCGTCTATTACAAATACAAATATAATAAATTATATTTATAAAAATTTTTTTTATTGGAGAATTTTACTCAAATCGACACTCGTAGTCTTCATTGGTAATTTTATCTCTAACAATATCAGAATCTCTACATTGTTCAAGTAGTGAATCATAAAAAGAATTAGTTGGTTTCATACTATCCCAATTCTCAGAGATATATTCTTCCATTTCTTCTTGAGTCATTCCTTTTAATTCTGGATAGTCTTCTACATTTAATTCTACTGATTCTCTAACAATCCAAGTAGAATAAGATTCAGTCATTCTGACTGTAATAGTTTTAGGTGTTTCGTTCATAGTAATTATATTTTGTTTTAAAAGATTGTTTATATAAAAAAACTCAGTGAAATAAATCACTGAGTTTTTAATTTTTAAGTTATTATTGAATAATTATACCAACAATCTTATTACCTTCTGTTATGAATCTAACTTTTCCAGATTGTGATTTCCAGTTATAAATATCACCTAATTGACGAAGAGCACCATCTACTGTTGTGCATTTAGTAATTGTGGATTGTCTTGATTGTATTTTAGATAACATTTGATTCATATCGAATCCTTTAGTATTCATTAACTGGTTAAGAGATTTTTGATAATATCTCTTTCCACCAATTTCATTATAATAATCAAACTTAGAAATATCTTTTAATCTCTGAGTTAAGTAGTTATAATCGGATTGGTCAAATTGTAATTGACCGGCTTTAAATGACGGATAAGATATTTTAGGACAAGTTCTATTTGTATCAGTATTAAGAATAAAGAAAAGTGACTCGTGGTCAAATGACTTATCAAAGATATTATAAACTTGTGAATACAGAACATAGTTTTGATTACCTTTCTGAGCTTCACTATTCATAAAGTCAGATACATCCCATTCTTTAGAAGCGGTGTTTAAAAGAGTAATATCATTTAAGATAGAAGCCATTGTAAGACTACTATCAATAACATAAGATACTGGAATATTTAAGTCTTTACAAGCTTCAAAACGGTGTTGACCATCTACTATTTTAAGAGGTTCTTTTACATCTTCAACATCTAATATACAGATAACTGCATTAGTCTTAATGTGTTTTTTTGAAACTGATTGTTTGATTTTATTTAGATTAGAAGTATCTAAATTTCTATTACCACCGATATGTCCAAACATTGAATAGTTTGTTGTGGTAAAAATTGGTGTCAACATTGTTGACGAATTGGTTACCTGAGCTGGTAAGGCATTAATTGCATTTTGCATAATATAAAGTTTTAATTTTTCTTTCAATACCTATCAGAGCGTATTGATAAATTCTCACTTCTTTGGCCAAAAAGTATATGTTATATATTGTGTTTTTAAAAAGTTTAAAATATTATATACCTAATTGATTTAATTTTTCATTTCTTTCATTACTAATAATTTCAGATATTACATCACTTCCAAATACTTTTGATAATTCGTCTCTATGATATTTAATATCTTTTTGTCTAAAATAAGTATCTAGGTCGGGACTATTAGATTTAATAAACTCCATCCATTCTTGTTGATTATTTAAATCATTTACTGGACAGAACCAACCTGTCTCTATTACACTACTTTTATCATATACTGGATAAAAGCTGCTGCTAATCTCCAGTGAAATGTGTAAGTGCCAATTAGATCGAATATTGGCAAGTTTATCGGGAAGATGTTCTACGATTATTTTATGAAGTGTTCTACCAAATGTAAATGTTTTAATACTACCAGTTTTATCAATGAAATTACAATAGTATCTTTTAGAGTAATTTACTTTATTAAACATTGGTGATGATTCGTTATATTTTTCTTTATAGATAATACTTTTTAGTTTATTCATCCATTTAGAATCTATATCATAGATAATACTATTTTCTATAAATAAACAATCCATCTCTTTAATCCAGATGATACCACCATCTGTTGATATTTGGGGTATTAGTTTAAAGGTATCTCCGTTTTGAATTTTATGAAACATTAGATATCTAATTTTAGAATGTTTAAATTATAATTTCTTGATAATTGTTTCGCAATATTAGGATCAACTTCTTGAAAGTATTTAATAATCTCTGGAAAAATTTTTTCTTTTGATATCAAATCGTCAGACTCTACTCTCTCTTTTGTCGACACAAGAAGTAAGCCCGTATTTAATGGTTTAGCCTTTGTAACAATAGTTTTTTTAAGTCTCCACTGTTTATCCCAATATTCTAAATGTAGTGAACTTCTATCGTGGTCAAATCCATCTTTCCAATCAGTAATATAGAACTCTTTAACAAGTGGCATTGGGTAATAGATGTAATGAAGTGATATATCAAATAAATCAAACCCTTGGAATAAAGAATCAAACTTTTCATTTTCTTTAGATGTATCTCTACCATATTTAATAGGTAAGGCACCAGATAGTATATCTAAGAATTCGTTTCTTAGATAACAGTCTTTATTGTATTGTTGATATCTTTTATTCATTTATACATTTTTATTCTTTATATCTACAAATACTGGTACCATTCTAAATAATACCATTATCATAACCCAGATACTCCAATAAATGTATCCAATATCACCATAGATAGTGGTTAATAAAAGTTGAGTACCACAAATCAATGGCATTAGAACAAAGAAGAAAAATAAAGTACGATTTGGTTCTTTCATAGTATCGTACCAACTATTTGATTTAACAATCCATTTAATCATATCTTATAGTAGTTTTGTTCCTGGTTCTGTTGTAGCTCGAATAACTGCGAGTTTACCCAACTCAACCTCACCTGGCATAATCATTGCTGTTGATTCAATACCCATCATAGTAACAGGTTTTAGATTGGTAATAAATGCAAATGACTTATCAACAAGACTTCGGTTAATACCTAACCCAAGAGGAACAGATTCACATCCATTAATTAAGGGTTTGATATTAGTAACAACAGTTCTGGTCTCACTACCAAAATCAACAGTAAGTTTAATTAGTTTAGAAGATTTAGGTACATCTTCTACCTCTGTGATTTTACCAACTTTGATTTCAAGTTTATTTTGAATTTCGAGGAATTCTGAGAATTCGATTAGTTCTTTCATAGTTTATATTTTAAGTAAATATAAGAAAAGATTTACTTCTGACAAAATCTAATATATACATTAAAATGAAACATTTAAAACCATTCAACGAAGCTTCTGTTCAAGAAGTAATTGAGATAAGTGAATACGTTAAAGAGTTATTCACTGATATAACTGATACATATAGTGATGTTGTAGTAGATATGTTACCTACTCCGTTTAATATCGGTAGGGATGGAACTCGATATACGATTTTAGTTAAAGTTGGTAAAATACTTATTAGACATGACGACCTTCAAGTTATAAGTGAATACAACCAGAAAATCACTTCTGTATTTAATGATACATTAACTGCAATGAGTCGAATGAAAGATGATGGATATGAAATAACTACATATGCATTATTTCCATCAAGCTACTCAGATTGTATTGTAATAGAAATAAAAAAGGATTAAATGAATCACTTAAAACTATTTGAGGAGTTTGATTTAGGCAAAGAAGAGATTATTGACTTCTTTGAAGATACTGAATTGGTTAAGGTTAAAGATATTGAAATAACTAATCTTTGGAATATTGTTACTGGTAGGAAAGGACCATTAGATTCGGAAAAAGAACATAGAGCTAATTATTCTACCTTTAACTTATGGGGTGATGAAGGTTTTATGGACTTTATTACTAGGTCGAATGGATTTGATAAACGACACTCTTATCTTAGAGAAACTGAAGTTATGGTTGTTGATTTAGATTTCTATCATCCACAAATGATTAGAAATTCAAGTTTTCAATATAAAGAATATATTATTAGTGTGATTAAAAATTATACAGAAAGAATCTATAACGGGTATGATATGGATATATTTCTTTATATTAGTTATATTAATTATCTGGCTGATACTATTGCTAAATTAACTTTAATTATTGTTAATAAGGATTAAGCAAAGTTTTACTCAACTGAGACCATTACTACCACACTATCATCTAACTCGGATAGTTCTCTTTCAAATTGATCTGCCATTTCTTCAAAGTCGAAAACTGGTTTATTGTTTTCATCTAGGTAATAACATACATCAATTGTAATTGTTTCTGGAATTTTTTTCATACTAGTTTATCTAAATTTTTTCGTCTTCTATATTTTTGTTTTGATTTATCAACTTCATCAGATATATCAAACATATAATTTTCAAAATAAAGGAGTGTAGCATCTTCTAAATTTGAATCCATACATTTATCACAGATAGCAATGATTATCCTATCACCATCGTGTGTACTTCCATATCCACCTTCTATTATTTGTATAATACCACCAGATATCATTTCATTATCAATGGTATAACTTTTACCATTATCTTGTGGATCATTTTTCCAAAGTAGATTTTCTTCTGGCTCTAATTTAGACGCATGTTTCTTTTGTGACTTATGATCGATTGGAATTACATTATCTTTTTTACAACAAATACAATACATTACTTTTTCTTTTTCTTAGAGTTTCTTAGGTTTTCTTTGGCCTTTAAGAAATTTTCCTTTCTTTCATCTGTAACAACTAATCTTCTATTATCTGATAGTTCTTTAAAGTTGTGACACTTTAAAATAGTCTCAAACCACTCAACACTTGGTGGCATTGCATGTAATAAGAATCTTTTATATCGATTTTGAGATGCGATACTTGAAAAGTCTTTCTTTTCACTAACCATCTTAAGCATCTTACCCATATCTGATGAAGTGGTGTAATAGGATCTATATGTAGTGTTATCGTCACTTGGACATAACTCCTCAAATTTTCTTTTTAACATTGCAAAGTTTCTAGTGAAATTATCACCATCATCTAGTATAAGTGATAATTGCTCATCACGCTCTCTTTCAAGAAGTAGACTTGTATAGTAATCTCCAGACTTAATTCCATTAATAGAAGATACCTCTAATATATGTAATAAACGAGTATCTTCTTTATATGTGGCATTTAAGTATGATTTTTCTGATGTGAAGAATTTACCACCTCTTCCGTAACGATTTTTTAGATACCAAACTTTCATATTCCTAATTTTTCTAATTTTTCATTTCTAATTTCTTCTATAAATGCATCAGGATAAAATTGAATTATAAATCTATATCCCTGATATGTCATATATTCACACTTACTATTATTAAAATGAATCTCACCACCATTTGGACCTAATTTTCCTTGCCCAAATTTATTGGTAAATAATCTACTTAATTCAATAGCCCAATCATCGTGATTAATATAGGATGTGCCTGGTGGTTTTGTATCATCATCACAACCACGGATTCCATCCATAAAATTGAAATTAACTTTCCAAGCCTCACTATGAGGATAGTGTTTACTTTTCATTGAAAAGAAATCAATTGATTCAACCTTTCTACTAATACTATCTCCAGGTATTTGAATACTAATGGACTCAATTTCTTGTTTCCATTTATCAACAATTTGATTAAATATATTTAACATTAATAGAACTGTATTTGTGTAGATACTTCAATTTTATCTTGAAGAACTTTAATTACGCATTTACTTGGTTTAGTATTTATCTTTTTAACACTACCATCAGGCATTGAAAAAGATAACTGATTTTGAATAGACATTGGTCCTTCAAATTGAAAAGGAGTTGTCAAGTAGTCAGCAATTTGAATACGTTTCAAAACAATACGTTTTCCAAACATTTCTACAAATACTTCAAATGGTGCGTCAACTACTTTAACTGATATTAAATTGGTCTTTTCATCATAAGAGATTGCAACTTTTCCATTTACTTTATCTTGGTAAGTTCCAAGTCCAGTATATACAGTGGCATCTGTTGTGAACTGAGCAGAGTCTTTACTTAGATTGATCCGCATGTTTTTAAGATTCCAAGTATAAGTATGTTTAGTAAACAACATTTCATACTCACCACTTCCATTGAATTCACCAATGGCGGTAAATAGTTTATTTAATGTTTCTTCGTGTAGTGTTACTACAATATCATTTTGACTATAAGACATTTTACTAAATAAAAGTAAAGTAATAAAAAATAGATATTTCATATTGCTAATATAAGTATAACTTTTATTTATTCAAAATGTTATCAATCTTTTCTTCTCTCATACAAGAATTACACATAATGTCTAATGGTGAACTTGTGATAATAGTCATTATACCAAATCTTAATATTTATATATAAAAAAAATAATGAAAGATTTGAGACAGTTTATTAAAACCACTATACGAGAGTTTTTAAATGAAAATATTGGTGATGAAAGACGTGGAATAGGTAATTTTTTAAACACAACAGATTATAATATCATAATTAAAAAATTACCGAACTATTTAATTAATATACACGATTCTGTTGTTAATTATTGGGAAGATACAATAGAATTTTTCCAATATGAAAAAGAAGTGGTTGATAAAAATACCACACTTTATACAACACAAAAATATGTTTCAAAAACTTTTATAGATAGTATTAATTCTGAAATATATAATAAAGGCGATATAATTATGTGTTATGATAAAAATAATAACTTATGGTTATTGGATGGACACCATAGATTAATATATGATAGAATTAATGGAAAAAATTCTATGTGTTATATTATTCCATTTGAAGATGTAGAAGAAATTGATAATATTTTTTATAGCGGAGAAGATTAATTTTTCTTTTAAAATTTTAAACCGAAATGTTGATTAGAACGATGAAAGGAACACTTACACATAACGTCCGATGATAAACAATCGTTTTAATGTTGTTTATCATTTGTTATAAGTATGTTTTTGAAACTTATGGGAATCACTACTCTTTTCGGGTGTGATTAGGGAGTACTAAAGAAGTTCGGGTCTTCGGTTTCAAAAATTACTTATAACATCTGAATAGACGCAACTAATAAATTAAATAATTATGAAAATAATACCATTTTTTGATTGACTTGGACTGATGACTTCAAACAAATTGCAATCATCCCAACAATATTCATAACCAAGAGTTATGGAACACGATACAACTTTGGAATTAACTTTTTATGTTTTGATTTCGGATTATGGATACTAATATAATTAATACAGTATTAAATGTTGGACCTGTTGTTGTTGGAACCTATTGGTATTTAAGAATGTTTTATCCTGATAAAAATGGATTAATAAGGATAGGTGGACCTATTATGGGAGGTCACGCCTATGTTATAAATGGTGTTGATACCGATAAAAAACTATTTAGAATAAAGAATAGTTGGGGAAAAGGATGGGGAGTTAATGGTTCTGCATATATTACAATTGAATATGTTAGATTTTTAAAAATAAATATAGTATGAAGAATAAAGTTTGGCACCTAAATGACCACATTTTTTACATCGATACTTATCCATCCAAGTATTTACTAAACCATTATTAACATAGGTATAATCATCAAATTCAATCTCTTCTTTCATATTTAATCTAGTATATCTCCAATTTTTTTATCTCTAATATATTTTAATTTCAAATCATCGACTGAGCATTCCCAATTATTATTTATATCTTTAATCATTTTAGTATCTTTACGATTCAATATATCACTTATATTCACTAGAGGTTCTCTAATAATATACATTTCATAGATATTATCGAAATTTAATTTCGTATCATTAACAGCCGGATTTTTAGTGATTTCTCCAGGTTTGATATAAATAGCAGGAATTTTAAGTGTTTCAATATATTCTTTTACAGGTCTTAATAACCAAGATGTTGTATTGATAACTATGATATCAATGTTATAAAGATTTGATTTAATTACTTCTTTGTAATTATCACCTTTGAAATTAACCTTTTTACATCCTGAAAAAAATCTTAATAGGTTGTTATTTTGTTCGGATTTCACATCACTTACAAATAATATATTTTTACCTTCGAGGTCAAGAAAGTCCACAACCTCTAAAACTACAGATTCATATCCATATCCCTTTATAATAAGTGTATTTTTCTCGATATTAATCATTTGTTAGTATATAAAAAAGTCCAGATAAACTGGACTTTTTATTAATTTTTATTTTTTTTATTCTTTTGGTGCACTTGGATTTTCTGACTTCACACTCATTTCAATTTTAGTAGCCCCAGCCTTATTAGCGATAACTTGTTTACCAATTTCCTCAAGACCTTTACTCTCATAAATCTTCATAGCAGTTGCCACATCAATTGCTTGTTCAGTTTGTTCAGATGGTGTAGGAACGAAACTTAAATAGTTAATATGAACTCCACGGTCTGATAGTGCTTTATTTACTTGGGTTTGTAGAGTATCTTCAAATTCTGATTGGTCAAACTCTACGATATCAATATTCAATAGTAGATCACGAGCGATATCTTTAATTCGTTTATCTATAATAGAATTCTCAGCTGATTCAAAACGTGAAGGATCAGAACTCACATCATCGGCATCTGAATTGGACTTAGCAAGGTAAGGAGCTTCAGTGATAAATTTAACTGGATCAATGATTTCATATTCATAATCCATATCAATGTTTGTCTTAACTTTATTAGCAAAGTTAGTTTTGAAATGTGATTCGCCGGTCATAGGTGCTCCAGGAATCGTAGTTTTCAATTCACACGCAGTAAGTCGTTTAGGAATTGTTTGACCTGCTGGGATAATTTCCCAGGTGACACCACAGTCGTTAGAAATAAGTGTTCTGACATTTGCTTGAGATTTCTCACAAGATTGAAGAGTTAGCAACATAGATGCTACACCAATTACAAAAAGGATTTTTTTCATATTTATTTATTAGTAGTTTACGATTGATTTAATAGAAATGAATGTTAGATAGATAACCGCCAGTGGTATAACAAAACCAACCATAGCAGTTGCAAAGAATGTTGCGTGGTCATAATATCGACCAATTAGAAACATCTTATACCACATTTCACCAAGTGAAAGAACGAGAGCAATTATTGTTGTTATGCTCAGAAATTTTAAGAATTTTGTCATAGGTCAAATATAAGGATAAAATATTTAAATCCAAATATTTTTTAGTACTCAGGGAAGGTTTTGAACCTTCACGACATTTCTACAATGCCTTTCAGTTAATACTTACTAAACGTCTACCTCGAGTGTTCTACCTAGGGTCACACTCTTTCCGCCACCTGAGCTTATTAGATTTATACAAATCTATTTATAATAAGTTCATTTTATTGGTAAATAACACCATATATTATACAAACATCATCATACTCTATCATAAGAAAATCCAATCCATTATTATACATGTAAAACTTACATCGTTTCATATTATCATCAACTGCATACCAATATGATCCTTTTCTATCATCTGTGTGATATTCTGGCATTAATGTTTGATAGTATTGTACATCCTCTGTGTAGATTATTATATCTTTTCCTTCAATCTTAACAGGGATATTATCATCAACTTCTTTAGTTTCTCCCCAGGTGAAACTATCATACTTATTATCTCTTATACCTATGGTTAGGTTAACAGCAGTTGCATAAATTTGTGCATAGGATACAAATGTTAGAAATGAGAAGATGGTGGTTAGTAGTATTTTATTCATAACTTATTTATAGAAATTAAATTACATAGAGTTTTAAATTACTAAAAATTAATATATATCTTATAAAATAAACCATACATTATGAGAATATATGTTTCTAATCAAAGTACTGTTGTTAGTAATTCACAGGTTCAAAAAATGATTCTAGCAATGAATCAATTTCTAATTACACTTTGTAAAGACTGGTCTATAACAACCGTTCAGATGTTTCAAACATTTACTGGTCCAAATAAAATACTTGATAATACTATATTTATATTTGATAACTCTGATAGTCCAGGTGCATTAGGATACCATTTTGATGTTGATGGGTTAGCAGTTGGATATGTTTTTGCTAAAACAATATTAGATTATGGTGGTGATGTTTTATACAAAAATTCAACTACAGGGACAGTTTCACAGTGTTTATGTCACGAAGCATTAGAGATGATTGGTAATGCAAATATTAATAAATGGTTTTTAGATAATAATGGCACATTCTGGGCAGGTGAATTGTGTGATGCGGTTGAGAGTAATATAATAACTGTTACTTTGACAGGTAACATCAAAGTTGCTTTATCTGATTATGTTCTGCCAAGTTGGTTTAGTCCTAATTCAACTAAAAGACCATTTAATAAATTAAATACTTTAACTGGTCCATTCAAAATAGATAAGTGGGGATATTCTTTAATAATTAGAAATAACAGAATAGTAGCTGTTTGGGGACAATCATTCTTAGAGACTGATTTCAGAAGTTCAAATGAAGCTTATGATAAAAA
>Ga0214919_10009743_pt1 | contig 12331 bp, 11 predicted proteins | sample LL1503_MetaG_FD_177994 | JGI IMG/M metagenome (GOLD analysis project Ga0214919, IMG submission 177994) | Freshwater microbial communities from Lake Lanier, Atlanta, Georgia, United States - LL-1503 | ecosystem: Environmental > Aquatic > Freshwater > Lake | place: USA: Georgia | collected...
GTGCGGTGGGCGAATTTTCCGCCCGCGGGACGGGCATCGCAAAACGCAGCGAAGGCATCGCGGATCTGGCTGCGCGGCAAGCTGGCGTAATAGTCCATGCACGCGGCCCATGCCAGCGGCCAGCCCAGTGTCTGCACCAGCGCGCGCGGGAGGCCAAAGGGCAGGTCAAAAGCGCCGAACCAGCCGCCTGCATGCAGGCTCTGTGCCCAGCCACCCAGGGTGTCCAAGCGCTCCAGTCGGTCCAGCCGCAGGACGCCCGCGCTTAGACGTCCCCAGGCATTGACGATGGTTTTACGCTTGCTGGGGCTGCTGGAAAAATCACAGCCCAAAAGCGGCAGGGCCTCTGGGGGCGCCGAAGATGCAGCAGGCAAGTGCGCTCAGGCCCGCCCGATGATGGAGGCGGTCGCCATCAGCTCTTCGAGCAAGGCCAAGGACACGCGACCCGATACGGCATAGGGATCTAGCTCCGGGCGCTCGGCATACTTGAGCAAAATGCTGTGGTTGATTTTGGACATATTGACCTGTCCCATGGTCCAGCTACCGAAGCGACGCTCTTCAATTTCTTCGTAGTGCAGCAAAATCACATCTTTATGGCGGGTATCGCGCTGGATGTGGCCGTACAGCTCATTAACGGCATTGCGCCCGCCTTCAATGGCCTGCAAAAAAATACCACCGCCGTAACAGAGGATGCCGGTGATACCAGAGCCCGGGTTTCCCTCGCGTGATTTGGACAATATTTCTTCAATGGCCTGGGCATCCGGGTTGACGGCGCGACTGGCGTAGAGCAAACGTACCAACATGGGTTTTCAGCCTTTCTGGGGAATAAGCGACAAAAACTCGCGGCGCAAGTTCGGGTCTTTAAGGAACACGCCGCGCATCACCGAATTGATCATCTTGCTGTCCATGTCTTTGACGCCACGCCAAGACATGCAGTAGTGGGTTGCCTCCATCACGATGGCCAGACCATCGGGTTGGGTTTTTTCCTGGATGAGATCGGCCAGTTGCACTACCGCCTCTTCCTGAATTTGGGGGCGGCCCATCACCCATTCAGCCAGTCGCGCGTACTTGGACAGACCAATGACGTTGGTGTGTTCATTGGGGAGCACACCAATCCAGATTTTCCCGATGACCGGGCAGAAATGGTGGCTGCAGGCACTGCGCACGGTAATGGGGCCGACGATCATCAGCTCGTTCAGATGTTCGGCGTTGGGAAACTCTGTGATGGTGGGCGCATTCACATAACGGCCCTTGAATACTTCGTTAACGTACATCTTCGCGACGCGGCGCGCCGTGTTGCCGGTGTTGTGGTCGCGCTCGGTGTCGATGACCAGGCTTTGCAAAACGCCCATCATCTTTTCTTCCACTTCGTCAAGCAGTTGCTCAAGCTCTCCCGGCTCAATATAGCCCGCAATATTGTCATTGGCGTGGTAGCGCTTGCGCGCAGCAAGCAGCCTTTCACGAATTTTTTCGGATACCGGGGTTCCAAGGTCAGATGGCGATGCGTTCATGAATAGTGTACGGGTTGCAAGCGAATCAAACCATATTACCAGCCCCCCGACGGCGGCCTTCCGCGCGGCGCTGATGGCCTTGCTGCAGGGCGGTCACAATCACCGCTTTGCACAGCGTGCAGCGAAAGTTCTTGCATGGTTCAGAGAATTGGGGTCATCGGGGGTGGCATCACCGGCGTGACAACAGCCTACGCGCTGATGCAGCGGGGTTGTGCGGTCACATTGTTCGAGCGGCACCGCTACGCCGCCATGGAAACCTCCTTCGCCAACGCAGGGCAGATTTCCGCATGCAATGCCGAGGTCTGGAACCGTACTGCCACCGTCATCAATGGCATCAAGTGGATGCTGCGCAAGGACGCGCCCTTGCTGATCCACCCGCAACCCACCTGGCATAAGCTGAGCTGGCTGGCCGAGTTTGTTGCCAGCATCCGCCACTACGAAAGCAACACCATCGCCACCGCCCGCCTCGCCGTGCAGGCGCGCGAGCACCTGTTTGCCTGGGCCAGCGCCGAGGGCATTGACTTTGACCTGCGCACGCGCGGCATCTTGCACGTCTACCGCGACACAGCCGGGTTTGCCCACGGGCAGGCAGTTTCCCGCCTGCTGCTGCGCGGTGGCGTGGTGCGGCACACCGTGGGCCCTGAGGAGATGCGCGCCATTGAACCCGCCATCAGCGGCGAGTTGGTGGGCGGCTTCTACACACCCGACGACAGCACCGGCGATATCCACCTGTACACCGTGGGCCTGGCTGCGGCGGCGCAGCGCAAAGGCGTCCAGCTGCATTTTGACCATGCGGTGCAGGCATTGATACCTACCGCCAAGGGAATCCGGGTGCGCAGCCTGTGCGAGGGCGCGGTGCACGATGCCGATTTTGATGCAGTGGTGGTCTGCGCCGGGGTCGCCAGCCGGGCACTGGCCGCCAGCCTGGGCGACCGGGTCAACGTCTACCCGGTCAAAGGCTACTCCATCACGGTGGACTTACCCGACGAAGCCAGCCGCGCAGCAGCACCCATCGTCAGCCTGCTCGATGACCGGGCCCGCGTGGCCTGCTCGCGTCTGGGCGAGGGGCGCTTGCGGGTTGCGGGCACGGCGGAATTCAATGGCGAAGACCGCGACATCCGCGCCAGCCGTATCCAACCGCTGGTGGGCTGGGTGCGGCAGAACTTCCCGGCCGTCAATACCCGCCACGCGATTCCCTGGGCCGGGCTACGCCCCATGATGCCCAACCTGATGCCACGCGTGGGGCCCGGTCGTCTACCCGGCGTGTTCTACAACACCGGCCACGGCCATCTCGGCTGGACGCTGGCTGCTGCGACTGCCGAGTTGGTGGCCGACTCCGTACAAGCCGTCCATCCGCGCTCTACGGGCTAAAAGCGGCCGCGCGGACAGCCTTATTGCCGCGCCGTGCGGGTGTTGGGCGGAAGGGTTTGCGGGTGGCTGGTGCGAAACGGATTGATGTCAAGCCCGCCGCGCCGGGTGTAGCGCGCATACACCGTGAGCCGGCTCGGTTTGCAGCGCTGCCAGATGTCCATGAAGATGCGTTCCACGCATTGCTCATGGAACTCGTTGTGGTTGCGAAAACTCACCAGGTATTGCAGCAAGCCCTCCTGGTCAATTGCGTCGCCGCTGTAACTGATTTGCACACTGCCCCAATCAGGCTGCCCCGTCACCAGGCAATTGCTTTTAAGCAAATTGCTCACGAGCGTCTCCGTCACGGGCGGCTCGCCGGGGGTGGTGCGCAGCAGATCCGGCGCGGGGCTGTAGCGGTCACAGGCAATGTCCAGACGGTCCAGGCTCAGACCGTCGAGCTCACGCACCGGCTCCTGGTCAAACAGCGCAGGCCCGAGCAGGCGTACGCCCACGGTGGACATAGCAGCCGCCCCACGCCAAGCCGCCTCGGACAGATCGGCACGCAAGCGGGCCAGCACCCCGGCGGCATCGGCAAACCGGGCGTTGTTGAAACTGTTGAGGTAGAGCTTGAAAGACTTGCTCTCAATGATGTTGGGCGTCTCGCAGGGCACAGTGATATGCGCCAGCGCCAGCTGCGGCTTGCCGCGCAAGTTGAGCCAACTCAGCTCAAACGCAGTCCAGGCATCGGCTCCGAAAAACGGCAGCCGCTCGCCCAAACCCAGTTCCTGCCGCTTGGCCGAACGCGGCAAGGGAAACAGCAGCGCGGGGTCATATTGGTCGATGTAACTGGCAGCCTTGCCCAGCGGCGATTGGGCGGGCGTAGCCTGCGGACCGGTGGTCTCGCGCATGGTCTACGCACCCGCCAATTTGCGGCGGAAAACCAGGCGCTCGGGTGAAGACACACCGGCTTGGAAGCGGTACCCGTCCACATCAAAAGCCTGCAGCTGTTCGGGACGCGTGGCGCGCTGCGCAATCGCAAAGCCGGCCATTGCACCGCGCGCCCGCTTGGCGTTGAAACTGATCACTTTGTACACCCCGCTCTTGTAGTCCTCAAACACGCACTCCACCAACCGGGCGCGCAGACGCTTGGGTTTCACCGCCTTGAAATATTCCTGTGAAGCCAGGTTGACCACCACCGGGTCATGCTCCGCATCCTGTCGGCTGTTCAGATAGTCGGTGATGGTGTCCCCCCAAAAGGCATACAAATCCTGTCCCCGGTCAGTCGGCAGGCGGGTGCCCATCTCTAGCCGGTAAGGCTGCATCAAGTCCAGCGGACGCAGCACGCCGTACAAACCGCTGAGCATGCACAGATGCTGCTGCGCCCAGTCCAGGGCCGCGTCATCGAGGGATCGGGCCTTGAGGCCGTCGTACACATCACCATCAAAGGCCAGCACAGCCTGGCGCGCATTCTGCGGCGTGGCCTTGGTGCGCCAGGCCTGGTAGCGGGCCACGTTGAGACCGGCCAGGGTGTCGCTCAAGTCCATCAGCTCGGAGATCTGCGGCGGGGTGTAGCTGCGCAGCACTTTGATCAACTGTTGTGACTGTTTGACAAACAGCGGATCGGTATGGCCTTGCCCGCGCAAGGGGGTGGCGTAATCCAGGGATTTGGCGGGGGATAGAAGCACAAGCATGCCGCAATTATCCAGAAAGACCTTTGACGGGGCGGACGACCATCACTCGCTGGCGACCAACGCAGAAACCAGCTTTTTAACCGACGGCAATACCAGCAACATGGTCGGATAGGCGACGGTCCACGACATGCCCCAGGACACCAGCCAGGTGGCCAGCACGCCGGGGCCAACACCCGCCACCCGCAGGGTGCTGATGCCCGAGACAACGCAGGTCATCACGCAGGTCAGGAAAAAGGGCAAGACCAGGCTGGCGTAGCGGGCAGGCAGCTTGGGCAGGCCGAAAAATGTGGTTTGGTTGGTAGGCATGGCGCGCATGGTATGCGCAAACGCCCGCACAGACCGTCATCTGCGTGCCGCACGCTGGCCACAGAGAGGCCCGCCGGTAAAATGCAACGTCTTTGCCCGCCCTCGCGTTGAGGGCCTCACCGCCTCCCATTCCATGTCCAACACCCCTCCCGAGCAGCCCGCGCTGCATTCGCTTGCCAAGTCATTCGAACCCGCTGCGCTGGAAGCCCATTGGGGACCGGAGTGGGAAAAGCGGGGCTATGGTGTGGCGGGTTTCCGTGGCACGCAAGCCCCGCAAGCCGGTGCACCCGCCTTTGCCATCCAGCTGCCCCCGCCCAATGTGACCGGCACCTTGCACATGGGCCATGCGTTCAACCAGACCATCATGGACAGCCTCACGCGCTACCACCGCATGATGGGCTTCAACACCGCCTGGATTCCGGGCACCGACCACGCCGGCATTGCCACCCAAATCGTGGTGGAGCGCCAGTTGCAGGCGCAATGCATCAGCCGCCACGACATGGGCTCCACGCCCGCCGAGGCACGCAAAAACTTTGTCGCCAAAGTCTGGGAGTGGAAAGAGCAATCGGGCAACACCATCACCAACCAGATGCGCCGCATGGGCGACAGCGTGGACTGGAGCCGCGAATACTTCACCATGGACCCCAAGTTATCCCAAACGGTCACGGAGACCTTTGTCCAGCTCTACGCGCAAGGGCTGATTTACCGTGGCAAACGCCTTGTCAATTGGGATCCGGTTTTACAAAGCGCGGTGAGCGACCTGGAAGTCGAGGCCACCGAGTCCGAAGGCAAGATGCATTACATCTTGTACCCCTTCTCCGAAGGGCCGCAGCTGGTTGACGGTGTTTTAAGCAAAGGCATGACGATTGCCACCACCCGCCCGGAGACCATGATGGCCGACGGCGCCCTGGCCGTGCATCCCGAGGACGAGCGCTACATCCACCTGCTTGGGAAAATGGTGGATCTGCCTTTGTGCAACCGCAATATTCCCATCATTGCCGACGATTTTGTGGACCGCGCCTTTGGCTCGGGCTGCGTCAAGATCACCGGTGCGCACGATTTCAATGACTACGCCTGCGCACAGCGCCACGGCCTGCCCCTGATCACCATCTTCACCCTGGACGCCAAGGTCAACCACAACGGCCCTGTGCAGTACCAGGGCATGGACCGCTTTGAGGCCCGTAAAGCCTTGTTGGCCGACCTGGAAAACGACGGTTTGCTGATCGAAGTCAAGCCGCACAAGCTGATGCTGCCGATATGCGCCCGCACCGGCCAGGTGGTGGAGCCTATGCTGACCGACCAGTGGTTTGTGGCCATGACCAAAGTGAGGGCGCACGACCCGAGCGGCAAGTCCATCGCCCAAAAAGCCATAGACGCAGTCCAAAGCGGCGCGGTCACTTTCGTGCCCGAGAACTGGGTCAACACCTACAACCAATGGATGGGCAACATCCAGGACTGGTGCATCAGCCGCCAGTTGTGGTGGGGCCATCAAATTCCGGCGTGGTACGACGAGGATGGCCGCGTCTACGTGGCGCGCAGCGAAGCCGAAGCGCAGGCACAGGCCCCCGGTAAAGTCTTGCGCCGCGACGAGGACGTGCTCGACACCAGGTACTCCAGCGCGCTAGTGCCCTTCAGCACCATGGGCTGGGGCAATAGCGAAGCCAAGGCCGATGCGGTCGGCCTGATCGACTACGACTTGTACCTGCCCTCCAGCGTGCTGGTCACCGGCTACGACATCATCTTCTTCTGGGTCGCCCGGATGATCATGATGACTACGCACTTCACGGGTCGGGTGCCTTTCAGACACGTCTACATCCACGGCCTGGTGCGCGACGCGCAGGGCAAGAAAATGAGCAAGTCCGAAGGCAATGTGCTGGACCCGGTGGATTTGATAGACGGCATCGCCCTGGAACCTTTGCTGGACAAACGCAGCCAGGGTCTGCGCAAACCCGAGACCGCGCCGCAGGTGCGCAAAAACACGCAAAAAGAATTTCCGGATGGGATTCCTGCCTACGGTGCTGACGCGCTACGCTTCACCTTTGCCGCGCTGGCCAGCCTGGGGCGCAACATCAATTTCGACACCAAGCGCTGCGAGGGCTACCGTAACTTTTGCAACAAGCTCTGGAATGCCACCCGCTTTGTGCTGATGAACTGCGAGGGCTACGACTGCGGCCTTCGCGAACACACCAAGGCCGAGTGTTCCGCCCCCGGCGTGGACGCCGCAGGCCAGCCCGTAGCGGCCGGGCCGTACCACGGCTATTTGGTGTTCAGCCAAGCCGACCGCTGGATCGTGTCGCAACTGCAGCAGGTCGAGGCCGAAGTGGCCAAGGGCTTTGCCGAATACCGCCTCGACAACGTCGCCAACACGGTCTACGACTTTGTATGGAACGAGTTCTGCGACTGGTATCTTGAGATTGCCAAGGTACAAATCAACACCGGCAGCGAGGCGCAGCAACGCGCCACCCGCCGTACCCTGATCCGCACCCTGGAGACGATTTTGCGTCTGGCGCATCCGCTCATCCCTTTCATCACAGAAGAACTCTGGCAAAAAGTGGCACCGGTGGCTGGGCGCACCGGTCCGTCGGTCGCGATTGCCAATTACCCGTTGAGCCAGCCCGAGCGGATTGACCCGGTCGCCCAAGCCCATGTCACACGTCTCAAGCTTTTGGTAGACGCCTGCCGCAACCTGCGCGGCGAAATGAAGGTCCCGCCCTCTACCCGCCTGCCTTTATTCGTGCTCGCCGGCAGCAGGGCAGACACGGACTTCTGGCACAGCAGCGCCCCGGTTTTACAGGCGCTGGCCAAACTGTCCGAGGTCAAACTGTTTGACGACGAAGCGGCCTGGCAAGCCGCAGCCCAAGCCGCGCCGGTGGCCGTGGTGGGCGAGGCACGGATGTGCCTCTTCATGGAAATCGACGCGGCGGCCGAAAAGCTGCGTTTGGGTAAAGAAATTGCCCGCCTGGAAGGCGAAATCAGCAAAGCCACGGCCAAGCTGGGCAACGCAGCCTTTGTGGCCAAAGCGCCCCCCGAGGTGATAGCGCAATCGCACCAACGGGTGGCGGAATTTGGCGACACCCTGTCCAAAGTGCGCGAGCAACTCGCGCGCTTGGCCTGAGCACGGCATACACCCAAGGAGGGCCTGTGGACGACATCGTGAAACAGGCCATGGCCAAGTGGCCCAGCGTGCCGGACTGCTACGGCTGGCTGGGCCTGGATGCGCGGGGGAATTGGTATATGCGCGATGACCGCGCCCAGGCCTGTGGCAACTTTGTCAGCGGCGCGCCCGGCGCCAAGGGATCTATGCTGCAGCACGCCAAGCTGATTGACTTCATTGGCCGTAACTACGCGGCAACGGACGCCGGGTGCTGGTATTTCCAGAACGGCCCACAGCGGGTGTTTGTTGAGTTGGAAAGAACGCCCTGGATCTGGCGCATCAGCCCGGATGGCAGCGTGCGGTCGCATTGCGGCAACCCGGCGACGGTCGCAGCCGCCTACGTCGATGAGGAGGGCTACGCCTACTTGCAAACAGATGTCGGCTTTGGCCTGGTGCACACCCAGGACGTGGCCCTGGCAGCGCAGGCCATCGAGGCCGGCGTCTGGACATTGCAACAGGGCCTGCACGGCGCGCTACCCAAGCAGTTCCATTACGTCACCAGCCCGCAAGCCGTTGCCCGCGCAGCGCAGCCATAAAAAAGCCCGCACTAAAGCGGGCTTTTTTACAGAAGCGAAGTAAACGCTTATTGCGCGGGTGCTGCCGGTTTGGCGGGTTCAGCAAATTTGGCGCCGCCCGCGTTGGCCATATAGACCACTGCCCGCGCAACTTCATAGTCGTCAAAGTTACCACCGCCCTGCGCGCCCATCGCATTCTTGCCTTTGAGGGCGGAGTTCAGGAGCGCCTCGTAACCGGTTTTGATGCGCGGACCCCAAGCGGCGGCGTCGCCGAATTTGGGAGCACCGGCAAGACCGGCAGCATGGCATGTTGTGCACTGGGCTTTGAACACCTCTTCGCCCGTCTTCATGACGCGGTTGGCGTCCATAATTTCCACTTTGCCGACCTTTTGAATGCGCTCGAGCGTGGCCCGCTCAGTTTGCTCGGCACCCGCCAGCGGTTTATGGGACGCTGTCACGAAGTAAACCAGCCCAATGATGATGAAAACCGGCACCACAAAGGAGAAAAACACGGCAGCCAACAACTGCTTGGGCGTTTTGATCGGACCGGTATGGCCTTCGTCATGGATCTCGGGGGATGGGGTGACGCTCATGGTGTCCTCGATGGGTTCTGGCTCGGGTTAAAGCCTGCAATTATACCCAGCGCCCTTCGGGAAACCCCCTACAATCTGCGCTGTATCCATCTCGTAGCGGCTGTAGCTCAGTGGATAGAGTATTGGCCTCCGAAGCCAAGGGTCGTGGGTTCGATCCCCGCCAGCCGCACCATCCAATTCCAATGTCCATTTTTCGGGAATACCCTGAGGCCAACAAATTGCCATAGCCTGGCAACTTTGCTAAATTAGGCGCCTACGGGCGATCTTGCCTTTGGTAGATCCCACGATAAGGGTTCCTATGATCCAGGCGGCGGTTTTACCGACTATCAAACGACTGGCAGTGCCGCTGGCTGAACTCACGTGGATGGCCATGTCGATGTTCTCGAAAGCGTCTGCCGCCTCGAACGAAGATTTTCGCAGCACCTTGAATGGTACGCCGGACGATTGCCAGGCCTCGATTTTGGCTGTCATTGAATCGGAAATCGTCCCCCGTCTTCTGAAGGCGCAGCGGATTGATAAGAGCCATTTGAGTCTGATCCCGGCGTCGCGCGCCATGCCGACTGCGCATGAGATCGCGGCATTTTTAGAGCTCTGTATCGGCCAGGTGCCGTTTGCCGCGCAGGCCTTTGTTGATCGCTTGCTCAAAGAAGGCCTGAATACAGAACATATTTTTTTGGAGCTCATCACGCCCACCGCGCGGGCCTTGGGTGCCCGGTGGGAGGACGACACCCTGGACTTCACGCAGGTCACGCACGGCCTGGTGCAACTGCATGCAATCACCCATTCAATTGGTTTTGCCTATGCAGAAGGCCCGAGCCTGCAGGGTGAAATCAAACGCGTCATGATTGCGTCGGCTCCCGGCTCGGAGCATTTGCTCGGGCCCACGATCGTGGCTGAATTTTTTCGCCGGGAAGGCTGGCAGGTCGTTGTTGAAATATCCCCCAGCGCAAACGAATTGGCACAGGCGGTGGCGGGCGAGTGGTTTGATACGGTGGGCCTGTCGGTGAGCATCAACCAGCAACTCACGGACCTGGATGCGTTGGTGGCAAAAATCCGCCACCGTTCGCGTAATCCGCGCATATCGGTACTTCTAGGTGGTCCTATTTTTACCATCCGCGAATTTCAGGCCAGCACCTTTGGTGCCGACAGCATTTGCACAGACGCCAAGGACGCAGTCGCTCTGGCGATCGCGGCTCTACCAAAAGATTGAAGGCCTAGTCGCGCGGGGTCACACTGTCACTGTGCGCGGCATGCGCTATGGCCGCAATGCGGCAGTGGACGCGGGTCTGCGCAGACAGCGTCGGGCCATAACTCAAGCGCTTAGTCTCCGTAACCATCGTTGCTAGGCTGTGTGTGCAGCGCCGGAACTTGGCCTGACTTCTCCAAACAAAAAAGCCCCGCTCGATTGAAGCGGGGCCCACTTGCGGGTTCCATTGGTGCCGGAGAGATGAATCGAACACCCGACCTTCTCATTACGAATTAGAAGGGATGGCTAGACCCACTAATTAACCAACCTTAATAAATCCTTATTTACCCAATGTAAACGTCATAATAGCCTTAACGGGCTATCATGAAATTTTACCAAATCATCCCATTTTTGCTAGCCCACTGCTAGCCCGATGCTAGCCCAAAACTAGAAAGACGGACACCGTGGCTGCTGCAAATCATCAAAAGCTCACCAAGACCCTGCTGGCCGGGCTGATTGCACCCGCTGCGGGTAAGCGTCATGTTTTCTATGATACGGAAACTCCAAAGTTGGCATTGCGTATGACGCACACCGGTGTGCGCGCCTTCTACGTGGTCAAGCGATTGGGGGGTGCCATGGTTTGGATCAAACTTGGCACGTTCCCTGATATGACATGCGAACAAGCCCGTAATGAAGCAGGCAAGGTACTCGGGGAGTTCGCCAAGGGAGAAAACCCGGCGGCAGTGAAGCGGGCGGTCAAGGCTGAACTGACGTTCGGTGAAGCGTTTGACGACTTCCTTGAGCGCAAGCGCAAGCGGGATGGTTCCGTAATCAGTGACAAGACCAAGCGGGATTACACCGACTTGCTGCGGCTCTACCTGGACGGCATCAAGGGCAAAAAGTTATCTGCGATTGAGCGTAATGAGATCAAAGCGATTCATGCAAGAACCACTAAAAAAAGCGCAGCGCAAGCTGACCGAGTCGTGGCTGTGGTTTCGGCGGTTTTCACGTTTATGCTAGCCCACGAACAATTCAACGGCCAAAATCCAGCGACAAGGATTCAAAAGAATCCAGCCCCCAGCCGTGACCGATTCTTGCAGGCGGACGAACTAACGCCTTTCTTTAAGGCGCTTTCGGAATCGACAAACGAAATCATGCGCGACTTCTTCCTGCTGGCTCTGCTGACAGGTGCGCGCCGCGCCAATGTGTCTGCAATGCGGTGGGCGGACATTGACCTAGCGGCGGGTGTATGGCGTATCGCTAAGACTAAGAACGGCACGCCGCAAACCGTGACGCTTTCACCGGAGGCGGTGACCGTATTGCAATCGCGTAAGTCAGGCAGCGGTGAGTTCGTGTTTCCCGGTGAGGGCAAGACAAAACATATCGTGGAGCCGAAAAAAGCATGGTCTACGCTTCTCAAAGCGGCGGGCATTCAAAACCTGCGTATCCATGACTTGCGCCGGACACTGGGCAGTTGGCAGGCGCGCATGGGCGCATCGCTGCCAATCATCGGTAAGAGCCTGAATCACAAGTCGCACCAAGCTACGGCCATTTATGCCCGACTTGACCTCGATCCAGTGCGGCAGTCGGTCAATACTGCAACTGCAGCGATGATGGAAGCGGCAGGATTGAAGAACAAGGCCGAAGTCGTCCGGATAAGGACGGCAAACAGTTAGAACAGTTTTAAGCCACGCCTAGCTATCGGCTGATCCCCGATGGTGAAAACCGGGACACCCTGACCCGGCGGCGGTGGTTTTCTATCAGGTACTCGTCAGGGGACGGTATGGATACCTACGACGCGAAAAGTTGCAGTGCGCTTGAGAAGCCTTACTACAGACCAATTGAGGCGGCATTGCGTTGGTGCAACTTGACAGCGCACGAAGCAGAAATTTTGCGAATTACAGGGACATCACCCTTACCCCCTGCAAACGCATTCCCTCAATGGCCATGCCTGAAAGCGAATGCTGAAAAAATTCTTGATGCAATTCAAAACAATGAGCTAACAAAAGGCCGGGAGGGGCGACCGAT